>Ga0207671_10000252_pt1 | contig 80522 bp, 80 predicted proteins | sample KBSC24metaG_FD_184352 | JGI IMG/M metagenome (GOLD analysis project Ga0207671, IMG submission 184352) | Corn rhizosphere microbial communities from Kellogg Biological Station, Michigan, USA - KBS C2-4 metaG (SPAdes) (version 2) | ecosystem: Host-associated > Plants > Roots > Rhizosphere > Soil...
CTTCAGCGGCTATCTCAAGGATGAGAAAGCGACGGAAGAGGCCTGGGAAGGCGGCTGGTTCCACACCGGCGATGTCGTCTATGCCGGCGAGAACGGGTTGCTCTACTTCTTCGATCGCAAGAAGAGCATCGTGCGCCGCAGCGGCGAGAATATTGCCGTACTTGAAGTCGAGGCAGCGCTTGCCAAGTTACCCGGCATCAAGGCGTCGGCGGTGACGCCGGTGCCTGACGATCTGCGCGGCGAGGAGGTTTTCGCCTTCATCGTTGAGGCTGAGGTTACAGCAAGCGGCGATCTTCAGCAGCGCGCCTCGCGTATCATCGAGGCCTGCGGTGCATATATCGCCTATCACAAACTGCCCGGCTATGTGGTTTTCATCGAGAAGCTTCCCGTCAGTTCCACACAGAAGGTCCAGCGCGGCGAGATCAAGACCATGGCGGCCAAGGCGGTCGAAGACGGCTCGGCGATCGACCTGCGCAAGCTAAAGGCAATGATCCGCAAAGGTGGCTGATGTGGAGCGCTTTCGAAGAGCGAGTGCATCTGTTATATAATAAATCAAAGCTAAAATCCTTTCTAAGGAGATCCGTATGACACCGGAAAAAATTCTCTATGAAACCGCTGTCACCGCTTTCGGTGGCCGGGACGGCAAGGCGCAAAGCGCCGATGGCAGTTTTGTGGTTGATCTTTCCGTGCCGAAGGGGCTTGGCGGGCCGGGCGGGGAGGGCACCAACCCTGAACAACTGTTCGCTGCCGGCTATGCTGCCTGCTTCCTCGGTGCGGTGAAGCTGGTCGCGCGCACCCGGAAAATAGCGCTTGCCGGCGACACGTCGGTGACTGCCAAGGTCGGCATCGGCCCGGTGTCAGTCGGCTATGCGCTCGCGGTCGAACTCACGGCTTCGCTGCCGGGCATCGACAGAGCTCTGGCGGAGGAGATCGTTGCCGGCGCTCACGAGCGTTGCCCCTATTCCAATGCCACGCGCGGCAATGTCGATGTGGTTCTGACGGTGGCCGGATGACGGCTTCGCGCCCCCGCAAATCCTATGACGGCGTGGTTCTGGCGGTGCCGGTGGCGGTGCCCTATGAGCGATATTCGATCGAGAGCGCGCATTGGTGGATCGGTCGGGCGTTACGAACGCTGGCAGACGGAGCGGGCATCAGCCATCGGGAATTCGACGGCTTTGCGGTCTCGAGCTTCACCATGGGACCGGATGCGGCGATCGCGCTGACGCAGCATTTCGGCCTGACGCCCCGCTGGCTGGATCATCTGCCAATGGGCGGTGCCTCCGGCATCGTCTCGATCCGGCGTGCGGCCCGCGCCGTGCAGGCGGGTGACGTGAATATCGTCGCCTGTGTCGCGGCCGATACTAATCAGGTCGACACGTTTCGCAAGACGCTCGCCAGCTTCTCCCGCTTTGCCCAGGACGCCTCCTATCCCTATGGCGCTGGTGGACCCAATGCCAGTTTCGCGCTGATCGCTCGGGCCTACATGGATCGCTACGGCGCTACACGCGAGGACTTCGGCAAGCTGTGCGTCGCGCAGCGCGACAATGCGCTGCGCTATCCGCATGCGCTGATGAAGAAGCCGCTGACTTTGGAGCAGTACATGTCGGCACGGCCGATTGCCGAGCCGTTTCATCTCTTTGATTGCGTCATGCCCTGCGCCGGCGCCGAGGCTTTCCTGGTCATGCGCGAGGAAACCGCAGTGTCGCTCGGCCTTCCTTTCGTGCGGCTGCTGTCGGCGATCGAGCGGCACAATGCTTTCCCCGATGATGCCGTGCAGACGCGCGGCGGGTGGGTGATGGATCGCGACGAGCTCTATGGCATGGCCAGCCTGACGCCCGATGATATCGACTTCGTGCAGACCTATGACGATTACCCGGTCATCTCCATGATGCAGTTCGAGGATCTCGGTTTCTGCGGTAAGGGCGAGGGGCCGGATTTCGTGCGCCAGCACACATTCACGATCGATGGTTCCTTTCCGCACAATACCTCGGGCGGGCAGCTCTCGGTGGGGCAGGCGGGCGCTGCCGGCGGCCATCTCGGCATCGTCGAGGCCATGCGCCAGCTTCTGGGCGCGGCGGGCGGCACACAGGTGGCGGACGTCAAGGTCGGCCTCGTGTCCGGTTTCGGTATGATCAACTACGACCGCGGTCTGGCATCGGCGGCGGCGATCCTGGCGAGGCAATCGGCATGACCCGTCCGCTCGCAAAACCACTACGCAAGAACCCGCTTTCCCGCACCAAGGTGCCCTTGCTGCCTCCATCGGCGCGTAGCCGCAAGGCGCAAGGGCTGACGCTTGCAGCCGCCACGGGCCGCTTCATGCTGCAATGCTGCGCCGAATGCGGAACATATGCTTATCCGCCGCGCGACGCCTGCCCGCGCTGCCTGTCGGCAGCACTTCCCTTCGTCGATGCGCCGACAGGCGGTACGCTGCTTTCCAAGACTTCGGTTGAGGTTACCAGTGATCCCTATTTTCGCGAGCATATGCCGTGGCGGGTGGGGCTCGTTCAGCTCGATTGCGGGCCAAGTGTGGTCACGCATCTGCATGGCGATTGTGCCGGCACCGGTAGCCGGGTGACGCTGTCGCTGCAACTCGACAAAAGCGGCCAGGCCGTTTTCTTTGCCAAACCCGTTTCGGAGACGCCGCATATGGAAGACGATCCTCAATGGCGTGAAATGACAGCCGACCCGAAGTATCGGCGTATGCTGATCACCGACGGCCGCAGCCCCATGGCACTGGCTCTGGCCGCCGCACTGAAGAAGGCGGGTGCGTCCACGATTTATGTCGGCATCGCCAACCGCTGGAAGCCCTTTGACGGCCAGTTGCAGCTCGAGGCGATCGACGGTGTCGAGATCGTCGATCTCGATCTCACCAGCGAACGGTCGGTGCAGGATCTGGCGGCCGATATCGGCGCCAAGGTCGAAGTTCTCATCAATACGGCCGACCATGTGCGGCCTGCCCATCTTTTCGACGCGGGCGCGGCCAATACCGCGCGCGACACAATGGATCATACGGTCATGGGTCTGCTGCGCCTTGCCCAATCCTTCGGACCGGTGATGCGGGCGCGCGGCGCGGACGGTGTTGCCGCGGCCGCCTGGCTCAATATCCTCTCGGTGCACGCGCTCAGCAGCGACCCGCAATTCGGCGTGCATTCGGCGGCGCATGCCGCCTGCCTATCCCTCTCGCAATGGCTGCGCACGCAGCTTCGTCCCGGTGGTGTACGGGTGATCAACGCCTTCGCCGGGCCGCTCGACACGGAGTGGTTCCAGACTGTGCCGCCACCCAAGGTCGCGCCCAAGACGCTGGCCGATGCTATTGTCGACGGGCTGAAGCGTGGGCTTGAGGATATCTATGTCGGCGACGTCGCCAAGGATCTTTATGCGCGGCTTCTCGATAATCAAAAGGCCGTCGAACGCGAGGCGGAACAATGAGCGTCGATATTCTCGAAACACTGGCTGGTTCGCTTGCCAGCGGTGACATCCGTGTGGTGGATCTCACCCATACGCTTTCACCGGACTTTCCTATCATCGTCATGCCACCGGAGCTGGGCCAGCCCGCCCCCTTCCGCATGGAACGTATTTCCCGCTACGATGCCGGCGGGCCGGCCTGGTACTGGAACAACCTCTCCTTCGGTGAGCATACCGGCACGCATTTCGATGCGCCGATCCACTGGTATACGGGCCGTGATCTGCCGCTAAATTCCGTCGATACATTACCGCCGACGGATATGATTGCGCGGGCCTGCGTCATCGATTGCTCGCGCGAAAGCGTCGGAAACGCGGATTTCCTGCTGACTGTTGCCGATGTGATGGTGTGGGAAGAGCAGCATGGTCAAATTCCGCCACGCTCGTGGGTGTTGCTTCGCACTGACTGGTCGAAACGCAATGGTGCAGCTTATGCCAATCTCCTCGCCGATGGTGCGCATACGCCGGGGCCGAATTCGGAGGTCATGCAATGGCTAGTGACCGAGCGCGACATTCTCGGTTTTGGGACCGAGACCATCGGGACCGATGCCGGGCAGGCGGGCCATTTCTCGCCGCCCTATCCGGCGCATCACTATCTGCATGGCGCCGGGCGCTACGGGCTGCAATGCCTTGCCAACCTCGACCAATTGCCGGCGACGGGCGCGATGATTTTTGCGGCGCCTCTGAAGATCCAGGGCGGATCGGGAAGTCCTCTACGCGTGTTGGCCCTGGTTCAGTCGCGCTCGACGGTATGAGGGGCGATCGCCACGCGCCTGGCAGCGGTATCGTAGAAGCTCGTCAAAAGCTCCAGCATTTCGGTCGCATCGCCGAGTCCTTTTTCCGCGTGGTCCATTTTCTGGATGAGCGAGATAAGCAAATGCCGGCGCAGGGTGCGGTAGTCCTGCGTCAGCTTGCTGCCTTTGCGTGTCGGCACATAAAGCGTGTCCTTGCGCGACCGGCCCTTCACTCGCTCGATTAGCTGCAGGGCCTGCAATTTCTTGATCGCATATTGAATGTTGGCGGTGTCGTCGCGGCCGAGGAGGCGGGAGATTTCGGCAAGGCCCTTCGGCTTGTTGCGGTAGCGGATCGTATGAAGGACGGCGGTGTCGAGGCCGCTGAGGCCAGACCCGGCAAGCTCGCTGGCACATTCCGACTGCCAGCGCACGAAGGCCGCGGAAATCCGCCAGAGCGACCATTCGAATTCGGTCAGCGCCGCTTCCGCCACTTCCGTCGCCGTCTCGTCGAGTGGAATTTCGTTTGCTGTAGGCGAATTCATTTGGTTCTCCAGAGTGGATATGGCTACGATTAAAGCCTTAAATTCCCGTTTTGACGAGAGCAAAACGACGCGTGACAACGAACAGGACGAGGGAACAATGCGCATATTCTGGCAAAGCTTCATCGACGCCACGGCCAGCGCCACTTACATGCATAAGCTTTCGGACTACCTGAACGGCATCGCCGAGCTGGGTACGACAGTCGAGGTTTTCGGCATCAGTCCGCCGGACAGGCACTTCGGGCGGCTGGCGGAATTCCGTTGCGCGGCGATCGCGATAGACAACGGGCTCGAAGCCGAGAAGCGCGGCTATGATGCGGTGGTTCTCGGCCATTTTCAGGATCCCGGCCTTTTCGAGCTCAAATCAGCGGTGAACATCCCGGTGATCGGCGCAGGCGAGGTCTCGATGCACTATGCCGCCCGCTTCGGCCGGCGCCTTGCGCTTGTCACCCTCGATGACGTCTTTCAGACCTGGCACTATGAGCAGGCAGATCTCTACGGACTGGGCGACCGGGTGAAGCACGTGGTGGGGATGAATTGCGCGCCATCCGATTTCAGCGCCGCCTTTGCCGGCGACGATGAGGCGCGCAAACGTATGCTTGCAGCCTTCAGTGCCTGTGCCGAACCGCTTGTGCGCGATGGCGCCGATGTCGTGGTGCCGGCCGGCATCCTGCCCGGCCTGCTGGTCGGCGGCGAATATGGCTTCAAGGTACTGCATGCGCCGGTCGTCAATCCAGCTGCGGTGACCTTAAAGAGCGCCGAAATGGATGTGCGCCTGCGGAAACTCAACGGCATGGACGTGAGCCGCGGCCCCTTCTGCTCGCTCGCAACGTCGGAAGCAGTCAAGGATTTCCGCAGCTTCGTCGCCCATGGCCGGCAGACGCCGTTGTTTTCAGACGACGTCTGAGTGATCTCATCCGATCGTTGGCGTCAGCGCAAGCGCAAGCGTTGCGGCGCTGCCTCTGCCGGGATCAGCGACGCATATTTCTCGCCATCGAGTTGCTTGCGATGCTCGGTTTTCGCCGCGATGACCAATGTCGGATCGGTCAGCGCCCGCACGGCCGAAGCGGCCATGATCTTGCCGGCTTGCAGCATTCAGTCGACTGACGGCAGCGAAGGTGCAGCTTTGTGTGGAATTCCTAGCCACGAGGCTCAAGGTGCAGGCGGCATTAATGCCTTCCTTGAGGAGCGCTTGCGATAGCATCCGGGATGCTTCTCCGGATTTAACCGTGAAAAGCTGCCAATTGTGCAGCCCCTCGATAAGGTCCTCGGTCGACTGTGTGTTCGCCGTCTGACTGCGTGCAGAAATACGCCATATGCTGCTCACCGTATCGGATCTGCTTCCTGCCTCGTTCAAAATGCCCGATCGTTCCTGATGTCATTTCCAAGTCGCGCCACGCAACCCTCAATCTTGGCCAGCAGGATCTCGAAATCGATCGGCTTAGTCAAATAGTCGGCCGCGCCGGCTCGCAAGCCAGTTACAATATTCTGCTTGTCGGTCATTGCGCTCAAAAAGATAAAAGGAACATTGGAAAGTTCCGGATAGTTGATTTGGATTTCTGCAAGCAGCTGATGTCCGTCCATCTCCGGCATCGTAATATCGCAAATGACGATATCCGGCCATTTGGATATCAGGAGTTCCAATCCCTCTCGTCCGTTGGAAGCCTCGAGCGTTGCGAACCCGGCTTCCGCCAGTTCTTCGACAATCAATTCCCTGATCTCTGCTTCATCATCAATGCATAGGATAGTGGTCATTGCGTTACCCTTTGATGCTCATGCAACATTCGAAAGTTCCGCCGATTGCAACAGGGTTTTCTGCCGGATCGGAAGCGTCACGATGAGCGACGTGCCCTTGCCTTTTTGGCTTTCAATTTCGATAAGTCCTTGGTGCAGCTCGACTATCTGTTTCACCAAATGCAAGCCGATACCTGTGCCGGGGATTCCTGTCGAAGTTCGCGCGCGAAAATATCGCTGAAATATCTTGGGCACATCGTCTGCGTCGATGCCGACACCATTGTCCTGCACCACAACTCTTATCACATCACCCTCCGCCGACCCCGAAACATGAATATCTGGGTTACCAGGGGCGTATTTGACGGCATTTGACAGGAGATTGGAAAAGACTTGCTCGAGAGCGAGCTTGTCGCCCTCCATATATTCAGGCAATGAATCAATGTTCAGCAGGATGCGATGAGACTTGCTGATCGACGACTGGCGATGGCAACAAGTCTCGATCATCGCTTTTAACGGACATTGCTCGTACCGAATTTGAATGGCTCCGTTTTCCATTCGGCTAGCGGCAAGTATGCTTTCCATCAGATCGACGATTCTCAAGACGGACGATCGAATCTGTTCGGCTTTTTCGCGGACAAATTGAGATGGCATCTCACCTTTCGCGCGTAACAAGCGCTGCGCGGCTCCATCTATAATGGCCAATGGCGTACGGAATTCATGCGAGGCAAGCGCGACGAATTGGCGCTGTAGTTCATTGATGTTTCGTTCTTGCAGCAGAAGCCGTTCAAGCTCACGCGCTTGCTCTTCGACTTCTCTCGTTCTCAAAGTGACGGTCGCTTCGAGTGTCTGCTTGTGTGCAAGCAAGGCCTCGGCGTTTCGAACGCTTTCCGTAATGTCTTCATGGGTCGCAACATAGCCGCCATCCTTCATCGAACTGTGCGTAATGCGGACGACCCGAGCGTCTTGAAGAATAACGTTTTGGCTAGCCCTTCCGCCTTTTTGCGCCGCTTCGCCAACCACATCGAAGTAAGTGGCTGTGTGAAGAGGTCCGATGCCGAGGCCAGCACGATGGTCAAGTATGGCTTCCAGCGCGGTTCCTGGCGCCGTAAGGTCTACGGGGAGATCATACATTTGTGCATAGGACAGGTTGCACAGTATCAGTTTCTTTTCGGCGGAAAACATGCACAAACCGTGAGGCATGTTGTCGAGGGCAACGTCGAGAAGACCATCCTGTCGCCTGACAGTCCAAATCCGTTCATCCGTCATCGTAAGAGAACCTCGGCGTTGATACCGGATCAGCATAAAAGCGGAATACTAAAGATATATTGACTTACGCGAGTAATTTTTCGTCGATTGTGTCCCCTATAGCAATCATGAATTGAGGATTGCCGAGTCCGATTTAGCTTGCTTCGAAGCGGGGCATCCAACGTTTCCGCACCCCGGCCCTGCGCTATTGTTTGTAGGTCAATGGGTGGCGAACTATCGGCTGGAGGCGCCGGTACTCAGCGGTTCCTTCCTTCGACATCATTGGATGGTTTCGGCAATAAGCTCTCGCCTAGACACTGCAGGCGCACTCGCCAACGGGAATTCCTTAGACTATTGGTGCTGCATGACGCTCAACCCGCCGTCCACAGTCAGGCAGGTTGCATTCATGAAGGGGCATTCGTCCGAGATCATGAAAACCGCTGCCATGGCGATCTCTTCGGGTGATGCGATGCGGCCGCCCGGATGAAGCTTCAGCGTTTCGGCCTTAGCTTTTTCCGGATCCGGGAAACTATTCCAGTAATCCACGACTTTCTGCGTCGCGACATAGCCAGGTGCCAGGGCATTCACGCGAACGTTCTTCGAAGCATATTCGATCCCCAGCGATTTGGTCATTCCCAGAAGGGCGTGCTTGGCGAGCGGATAGGGAAAGGTATGCGGAATGATCGTGAAGGCATGCGTCGAGGCGATGTTAAGGATCACGCCGCCCCCGTTGACGATCATCTGTGGCAACACGGACCGGCAGCAGTTCCAGGCCCCCTTGAGGTTGATGTCGAAGCAGCGCTGCCACTCCTCATCCGTTGATTGCAACGGTTCCGCAAATACATTGACGCCAGCATTGTTGACGAGCGCATTGAGGCTTCCGATCTGCTTGTCTGCCTCGGCGATGGCCGCCTTTATAGCCGCCGCGTCGGTAATGTCGGTGGCGTGGTGACCGAGGATGGCGCCCTTCGCCTTCAGTTCAGCAGCCGTTTGCGCAAGAACCGATTCATCACGATCGACAAGGAAGAGACGTGCGTCTTCAGCTGCAAAAGCCTCTGCGATTGCCCGTCCAATTCCCTGAGCAGCACCTGTGATAAAGACCCTTTTGTCAGAAAGGCGGTTCGGCATCCTGTATTTCCTCTTCAAGCATTGCTGAACATGATGGCTGGTCAGGATTGGCATTATCCCGGGATTTCATGGGGTTGCAGCCGGATTGAGCCCTCAAGACCTTCCCCGTGGTGAAGAACCTTCAGATCGCCCAGACCTGGCAGGTTATGGCCGTTGGCCAAATGGGACATTGGCTCGAAGCAGAAGTAGTCTCGGCGAAATTCGGGGTCAAACTTGCTATCCGAAAGAAATATGAACGTATGCTGGAAAAGTGGGTCCGCGGTCAGGGTGAGGGCCGTGCGGTTTTCCGGCCAGGTGATTTGCGCCTCGCCGCTCCAGTTCTCGAAGCCGTTGTTGATCCAGCGGTTGGGCAAGGGAGACGGTCGCGAAAAGTCGAGCTCGGTTGGAATGTCGGTGGGCTTACCAGGCAGCCAGCCGGCGGTCTCGGTCCAGTAACGCTGCGCCTTCGCGCAAAGCGTCGTCTGTTCGGTCAGCGGAAAGAACGGATGCCAGCCGAGCCCGAAGGGCAGGGCATCTTCGCCGGTATTCACCAATCGCATATGCAGCCTAAGCCCGTCGGCAGACAAAGTGATGGTCTGTCTCACGTCGTAGCTGTAAGGCGTCCCCTGTCCTTGGTGGCGGTAACCGATCTGCACTTCGTCGCGGCTGCGGGACAAAAGCGACCATTCGCCCAACCACCCGTCGCCATGAAGATAATGGGCGTCCCAGGACGTGTTGGGCAAAAGGGAGTAGGTGCGTCCCCCGAATGCGAAACGGTTGTTGCGGACGCGATTGCCGAAGGGGACAAGCGGATAGCAGGCGGAGGAACGTGCATCGGCAGCGTCCTGCGCGGGTCTCAGAAGCGGGATCTTGCGGCTATCCACCAACCAGGAGAAATCGAGCAACAGGCCGCCCGACGTCGAAACACGGGCCAAAAAAGAGCCCGCCTGCAAGTCGATGAGAGCCATTGAGCGGCTGCCTTCCCCGAGCTGATCCTGAATGCGCGGCACCCTATATTTGGTCAGGTGAAAGTCAATATATATGTACTATTTATTTCTATAGTTCGCTGGATGTATTCCGCTCAAATCCTTTCAATGACAGGGAAATGAGACATCTTCCTCAAGATTGACCGCTAGAAACCGCACTCATATCCAGAAAAATCATACACAAATATTGACTGGTATGATGTTTCTTTTTATTCAATATCGGCTGCCGATGCGTGGCAGACCGAGATTTTCAGGGAGAGAGACATGCGTTTGTTCAAAGCAGCCATCGTGGCTGGCACGTTAGCCGTTTTGGCGGCTGGCTCCGCTTTTGCAGAGGACGTCAAGATCGGCTTCATCGTAAAACAGCCGGAAGAGCCGTGGTTTCAGGACGAATGGAAGTTCGCCGACCAGGCCGCCAAGGAGAAGGGCTTTACCCTCGTCAAGATCGGAGCCGAGGATGGCGAAAAGGTCCAGTCGGCAATCGACAACCTCGGTGCGCAAGGCGCCCAGGGCTTCATCGTCTGTACACCCGACGTCAAGCTTGGCCCAGGCATTGTCGCCAAGGCCGCGGCCAATCAGCTGAAGCTGATGACGGTCGACGACCGCCTGGTCGATGCCAACGGCAAGCCGCTCGAAGATGTTCCCCATATGGGCATTTCGGCCTCGAAGATCGGCGAAACTGTGGGGCAGGCAATCGTGGACGAGGTAAAGAAGCGCGGCTGGGATTTGAAAAGTGTCGGTGCGATCCGCGTTTCCTACGATCAGCTTCCGACGGCAGTTGATCGCGTCGAAGGCGCCATCTCCGTGCTGAAGGCAGCAGGCTTGCCGGCTGCGAACATCTATGACGCCCCGCAGGCGAAGACTGATACCGAAGCGGCCCTCAATGCGGCTACGACGGTTCTCAACAAGCATGCCGACGTGAAGTATTGGGTTGCTTTCGGCCTTAATGACGAAGCCGTGCTCGGCGCCGTGCGCGCGTCTGAATCGGTCGGTATCGCGGCCGACAACATGATCGGCGTAGGCATCGGCGGCGCGGATTCGGCGATCAACGAATTCAAGAAGCCTTCGGCTACGGGCTTTTTTGGCACCGTCATCATCTCGCCGAAACGCCATGGCTATGAGACTGCGCTCGATATGTACGACTGGATCGCCAACGGCAAAGAGCCGCCGAAGCTGACGCTGACCTCCGGTTCCCTAGCGCTACGCGGCGATTACGAAAAAGTCCGCAAGGGTCTCGGCATCGAATAATCATCCACACAAGATGATTTTTAATCCCGGCGGCGTCATCAACACCGCCGGGTTCTTCCCCGATGGAGCGATGATGGCCTTCCTCGAATTCAACAATATTTCCAAAGGCTACCCCGGTGTCCAGGCGCTTTCCAGCGTCTCCTTCGACGTGGAGAAGGGGGCGATCCACGGATTGATGGGCGAGAACGGAGCCGGCAAATCCACGCTGATCCGTATTTTGTCCGGCGATCAGGCCGCGGATCAGGGTAGCATTCTCATTGGCGGCGAGGAACAGAGGTACGGGTCGACCCGCGATGCGTTCCATGCGGGCGTCATCGTCATCCATCAGGAGCTTCAGCTGGTTCCGGAGCTCACTGTTGCCGAGAATCTCTGGCTCGGGCGCTTTCCGAGCAGGGCCGGGGTGATCGACAGCAAGACACTGATCCAAACCGTTCGCGCCAAGCTCGACGAGATCGGCATCGATGTCGATCCTTCTGCCAAGGTTTCCGCGCTTTCGATCGGCGCCCGCCAGATGGTTGAGATCGCCAAGGCGGTGATGCTGGATGCCCGGGTAATCGCGTTGGATGAGCCGACGTCGTCGCTGTCGTCGCGCGAAAGCGAAATTCTGTTTTCCCTGATCGACAGGCTGAAGGCGCAGGGCGCGGTCATCCTTTACGTTTCGCACCGCCTAGACGAGATTTTCCGGCTTTGCGACAGCCTGACCGTCCTGCGCGACGGCAAACTTGCCGCTCATCATCCCGATATCGGCGAGACGACACGTGAGCAAATCATCGCCGAAATGGTTGGCCGCGAAATCACCAATATCTGGGGCTGGCGCGAACGGCCGCGTGTCGATATCCGCCTCGACGTCAAGACTCTGTCCGGTTCAAAATTACGCAATCCGATCAGCTTTTCTGTCCGCAAGGGGGAGATCCTCGGTTTCTTTGGGCTGATCGGCGCGGGGCGAAGCGAGATGGCGCGGCTTCTATACGGTGCCGATCATCGCCATCAGGGTACCGTCACTATTGACGGCGTTACCGTTTCGCCCGGCAATCCGAAGGCCGCGATCAATGCAGGCATGGTTCTGTGCCCGGAAGACCGCAAGTTCGACGGCATCATCCAGGGTCGGTCGATCGAAGAGAACGTCACGATCTCCTCAAGGCGACATTTCTCTCCCTTCGGGATATTGAACCCGAAGAAGGAAGCCTCCGTCGCCGATCAGTTCATCGCCAAGCTCAAGGTTCGCACGCCGTCCCGCAAGCAGGACATCATCAATCTTTCGGGCGGCAATCAGCAAAAGGTCATCCTCGGCCGCTGGCTTTCGGAGCAGGGCATCAAGGTGCTGGTGATCGATGAGCCGACCCGCGGCATCGATGTCGGCGCCAAATCGGAGATCTATGAGATTCTTTATGAGCTGGCGGCCGGCGGAATGGCGATCGTCGTCATTTCGAGCGAGCTTCCCGAAGTCATGGGTATTTCCGATCGCATCATCGTCATGTGCCAGGGCCGCGCCGCGGCCGATGTCGCGCGCGCCGATTTCGATGAGCGCAGAATTCTGACTGCCGCCCTCCCCGATAAGAACGCCGCCGGCACAATTTAATTCAGGAATTATAACGATGAACTCGTTGAAAAAAATCCTTCTCGGCGAACAGGGCCTCGTGGTGATCTTCGCCATCGCCTTTGTGATCGTCTCGATCTTCGTTCCGAGCTTCCTGACGGAGCGCAATATGCTCGGTCTGCTGCAGTCGGTGGTGACGATTGGCATCGTCGCGTGCACAATGATGTTTTGCCTGGCGTCGCGTGACTTCGATTTGTCCGTCGGTTCTACCGTCGCCTTCTCGGGCATGATTGCCGTCATGGTGTCGAACTCGACCGGCTCGATCCCGCTCGGCCTCGTCGCAGCACTGATCTGTGGCAGCATTGTCGGCGTCGTCAACGGAGTCGTTATCGCCAAGTTCCGCATCAACGCGCTGATCACGACGCTCGCCACTATGCAGATCGTCCGTGGGCTGGCGCTGATCGCTTCCGATGGGCGGGCCATCGGCATTAACGATCCGGCCTTCTATCAACTGGCCCTCTCCCGCTTTCTGACGGTGCCGACGCCGATTTGGATTATGGTCGTCCTCTTCATCATCTTTGGTTTCGCTTTGAACCGCACCGTCTTCGGCAAGAATACGCTAGCGATCGGCGGCAATCCCGAGGCCTCGCGCCTTGCCGGCGTCAATGTCGTCAACGTGCGCATCTGGATCTTCGCATTGCAGGGCCTTGTGTGTGCCATTGCCGGCATTCTGCTTGCCTCACGCATCACATCGGGCCAGCCGAATGCCGCAACCGGGCTTGAGCTTTCGGTCATCTCGGCTTGCGTGCTCGGTGGCGTGTCGCTCGCGGGGGGCAGGGCGGCGATGACCGGCGTGATCGTTGGAGTCCTCATCATGGGTATCGCCGAAAACGTCATGAACCTGCTCAACATTCAGGCTTTCTATCAATATCTGGTGCGCGGCTGCATTCTTCTGATTGCCGTCCTTCTCGATAATTTGCGGTCGTCGGCCGCTGGGCGTGGTGCTCGATTGTGACGAACGATCAGATTCCTTGGGAGAAGTCCGCAGACCTTGCAATTGCGCATTGATGCCGGAGCGTGGCACCGCTCATGATCTTGGTCGGGCCAGCGGAAGGGAGTGCAGGTGAAGAGTACGCGTTTTGGATCTCCGCGAGCGACGCATGTTGATACGCCACCTGCACAGGGAAGGCGTAGCGTGCGGGAGGAGTTGTTGAAGAAACTGATTGGACAGATCGTCTCCGGAGATATTGTCGAAGGTTCCCTGCTTCCCAATGAGGCGGAGCTTTCCGAGGTGTATGGTGTCAGCCGCACCAGCCTGCGGGAAGCCATGCAGTATCTGTCGGCATTGGGAATGGTCCGGTCGCGCACGCGCGCTGGGACCAATGTTCTGCCTCGTGAGAACTGGAACTATCTGGATCCGCTGGTTCTGGATGCGACGCTGGAGCTCAGCAATGATCGTAGCTTTTATGAATCATTGCTCGATGCTCGACAGCTGCTGGAGCCGGCTGCGGCAGCGCAAGCCGCTGCGAATGCCACGGCAAAGCAATTGGCACAGATTGCAGAGGCTTTCGAGGACATGGTAGCCGCAAACGCACGCGACAATGAAGCATGGAGCCAGGCAGACCTCGAGTTTCATACCGCGATCATCAATGCCAGTGGAAATTGGGTCTTTCGCCAATTCGCGACTGCCATCCGGGCCGCGCTGCTTGCGAGTTTCCGACTGACCAACCGCGCCAGCCAGTCGCATGAATATGCGATTGCGCGGCATCAGGACGTGCTGGATGCGATCCGAATGCGAAGGCCGGATGCTGCTCGCATCGCCATGGAGCAGCTAATCGGCACTGCGCGGATTGAACTCAGTGATGCACTGCGCGAGAGTAGGCCAGAGGGAAAATAGGAGCGCAAGCGCCTTAGCCAATTTCCTCTCCTCTCGTCACGCTGTTAAGTCTTGTGTTTTCTTGACCCATTTCGATCGAGTGAACCGCGAGCCAGCTCAAAGCTCCTGCGCCGGATGGGTTAGCAAATGTTGACGAGGGCGCTTTAAACACTGGAAGGCGACGGCACGGGTCGAACGCCCCGTTCACTAAAGCGGATCACGCGCGAAACGGGCCACGCCCGTTCATTACATCTTCACATCGACCCTTGGTGACTGTTACCATGCCGTCCGCATGACACATCTTTTTGTTGCATCGCATCATCGAATACTGATTTACAAAAGTATTACTATATGATTTTTTGACTGCGGGCCTGAGAAGATGGGCCTTTGGGAGGATATCATGAAGTTGAAGACTGCACTGATCAGTGCCACGATTCTTGCTACCTGCATGTTCACAGCCGCATCGGCAAAGCAGCTGGTTGTCGGCTTCTCGCAAATCGGTTCGGAGTCCGGTTGGCGTGCCGCTGAAACGACCTTGACCAAGCAGGAAGCCACAAAGCGCGGCATTGATCTCAAGTTTGCCGATGCGCAGCAGAAGCAGGAAAACCAGATCAAGGCAATCCGTTCCTTCATCGCACAGGGCGTTGACGCAATCTTGCTGGCGCCAGTCGTCGAAACGGGTTGGGATGCCGTGCTGAAGGAAGCCAAGGAAGCCAAGATTCCGGTTATTCTGCTCGACCGTACGGTCAACGCGCCGAAGGACCTTTATCTGACCGCTGTCACGTCCGACTTGGTTCATGAGGGTAAGGTTGCCGGCGACTGGCTCGTCAAGACGGTCGGCGACAAGAAGTGCAATATCGTTGAGCTGGAGGGCACGACTGGCTCCTCGCCGGCCATCGCCCGCAAGAAGGGCTTCGAGGAAGCCATCAAGGGTCACGACAACCTGAAGATCGTTCGCAGCCAGACGGGCGACTTCACCCGCTCCAAGGGCAAGGAAGTCATGGAAAGCTTCCTGAAGGCTGAAAACGGCGGCAAGGACATCTGCGCGCTCTACGCCCACAACGACGACATGGCCGTCGGCGCCATCCAGGCGATCAAGGAAGCGGGCCTGAAGCCGGGCAAGGATATCCTGACTGTCTCCGTCGACTCGGTTCCGGATCTCTTCAAGGCGATGGCCGCCGGCGAGGCGAACGCGACGGTGGAGCTGACACCGAACATGGCTGGTCCGGCCTTCGATGCGCTCGATGCCTATCTGAAAAACAAGAAGGAGCCGCCAAAGTGGATCCAGACCGAGTCCAAGCTCTACACGCAGGCTGACGATCCGCAGAAGGTCTATGAGCAGAAGAAAGGCCTCGGCTACTGAGACGAGGGGCGACCGCACCGGGCGAACAATTCAGCCGATGCAGTCTCTTACATCGAATGCCGGCGCATCATCTGTATGCGCCGGCTATCGCTTTCGAATATTGGCTCAACCCAAGGACATTCACGCTTCATGGCTCACGACGTCGAGCGACTTCTGACAGCGACAGGCTTTTGCAAATATTTCCCAGGCTCGACCGCCCTCGATCATGTCGATTTCACTTTGATGCGCGGAGAAGTCCATGCGCTGCTCGGTGAAAACGGAGCGGGAAAATCGACCTTGATCAAATGCATGACAGGCGCCTATCGCCGAGATGCAGGCACTTTGGTTCTCGATGGCACTGAGATTGATCCGCATGATACACTCGCAGCCCAGAAGCTCGGTATTGGAACGGTCTACCAGGAGGTGAACCTGCTCCCGAACCTGAGTGTGGCGGAAAATCTGTTTCTCGGTCGCCAGCCGAGGCGCTTCGGCTTGGTCAGCAGCCGCGTCATGAACGGCATGGCCAGGGATCTGCTGGCGCAATACGGCATAGACATCGACGTTGGCCGTCAGCTCGACCGGTTCTCGGTCGCCATCCAGCAGGTGATCGCGATCGCCCGTGCCGTCGATCTCTCCGGCAAGGTTTTGATCCTGGACGAACCGACCGCAAGCCTCGATACGCAAGAGGTCGCCATGCTGTTCGGCATCGTCAGGCGGCTGAAGCAGCGTGGCCTGGGGATTGTTTTTATTACGCATTTTCTCGAGCAGGTTTATGAAATCTGCGATCGAATCACCGTTCTCCGCAACGGCCGCCTGGTCGGCACGCGGGATGCGGAAGGACTTTCACGGCAAACCCTGATCGCCATGATGCTCGGCCGTGAGCTTGCGCAGGCGGAGAGCGCCGCAAAGCAGGTCACCAACGAAAGCGGGCCGGTAAAGTATCGCTTCGCGAATTTCGGCAAGCGCGGCAAAATCAAGCCCTTCGATATGGAGGTGCGTGGCGGCGAAGTGGTCGGCATCGCCGGTCTGCTCGGGTCTGGCCGCACCGAGACCGCCGAGGTACTCTTCGGCGTCGAACGATCAGACAGCGGCGAGGCGACGGTCGAAGGCAACACCGTTACGCTTTCCAGTCCGCGCGCCGCCATCAAGAACGGTTTCGGCTTTTGCCCGGAGGACCGCAAGACAGACGGCATCATCGGCGATCTTTCCATCCGCGAAAACATCGTCATGGCCCTGCAAGCGCGTCGTGGCTGGGCGAGGCCTCTGGCGCGCAGCGAACAGAACGCCATCGCCGATCGCTACATCAAGGCACTGGATATCCGCACGACCGACCGTGAGAAGCCGATCAGGCTTCTGTCGGGTGGCAATCAGCAGAAGGCGATCCTTGCGCGGTGGTTGGCGACCAATCCGAATTTCCTCATTCTGGATGAGCCGACGCGCGGCATCGACGTCGGCGCGCATGCGGAAATCATCCGCCTCATCGAAGATCTTTGCCAGCAAGGCATGTCGCTGGTGGTCATTTCATCCGAACTGGAGGAACTTGTCGCCTATAGCTCGCGCGTCATCGTCCTGCGGGATCGCGAGCACATTGCCGAGTTGACCGGCAGCGAGATAACCGCCGGAAATATCGTCGAGGCCATTGCCACCACTCAAAATACCCGTGAGGACGCATGATCTCGCAAATTAAGGCATCCCTGTTTCGCTTGATGCCGCAGCTCATTGCGCTGGCGGTCATTCTTCTGTTGAATTTCATTATGTTCCCGCAGTTTTTTCATCTGGAAATTCAAAATGGCAGACTCTACGGGAGCGTGATCGACGTGCTGAATCGCGGTGCGCCTGTCGTGCTGCTGTCCATCGGCATGACGTTGGTCATTGCCACCAAGGGGATTGATCTTTCGGTCGGTGCGGTCATCGCGATTTGCGGCGCGGTAGCCGCAGCTTCAATCGTTGCAGGCTATTCGCTTGCCTATACCCTGTTGCTGACGATCGGCGTGGGTTTGGCATGCGGCCTCTGGAATGGCTTTCTCGTGGCTGTGCTCGATATCCAGCCGATCATTGCAACACTGGTGCTGATGGTGGCTGGCCGCGGCATAGCGCAATTGATTACCGAGGGCATGATCCTCACCTTCAACAATGACGGGCTGATCTTCCTAGGCAGCGGCGCCTTTGCCGCGTTGCCCATGCCCGTGGTGATCTGGGTGCTCGCGGCGCTTGTCGTCATCCTGTTGGTCAGGCGCACGGCGCTTGGCATGCTGGTCGAAGCGATCGGCATCAATCGGCGGGCAAGCACGCTCTCCGGCATCCAGACGCCGGTGCTGCTGATCGCCGTCTATGCGCTGAGCGGCCTTTGTGCTTCCATCGCCGGTATCATCGTTTCGGCCGACATCAAGGGCGCGGATGCCAACAATGCCGGTTTGTGGCTCGAGCTGGATGCGATCCTCGCCGTGGTCGTCGGCGGCAACTCGCTGCTTGGTGGTCGCTTCAGCATTGTCGGTTCGTTGATTGGGGCGATGATCATCCAATCGGTCAATACAGGCATCCTTCTGTCCGGTTTTCCACCGGAGTTCAATCTGGTCATCAAGGCAATCATCGTTATCGTCATTTTGGTCATCCAGTCTCCTGCCCTGCAGTCCGCCACCGCGTTCTTCCAGCGGCGCCGAGGCGAGGGACAGATGGTCCATAAGGAGCAGGCGAAGTGAATTCGAAATATCTTCCACTGCTCGCGACGATCGTCATCTTCATCCTGGCCTATGCGGGTTGCGTGGCGGAATATCCGAACATGCTGTCGACGCGGGTGGCCGGCAACCTGTTGACCGACAACGCCTTCCTGGGGATTGCCGCGGTCGGCATGACATTCGTGATTATTTCGGGCGGCATCGACCTGTCGATCGGTTCGGTCATCGCCTTTACCGGCGTTTTCCTGGCGATCATCCTGCGGGAAACCTCGATCCATCCGCTGTTGGCTTTTGCTCTCGTGTTGCTGATCACTACGATCTTCGGCGCCGGCATGGGCGCCATCATCCACTATCTCAGCATGCCGCCCTTCATCGTAACGCTGGCCGGCATGTTTCTGGCGCGCGGAATTGCCTTCGTGATCTCCATCGACAGCATCCCGATCGAGCATGATTTCTATTCGCGGCTCAGCGATCTCTATTGGCTGATGCCGGGCGGCGGTCGGTTGACCTTGATCGGCGGCGTCATGCTGCTCGTCTTTGCCGGCGGCATTGTTCTCGCGCATCGCACGCGCTTCGGCGCCAACGTCTATGCTATGGGCGGCGGCGTGCAGACGGCCGAACTCATGGGTGTTCCGGTTGGCCGCACGACCATCCTGATATACGCCTTGTCCGGCTTTCTCGCCGGTCTATCCGGAATCGTTTTTTCTATTTATACATCAGCAGGATATTCGCTTGCCACGGTCGGTGTTGAGCTCGACGCTATTGCGGCCGTGGTCATAGGCGGAACACTGTTGACGGGAGGCGCGGGGTTCGTTGGAGGAACCCTCATCGGAATCCTGATACAGGGCCTGATTCAGACTTACATCACCTTCGACGGATCGCTTTCCAGCTGGTGGACGAAGATTTTGATCGGCTTATTGCTGTTTGCATTTATTCTGATGCAGAAAGGCCTTCTTCTGCTTTCCCGATTCAATCGACGTTACGTCTAAGGGAAGGGCGGTGCGGTAACATCAGCGGAGGGTAGATGTGGAATGCGTTGTCAAGGACGTTGACTCGGAGTCCGGCGTACAAAATCCGTTGCCGCTGGTTCGCCTCCGCTCAAGACCGCTATTTGCAGCTTCCGCCGGTCAAGTGGAAGACGAAGTCGAAAATTCAAATCCTATTTCAAGGTGATGGATCTAAATCCTCTCATACATGCCTGTGCCGAGCATATGCCTTCAACGGATCTGATCGGATGACCTCAGGAAATCGGCCCGACATAGCGGCTTCCCGGCCGCGCCTAGTATGCCATGGGGGCGGTCAATATTGCGATCGTGGAAAAGCTTTGACTAGCCAGTCTAAGGTGAAATCCGCGATGGCTGAGCGCTTATTTCCAAGAGGTATGACGATGTTGTGCCGCCCCTCTGCACAAAATTTGTCGTCTCCCAGTTTCACAAGACTGCCATCAATCAGAAATGGTTCGACTAACGCTTCCCAGCCCAATGCAACGCCCTGTCCAGCTTTGGCAGCCGTGATGGCCTCTGTGTAGTGGCTAAACCGAAGTATTGATCGAAGGTTTTCGGGTTTTCGGCCAAGGCGGGAAAACCAGTCTTCCCATCTGTACCAGCTTCGGTTTGGGATATCGGTCTCAATAAGTTCGCAGTCTCCATTCGGAAAATCCTTTACCAGATGTGATGCCGCATACTGTGGCGAGCACACCGGAAAGATATGGTCGTCGCAGGATGCCAGAACCGTTCCATCACTGAATGGTGCCAATCCATATCTGATGGCGACGTCCACGATGCCACTCGATAGATCGATATCGCTGTCCTGGGAGATCACCCTGATCTGAATCTTGGGATCAAGTTGCCGCAACTCCGCGATCTTGGGCAGGAGCCAGAACGACGAGAAGGCGATGGTCGCGCCGATCGTCACCACGTCAGTCACCTTCGCTCGCATCGCGTCGACTCCATCGGCGATATTCGAAAAGCTGTCAGCCAGCTTTGCTCCAAGGATTAGACACGCTGGCGTTGGCTCGATGGAGCGATGACCGCGGCGGAAAAGCGTTTGATTGAAGTCCTCCTCAAGGATGGCGATCTGTCTGCTCACAGCCGCTTGGCTGACACCAAGTTCCTTGGCCGCGGCGGTGAAGCTGCGATTTCTGATTGCCGCCTCCAAGGCGACGAGTGCCGTCAGTGACGGCAGTCTCTTCCGTAATTGCATCAGTCATCCTCGGTTTCCGTTTGCATAACATTTTCTTATGTGATGGACAATTATTTCTGCCGTTGAAAGCCCCGCTGCTTCGGCACATCCTCGCGTAAAATCGCATAAGGGGATGTCATGCTAAACAAGTTTCCGTCTTCGATTTCCGCAATTTTGGACTCACGTGCCGAAGGCTATTCGCTTCCCGCGGGCCTTTACACACGTGAAGACGTCTTCGAGGCCGACATCGAGGTCTTTTTTCGCAAGCACTGGATCTATGTCGGCCTCGAATGCGATGTACCGGAGGCTGGCGACGCCACCGTCATCGATATCGGCACGACGAGCCTCATCCTTCTGCGGGATGACAACGAGCAGATCCGGGTTGTGCACAACGTCTGTCGGCATCGCGGATCGCGACTTCTCAACAGCGGGTCGACCGTCATTTCGAAGCTGGTCTGCCCCTATCACCAGTGGACCTACGAGTTGTCCGGAGATCTCGTCCACGCGCCGCACATGGGCAAGGATTTCGATAAATCTTGCCGAAACCTGAAGGCCGTCAACTTTAAGTCGATTGGCGGACTCGTCTATGTCTGCCTGTCCGACGCTCCCCCGGATGACATCGAGAACATGGCGTCGGTCATGGAAGCGCGGCTCGCGCCGTACGACATCCGGAACGCCAAGATCGCTCACCAGACCGATGTCATAGAGGATGGCAACTGGAAGCTGACTATGGAGAACAATCGCGAGTGTTATCACTGCGCGGCCAGCCATCCGGAGCTCTGTGTATCCTTCATCGATTTGGACTTCGGGTTCGATCCCGAGACGCTCAGCGACGACGACCGCGCGCAGGCGGCAGAACATCAGCAGCTCTACGCCGAGCGAACTGCCACATGGGAAGCGGAAGGCTATCCCTCCGCGGCGGTGGAACAACTGTCAGGCAACGCTACCAATTTCCGCACCCAGCGTCTGATCATCTCGGGTGCTGGCGAATCCCAGACGCGGGACGCTACGGCCGCCTCTTCAAAATTGCTCGGCAAAATGACCCGCAAAGATCTCGGCGATACCCACCTGTGGGGTCACAATTGCTGGAACCACTTCATGGGCGACCATGCGGTGACAGCCATCGTTATCCCGCTTTCCGCCCGTCGGACTCTGGTGCGCACCAAGTGGCTCGTCCACAAGGACGCGGTCGAAGGAGTCGACTACGATCTGGTCAAGCTGACCGACGTCTGGACTGCGACAACAGATCAGGACGCGGATCTGGTCGCGCGCTCGCAGGCCGGCATTGAAGACCCGGCATATGAACCCGGCCCTTACTCCCGTTTTACCGAGGGGCAGTTGGACAACTTCGCAACGTGGTACGTCGAGCGAATGCGAGCCAATGGACACTAAAATGGCAGATCTTATCGCATCGGCCGAGCCGCCGCAGTACTGGAATCAGGACGTGGACAACGAGTTGGTTTGCGTCGACATTCATCAGGAGACGCATGACGTCAGGACGTTCACTTTCGTAGCGGATGGCGGCAAGCACATTGCGTTCTTAGCAGGCCAGTATTTTGCCTTCGATTTCGAGTTCGGCGATGACGTCGAAACACGCTGCTACAGTATTTCATCATCGCCGATGCGAACCAACGCGGTGTCTATCACGGTCAAGCGCGCCGGCGACGGCAGGATTTCCAGCTGGCTTCACGACAATCTTGCTCCAGGGAAACGGATCCGGGCGAGCGGCCCACTTGGCCAATTCATCCGCCCGCCCGCCGCAAACGGCAAATATCTCCTTCTGAGCGGTGGCTCTGGCATTACACCCGTGATGTCGATGGCGCGGGAAATGGCTGATACCTCTGCTCCAGTCGATGTAGTCTTCCTGCACGCAGGTCGCACGCCAGCGGATCTAGTCTTCCGGGATGAACTGGCAACGATCGCCAAGAGACTGAAGGGCTTTCGCCTCTACTTTCTTCCAGAGCACCTCTGTGGGGAGCCGTCATGGTGGGGCGTAAGCGGGCGAATATCGCGCGAACTGTTCCAGCTCGTCGTGCCCGATATTGGCGATCGGACGATCCTGTGCTGCGGTCCTTCACCCTTCATGGCGGCCGCTCGCAGAATTTCGAACGAACTGGGAGTTCCGGCAGAGCATTATATCGAAGAGCGCTTCGACGCAGTAGTCATCGAAGATGCACCCCCGCCGCTTGTGCCGGCCGTCGAAGACGAAACCTTCAGCGTCGAGTTTGCCAAGCAGAATCGCAGCATCGAGGTCAGGCCCGACCAGACAGTACTCTCTTGCGCCAAGAAATCGGGCATCAAGATTCCGTCCTCATGTTCGAGTGGCCTTTGCGGCACCTGCAAGTCAAGGCTGACGAGCGGAGTCGTCGATATGAAGCATAGCGGTGGCATCCGACAGCGCGAGATCGATGCCGGATTCTTCCTGCCGTGCTGCTCGCGGCCGCTCAGCGACTTGGTGATCGACCGCTAGTGCAAGCTTTCATAAATTTCCCGAGAATTCGTCGCCGGTACAGATAGCCATAGCTTCGCCCGGAGAGGCTGTGTTTCGTATGAATAATTAATGTGTACATAGATTATACAATCCTGTTGACTCGTTCGTTGTTGCATGTAAGTTCGTTCCAACGGTCGCAGACTTCCTTCCGCGGCCCTTGGCGAGCGAAACCCGGAGTCCTCGGTGAAAAGCAGCAAGAACAGTCTCTATGACGATCTGAAGCGTCAGATCCTGACGATGGAGCTCGATCCGGATGAAGATCTGGACGAGGTTAGCCTGAGCGAGCGCTACGGGCTTTCGCGCACGCCGGTCAGGGATATTTTTCGTCGTCTCGCCGGCGAAGGATACATCGATATCCGGGAGAATAGGGGCGCGCGAGTGAGCCCCATGAACCATTCGACGCTCCGGAATTTCTTCCAGGTCGCGCCGATGGTCTACGCCGCTATCGGCCGCTTGGCTGTTCAGAATTTCAAGCCGAAGCAGTTGGTCGAGCTGAAGAATACCCAGTCACAATTCCGCCTCGCAAGTGAGACTGCCGAACTGGAAGCCATGGTTCTGAAGAACAATCGTTTCCATGAGATCATGGGAGAGATGTCCGGAAACGTCTACTTGCAGCCGAGCCTCAGTCGCCTGCTCATCGATCATGCCCGAATCGGCCACACTTTCTTCCGCCCGCGCAATGATGACATGAAACGCCGGCTCAAGGCTTCGGTCGATCACCACGACGGCTTCATCGCCGCCATCGAAGCCCATGACGAGGATGCGGTCGTCGACCTCGTGTTCGAGCACTGGGAGCTGTCGCGCGAGAATATGGAAATGTTCATCGCTCCCGAAGGAATGAAAGCTGACGCGCTTGTCGACGGAATGGTCGCCGCGCCGATGGAGAAGTCATCGTGAAGTTCCAAGGTATCTATCCCCCGGCTGTTACTCCCTATGCAGCGGATGGAACCGTCGACAAGGCAGCATACGCCGATGTCCTCGAATCCCTGATCGAAGCGAAAGTTCATGGTATCGTCGTGGGGGGGTCGACCGGAGAATACTACGCCCAGACGGCGCAAGAGCGCTTCGACTTAGCATCCGCGGCCAAGGACATCGTCGGCAGCCGGATGCCGCTGATCATCGGGACCGGCGCGACGCGCACCGAAGATTCGATCGAATACGCCAAGGCCGCCAAGGCCATCGGCGCGGACGCGATCCTCGTCTCGTCACCTCCCTATGCGATGCCGACAGAGCGCGAGAACGCGGTTCATGCCCTTGCGATCGATCGCGCCGCCAACCTGCCGATTATGCTCTACAACTATCCCGCCCGCATGGGCGTTTCCATGGGCGAGGAATACTTCTCCCGCGTCGGCAAGTCGAGGAACGTCGTCGCCATCAAGGAGGCTTCGGGCGACATGGCGCAGGTGCATATGCTCGCCCGCGAGTTTCCGCACATCAACCTTTCCTGCGGTTGGGACGATCAGGCGCTCGAGTTCTTCGCCTGGGGTGCCCAGAGTTGGGTCTGTGCCGGTGCGAACTTTCTGCCGAGGGAACACATCGCACTCTTCGAGGCCTGTGTCCTCGAAAAGAACTTCGACAAGGGCCGCAAGATCATGTCGGCAATGCTGCCTTTCATGGCTTTGCTCGACGGTGGCAAGTTCGTGCAGTCGATCAAGTTCGGCTGCGAACTTGCCGGCCTGAAGGTCGGTCCTGTGCGGGCTCCGCTCCGTCCCCTCAATTCCGAAGAAAAACGCGCGCTCCAGACAGTCGTCACCAACCTCAAGCGCACCATCGCTCAGATCACCTCGGGAGCCAACAATGCATGAAGTCCTGACCGCGGGCGAGTACGCAGCGATAGCCGAAACCATCACGCTTCCCGGAAACGCCTTCATCAACGGCGCATTCCGCCCGGCTGCATCCGGAAAGACCTTTAATTCGATCAACCCGGCCACCGGCAAAGTCCTGGCAACGGTCGCCGCCTGCGATTGTACCGACGTCGACTTCGCAGTCAGTAGGGCGAAGGAAGCCTTCGACGACGGGCGTTGGCACCGTCTTTCGCCGAGCGAGCGGAAGACAATTCTTCTCAAGTTCGCAAAGCTGCTGGAAGAAAACAGCCACGAACTCGCCGTCCTGGAAAGCCTCGACAGTGGCAAGCCGGTCGGCGAGTGCCAGACCATTGATGTTCCGGATACTATTCACACGATCCGTTGGCACGCCGAACTGATCGACAAGATCTACGACAGTACAGCCCCGGTCGGCGCAAACGCTTTGGCGCTCGTCGTTCGTGAGCCGATCGGTGTCGTCGGCTGCGTGCTGCCCTGGAATTTTCCGCTGCTGATGCTTGCTTGGAAAATCGGTCCGGCTCTTGCTTCCGGCTGCTCGGTCATCGTCAAGCCAGCCGAGCAGACATCGCTGACCACACTGCGTGTGGCCGAAATTGCCTATGAGGCGGGCGTTCCTGCGGGCGTGCTGAACATCGTCACCGGCACCGGCAAGGACGTCGGCGAGCCGATGGGCCTGCACAATGACATTGCCATGGTCAGTTTCACTGGCTCGACCGTGACAGGGCGACGCTTCCTTCGTTATGCGGCCGACAGCAATCTGAAGCGCATCGTCCTTGAATGCGGCGGCAAAAACCCGGCCGTCGTCATGAGCGATGCGGAGGATCTGGATCTGGTTGCCGAACAGGTCGTCTCCGGAGCTTTCTGGAACATGGGCGAAAACTGCTCTGCAACGTCAAGACTTCTGGTCCATGCCTCGGTCAAGGACGAACTGCTTGCCCGCATCGGGGCATACTTGCGGGACTGGAAGATGGGCGATCCGCTCGATCCGGAAAACCGCGTTGGCTCGCTGGTCAGCCCTGAGCACTTCGAGAAAGTGAAGGCCTATCTCGATCAGGCCATCACGGAAGAGCTGTCGGTGGTCCACGGCGGTAAGACGGACAAATCGATCTTTGTCGAGCCGACCGTCATCGACGGTGTCGGCTCGGAAAGCCGCCTTTTCCAGGAGGAAATCTTCGGCCCGATCCTGTCGGTGACGACGTTCACCTCGATTTCGGAAGCCATTGCTCTTGCGAATGACACCCCCTATGGCCTGGCAGCCTCTGTCTATACCGGGAGCCTCCGGAACGCGATCAAGCTGTCCCGCGAGATCCGCGCCGGTGTCGTGACCGTCAACTGCTTCGGCGAAGGCGACGCCACGACACCATTCGGCGGGTTCAAGGAATCGGGCTTCGGCGGCAGGGACAAATCGATCTTCGCCCACGACCAGTACACCGAGCTGAAGACCATCTGGATCGACACCTCCGAACGTTCGATCGACGAGACGGTCAGATGAACTCTTCGGTGAGGCGATTGCCCGTCGAAAATGGCAGGTCGGGATGGGAGGCGATCAGTGATCGCAGCGCTCCAGTCCGTTGTCTCGATGGCAATGTCAACGCCGACTGGCTGATCATTGGCGCGGGCTTTGCGGGTCTTTCGGCCGCGCGCCGGCTTCGGCAGCTTCGTCCGGACGACAAAATCGTCGTCCTGGACGCAAGCGAGGTCGGCAAGGGCACGTCTGGCCGGAACTCCGGCTTCATGATCGACGTTCCGCATAATCTCTCGTCGGGTGAATATTCCAGCGCAGGTGCGGCCGCGGCCAGACTGGAAATGGCCGAGAACAGATTGGCGATCGCCTTCGCGGCAGATGCTGCAGCCGAGTATGGAATGTCGAAGGAAACCTTCGATCCCTCCGGCAAGATCAACGCGGCAGCAACAGCGCGTGGCCTCAAACTCAACCGAGCTTTTGGCGCATCGTTGCAGGGCGCTGGCGAACCACACACGATCCTCGATGCCCAAGAAATGCGCGAGTTAACAGGATCGGATTATTACCTCGGCGGCCTCTACACGCCAGGCGCGGTACTGATCCAGCCCGCCGATTACATCCGCGGCTTTGCAGCAGGGCTTGCGCCCAAAGTCGAGATCTTCGAACGGTCCCCCGTTACCTCGCTGAAACGGGAGAGCGGTATTTGGACCGCATCCTCGCCGAACGGCATCGTAAAGGCATCTAAGGTGATCCTCGGTGTGAACGGCCATATCGACGACTTCGGGCATTTTGGTGGGCGGCTGATGCATATCTTCGCCTATGCGTCGATGACCGCGGCCATCGATGCCAACCGTGTCGGAGCGAAGGCTTCGGGCCGCGAGCGGTGGGCACTTCTACCGGCCGATGCGATGGGCGCGACGCTTCGAAAGATCACATCACACGCCCAATCACGCATCGTCATCCGCACCAAGTACACCTACGAGACCTCTCTCGCTGTCACCCAAAAGCGCATGGCGAAAATGGCGGACGAACACCGAAATTCGCTTGAAGCCCGCTTTCCTGGTCTCAAAGGAGTGCCCTTCGAATATAGCTGGGCCGGACGTTTGTGCCTGAGCCGAAATCATGTCCCAGCGTTCGGTGAAATCGAGGAGGGCCTGTTTTCCGCGTGCTGCGAAAACGGTCTTGGAACCGTTAAGAGCACGCTCGCCGGCATGATGGCCGCCGACCTGGCGACCGGACAGATATCCGACAGCCTTCAGAAATATCAGGATCAGCCGATGCCAGCCAAGCTTCCGCCGGAGCCTTTGGCGTGGCTTGGAATCAATTCGGTGATCCGATGGCAGGAATTGCGTGCCGGCCGCGAAGGATGATCCTTCAGGCGACGCGATAACGGGGACCCAAGCGGATCCGCAGGTCTTCGACAAAATGGGAACAGAAAACTAGGAGATCAACCGTGAAGACATTGTGGAAAGCAATATGCGCTGCCGCCATGGTCGCAATGACCATGTTGCCGGCCCACGCCGAAGAGAAAACCATCACGATGGGAACTCTGTCCTGGGAGGACCTGACGCCGATCACCGGCATCACCAAGAAGGTCCTCGAGGATGCAGGTTACACCGTAAAGGTGACCGAGTTCTCCGAATGGGGCATCGCCTATGCCGCGCTCAGCAAAGGCGACATTCAAGTTCTGGCGTCCCAGACCGACTATGTTGCCCAGGACTACTGGGACAAGAACAAGAACCGTCTCGAAAAGCTTTCCCCGGTTTCGCATGGTCTCTTTCAGGGACTGGCCGTGCCGAAATACGTGCCAATCAACTCGATCGATGAACTGAACGCCAACGCCGCCAAGTTTAGCGGTAAGATCGTTGGCATCGAGCCTGGTTCCGGTCTGATGCGCGACACGGCCAACGTTGTGAAGGCCTATGATCTGAACCTTCCGCTCGTCGAGGGTAGCACCGCCGCGATGACCGCAGCGCTCAAGTCCGCGGTCGACCGCAAGGAATGGATCGTTGCGACAGTCTGGACGCCATCGTGGATGGCACAGAAGTTCGACATGAAGTTCCTCGCCGACCCCAAGGGCGTGTATCCCCCTCCGCAAGGCTACTATTGGATCGGTCATAAGGGCTTCTCGGCTGATTACCCGCACGCGCGTGAAGTGATGGCCAGCGTCTACATCCCGATCGACGAGATCACCAACATGAACAGCGAAGTCAAGGATGGCAAGACCATGGACCAGGCCGTGAAGGACTGGACGAATAGCCATGCCGATCTGATCAAACGTTGGGAAAACATAAAGAAGAACTAAAGAATAAAACGACCGCCCGGCTCGAAACCGAGCGGTCGTCTCCCATCAATCAAATTGAGAAGCCGGCATCGAACTGGCTCCAGGGGATCGAGATGAGCGAATCCGATAACGCAAATGGCGAATTGCTGATTGATTGTCAGTCGGTCTGGAAGATCTTTGGCGACAGGGCCAACGTTGCCGTAAAGGCTGTGGTGGAAAAAGGGCTGACCAAGAAGCAGGTCCTTCAGGACTACAACTGCGTGGTGGGCGTGGCCGATGCGAGCATTCAGGTTCGTCGTGGCGAGATCTTCTGTATCATGGGATTGTCCGGCAGCGGAAAATCCACGCTCATCCGGCTCCTCAACAGGCTCATCGTACCAAGCCTCGGCAAGGTAGTCGTAAAGGGGTACGACCTTGCCACATTGAGTGCCGCAGACCTCCGCCGGACCAGAGCTCGTCACATCGGAATGGTCTTTCAAAGCGTCGCGCTTCTGCCGCACCGAACGGTTCTCGAGAACGCCGCGTTTGGACTGGAGGTTCAGGGAATCGGTAAATTGGAGCGCAATAGAACAGCGAGCGAAGCACTTGAGAAAGTGGGGCTCGCTGACTGGCTGTCTCGGTACCCTGCAGAGCTGTCAGGCGGGATGCAGCAGCGCGTCGGTCTCGCACGCGCGATCGCCGCCAACCCGGAAATCATCCTCATGGATGAGCCGTTTAGCGCGCTTGACCCTTTGATCCGCCGCCAGCTGCAGGATGAATTTCGGCAGCTTACAAAAGAGTTGGGAAAGTCGGCGGTCTTCATCACCCACGACCTGGATGAAGCAATCCGCATCGGCGACCGGATCGCGATCATGAAGGATGGTGTCATCATCCAAATCGGGACGGCCGAGGAGATCGTTCTCAATCCCGCAGACGATTATGTGGCGGAATTCGTCGCAGGCATATCTCGTCTCCATCTTGTAAAGGCCCACTCGGTCATGAGTTCCATCGCCGAGTATCAGCGGGCGCATCCAAATTCCGATATCAATGCTCTGACAACCACCACTCCAGAGGCAGACATCGACGAGTTGATAGGCCTCACCATGCAATCCGATCGCGATGGCATCGCTGTAGTCGATAGCGGTTCTGTCGTCGGTATCGTCACCACTCGAGGTCTCCTGCGAGGCGTCAAAGGTACGCAACCCGACGAACTTGCCGCGGCATAATTCGTGCCTCTAGTTGGAGCGCTCCTAGATGAACAGTTCAAGTTTTGCAGATGCCTTCGACACCACGACGGATGCCGCGCTCGAATGGGTCAGCGATAATGGCGGGTTTATTTTCGACTCCCTTCGATCTGTCCTTGAGGGATTGTACGACGGTGTTCTCTCTGCGCTGAATTTTGCTCCTTTCTATGTCGTGGCAACCGTCGCCGCCTTATTGGGTTGGCGAGTGGTGAGCGCATGGTTCGGCCTCTTTGCCGGTGTAGCGCTGGTATTCTGTGCGATCATCGGCCTGTGGCCGGAGACCATGAGCACACTGGCTCTGGTGCTGACAGCGACCTTCCTGGCGCTGCTTGTGGGTATACCCGCGGGCGTCGTCGCCGGGTTCGTTCCCGCTTTGGACAGAGCACTCGAACCGGTGCTCGACCTGATCCAAACACTGCCACCGTATATCTATCTGCTGCCGGCAATCGCGCTTCTCGGATATGGACCGGCAACGGCGCTGGTCGCCACCATCATAGTCGCCATCCCTCCTGCCTTCCGTCTGACGTCTCTTGGCATCCGGATGACGCCGAACGAGTTTGTGGAGCTTGGCCATGCGACAGGGATCACAGGCATGCAAATGTTCTTCAAGATTCGACTGCCGTTCGCGATGCCGAGCATCATGGCTGGGATCAACCAGAGTTTGATGATGGCCTTTGGTATGGTGGTGATTGCCGGAATCGTCGGATCGGGCGGACTGGGCGAAACGATCTACGGCGCGATCCGGACGCTTGATATTGCCAAATCCATCAATGCCGCGATCGCGATCGTCGTGCTCACCATGGTTCTCGATCGGCTGGCGCAGGGCGCGGCCAGCGCCGGCTACGGAGCGAAGACATGAATCCTTCAATTCTCGAATATTCGCCCGGAGTCTTGCTCGCGCCTTTCGTCGACTGGCTGAACAAGAATTTCCATCCGTTGTTCCAGACGATCAGCATAGTGATCGAGGCCGTGTTGAACGCCATCGAAAAGACGCTGCTGTTCTTTCCGCCTTATGCTGTTATTGCCGTGGTCGTCCTTCTGGCATTCGCGCTGGCGGGTTGGCGGGTCGCGATCCTTTCGGTTTTTGCCCTGGGCTTCTGCCTCGCTGCCGATCTCTGGGTGCCATCGATGCAGACGGTCGCGCTGGTCACTGTGTCCGTGTTCATTTCGGTGCTGATCGCCTTTCCGCTTGGCATCGTTGCCTCGCGCCACAAGACGATAGAGGCCGGTATTCGCCCCATTCTTGATATCATGCAAACCGTGCCGCCCTGGGTCTACCTTATCCCCGCCGTCATGGTCTTCAGCCTGGGCCGCGTGCCTGCGATCATCGCCACGATCGTTTACGGCGTGCCACCCATGCTGCGGCTGACGACCTTGGCGTTCAACCAGGTGCCAAACGATCTGAAAGAACTCGGCCAGGCGATCGGCGCTTCGCCGACGGCTATTCTTGTGAAGATCGAAGTTCCGTCGGCAAAGCCAACGCTCATTGTTGGGCTTAACCAGTGCATTCTGCTCTCTCTAGCGATGGTCGTTCTGGCTGGCCTTGTCGGCGCCGGCGGCCTTGGGGCCGAGGTGACTAGAGGCCTGACCCGAATGGAAATGGGTCTCGGTCTTCGCGCTGGCCTCGCCATCGTGGCGGTCGCTCTTCTTCTTGATCGACTTTCCAGGGGCGCGCTGCAACGCAACCGTGGCCCAAGTCGAGGCTGACCCCGACAAAGAACATACGAACGTGGCTGACACGTCACGCATCTTAATGAAGAGAAGACGACGGAGATTGAAGTGAATCGCATCGGACGTATTGGTATCATCGGTGGCGGTGGATGGCTTGGTTCGGCTTTGGCCAAGGCGCTGATCGGTGGCGAGACGATCGCCCCGGACGAGCTGACCTGCTCATACAGGAGCGGAACGCCTGACGCAGCGACAGGATGCCATTGGACGAAGAACAACACGGAGTTGGTAGCCCAGTCCGATGTCGTCATTCTTTCCGTTCGGCCGGCAGACTGGAAAGCTATCAAGATCACTGCCACCGACAAGTTGGTCATCTCGGTCATGGCAGGGGTCACGCTGGATCAGATTCGCCGCGACACCGGATCAGAAAGGATAGCCAGGGCTCTGCCGAATGCCGCCGCCGGGCTTGGTTTTTCGTATACGCCCATTTACCTCGCTTCCGATCAAGATGGCGACTTGCAAATCGCCCGCACCATTTTCGAAAGTTGTGGTCAAGTCGATATCGTCGATCGAGAGGACCATATCGACTATTTCACCGCAATGTCCGGTTCCGGGGAAGCGTTTCCTGCACTGCTGGCGAATGCGATGGTGTCGGACGCGGTATCGCGAGGTATTTCTATCGCGATGGCCATCCGTGCCGCCCAGCAGGTCATCATTGGTGCAGGCCGCCTTCAGGAGCGATACAGGCAGGCTCCCGCCGATGCTGTCGAGGCATTCGTGTCCTACAACGGCACGACGGCCGCGGGCATCGCGACGATGCGCGACAAGGGATTCGAGACCGCTGTTCACGCCGGCCTCGAAGCCGCGTATCGAAAGGCGCTGGCGCTTTCAGAAGGGTAAGTTCCGCGATCTGAAGGCCGTTCATGTCCGAGACGTGCAATCTATCAATCCGGCAGAGCAGGAGTTCCAAATGCGATCGGCAACAAAGAAGGACGACAATCGCCTTACGATAGGCTTCATTCTGGCGCGGTCTTTCACGCTGTCTGCCTTCTCCATGTTCGTGGATGCGATCCGGCTTGGCAGCGATGAGTTTGACAGATCCGGCCGCGTATTCGCGGACTGGCATGTTCTGGCCAGTACTCCGCACCTGATAACCTCGAGCTGCGGCGTGAAGGTGGCGCCTACGTCCGCCCTCAGTTCGCCCGACAAGTTCGATTACATCGTCGTGGTCGGCGGATTGCTGAACGTTGAGGCGCCCCTTGACGCCGAGACGCGGGCCTACCTCATGCAGGCGGCCAAGCTTGAGGTCACGCTGATCGGTGTGTGCACGGGATCGTTCATCCTCGCAGACCTCGGGCTGATGCGGTCCCATAAATCCTGCGTAAGCTGGCTGCACTACAAGACCTACCGGGAACGATTTCCGGAAAGCCCGGTCGAGTCCGAGCGGATATACGCTCTCGACAAAAGCCGCGGTTCCTGTGCGGGTGGCAGCGGCTCCGCCGATATGGCCGCCCATCTGATCAGGTTGCACATCAGTACGGACGCCGAGCGCAATGCACTGGAGGTATTGCAAATCCAGAGGGCTCGCGGGAAATCCGATGTTCAACCGCGACGGCCTTTGGCGGAGAATTTCCAGGATCCTCGCCTTTGCTCGGCGTTGATCTTGATGGAACAGCATATCGACGATGAGCTCACCATCGACAACATAGCTGATGCCGTGGGGCTCTCCCGTCGCCAATTGGAAAGATTGTTCATGATCGAGGCAGGAACCTCGCCCGCGCAAGCCTACACCAAGTTGCGTATGAAAAAAGCCAAGTCTCTCGTCAAGCATACGAATGCGACTTTCGTCGATATCGCCAATGACGTCGGCTTCAACAATGCCTCACATTTCAGCCGCGCCTTCAGGCGGCTCTATGGAATATCGCCTTCGAAAGTCAGGGCTGCGGCCAAATTGCGGGAAACACCACTATGAATCGGAGAGGCAAGGATCTGCAGCAATTCGTAGACGCGTGCTCGGCCGCATACGATCGATTTGCGCCCGCGGGTGAAGGACAGCGGTCAATCTCCGAGATCTTCGGCCTGCTGAACGAGCCGCAATTGCTATCTGGACGATCAGGCAGTCGATTGCCGGCTTGCGCATACCTGGAAGCCGCTCTCGATTTGGAAGCTGAGGACCCCGTACTACAACAGCTTGTCGATCGGTTCAGGATAATCGAATCCCTCCTGGAATGGCGTAGGCGACCCACCTACGACAAGCTGACCGCCAGCGAGAGTTTCATCGATGGGCACGCCAATGCCATGATCCTTGGTCCCGGCGGGATAGAGGAACGGCAGGATGTCTGGCTGGGCGTAACACTGCTTGCGCCGAACGTCCGCTATCCGGATCACACTCACACCCCTGAGGAAGTCTACCTTGTTCTGTCGGAAGGCGAGTTTCTGCAGGGCGAGCGCGGCTGGTTTACGCCCGGAGTTGGTGGATCATTCTACAACGTGCCGCATATCCGCCACGCCATGCGGTCCGGCGAAAGGCCGCTTTTTGCGTTCTGGGCGCTCCGCGTTTCGACGGGTTTATAGACTTTGTGAAAGTTCCGAAAACTGCCTGGATCAGGTATCCATGTAGCCGATATGCCGAGCGGACCGCTCGATCATCGTGATTATGGCATGCGTTCTTGCTTCGTCGGATGCCGTCCGGTCCTCGACAAACACCCGGCTTGCCGTAGACGATCTCCCGCCTCCAGCTTTCGCAATGCCCCTGGCAAGGGATATGTGTCCACCACCTTTGTTGGAAAAACTCCTGCTACAAGCCCCGCGGCGACAAAATGCGCGACCGCATTGAGGCTTGAACAAAGATGATGGAGGTCGTTCGGGGTCACCAACGTGGTGTGGCAATCTGTGGAAGCGCAGGCTCAATTGCGCGATGTGGCGAAGGACTCATCGACATTTGTGGTGCGTGGCGAGACGCTCCGCGTTTGCCTATTGGCGCCCATCGCAGCCTTCAATGATCCCAATTGGGGCATTGCGCCTCGCGCGGCAAAATGTCGTTCGCGGCACGGACAAAAGCTGGAAACCAGAGCTGCCGGATGCGTTTTCATATAAGGCTTGGACTGTTTCGATAGCTAATTGCGCCGATGCCGCGTAACCTTGCCGCAACACCTCGAAACCCGGGATTGGATCCGGTCGCGCTTGAGCTATCAGCAGAAGTTCCTCGAGCGGCGGTTTGAATCCTATCAAAAGCGCCGATTGTGGCTTTTGATCTGCTCGACAAGGCGTTGCGCGAGACCTTTGCGGCGCCTCTGCTGGCTGAAGCTCGAACCGAGCGATGAGGTCGCGGAGATTCACAATTTGGTTGACCAAGCCGTTTGTGGCTACGGTCGATTCCGGGGGCGAGGAAGCACAGCCTAGCCTTTATCCCACCTCTGAAAGTTCTTTATCCTTCGGGCGGCAAAATTCGATCAACTGCTTTGAGCTCATTGGTCGTGCCAGAGCGTATCCCTGCAGTAAGTGGCAGCCAAGATCTCTCAGGATCTTCACGTGCTCCATTGTTTCCACGCCCTCGGCAACGATGTCGATGTTTTGCGACCGGCCGATTTCGATAATCGAGGAGACCAGACGGCGTTGAGATGGAGACGCGACAATCGGCTTGATAATTTCCCGGTCGATTTTAAGCCTTCGCGGCTCGAGCCTAAGTAAGCTTATGATGCTGGCATGACCGGTGCCGAAATCATCGATCTCGATTTCAATTCCAAGCTCTTTGAGAGCTGGAACTATGTCATTGAGAACAGGCTGAAGATCATCGAAGGAGATTGTCTCCAGCAGCTCGAAACATAGGCGACCTCTCGCGAAGGGAAGTTCGGATAGCTCGGCGAGCAGATTTGCCTCCACCAGCCGACGCGCAGAAATATTGACCGAAACACGCGGGATGCGCATTCCCAGGCTGTCCCATCTTGTAAGCTCGAACAGAGCCTTCTGCAGGATCAGCCTATCCATGTCGCCGGAACGTCCCAAATTTTCCGCGACAGCGAGAAATTTATCCGGGGCGAGCAGACCGTTTCGCGGGTGATCCCAGCGCGCAAGTGTCTCGACGCCGGCGATATCCAATGTGCTTGCATTGAACTGCGGCTGGAAAAATGCGACCAGCTCGTCGCGATCGAGCGCATGATTGAATTCATCCGCCAATTCCTTCGAACCGATTGCGGCGCTACGAAGCGCTTCGGTGAAAATGGCCGCGCGACCGCGGCCCACCTTCTTCGCCTCGTACAGAGCCAAATCGGCATCCAAAAGCAATTGGCTCAGGTCCTGCCCACGAGCATATTCAGTTTCCCAAGCGACGCCGACGCTTGCGCCGACCACACACTCCGAGCCATCAACGAATAGGGACTGCTTGAGTGTATCGACAATCTGTTGGGCCAATTCGTTTGCCTTAGGCGCGGGATCGGCGCTCCAGGTTGCGAAGATGAACTCGTCTCCACCGATCCGAGCCGCTACGTCGTTTGGGCCGGCCAAATTGACAAGGCGCGAAGCCACTGCCTGCAAGACCGTATCACCTCCGGCATGCCCTTTCGTGTCGTTGATCTCCTTAAATCGATCCAGATCGATATGAATCAGTATCAGACAATCTTCTGGATTGGGCCTCGGCGATTGCGAGATCATCTGATCAATAAATCGGCGATTGGGAAGCCCCGTTAGTGCGTCATGCAACGACAGGTATTCGAGCCTTTGCCGCGCTCGAACGAGCTTTTTCTTGTGAAGGCGAAGTTTTTCAATGGTTCTCTGGCGTGATTTGGTCAGAAAGCCTACCCAAACAATTGGCGCAACGACACACAAAGACAATAGGCAAGCATAGAGCTCAAAAGTGGCCATGCCGCTGTTTTGGCCCCATCCGCCCTTAGGCACTGCGACAAGGGTCCATCGGCCATAAGTCATATCAACGGATGCCACGACCGGATTCTTCGAAAAAGTTTCCAGGTCGCCGAGAAAAACTTGTTTGGCCAACTTCGGTTCCGCTACGGCGCTGACGGCAATCTCAAGGTCGGTCGATTCAAGGCCACTATCTTGGTAGAGCCTTGGTATGTCTACGATTCCAGAAACAAGACCCCAGAAGATCTGGCTTGTTCTGTCATTGATATAAACCGGGCACCTGACCACGAAAGCCGTTCCGCCCTGCACGAGCTCCACAGGGCCCGTCAAAACGATATTGTGGGTGTTGCGCGCCAGCATTGCGCTATCCCGTTGCTTTTCGTTCGTTCGATAGTCGAGTCCGATCGCTTTTTCGTTTCCCTTTTCTGGATAAACCCACTTGACCACCATGCCGGGGGCTGCGGCGAAGCTTCGCAATTGTGAATCCGGCTGCAAAATCTCCGCGGCTAGTTTGGAGAAAGCGCTTTGGTCCATCGCCGGATTGACTGTGATACCGGCCGCCAGGCCTTGCAACAGTTTCACGTTGCCATTGAGGTTCGTCTGAAGCCGAGATGATATGGTGGCAAGTTCACCGGCAACAATTGAGCGTTCGTCGGCTACCGATCGTTCCAGCCTCCAGTTCGTTGCAACACAGACGACGAATACTGCAATAGTCGTCGCAAATATTGCCGGAGCAAATGCGCTGGTATGGCTTACTGCAGAACTCGCGAAGCCACGCAATATTTTTTGTTTTCTTCGAAACTTCATCAGATTGCCGGTATAGGAAACGGGCCTGCATCCTTACACAGTTTCTTTAAAGCAACGCTAAGTCCGCTAACCAACCTGCTATTGAGGAAAGCTGTGTGTGTTGTTGAGAAAGCGCCGTAAAGTTATCGGTCTCGGGTTAAAGTGCCCCCGCAAATTCTCTCGTCTGAACGAGAGCCGCGACGTCGCGTGGGGTAAATATCAAGCCGGCGTGCGATCAGACTCCGCACGCCTTTGCTCGCGCAGACGTGAGAGATCAGTTTCCCAAAAGCATCCCGGCTATCGCGTTTGCGATGGCATGATCGCCGTAAGGCTTCGAGAAGAATTGGCTTCCCTCAGGAAGGCTGCTCTCTTTGAGGATGGCCCTGCCGGAAGCAACGATCAATTTTACCGGCGGCCATCGGCTACGGATGTAGTGGGAGAGCTTGATGCCGTCCATTGTTCCGGGCATTTCCACGTCGGTGAAGACGAGATCGATATCGGCTCTCAATTCCAGAATGCGAATTGCCTCGTCGGCGTTGCTTGCCTCGAGCGCCTCGTAGCCGGCGGATCGGACCAGGTCGACGGCGCCCATTCGAATAAGCGCGCTGTCTTCGACCACCAGGATGACCGCCTTGCCATTAAACATATGTCACTCGGTTTTTGTGTGAGCCGGGAACCCTGGACTCAGTTGATAACGTTTCGGTGAAAGGTCAGTTCCTATGCGGCCGCAGGGATTCTGGTTCGACGGTCGGCTTCCCCGCGATGGCTGATGATCACCGCGGTTCCAGGGCTTGCGTCGCTCAACTTGATCTCTCCCTGTAGATTCCGGGCGAGGGCCTCGACGATGCCTGTGCCTAGTCCAGCCTTGGCAGCAACGCTGCCAGTGGGCATGCCTACGCCATCGTCAGCTACCGAAAGTGTCCAGTCGCTGCCGGTCGAGCGATAGTCGATCGCGATCCTTCCCGTCTGCTGGTCAATAAAGGCGTGTTTGAGAGCGTTGATCACCAATTCGGTCACGATAAGCCCCAGGCTGACGGAGACGTCCGCTTCGACGGCGCTGTCATCCACCGTCACCGATATCGAGAACCGCCTCTCGTCAGCAATCATCGATGCGCCGAGGCTCTCGCAAAGCTGGGTGAAATAGCTACGAAGTTCGACATTGCCGCCGCTTGATGTCGAGAGTTGTCGCTGAACGGCCGCAATCGACATCACTCGGTGATGGGCGTTGTGAAGATGTCCGCGCGCTTCCTCCGACTGCACCCGACGTGCACTCTGCATAAGGACGCTCGCAATGATCTGAAGGCTATTTGCGACGCGATGCTGAACTTCCTGTATCAGGATGGCTTTGTCCCGGACGAGGTCATCTTTCAGTTTTGCTTGGGCGCGCGCGTCGGTCACGTCGGAGAGGGCCACCAGCAGCCGGATATGGTCCTTGTTGCCGTCGTCAAGGATTTGCGCATTGACGACCAGTTGGCGTGTCTTCTGGTTTGGCCGCATAAGGTCAATTTCGTAGGCCTCAATCATCGCACTTCCGGCTGCCGTCGCCTTCAGAAGAGAAGTGAGCTTGGGCATGGCCCATTCGCCGTTTCCAAGTTCGCTCAGCGCTCTTCCGGGAATTGTCGCAGGATCGATCTCGAAGGTTCGGCAGAACGATGTGCTCGCCGCAATGACCTTCTGGTCTGCAGACAGGAACAGCAACGGCTCGTTTGATGAAACCACGACGGCAAGCGTACTCGCTGCCTCGAAATGGGCAATCGGTTCTTTGGACATGAAAATGGCCCTCATGGGCCGAAAACTCGCGTAGCGAATCATCACTCGGCAGGAGCGCCCTCAATGCAAACCTTGGAATGACGCTCTAAAGCACGCTAGCACATCCGCTTCCGATCGGCATCACACTTTATTGCCGTAGCAGGATCTTAAGCCAATCGCGACTGGTTCGCCTCCTGCCGGGAAATCGACCACAAAGATATTCGATGGGACTGGGTCTACTTGCCGGAATGTTGAACGTCGTGCACCTTGCTTCCAACATTTGTTGCTGCGCTGGACTGGAGATCAGCCATCTGCATCGCAGCCGACAGAAGTTCCTCTCGACTATGGAAACCACTGTTATAAAGCCTGGCAACCGCCATCGTCAGCTTGCCGACAGCGACTGGATCTTTCGAGATACCCCTGGCACTGGAAACCTCCCTTACGACGCCTGCGCAAAGCCGGGCATCCTCCCGCGACAACAGTTGCGTTGAATTCATCTTCCCCTCCGAAAGTGGCCCGCCCCTTGATGGGGCGGGCTAAGCGTATCACTCTTAGAAGTCCATGCCGGCACCGGCGGGGATCGCCGGAGCGGCTTCCTTCTTAGGCTTTTCGGCGATCATGGCTTCCGTTGTTACGAGGAGGCCGGCGACAGATGCCGCATCCTGAAGCGCCGTGCGCACGACCTTGGCAGGATCGATGACACCCTGGGCGTAGAGATCCCCGTATTCACCCGTCTGGGCGTTCCAGCCGTAGGAGAATTCCGTCTTCTCGCGCAGCTTGCCGACGATCACCGAGCCTTCGGCGCCGGCGTTTTCGGCAATCTGGCGCACCGGCGCTTCGATTGCGCGGCGAACGATCTCGACGCCGACACGCTGATCCTGGTTGGCCGTACTGAGATTGTCGAGTGCCTTGACGGCCCGCAGCAGCGCCACGCCGCCGCCGGGTAGGATGCCTTCCTCGACGGCCGCTCGGGTGGCATGCAACGCGTCGTCGACACGATCCTTCTTTTCCTTGACCTCGACTTCCGTCGAGCCGCCGACACGGATGACGGCGACACCGCCGGCGAGCTTGGCAAGGCGTTCCTGCAGTTTCTCGCGGTCATAATCGGAGGTGGTTTCCTCGATCTGCGCGCGGATCTGCGCAACGCGGCCGTCGATCTCGGCCTTGGAGCCGACGCCATCTATGATCGTCGTATTCTCCTTCTCGATCGCTACCTTTTTGGCTCGGCCAAGCATGGTCAGCGTCACGTTCTCCAGCTTGATGCCAAGATCTTCGGAGATGACAGTACCGCCCGTGAGGATGGCGATGTCTTCAAGCATGGCCTTGCGGCGATCGCCGAAACCAGGAGCCTTGACGGCAGCGATCTTCAGGCCGCCACGCAGCTTGTTGACGACGAGCGTTGCAAGAGCTTCGCCTTCGACGTCTTCAGCGATGATGAGGAGCGGCTTGCCGGACTGGACCACGGCCTCGAGCACCGGCAGCATGGACTGGAGGTTCGAGAGCTTCTTCTCGTGGATCAGGATATAGGGATCCTCAAACTCGACCCGCATCCTGTCCTGGTTGGTGACGAAGTAGGGTGATAGATAGCCACGGTCGAACTGCATGCCTTCGACGACTTCGAGTTCGGTTTCGGCGGTCTTGGCTTCTTCAACCGTGATGACGCCCTCGTTGCCGACCTTTTCCATCGCTTCCGCGAGATAGCGGCCGATTTCCTCGTCGCCATTGGCCGAGATGGTGCCGACCTGGGCAATCTCGGAATTGTTGGAAATCTTGCGGGCGTTGGTCTTCAATTCCTTGACGACTGCGTCGACAGCCAAATCGATGCCGCGTTTCAGGTCCATCGGGTTCATGCCCGACGCCACCGCCTTGGCGCCTTCCCTGACGATCGCCTGGGCAAGAACTGTTGCGGTCGTGGTGCCGTCGCCGGCAATGTCGTTGGTCTTTGACGCGACTTCGCGCAGCATCTGTGCGCCCATATTCTCGAACTTGTCTTCGAGCTCGATTTCCTTGGCGACAGTGACGCCGTCCTTGGTAATACGCGGTGCGCCGAAGGACTTGTCGATAACCACGTTTCGGCCTTTGGGACCGAGCGTCACCTTGACGGCGTTGGCGAGTACATCGACCCCCCGCAGCATGCGGTCACGGGCATCGGTGTTGAATTTTACGTCTTTCGCAGCCATTCTGTTCACTCCTTTAATAGGCAGCAAGTTCGACTGGTGATTGGAAGCGCCTTAAGCGGCCTGCTTCTGCGTTGCCTGGGCCTCGATGACCCCCATGACATCGCTTTCTTTCATGATCAGAAGGTCTTCGCCGTTGATCTTGATCTCTGTGCCCGACCATTTGCCGAACAGGATGCGATCGCCGGCCTTGACGTCGAGTGCCTGCAGCTGGCCGGCATCATTGCGCGCACCGGGGCCGACAGCGATGACCTCGCCTTCCTGCGGTTTTTCCTTGGCGGTATCGGGAATGATGATGCCGCCTTTGGTTTTCTCTTCGGATTCAACCCGGCGGACAAGAATGCGATCATGAAGCGGTCGGAACGACATGTTTTCCTCCAATGGACAAACAATAATGACGTTGTTCCCCGGCCGGACCGGATGACCAGTCCGGGCGGGCGCAAAACCTCGATCGAGCGTCTTGCGCGAAATGATCTGGTTTGTCGGATTTTCGATTTCAAGAGGTCAAAACAAAAAAATTAGCACTCTCCAGGAATGGCTGCTAACACACTGGAAAGGAACAACAACCTGGCCTCGAGCATTCAAAAAATCATTGATGGCCGCAAAAATTTACGCCGCCTTCAGACTGTTACGAAACGGAGATGAAGCATGCGATTTTCATCGGATCTGGAGCGTCAGCTCAACGGCTATGGCCTTACCACCGCGCATATCCTCTACCGCATTCCCGATTTCGAATCCGTCCTTCAGACTTATGTCTGGCAGGACTATGATTTAGCTCCCGATTTCCCTGAGATGCAGAGGTTCCTCAACTACTGGCAGGCTAACCTTGACGGGCCGCTGCATTCAGTGCGCTACACTCATCAGCGTCTGATCGGACCCAGCGAATGGCGCCGCGTTGAAGGCGAGTTCAAGCTGCATTGAGGCTCGAGGGTCTCCAACCAAATCCGGACGTTATGGAGGCCCAAAGAGCTCAGTCGCCAAGGAATATACAAGCAAGAAAAATTTTCAGTCGAGGCTCTTGAACTCAAAAATCCGAAAACCAAATCGATTGCCGCCAGCCGCTGAGAAAAGGGCTGGTCATGCTGGGAGCGCTGTCTTTCGGCGCTTCCGTATCCATGTTGCTTCAAGGAGGATATGGCTATGGCAACGACTTATAACTATGCACCCCTGTTCCGCTCGAGCGTCGGCTTCGATAGGGTCTTCGATCTTCTGGAAAATGCCCAACGCGGTCGTTCGATCAGCGATTGGCCACCCTATGACATCATCAAGACCGGAGACGACAGTTACCGAATTACGATCGCGGTGGCGGGCTTTGCTCAAGACGATCTCGACATCACCTTCCAGTCCAACCTTCTAACCGTGACGGGCAAGAAGGAGGAGACCCCTGGTGAGGGCTACCTGCATCGCGGCATTGACGGCCGGCCGTTTGAACACCGGTTTGAGCTTGCCGACCATGTTAGCGTGAGCGGAGCCGATCTGAAGAACGGTCTGCTTTCGATCAACCTTGTTCGCGAGATCCCGGAGGCGCTCAAGCCGCGGAGAATCTCCATTGAAGCCGCGCCCGCTTCGACATCGACTGCACCCGCACAGATCGACGCGCAGAAGGCAGCTTAATCCGCATTCTGTTGAGCAAGGGCGCCGTCATGACGGCGCCCATCAACATCTGGGTTGGGAAGGAGAGCATGATGAAACCCGATATGTTCCAAGAGCCCGTTTCTATTCTTGTCGGCCTCGGCTTTCCGGCCGAGATTCGTTCGGTGACGGAAGCTTATCGACATCTCATGGAATGGCCGGCCTCTTCTAGAGACCCCGCGCATTCAATCGCGCTCAAGGCCTGCGATGCGGCACTACGAGGTGAAATTGAAGCTGAGACCGTGCGCGGCCTATTTGCCGCCTTCGCCGAGAAACACGATCTCCTGGCGCCGGACGGCGATGTCATCGTCGCGTCCCGGCTGCGGCGGAACAGAGATCCGCACGTGCGTTGAGAGGCGTCGATGATGGAGAATATCTTGAAACAAGCCGTCAGCGATGCCGTGGCGATTGGTCTGGCTGTTCTGATGTCGCGAACGTCAAGTTTCGGCGTCTCATTGACGTCGTGACGACAGTCCGCGCTTCCGAAGATGACAATCGGACGAACTTGGCGGACTGAGCGTTGGATATCCAGGGATCGATTCGAAGACGGTTTCGTACGGGGAGCGCTTAAACCGGTTCGATCCACGGGGTGCGTTTGCCTCGGTCAGCGCTTTGGCAGATGACGAACCATAGTCTCGATCCAGCGACGTGTTTCGTCGACTTGGTAACTGCCATAGCACCTCGACCAACGCACAAAATTTCCACGTCGTGAACGCTCACCGGGAAATGGATAGCCGCGAAGTTGGGGCAAACCTTTAACTCCGATCAATTTCGCGCCGGTTGCTGTCTTTCGCGCGAGATTGATTGTAGCGAGCGTTCAATAACGCCGCCGGGTCCGGTAATCGGAAAGTTTTCAGAAGGTCTATCGAAGTAACGAAGCTAGGCCGGTGGATGGCGGTTTGCTCCGTCGACGCGACAAGCTCTATCGGCTGAGCCAGCCCGTGCGGTTCATGATCGGTGCCTGTTTCGGCAGGGTTGCTGCTGCTAGTGATGTTCGAGCGCGATTTGCCGGCAATGTTCGAGATAGGCTTTGTCATGGATCGACAAGAGCTCGGTTACGCACGTCCAGAGCCACGACGGTGCATCCGGCTTCCTCTTGCGCCCGCTGGTAAGTTCGTCCGTCCACGAACGCCACTCTTGCTCGCCCATCTGCCGGGCGTGAGCAAGGCCCACGACCCCGCCGAGATAGTGACCGATTTCGCAGAGTTCTTTTGCCCCAAGACGTCCGAGGTCGATTTTCATATCCTGGGGCGCGATCTCGCGAACGAACACAGCCTTGTCCATCACCCTTGCCGCAACCATGCGATTGCCGAGATTGGGCGACAGAGCCTTTGCTCCCGCAACGACCCTTTCGGCATCGTCGCGCGGCATTCCGGATCCGGCCGCCGAAGGGGCGGCGGCACCCATTCCCTCCTTGATGTCAAGCAACGAAACCGGCCGGTGCTTGCCATCACCAACCAAAACAGCGCATCGCAGATGGCCGAGCGAACTGCAGCCCTTGACCCAGTAAGCTGCGTCAAGCACGGTCTGATCGCCCGATTTTTGCAGTTTTTCCGGCTCAAGGACGATTTCCCCCAGTTCCCTCTGCCGGCAAAGCGCAAGAACCGCGGCGCGTTCGGACCTGTGCAGCGGCCAAAGGCGCTTGTTGCGGGGAAGCAAGGGGTGTTTTGTCTGAAAATTCTCCATTGCGAGATCTCGCCAGCGCCTACGCAATGAATGTCTAACAAGCTTTCTGATGTCCTTCGGTTGGCGCAGGTGCGGTGTGTGCGCCTGACTTTCCCCGGATGCGGATTCGTATCCACCAATCAGGGCATCCAGCATTCTCGCAGTGGTCACACCAGGAAGGTCAGAATCCCGCGCGGCGGAGGCGAGAGAAAGCCCCAGCCTTATGAGATCGTGAGCGGGATTGCCAATGACAGCCTGATCAAAGTCCCTTATCTGAACGGCAACGTCGCCGTTGCGATCCGCCAATGCCCCGAGATTGCCCAGATGACAATCACCACAGATCCACACGGCGGGTCCGTCAGGGACTGAGAAAGAGTGTCGGGCGAGCCAGTTGTAAAACAGTCTGGTGGTCCCCCTAATGTAGGCTTCCGGGGACCGTGCCATCTTGAGGTTTCGTCGGGCGATCAGGAACGAATCGCGGTCCTTGGCGCTCATCCGTTAGCCCTCGCGTCGCACATCGTAAGGCGCGGCGTGCATCCTAATAGGCGGTAATTCAAAATGAGTGTCCGCTGCATGGCCATCCTCGCGAACGCTTAGAATAACTATCATAACGCCGCCTCGTCGGAACAGTTCCGCAGGCAGACCGGCTTTGCCTCCGACCCCAATTCAGCGATCGACCGGCTGGACGTTGCCTTTCGCTGACGCGGTAGGACATTGAAACTCACTTGTGAGCGTGGGCACGGAACAAACTTCGTTCGCTTCGGTTACCCCTCCTCGGGAAACAAGGAGGATCACCAATGGATCATACAAATCATGTTCGCCTCACCACGACTGAACTGACGCCTGCCGTCCTTGAAGGCGCGACCATTTACGGCGCGGACGACCACAAAATAGGCACGCTGGATCACATCCACGGCTCCGGCGTCAGCGGCACCGCCGTCATCGACGTAGGCGGCTTCCTCGGCATCGGAGCAAAGCCCGTAGGCGTTGCGCTGACCGATCTGCAATTCATGCGCGACGAGCATGGCGATGTCCATGCCGTCACAAACTGGACAAAGGATCAGCTCAAGGACATGCCAGAGCACAAAGACTAGCGTTCTAAGCTCACGAACATCAAAGCCCGGCCATCGCGCCGGGCTTTTCCGTATCTCGGCGGCCTTGTAGAGCTCCGCGATCCGTAGGCAACTCCTGGGCGAAACAATTGAACAACCTCATCCAGTCGCAACTGCCGCTGATCGCGGTGATCGAAGCCGCGATCAATCCGTATTGCGTGGCGAGCGCGGTGAGCGGAGAAGGCTTCTTCGTTAACATCGAGCACGATGTCGGTCTTTTGCCCGCTTGCTTCATTGATTTCCTGGAAATTCCTCACGGGGAGGCTCATCGTTCGCAATGAATGATAAGGCCTCCGGTCCCCTCCGAATGGCGATCCTTGGCGTCAAAGGATCGGTCTACCGCCGGTAACCGCGATCGTGGCGCCAGAGACATAGCTGGATAGAGGATCGGCCAACATCACCTACGCCGTCGCTGAACCGCCGAAGAGTTCCGGTCCGATAATAGATCGCAGGACCCAGCAACCACCACTTAGGCCAGATGGCGGCCATCTTCATCTTCAGACTACTACCAGGCGATTTAATAGAACGACGCCCCGCGGCTCTCTGGGTCACAGGAAGGGATATTCCTGTGCAGGACAACGTTGGCAACCAAGTGTCGTAGATCGATTTAGACGTTGAAGTTCGGCATTATGCCACACATCGTCAGCGCATTTTCGCAGGCCGCTCCCGAAGCAGTGTTGTCGAAAACGCACCAGCTGTCGGCGGCAAGCAACCCCGCAAAGGAAAGGATCTCCTGGTCGTTGTAGCTCGAATAGTAGATTTTTGGTTTGCCGTGCAGACGAACATAACGAGGCGGATGCAGAAAATCCGTAGTCCGCCAGACAGGAGCGGGATCTGCCAGTACCCGGTCAAGCGAATATCGGTCAATCAGAGCCCTTGCTTGGGCCGCCGCCCAACTTTCGTGTCGAACCTCAAGAACGATTGGGCCGGGATGCGCACTTCGCATCGTCTCGAAGGCGCGCTCGGCATCATACGGATCGAACATTAAAGTCGGTGGCAGCTGGCAAAGCAAAGGCCCGAGTTTCTCGCCCAGCGGCAAGATCTTCTGGAGAAAGATTTCGAATGCTCCGCCGATGTCTTTTAGCTTGCGAACATGCGTGATCTCTTTCGGAATCTTGATCGCAAACCGAAAATCTTTCGGAACTGAATCAGCCCATCGACTGAAGGTGGCTGCTTTATGCTGCCTATAAAACGTCGAATTTATTTCGACGCCCTTAAACACCGCCGCGTATCGGCTAAGTCCATTTCCTTCTTCGGGAAAGCGGTCGGCGACTGCTTTTGGAATTGACCAGGCGGCTGTGGCAATGATCGGCAAGTTCCAGTTCCTATCGATGGGCGGACGCGCTTGAAGAAATTGCGTGATGCCTGTCAGTAACCGAGAAGCCGGGGCCGTTGTTCCAACTGTCCATCGCCGGCAGGCGGGCCTGAACACGGCGATACTTCGCTCGGGCGACCTGGGCAGCCCGCGGACTCGCATCGATCTAATGCGACTGGCCGACGACAGCGCCAGCTTCTCGAGAGGGCAGATTTACGGAGCCGCCGGCCTGAAGCGGCCGACCCTAATCCGACGCCGTTTATGGCAAACGACCATTCAGCAGATGAAGCGCCCCGGTCCTTACCGTCGGCAGTTGGGCAAAACCGTACGAGGCTCGAGATCGATGACCCGCCATGACTTCAAGAAGGAAATTGGCTCCGCACTCCCGTGATTACAATACGTCGCTCGAGCAACATCGCCCCGACCAAGTGTCGGCTCAGTGCCGCGTTTTTGTGACGTTCCCAGATGGCCACGTTTAAGCGGCTCCGGGAATTTCCTCTGTCACAACTTCGAAACGCGACAGGGTTGCAGGGCCGAAGGCAGTTGTGAGCGCAACGTCGGTGGCATCCCGGCCGGTCGCCATCAAAATGCGGCCAATGCGCGCCTTGTTGTGCCTGGCATCGACGGTATGCCAATGGCCTCCGAGATAGACTTCGAACCAGGCGCTGAAATCCATCGGGTTAGGATCCCTGGGGACGCCGATGTCGCCTAGATAGCCTGTGCAGTACCGTGCCGGGATGTTCATACAGCGGCAAAGCGTGATGGCGAGATGTGCGAAGTCGCGGCACACGCCGACGCGGTCATTGTATCCGCCAAACGCCGTCCGGAGGGGATTCGCCTTCTGATAGTCGAACGTGATGTGATTGTGTACGAAATCAAGGATTGCCTTCACCCGTGGCCACCCGAGGGGCGTGGACGAGAACTGCTTCCAGGCGAAGTCCGTCAGTTGGTCTGTATCGCAATAGCGGCTACCCAGCAGATAGACAAGCACCTCGTCCGGCAGATCCTTGATATCGTGCTGAAATGCATGTTGCGGCACCGGATCTGGAAGACCTCCGTCATAGATCTCGAACTCTGTTGAGATCGTGGTTATTCCGGGCGGTGCGACGATTCGGCTGCAAGCATTACCGAAGCCGTCAATGTAGGACCAAGCCTCGATTGGCCGATCGAAAATCACGACCTGTTCCGTAAGAAGATCCACGCGGCGGGAGGGGTGAATGTTGAGGACCAACAACATGGGCGTGGCCTGCTGGCATTCATAACCGAGGTGAAAGCCCGCGCGTATCTTCATCATTGTGTCCTTCGTAAGAGATATCCGCCAGAAACGATCATTCAGCGGCAACGCGCGGGCAACGAAGGTGTTCCGCTCACTCGTGGGATCCTAATGCTGCGATTATCGGTCGTGACTTTCACCTGTACGGACATGTCGGCAAAATCGTATGGACTTCTGTCGCAGCTTAATTCACCACCAAACAGGTCTTGTCGATCATCATCGTGGCTTCGAGGCTCCGGGAGCCGGCTCGGATCTCAGTTGAGGACACACGCAGAAACAAAGGGAGAACATAGTCAATCTGCGCGGCGGTATCAGCAAGTCCAATTATATGGCTCCTGCACAGCGGGAAACTACTAGCCCGCCAGGGCGTTTTGATTCTGTGAAATTAATAGCAGGAGAAAGGCAATGGCAGACAACAGTACCACGACAATGTGGGAGACGTTTGACTCCCGCGAGGCGGCCGAGCTTGCGGTCGAACATCTGGTTGAGCTGCGCGGTATCTCAAGGCCGGACATCTTCATCCAATCTGCCACGACCGAAAATACCGCAGGCTCGGCATCGTCCGGTAGTGACGCCTCTCACGATGGAGAAGCGCGCGCCGACGCCGCGCTCGAAGGTGAGATCGTGGTTTCCGCCGACGTCGCCGCCGATCAGATCGCCGTCGTTCAACGCAATCACGGTGATGCTGGCGCGATCCGTGTATTGGGTCGCTAGGTCGCGAATGGAAGCCGGCAGGAGGGCCGGATCCCTTCTTTTGCCAGAATTGGAGGAGCTTGGAGTTTATGACCGACAATCTTTCGACGTACCGTGCAAAGCGCGATTTCAAGAAGACCGGCGAACCGAGTGGCGAAGCTCAAGTCAAGCCGTCGAACCGCCGGCGATTCGTGATCCAGAAGCACGATGCTACCAGTCTCCACTATGACCTTCGGCTTGAACTCGACGGCGTCTTCAAATCCTGGGCCGTGACGAAGGGGCCTTCGCTCAATCCGCACGACAAGCGGCTGGCCGTGGAGGTGGAAGATCATCCGCTGGACTACGGCGACTTCGAAGGCACGATCCCGAAAGGGCAATATGGCGGCGGTACGGTCATGTTGTGGGACCGTGGCTATTGGGAACCGGAGGGCAGCAAGTCGCCAGAAGAGGCTCTGAGGAAGGGCGACTTCAAATTCACACTGGAAGGCAAGCGCATCCATGGGAGTTTCGTCCTCGTTCGCATGCGGCACGACCGGGATGGCGGCAAACGGACCAACTGGCTGTTGATCAAGCATCATGACGACTTTTCGGTCGAGGAGAACGGCGCCGCTGTCCTTGAAGAAAACGCTACGTCGGTGGCGTCCGCCAGGACGATGGAGGCAATCGCATCCGGAAAAGGCAGGAAGCCGAGGCCATTCATGCTGCAGAATGCCGAGGTCGAGGCGGATGCAGTATGGGACAGCAGTCACGGTCTTGCCGCCGAGGGACGCAACACAAGGACCAAGATCGCGAAAAAGCCGGCCGCCACCAAGCGGACGAAATCCGCCATGCCGGATTTCATCCCGCCGCAACTGTGCGAAACCCTGGCTCGCCCGCCATCAGCCGACGGTTGGATCCATGAGATCAAGTTCGACGGCTATCGCATTCAGATGCGAATTGAGGATGGTGAGGTGACGTTGAAAACCCGCAAAGGCCTGGATTGGACAGGCAAGTACCCGGCCATTGCCAGGTCGGCTTCCGCTCTTCCAGATGCCATTATTGATGGAGAAATCTGCGCACTCGACGAAAACGGCGCCCCGGATTTCGCCGCTCTGCAAGCCGCGCTGTCGGAAGGAAAGACCGACGCTCTGGTCTACTTCGCGTTCGACCTCCTTTTCGTCGGGGACGAAGACGTGCGCGAGCTCCCGCTCACCGAACGAAAGGAACGGCTTGCGGCGCTCTTGTCGGGCGCCGGCGAAGATCCGCGTCTGCGCTTCGTCGAGCATTTCGAAACCGGTGGCGATGCCGTTCTCAGATCTGCCTGTCGTTTGTCGCTGGAAGGGATTGTCTCCAAGCGGGGCGATGTGCCGTACCAATCGGGCCGCACGGAGACCTGGGCGAAGTCGAAATGCCGGGCAGGGCACGAAGTCGTCATCGGCGCCTACGCAAAAACCAATGGCAAGTTCCGATCGTTGCTCGTCGGCGTCAATCGCGGCGACCACTTCGTCTATGTCGGGCGCGTCGGCACGGGCTATGGCGCCAAGACCGTCGAGACGTTGCTCCCCAAACTGCGGGAGATGGAAACATCTAAATCGCCGTTCTCGGGGATAGGCGCGCCGAAGAAAACTTCCGATATCGTTTGGCTGAAACCAGAACTCGTTGCCGAGATCGAGTTTGCTGGCTGGACGGCCGATGGCCAGGTGCGTCAGGCGGCCTTCAAGGGCTTGCGGGAAGATAAGCCGGCCGCAGAGGTCGAGGCCGAGAAGCCGGTCTCACCCGCCAAAACCGAGGTGCCCGACCCCGAGACGTCGAAACCTGCGCCAAAGCCCTTTCGGAAGGGCGGGAAGGTGGAGGTGATGGACGTGATGATTTCCAGTCCGGACAAGCCGCTATGGCCGGATGCCGGTGATGGGGAGCCGGTGACCAAGGTTGATCTGGCGCGCTATTATGAAGCCGTCGGCTCCTGGTTGATCGACCACATCGGGGGGCGACCCTGCTCCATTATCCGCATACCCGACGGCATTGGAGGAGAACAGTTCTTTCAGCGCCATGCCATGCCGGGAACATCGAACCTGCTGGAACTGGTTACGGTTCTTGGCGACAAGAAACCATACCTACAGATCGATCGGGTCGAAGGTCTTGCTGCGATCGCCCAGATCGGCGGTGTCGAGCTACACCCGTGGAACTGTGAGCCTGGTAAGCCGGAGGTGCCCGGCCGTCTGGTGTTCGACCTCGATCCCGGTCCCGATGTCAAATTCTCCGCCATCGTCGAAGCTGCCCGCGAAATTCGCGACCGGCTGGACGACCTCGGGCTCGTCAGCTTCTGCAAGACGACGGGTGGCAAGGGACTGCACGTGGTGACGCCGCTTGCCGTGCCGAAAGGCAAGAAACTCAGCTGGGACATAGCGAAGGGCTTCGCCCATGATGTTTGTGAGCAGATGGCACGTGACAATCCGGGTCTCTACCTGATCAAGATGGCCAAGAACCAGCGTGAAGGGCGCATCTTCCTCGACTACCTGCGCAACGATCGTATGGCGACGGCTGTCGCACCTTTGTCTCCACGGGCGCGGCCGGGCGCCACGGTGTCGATGCCGCTGACATGGACCCAGGTCAAAGCGGACCTTGATCCAAAGAGATTTACGGTTCGCACAGTTCCTGGGCTGCTTGCGACAAGCTCGGCATGGCAGGATTATTGCGACGGTCAACGGCCGCTTGAACAGGCTATCAAACGCCTCGGGAAGTCCAGACAGGTAGCTTGAGCGTTCGTGGCGGCCTGGCGACTGAACAGGATTTCGAATTCGTGCGGCAAGGCACCATGGAAAAGGAACAGAACGAAGCCACCTCAACTGAGCCGCGCGTTGGCGCAACGACAGACTTGCCTCACGATCGGATTACCGTGCAGCGCTTTCGTGAGTCTTTCCCGCGTGCACGCTGGAGTGACACCTTAAATGCCTGGTTTGTGCCCGGCCGGACCGCCGAGAGGCGAATTGGACGCTGGCGCGCCGAAATGGAAGCGGAGGCGGACGCTTTTGCCGACGAAAAGGGCAGGGATGCTTTCGCATTCGATCCAATCGAAACCCGCTATCTCGAAGCGACGCCTTCGGCCTTTCAAATCCGGACACCCTACTCGCGCACTGTCGTGAACGAAATACGAGAAATCCCGTTCGCGCGCTGGGACGCGGATCGCCGGCTGTGGACTGTCCCTTACCGATCATACGACGAACTCCGCCGACGATGGTCCGCAATCGAGGCGGCAGCCGCGCGCAACGAACCCGAGGTTAGGAAAGCGCGCCGCGAGGCCACTAAGGGCACGGAAGAAGAGGAGATATCGAAGGCGAAATTGAAGGAGCGTAGGCGAAAACGCTATCCTGTTCCCGCTGACGATGTCCCGCCGTTCGAGCGTGCGGTCGGTACGCATGCCGGTGTCGTTATCTTCATCGGCACGGATGCCGAGCTGGCAGACCCCGCGACTGTCAGTGCGTTCTATTTTCCTGCAGGGCAGAATGAGGAGCATGTATGGGCGCGGTGGCGGCTCGGTTCTTTGGAGGAGCTGGTGACGACCTGGCCGGCACGAATGCGATCTGGAGAGGAAGAACTCATTCGAGGTTGGTGGTTCCCGGATCTGGAAGAATTGCGAACCGCGCGGCAAAAGGCCAGATCAAGACGGCGCGCCCAGCAGCGCAAGGAAGAAAAGCATGGCAAGTAAGTGGTGATAGCTGGGAGAGAAGCGCCCCGATTGGGCAGGCGGCAGATGCTGAACGAGCTTGAAAAGCTTCGAGCTCGCCGCAGATCTACCCGCGTGAAATGGTCAGGCTACCGTCCGGTCGGGGCATCCCGTTCGGCCACCGTTGAAACGGGGTTTTGGAAAATCTCGGCTGGTTCGGCAAGCGACTCACACCGGAAATGTGCGCGGATGAGCGTGTTGGCGATCAGGCCCTTAGCATGTGGGCGAATGAGAACGGTGGGCATCCGTCGGAACAGAATAGTCCGGGCAAGGGCCGCGACCTTTTCCATTTTATGCCGTCCCGCAGCCTATCGCTTAGTCTCGACTAAGAGTAGCCATTTCAATTGTCTCGATCAGATCTGTGGGTGGCGAAGGCTTTGACAGCCATACGCCGATGCGAGGGCTGGCTCCCGGTCGGCGACAGCGATGACGTCGCGGAGTAGACCATAAATGGGACGTTTCTCTTTACTAACATCTGAGCATTCCGTCTCGCAGGCGCGGATCGACGATGGCGAATACAGGGCTGCTTCGCTTGAGCCAGGCTTCCGCGTCTGCGCAGGATGAGATGGTTCGAATTTCTTGAAAGCCCACATTGCCGAGAGCGTCCTCAACGTCGAGCGCTATTAATGGCTCGTCTTCTAGCAGTAGGACAACCCGACCGCCACCTCTCCCAAATACCGCACGAAAGTACTAATGACACGCGTTGCCGAAATGAGGAGCGCGCTTGAAACAAGATCAACGTCGACGAAAATCACTTCTCGCCAACCCTTTGGAGGTCCAGGCATTTTGCGTTGGCATTGACGCTGGAAGGAATAGCACCGGACGAAGCCTCTTCTGTCCAAGATAATCTAGATCGATCGGCGTTCTCAACGCGTTGCGCCGAAGACCCAGGCGAGGGCGGCGACGACCGCCACTGCTGTTAATGGTTGCTTGCGGATCCGATCTTCGATTTCACGAACCGCGCTCCAACCATCAGCCTTGGCAGTACGTGCCGTCTTCGAAACTAGCGGTGAGCCGAACGCCGCCTGCTGCCGCATCGCGCTGTTGGCCGCCTCGGCATCGACCCGCACGACCGAAACCGCACTACGCGTGGCCGAAATCGGGTCGGACGCGGGAAAAGTGCCCTCGAGCCCGGTATCGAGCTCGCTCATTCGGGCGCGGGTCCGCTGCTCCTTTTGTTCCTTACGCATGGACTGGACCGCAGGCGATTGTTTGGACGTCGGCATAAATGTTTCCTCCATAACGTTTAGGTGGTCAGGGTAGCGATCGCGAAAGACGGCCCCTGCCGATGGGGGCGCAGATTTGCCGGTTTCGGAAACCGACTTTCTTGGTTGTATGGCCATGGGACGGCCAGGCAATCGAGGAAGATCGCAGTACGCTGAACTTCGCATAGCCGCCCTCATGATCAGAGCCGTACCTCCTTACCAGGGTAAGCCGTCCCGATCGCGCTGACGACCAGTAGTTTTGCCGCCAATGCGATAAGACCCAGTGGTAAAGGATGGATAAGTCTTCCGGCCACAAAGGCCGCACCAGCTGCCGCCGAAAGCTTCAGCCATGGATGTGAACCCATCTGCGCATGCGCGCAGCCATCAACCCATTCAACTTTGGCGTCAACGACCCTCGCCGCCTGAATGAGGATTGTGTTGACGCGCGCTCGGACAATCGCAATGTCGGTCTCGAGAGCTTGCAAACGCATTTCCAGTTCTTCAAGAGCGTGAGGCTCGTCTACGACATCAGCACCCTCCTCAAAAGAACGGTATTCGTCGAGAATTGTCGGTGCGCCGGCAATTTTGTTGCCTCCAATGCTGTCAGATTCGATATCGTTCGGGTTCATTGTGAATTCCTCAACATCTGGAGGGGTCTCGCACGACATATGGTGGCTCATCGCCAGGGATTGTCACGAAGTCTCCCGGCATCGATGAGCTAGCAAGGAACTCGTGCAGACCAACAATGTTCCGCCAATGCAAGAGTGCCCTTGCCCGCCGCCCACGAAGTCTGGCGATCGGTGGTGTAGAGCAAGCGCGATACAGAACAGAAATTGGGTTACGTTTGCAACAGCGTAGCCCGGCGCATATCAGCGAAAAAGATTTTCCAGGCCGCTGTGATCCTCTACCGTACATCCATTTCTTTTGTTAGCTCGTTGATCGATGGGGCTCGTCGTTTCGCTGCCATCAGCAGATCCAATTCGATTGATGAGGGTCCGAACCGGACGAACAGGCTTTTGGCCGTTTCCGCCGTAAGTCCATACTTTTTCTGAAATTCTGCCAGAGAATAGGGAATACCGCGTATCGGCCGACGCCGCTTGCAAAGCTGCGCTTCCATCTGTAACCATCCCGTTTGTTTCACTCATCTAATGGATGGCCACATAGAAAGTTCCGTTCACCGCAGTGTTAAAAGTCTCCCTTTGAGGATGTGAACCGAACGTTTTTGGCCGCATGACATCACTGGTTGCTTGGCAGGGACCATACCATCGACAAAAGTAGCGAATTCAGGTCCTTCTCCCGCTCACAGTCCTCTCGAGCCGATCGATCCAATCATGCTTTTGAGAGTTTTTCTTGAAGGCAACATGGAAGAGCATGATGGACATCGATCCTCCAGTCGTCATTGGGGCCGGTCTCGGGTTGATGGCACCAACGCTTACATCCAGCTCTTTGGTGAGCGTCAAAAAGCGCGCTCAGGCATTGCAACTGGGTCTTCAATTCGGCGCGGAAAACGGCACCGTTCTGGGCATGGCGCTCGTCGGTTCGCTGGTGGTTCGTTCCGACGCCTTCGTCACTGGCGCGCATGCCGCGCTGATCATTTCAGCGTGTCTTCTTTTGGCGGCAGGGGTAGCTATTCTGTAGTGGTCACGTTTGGCTCTTGCAAGCGAACCGGCCGTGCTGACATTCCAGAAATTGGGCTTGTCGCTTCTGTAGCGTCGACCAAAAATCGTCCTCACCGCAACTTGTAGAAAACAGAAAACCGGGACCCTCGCATTCCAGGCCGGTTAATGCCCCGGTGGGATACACAACGACCCGCCTGGTAGTGCGATCCACCCGGCACAAGGCTAGAGTCAAGTGCAATGCAAGGTAGAAACTGCGAGCCCAAGCTCAGCTTTCTGCTATGCGTCCGGCGGTATATGGGACTCCACGCCAATAGTTCGCAGATTGTTGCGAACTTCGACGACGCCGGGCACGGACAGGACGAATACTTTAATGTCTCGGAACATTGACCTCGTTTCGACGCTGCCGTCCAATGTCACGATGCCGTTGTTGGCATGCACATCGATGCTGTCGGCATCGATCTCGTCGTCCTGATCGAGCCATTCGGTAATTGCCGCGTCCAATTCATCGCTGCCGATGCGATCCGTTGATAGAGGGCCGGCGGTGTGGGCGGAGTTTTCCTCAAGGCCCGTCGCGTTGGCTGCGTCTACGATGAGATACGTGTCGGCCTCTTCGTCGAAATTCGGCGGGTTGGCGCCATATCCCCGATTTTCCGTATTGGCCGAGCCGAGCCCACCTTCGTCAGGATACGGCCAGCCATCACGTTTGTCGCGGTCTTGATAATCGCGATAATCCTCTTCCCGTGACAGATTTTTCGATTTTCGAGACTGCGTCATGATTATCTCCTTTGTTCTGATCAGTTAAACAAAGGAGCCCCGATTTTGTTTCAATCATATCTGTCACGTGATGGCCAAATGGATGAATGATCAAGACCTGACATCCGACCTTCCAGGCTGGCGCGCGGTCCACTCATCTACCCATTCTGCGCCCCTTGCGCGAAACTCGCTCATTTGTTCGTGCGCTCGAGCAGGATACGCATTTCGTCGAAGCGCCGCTTCCGGTCGGCATCGGCATCGCTTGCGGAATAGCAGACCTGGGATACGCAGAACCGCGTGAGATGGTAAGGTGGGTCGGACTTATCGAATTCACATTCGAAGCTGTCGATCATATCTGACTTGCTGGTTCCAGGTCGGGTGGAGTACGTCAAACGAGCTCCGGGCGGCTTCAATTCTGGAAAGGATTGGATGATTCCGACGTTGAGATGATCAGTCAAAAGGAAATTCTTGGCGACGACCTGGCATATGTTTTCGAGCTGAGGTGATTGAGCCTCTGCCACGGCTGGCGGCAACAGGAGGGTGGCCGCCACGATCAACGTCTTCAATGCTTTTTCTCCGATGTTCGGGCGTTCGGTCATTCTCTGGCGGGGCCAAAAATCGCTGCTAGTGCCTTGAATAGTACCCATGGATGATGGCCTTTCCGCAGTTCTGAAATGACTGCATATCGACGTTGAGCGCGCATTTTATGGTCTTTTCAAATGTCTGCTGTTGGAGCAGCTGTGCCGGTGATTGCGTTCAATGGTAATTGATGAGCGTCACCACTCCCGGAGATTCGCCTATGAACCGATGAAAGAACGATCCAACGTTCTTTCGGTTCCGGAGAAGCGGACGAAGACCGGGTTCTTTTCGCCCTTCCGCTGGAACAGATCGGCCGATGATCTCGTCAGAGGTGTCGCCATCAGGACATCCCTCCAAATACAGCATGTCTGCGCCAGTCGTCCGCGGAGTGAGCGAAAGCTTTTGGGGTCGGCGAGCACAATCGGAACAATGCTCCACAAATTGAGTTAGTCACGAGGCAACAGCACCAAGCAAGAGAAGTTGCGAAACACGTTCAATCCTTGCGGTGCGCGAATTGCCAATTGGGTCACGGGGAATTATGGCTACTGACAAACATGAACAAATCCGCCGCCGCGCTCACGAAATCTGGGAGAACGAGGGTCGCCCCGATGGCGCTGCGTTGCGCCATTGGCTGCAAGCCTGCGATGAACTGGAGGAGGACAATGAGCACGAGACATTGCAAGACCTGCTAGATGCGGACGATCATGACGCTGAAGCCCTTCTTCATGCCTCCGGCGAAGCGTCGTCAAACCGGACGCGTAAAAAGACCGCAGGGCATTGATCGTCATGCAACATCTTGACCACGCGATCCAAATCGCACTCGAGGCCCATGAGGGACAGGTCGACAAGACAGGCCGGCCGTTCTTTGAGCATTGTCAGCGGATCGCGCTTGTCGTTTCCGGCAGTGAAGCTCGGACGGTCGCATATCTTCATGACGTCGTCGAGAAGGGAAGAGGTTGGACGCTCGACCGCCTGAGGGAAGAAGGCTTTCCGCCAACGATTGTGTCGGCTGTAGATGCAATGACGCGACGGATGGGGGAAACAGATGATGAGTTCGTGAGACGGGCAGCATCAAATCCGCTTGCGCTGCCCGTCAAGCGAGCGGATCTCGAAGATAATTTGTGGCAGGCAGAGCAGACCGGCATGAACCCTGAGAAATATCAACGGGGGCTAGATATCCTGTTCGGCGTGATAAACGGCTAAACGGCGCCTTCGCCCGCCTAAAGCACCCGGCAGCCCATACCTCAACGAAGGCGGGTTCCGTTGGAAAACATCGCCGGGCTCCATATTCGCGGACGTGAAGAGCTTCTCGCGGACGATGCCTGGCGAGTGCGAAAAGATGCGCGGTTGCTGACTGCCGACGATCGAAGAACATTGCGATGCGCCACGCGGCCAACAGAGCGAAGCTCGGCCCCATCAGCGTCAACCAGAGCTAGGTGCCACACTTTCCTCACCAGCCTCTGGCAGCGTGCCTACGCCCGGTGTCTTTGTCTCGTCGATCAGATGTTCGGATGTTCCGCCGAACTTGCTGGCTTTTTCTCGTTTTGTGCCTCAATTGCCTGTTGCGCCTTCTTGTCTTCTTTCGCCATTCCTCTGATCCTTCCTATTCGTATCCCCTATTGGCCATCATCGATTTTCGTCTTCAGGCCGGTTCGTCTATCTCGATCATGACGGGGGCGTGGTCGCTGGTGTGGTCCCAGCTTCTCGGATCTCGATAGACGTTGGCTGACCGTAAGAACGGCGCAATGGCGGGACTTAGGAGAAGATGGTCGATACGCAGTCCGGCATCGCGCTCAAAGGAATTCCGCCAGTATTTCCAAAAGGTATATATCCGCTCGTCCGGATGAAGATGCCGGATCGCATCTGTCCAGCCCTGTGCGACGAGGCCCGCATAGGCCTGACGTACTTCTGGGCGGAACAGTGCGTCGTCCCGCCAGCGCTCCGGGGCATAGACATCCATATCCGTCGGCATGACATTGAAGTCACCCACGAGCAGCGCGGGAACCTCAAGCTCGAGCAGGTCCGCGGCGTAGTCATGCAGGCGTCGGAACCAGGCGAGCTTATAGTCGAATTTCGGGCCGGGTGCGGGGTTGCCATTCGGCAGGTAAAGGCAACCCACGAGCAAACCATTGACGGCCGCCTCGATATACCGGCTGTGGGTGTCTTCCGGATCGCCTGGAAGCCCACGCCGCGTGAAAACAGGCACCGTGCCCTTGGCGAGGATTGCCACACCGTTCCAGTTCTTTTGGCCGTGCCAGATCGCGCCGTAGCCGGCGCGCTCGAGCTCGCGATGAGGAAACCTGTTATCAGGTGCCTTGAGTTCCTGAAGGCATGCAACGTCCGGGATATCCTCTTCCAACCACCGAAGCAGAACCGCTAGACGCCCATTGATGCCGTTGACGTTATAGGTGGCTATCTTCAGCATGTTTTCCTCGTGCGTGACGCAGGGCCGTCGCATCCGCAGGTCCGTGTTGCGCGGCCCGCACTCGACAAGAAAAGGCGAGCGGGTGGCAATTTGTTCCGAGCGAAGGCACATCGCCGCGCCGGTACAAAGTAAGCGTCAACCGATAAGCCCTGCAGCGCTGCTATCACGAATTGCCGGTGCCGAGAGCAGATTGGACAGCTGCTACCAAGGAAGCCATCGAGTAGGGTTTAGTAAGCCATGCGATGGGCTGTGCCGGAGCGGCGCGAGCGCGGATCTCCAGATCCGAATGGGCCGTTGAGAAAATCGAGCGGATGCCATATGTTTTAAACAGTTCGAGCGCGGTATCGACCCCGTCCAACGTTCCGGGGAGACGAACGTCCATCACCACCAGCGTAGGAGTTTCCCCGCCAGCAATTTGCAAGGCCTCTTCGGAGGAGCTTGCCAGCGTTACCTCGAAGCCGGCTGTTCTCAAAGCTTCCTCCATTTGGATTGAGATCAGGAAATCGTCTTCAACGATCATAATCCGGGTCGGCACGCCGGGGCTGCGATCGAGGGCCGGCTTGTCGACCCACTGTTTTGCCGGCAGTTTCTCGTGCGCGGGCATCAGGATGAGATCCAGCATGCAACGATGATGGGGTCCGAAGCCGTCGAATAAGCTTTCAGGAAAAATAAATGCTGCATCGTGTCCTCGGTTCAGTTGTGACAGAAAACTGACCACGCAACTGTCGTGCGAGGCCTTGAACCAGCTTCAATCCGGACGAACGGTGTCGAACAGATTCCCAGTCAAAGCCGGGACCATCGTCTTCCACAAAAAGGCAAATCTTGCCATCTGCCCTCAGGAGGCCCGCCTCAAGTGTTCTTTCGCGCGCGTTGCCACCGTATTTCAGGGCATTCGTCAGAAGTTCGTTCAATATGAGGGCGAGCGGCATTGCCGTATCGTTCGCCAGTACCGTATCATCGATCGAATATCGAATGGTGACCTGTCCTGGGAACGTCTGACGTGCGGTTTCGCAGACTGACTCTAGAAGTTCTCTGGCGGAAAAATGCGCGGCGTCCGTCGTGCTGTAAAGAACCTGCTGCGCCGCAGCCATTGCGGCAATTCGCTTGCTGGCATCGCGAAGAATTTCGCGCGCTTCGGTATTATCCGTCTTGCGACTTGCCAAGCTCACCAACGACTGGAGCATCTGCATATTATTTTTGACACGATGGTTCAGCTCGTTGAACAGCAAGCGTATCTGTGTTTCCGCCTCTTTTCGTTCGCTGATGTCGACCAGCATATTGATCCCACCGATGACGGCGCCCGTTTCGTCGCGCAATGGTGTGGGGTGAGGGATGAAAGGTATCCGCGTCCCATCCGGCCTTTCCGCGACGGCCTCCACCCCCCGCACGATACGACCCTCTTTCACCGCAATCGCCATTGGGCATTGGTCATGGGGCAGCGGCGTGCCGTCGGGCCAATAGAGTTTCGAACTCACGCACCATTCGTCAGAGCCGATTATGGGGATGCGGCCTGCAAGTTCAACGGCTGCTTCGTTGTAGTAGGTGATCTTGCCGTTGGCGTCGGTGGTATAGATTGCTGCCGGTATCGCTGCGAGCAGATCTTTCATTTGCTGTTCGTTGCTTCGAAGCTTAGCCTCCGCAGCCTTGCGATCCGTGATGTCGCGCGCGATTTTCGAAGCACCGATAACCCTGCCGTGATCGTCCCGGATGGGCGAAATGGTCAACGAGATTTCCACCAGTGCGCCGTCCTTGCGTTGGCGCACCGTCTCAAAATGATCAACGCGCTCGCCACGGCGAATACGCCCGAGGATGAGGGGTTCTTCATCCAAGCGATCCGGCGGAATAATCATGGTGATCGGCTTGCCGATGGCTTCTTCCGGCGGATAGCCGAATAGACGCTCGGCACTGTCGTTCCACGACGTAATGATGCCGTTAAGATCTTTGCTCACGATCGCGTCATGGGACGACTCTACGATTGCGACAAGCTGGTTGGCGGCGCGTTCGGCTAGCTTACGCGCAGTTTCGTTGCGAACCCGCTCCACAGCAAATCCGAGTTGCCGGGCGACGGTCTGGGCCAGCCGAATCTGCGATTGGCTGAAGGCATGCGGAAGATCATAATAAGTCATGAACTTCCCCAAAAGGCGGCCTTGCGAGATGATCGGAATGAAGGCCAGTGCGCCAATCCCCTCACTGCGTATCGCATCCCTTAGTGGTCTAGGCAGATCCGCTCTCTCTATATCTTCGATTGTAATAGGCTCCGGATTGGTACTCTGCAAGGACCAGGGAGAATGACCCGCGACCGCTGACTGATAGGCGGGTGAAAGGCGACGTGAGGCGACAAAGTTCAACTCTCCTGTCTCGCTGAACAGTAAAACCGCAGAGCGGTCGCAACGGAGTGCTCGCCCAATCACACTCAGAGCGAGCTGGTAAACGTCATCAAGGGTCGCCGCGCGCTGAAGGCCATCGGTAAATTCATAGAGCGCAGACTGTTCTTCCACGTGGCGCAGGAGGGCGATTTCAGCTTCTTTACGAGCAGTCACGTCATGCTGAACACGCACGGCATATAGAAATCGACCCTCTACGTCCTTGACACTCTCCGAGGTCACCGCAATCCATAGTTTGGTACCATCGCGCCGAACGATGCGCTTCTCAATGGTATAGTGATCTATCTCTCCGCGCACCTGACGTCGGAATTCATGTTCGTCGATATCAGCGCTCTCCGCCAAGAACGGATCGAAGATCGAGCGATCCAGCAATTCGCTCGCAGGATAGCCGAGCAAATCTGCAAGGCATTCGTTAACGCGCCGAAGTTTACCATCTGCGTTGACTTCGGCGAGGCCGATGCCTGCGTGATCGAAGGTGGCGACGAGGCGCTGCTCCTGGCGCTTAACGGTGTCCTCTGCCTGAATGCGCCGAGTAATATCGTGAAAGCAGCTGATGGCCCCATCGATTACCCCATTTTCGCCCTCCACAGGCTCGATGTGGACCATCACCGAGATCACAGACCCGTCAGGCCGCTCAAGTTTTCCCTCTAGCCCGTGAATTGCTTCTCCCGTCCGCAGCACGCCCGCCATGGGCGCTCTTGCGGGCGAAATCTGCCGGCCGTTCAAGTAGAACTTGTGGGAGCCGCAAAACCGGTCGTCGTCAGAACCGATCGCCGGTACCCGACCCCAGAGTGCTGCTGCCTGCTTGTTGAACCAAAGAATGCGGCCCCGGACATCGCAAGCATAAATTGCCAAAGGCAGGTTTTCGATCAGATCCGGCTTGGGCTGTAGTGGGAATTCAGACCGCAAGACATGAGGTAAAGCGGACTCCACTACAATATCATTACGCATATCAGGAACCTTCGCTTGAACCCGTCTTTGCTGAAACGGCGCGTCATGTGGAAAGTTCCATTAAGGACGCGTCGCTGGCTGACGTCTTCATCCAAATTCCGGATCTCGTCAGGATCGTGGGGACCAACAGCTCGGCAGGGAGGAAAACGCGATGGCACCTGCGTACCAAAGGCCACCGAACGTCAATCTCCCTGCGCCGAAAATGCATTCATAGCTCAGAGATCAACCTTGGCATTTTCTCCGATATCCGGCTTTGCACTCGATATCGCGGCAGCGACCATTTTGATGTAGCTGACGATCGTGCCCGAGCAGTCCCAAAACTCCGCAAAGGACGGGGTGACTTTCAAAACCCTGATCGCAGGGTCATTCGGGCTGTCCCACCATATCTTCGCGGGTGGCCCCCATAACTCGTCGATCCACCGCCGATCCTTAAGAATCTCGACTCGCCCGGAAACCGAGACATATTTCTGCCTTTTCGTGTCGGCGTAGGCCAGGCACACGTCGGGTCGCAACGCAATTTCCTCGTCCTTGTGAGCCTTAACATCGGTCAGGAAATAGATCGCGTTTTCTATGCGCTCAGCGTGAGCCGTCATCGGCCGCGCACGCAGCTCAGACCCATTTTGCGTGGCCAACATGCAAAAGCCGATTGTTTCGACGAGATCCCAAACGCGCGTCGCATCGTCCTGTTCGGTCATGTCGCTCTCCCGCTGTTAGAGATACCAAACCCCCAATGCCGTCTGGTTGTTCCCTTCCTCTGGGTTGCTGTCTTGAAGTCTCGCTACCTCGCTATCCGGTGATGTTACGTGGGCGGAAGGGGAGTGAAGGGCCGCGGCTGCGGGTCAGATCAACCTGCGGCTAGTCACGGTGTTCCGGCGCGCCGAAGTCCGATGCCGATTAGAAAGTGCGAACCTCCGTGGATGTCACGCTGGAAATCAGCAGGAACCGATCGGCACAAATCCCGAAAGTCGCCAGTCCGTCCGACAGTGGACAGGAACCTGACGAGGCCTTCGCGAGTTCTGCTTAGTGATGTGATAGGAGAGATGAGATGCAGGTTACAGAGACACGCGTTGCGTTGAGCGATGGGTCGACAACGGTGGAATTCGTTAGCGAGGGATCCGAATTCGTTTCGGTTACCTTCAGTACCCCGAACGACGCCCTCGACGACTCAGGGGCGATCACCCACGCCAAGGCCCTTATGGTTCAGCTTGCCACTTTTGGCGACGAACAAGAAAGAGACGGTAGCGTCAACCGCTACGATGCTTTGAGCAACGGCAATTTTGATGAAGGAAGTAGGGGCCCGGAGCCTGTTCCCAGTGCTCGGTCCAGCAAGGACGCGGATGTTTTTGAAGAAGAACTCGAACAGGGGCTGGAGAATAGCTTTCCCGCCAGTGATCCTGCCTCCGCAACCGTGACAAGTATTCCCTCGAGGCGATCGGGCAACTGATGGCGAACCGTGTCGCACTGGTGACTGGCGCGGGTTCCGGGATCGGACGGGCCTCGGCCATACTCCTAGCCTCCAGGGGATATTCGGTTGGCGTTCTCGGTCACAACCAAGAAGAGATAATAGCCACGGCTGCCGCGATTGCGGAGAGTGGCGGAGCAGCCATTGCTCTGGCCGCGGACATAGCCCTCGAAAATCAGATGAGAGAAGCCGTTCGCGCGATTGTCAGACAATTTGGCCATCTTGACGCCGTTGTCGCCAATGCTGGGATTAACGGTGTGTGGGCTCCAATCGACGATCTGAAGCCGCACGAATGGGACCAGACTGTCAGGGTGAATCTAACGGGAACCTACCTGACACTTCACATCACGGTCCCGGAATTGAAGCGCAGCGGCGGCGGCTCGATCGTCGTCGTCTCGTCAATCAACGGTACGCGCACATTCACCACGCCCGGTGCGACGGCATATACCGCGACGAAGGCTGCACAGGTCGCCATTGTCCAGCAACTGTCGCTGGAACTTGCCCGCCACCATATCCGTATCAACGCTGTCTGCCCCGGCGAAATTGAAACCAACATTGAGGCCAATACCGCGTTGCGAGACGAGGCCGAAACTGCGATCCCCGTTATCTGGCCGGAGGGTCAGGTTCCCATTACAGGCGGCGCACCCGGCAAGAGCGAGGACGTTGCCGAAGTAATCGCTTTTCTCGTCTCCGACGCGGCGCGGCATGTCACCGGAACGCCGATATGGGTCGACGGCGGCCAGGGGCTGCTGCGCTGATGGACGCCATCAATTTGAACAGACAATTTGCCTGGGGGCCAATTCTTCATGACGACGGTAGCGCGAGTTTTCGCTTGTGGGCGCCGGCCCTCCGGGAATTGAGCCTCCGAATAGACGGCCAGGTTCTTGCGATGGAGCGGAATATCGAGGGCTGGTTCGAAACGCTTGTCGAGACGAAGACGGTCGGCACGCCATACGGATTCGTGCTTCCGGATGGAAGGATCGTGTCCGATCCAGCGTCGCGCCAGCAGGCGACGGATGTTAGTGGCCTATCGATCCTTGCCGATCCGCATTCATATCGCTGGCAAAATCGGGATTGGAAAGGCCGTCCTTGGGAAGAGACGATAATTTATGAGATCCACATCGGGACATTTACGCGCGAGGGAACTTTCCGGTCGGCAATCTCAAAGCTGGAACAGCTCGCGAGTGTAGGCATCACTGCCGTTGAGATCATGCCATTGGCCCAGTTCCCGGGCGGGCGTGGCTGGGGCTATGATGGTGTCCTTCACTATGCGCCCCACAATGCCTATGGCTTACCCGATGATTTCAAGGCATTTGTGGACGCGGCCCACGGCCATGGCCTGATGGTTTTCCTCGATGTGGTCTACAACCACTTCGGTCCGGAAGGCAACTTCCTCGCGGACTATGCTCCCGACTTTTTCCATAGCGACAACCCAACGCCATGGGGACCAAGGATCGCATTCGAACGGGATCCCGTGCGGCGCTACTTTCTCGACAATGTCGTCTACTGGTTGAGAGAATTTCGCCTCGACGGGCTGCGCTTTGACGCTATCGATCAGATTGACGATAGTAGTCCTCTTCACATCCTGGAAGAGATACCGGAGACGGCCCATGCGGCAATCGGCAATCGGCGCCTCCATCTGATCACGGAGAACCCGGCAAATGGTGCCGAGCTGATCGCGGACAGGGCGGGTGGCGGACGCCTCTACACGGCCGACTGGAACGACGATTTTCATCACGTCTTGCATGTCATCGTCACGGGCGAGAACCAGGGCTACTACGCGCCGTTCAGAGAACATCCCTGGGAGAAGCTTAGGAGGGCTATGGCCACCGGCTATCTCCGGCAGGGAAAGCACATTCTTGGCGACCGACGCGTGCTGACTGAGGCGTTATCTCCAACGGCATTCGTCCACTTTCTGCAGAACCATGATCAGGTCGGAAACCGGGCGCTTGGCAATCGTCTTCATACCATGGTCGACGAGCGTGCCCTTCGGGTACTCACCGAAATCCTTTTCCTGTCTCCACAGATCCCGCTTCTCTTCATGGGCGACGACCATCTAAGCTCGAAGCCCTTCCGTTTCTTTTCGGACTACCAGGGGGATCTCGCCGCGGCAATTCGGGAGAGCCGCCCGAAAGAGGCTGAAAACTTCGGCGGGCTGCCAGAAGGTATGCGTGTGAGTGATATCCCCGACCCCAGTGCTGCCGAGACTTTCCTGCAATGTAAGCTCGATTGGCAGGAGACCTCCGACGAAGGGCGCCGCGAATGGAGCGACTGGCTTCGACGCCTGATCGGCTTCCGGCGCGATCACATCGTTCCCCTCCTATTCCATGCCCGGGGATATGCCGGCTCGATTGTCACCGCGCCGGAGCGGTGTCTCTTTGTGGACTGGCGGTTCGTAGACGTTGTCCTGCATATGCGCGCAAACCTGTCGGAGGAGGACGTCATCTGTGACAGATCGGCTTCGGAGACGATTTATCCGTCCGAGCAGCGGACGGAATCTGGCTTGCCACCCTGGTCCGCGACCCTATTCATGACGAGGCTGTCAGAGCGGGAAGCCGTTAACGATGACGAGGTTCGTTAGATGAGCGACACCGAGATGATCAATGGATTTGAGCTTACCATGATCGATGTGGGACCGAGGTCTCTGCCCGTGGGTTACGGAGGCTCGGGGCCGCCGCTGCCGCTCACGGACATCCGCGCACGGCATATGACGTGGGGCCGCGTAGCTGATCTGCTGATTACATGCAGAATGGTCAATCGTTTGGGAATTCGTCATCCCTTGGTCGCGCCGGCCGTCAAGCCCCCCGACGAAGAGTTTCTGGAAGTAGAGAAAGAGAAAGGCGATCGGGACGGTCATGACAACCGATGCTGCCATGACCGCGCCTCAATCAGTGTTGAATTCGGTGGAGAACTGATACCGCGAACGATCTCCTCGGACTCGGCGCGCTGATCCAGGTCTGCGCCAGCCTGCCGAACAATTTCATCGCCTTCGAATACACGACCGGCGATCCCGACTGGTGGTACGACATCGTGGAGGGCCTGCCCCAGACGATCGTGAGGAGCGGCTTCGTCGATATCATCGAGCGGCCGGGCATGGGCGTCGATCTCGTGCCGGAGAAGGCGAAACGCTATCTTGCGGAAGACGATCGCGATTTCTTCGACTGACGCGAATGTCTCGGCGGCAGTGGCTCGTCAAACTGCGCAATCGGGAAACGAGGCTGAAATCCGATTGACATTGCTGTTTTACGATTCCTATAGTTGGTCCGTTATGAACTAGAGGAAGTTCATATAAAAACTGGTTGGCGGCGTTTCAGAGGAGTGAAGCGCTTGCAGCCAAAGGAGGAGGCTCATGGGAATCCGATGGAGCCGCGTCACCCCGCATTTGGCCGTTGCGCCTGCGGCCCTGCTGACGCTTGTCTTTTTCATTGGGGCAATCGGCTGGACCGTCTATCTATCATTCACGGCCAGCCGCCGCTTTCCGGACTATGAACTGATCGGTTTGAAACAATATTGGCGGCTGTTTCATGATTCATCATGGCTGCTGTCCCTGCAAAATCTGGTGATCTTCGCCCTTGGCAGCCTGCTGTCGATCGTCGTCGGCTTCATCCTTGCGGCGCTGATCGATAAGGAGGTGCACGGCGAGGGCTTATTCAGAACCATCTTCCTTTACCCCTTGGCGGTTTCGCTGATCGTGACCGGCCTCGTGTGGCGATGGCTGTTCAATCCCAGCCTCGGTATCGAGAACGTTCTTCATTCGCTTGGCTGGCAAAGCGCATCCTTCAACTGGCTCGCAAGCCAGGACACGGTCATGTTCGGCGTCATCCTTGCCGCCGTCTGGCAATCGACCGGCTTCTTCATGGCGCTGATGCTGTCCGGACTGAAATCGATCAACACCGAGATCTGGCAGGCCGCGCGTCTAGACGGCGTACCCTTCTGGCGCCTCTACATTGAGGTGATCATTCCGATGATGAGGCTCACCTTCCTGACCTGCATCATCTTGCTCTGCATCGGCGTGGTGAAGGCCTATGACATCATCGTCGCCATGACCAACGCCGGCCCGGGCGGCGCGTCCGTCATGCCTGCCTATTTTGTCATCGACGCCTACTGGCAGAAGCAGAACCTCGGTTTCGCCTCGGCGGGCGCGACCGTGATGCTGCTGACCACGCTCGTTCTTTTCCTGCCGCTCGTCATCGTCACGGTTATCAGGCAGAGGAATGCGACATGACGGCGATACCCCTGACATCGCAATCCGCTAACCAGGTGAAAGCCCGTCGTCGCCCGTTCATTCGGCCGCATCGCGTGGTGGTCTTCGTCTTCCTGCTGATGGCCGCCGCCTTCTTCGCGGTGCCGCTCTACGTCATCGTGGTGACGTCGTTCAAGACGATGGACCAAATTCGGCTCGGGCAGATCTTCTCCCTGCCCTCACCCTGGACGACCGATGCCTGGACCTACGCCTGGACGCAAGCCTGCTCCGGCATGAACTGCAACGGTGTGCGGGTGGGTTTCGTCAATTCGCTCTATATTCTTGCGCCGAGCCTCGTGCTGACGATTTCGCTCTCGATCATCACCGGCTACGGGCTCGCGCTCTGGAACGTCAAATGGGCGAACGGCTTCCTGTTTGTGCTCTTCATCTGCGCCTTCGTGCCCTTCCAGATCATCATGTATCCGCTGATCAAGATTGCCGGGACGCTGCATATATACGGCACGACCTTCGGCATCGCGGTCATTCACAGCGTCTTGTCGCTGCCCTTCCTGACCCTGATCTTCCGCAACTACTTCCGAGGAATGCCGCCGCAGATCATCGCGGCGGCGATGATCGACTCAGGCTCGTTCTGGCGGATCTTCTTCGAAATCGTGCTGCCGATGTCCGGAAACATCATGATCGTCGTGTTGATTCTGATGATCACCGGCATCTGGAACGACTTCCTGGTCGGCCTGACCTTTGGCGCACAGGATACGCAGCCGATGACGGTCGTGCTCAACAACATCACGGTTACGACCACCGGCGCCAAGAATTATGCCGTCGACATGGCGTCGGCGCTGCTGACCGCGCTGCCGCCGCTCGTCATCTATTTCGTCCTCGGCAAATTCTTCGTGCAGGGCATCACGGCCGGCGCCATCAAGGGATAGAGGCATGCCATCCATCGCATTCAACAATATCGTCAAGAAATTCGGCGCGCTCACCGTTATCGAGAACCTCAATCTGAGCATCGGCGACGGTGATTTCCTCGTGCTCCTCGGCCCATCCGGCTGCGGAAAGACCACTCTCCTCAATCTGCTGGCCGGGCTACTAGAAATCGATGGCGGCGAGATCCTGATTGGCGAGCGCGACGTCAGCTATCTCGACCCCAAGGATCGCGGCCTCGCGATGGTGTTCCAGTCCTACGCGCTCTATCCGACCAAGACCGTGCGCGGGAATATGAACTTTGGGCTCTCGTCCCGCGGCATCACCAAGGCGGAAGCGGAGCAACGCATCGCCTGGGCGGCAAAGCTGCTGCAGATCGAGCATCTGCTCGACCGCAAGCCTTCCCAGCTCTCCGGCGGCCAGCGCCAGCGCGTTGCCATCGGTCGGGCGCTGGTCAAGCAATACGGCGTCTGCCTGTTCGACGAACCGCTCTCCAACCTCGATGCGAAGCTGCGCAACGAGATGCGGATCGAGATCAAAAAGCTGCACAACCAGCTGAACAACACCGTCGTCTACGTGACGCATGACCAGATCGAGGCCATGACCATGGCGACGAAGATCGCGGTCATGAACAAGGGCGTCATCCAGCAGTTCGGCACGCCCGATGAAATTTACAACGAGCCCGCCAACCTGTTCGTCGCCGACTTCGTCGGTTCTCCGGCAATGAACGTGCTCGATTGCACAGTTCGGAGAAACGGCAGCGGGCTGGTGGCCGTGGAGGACAAGGGCAGCGCCGAGATCAACCTCGGCCACTATAAATGGAAGGGACAGGCGGCGGAGGGCGGCGCGGTCAAGGTCGGATTCCGCGCAGAAGAACTTTTGACGGAAGAACGAAGTGATGCGGGCGCGACCATTCGCTTCGATTGCCCAGTCGAATATTTCGAAAAATCGGGCGCCGATGCCTTCGCTTTTCTGACCATGTCCGGAAAGAGCATCGCCGTCCGTGTCGATGGACGCGATGCGAATCGCTATCGCGGCAGACAGAGTCTGCCCGTCTATCTGCCGCTCGATAAGCTTAATGTCTTCGATGCGCCGACCGGCCGGCGGCTCTAGCCAGAATTCAAAAGGCCAGGTTTCAAAAGGGAGGAATGACGCATGAGGAAATGGAAGTCTCTGGCGGGGGTAGCGCTGCTGCTTGCAGCTACCACACTTGCAAGCAATGCGCGGGCGGACGATATCGTTGTTTATCACACATGGTCGAAACCTTCCGAAATCGCTGCACTCGGCGTGCTGCGTGATGCCTGGGCCAAGGACGGACACCAATGGAAGGATCTTTCGATCGCCCATGATTCCGGGGCCAATGTCAGCCTGATGAACATGATCACGGGCGGCAATCCACCGGCGATTTTCATGAACTCCGATCCCGGCATCTATCGCGATTTGAACAAGCAGAATCTCGGCATGCCGCTGACCAAGCTCTTCAACAGCATTGGAGCCACCAAAAACTTTCCGCCTTCGGTGCTGAACAACATTACTGTCGACGGTGAGATCATGAAAGCGCCGGCGACGGTGCACATCGACGGCATGATCTATTACAACAAGCATGTCGCCGATGCGGTCGGCATCGATCCGAAATCCTGGAAGTCGCTCGATGACCTGTTCGCCGCCTTCGACAAGGTGAAGGCCGCGGGCTATATCCCAATCGCTCAAGGCGGCGATCAATTCCAGAAGGCATATCTGCTGCAGGCACTTATCGCGGCTGAGGAGGGCCCTGATATCTACAACCGCTTCTACGGCGAAAAGCCCGACAAGAGCGTGCTCGACACACCCGAAATGCGCGCCGCGCTGAAGCGATTTCGACAGATCGCCAATCACACAGATCCGGGATCGCCGAACCGTCAGTGGAACGATACGACCAATCTGGTCATCACCGGCAAGGCGCTGCTGCAGATCCACGGCGACTGGATGAAGGGCGAGTTCCTGGCGGCGAACAAGAAACTCGGCACTGATTTCGATTGCATGAACATTCCCGGTACCAGGGCCGTCGTCGTGACCGTCGATTCCTGGGGGTTTCTCAACACCGGCAATGCGGAAACTGCCAAGGCACAGGAAGACTTTGCCAAGCTCGATGTCGATCCAAAACTGAACGCGGAATTCGTCCTGAAGAAGGGCGCAAGTCCGGTTCGAACCGACGTCGACACGACCAATCTCGATGCCTGCAACAAGCTCGTACTCGATACGCTTAAGGACCCGAACAAGCAGGTATCGAACCCCTTCAACACGGCCGATGCGGATTGGTACCGGACGATCTGGGAAGAGGCCGACAAGTATTGGAGCGATCCTAAGCGCACTGACGACGACTTCATCCATGCCATGCAGGATGCCTACGACCACATCTTCTGAGCTAGCGAAAAAAGCCGAGGCCGCCCGGCTAGGCGGCCTCGGGACCCATAGTAACGGTTAGAGGCCGGTCAAACGGTTTCCGCCCGCAGCTTCTCAATTGCCTTCAGCTGGATGCAATGGGGCGCCATTTCCATGACCTCGATCTGCGTGCCGTCGGGATCTTCGATCCACCCGCCGCGATTGCCATCAATCCCGCGTTTGGTCTGGCGCGGCTGGCTCGGTTGAATGCCAGCTTCTGCAAGCTCCGCGAACGTCTTGTCGATATCGTCGACCGTGAGGCAGATATGGAAGATGCCAATCACATCCGGTTCGGTTTGCGGCCGTTTTACGCCCTTTGGGAAAAGTTCGAGATACTGGTCGTCATTGATCCTGAGATAGACGATCCACGCCTCTCCCTGATCATTCAGCAGGCGCGTCATTTCGCGAAAACCAAGCCTTTTGTAGAAAGAAAGCGACTTGTCGAGATCGCTCACGCGCAGGGCGATATGCCCGAGATGTCTGAACAGATCCATGGCTCAGGCCTGTCCATTGATGCGGCGGATGGCCGCCGTCTGCATGGCGTTAACGCCGAGTTGCATAAGCTCAATTCGATTGCCTTCAGGGTCAGCGATCCAGGCCTGGTAGTTATGATCGACGCCGAGCTTCTTTTCGGCCGTGAGGGTAACGCCGCGACCGGTGATTTCCGCGATAGCCGCATCGATATCATCGACTTCAAGGCAGAGATGGTTGTAGCCGACATTGGCAAACGGCGGCGCGCTGTCGCCGACGCCCTCGGGAAAGAGTTCGATGAACTGCGTATCGGTAATGCGCAGATAGACGATCCAGAGACGGTTATCACGCTCCAGCCTGAACATTTCATCGAAGCCGAGTTTGTTGACGTAGAAATCCATCGAACGTTCGATGTCCTTCACGCTCACGGCAACATGCCCGATCGCTTTCACATTTTTCATTTTTCTTCCTCCTCCTTGAAATCCTCCGGAAGCGCGGCTTTTCAAAGAGCGCCTTGCTCCAGAGCAGCGTCAGGCAACGATAGAATAGCTTGAGTATTCCGTTGCCTTGTTTACATTTGAACCGGATGAAGTTCATTTGCGAATTTATCGAAACTTTCGCTCCAGAGTCAACCGAAGCGAGCTACAATTGCGCCAAAGGCATGCATTGCTTATTGAACGCAGAGCATCCCCTCATCAGGCCAACAGGGTTCCGAATGCACGAGATCAGTGAAGACGCCGCCCAGAAGTATCGCATCCCGGTCATCGAACAGATGGTAGAGGTCTTCGCGCTATTGGAGCGCACCCCCGAGGGTGCGACGATCCGTGATGTGGTCAAGGCGGTGAAGCTTTCGCGGACGACGGTCTATCGAATGTTAAACACACTGAGCGCTCACGACTTCGTCCATCGTTCTCCCACTGGCAGCTATACACTTGGCCGGCGGCTCCTGACACTTGCCGCCCACGTCGCTCCGTCTGTGGCAAGCTACGACTTGCTGGCGATTTCACAGCCGTATTTGAATAGAATTTCGGAGGTGACAGGGGAGGGCAGCAAGCTCACAGTTCCCTCAGGTGACAATGTTCTGGTGGTCGCCGCTGCCCAGGGCCGCGGTCAGTACGCGCTGACTGCGTCGGCAGGCCAGCGGCTTCCCTTCCATGCTGGGGCTGCCGGCAAGGTCCTGCTTGCTTTCGCAGCGCAGGAGGATATTGCTCGCCAGCTGACAAAGCTCGAGAGTTTCACCAGCTTCACGATTTCCGACCCTCACCGGATGCTAAAAGAACTAGAGAACATTCGTGCCGCCGGATGGGCGCGGGATATGGGCGAGCAAATGTCCGGCGTTCATGCCATCGCCGCCCCAATCCGCGATTATCAAGAGAAGGTCGTCGCGGCGGTCAGCGTACCCTTCGTTGCTGGCGTCGATGAACGGCGAATTGAGGAAATCAGGCGCGTTGTGCTTTCGACAGCGGACGCAATCACGAGGGAGATCGCGCAGGCGAAACCAGCGGTCGTTTCGGTTGAGGCAGCCGCTGTCAACCCCAGCCTGCATCGCAAGACGGCGAAGAGGAATTAAAAGCGCTTCGGCGAGATCCGAGCCTCTCCTCTATCTGCCTGCGAATATCGTTGGCGAGTGGATGGAGCGCTTCAGCGGGTAACGAACCACAGGGCTGTAGCCCATCCGTTTTATGACCAGGCGCATCAGCGGCCGCGCTGGAGTGACATGAGGTGGGCGTCAAGCTGTCGCGCATGCGATATCACGTTATCTCGTCAACGACGAGAGAGGGTGTGGTTTTGTGAAATCAGGCCAGCGTGCCGATCACGGCCTTCCTGTCAGACATTCGAACACGCTCCAATAGCATTGCTGCACGGACCAAATTTCAACATTTTGCATCTATGCGGCCCGGATCGAAAATAGCTTGATTGGTCCAGCATACCGCATAAGCGCAACGCGTCCCCTCGACGGGCTTGCGGCAGTCAGCCTTTCGAGCCTCACGGCGGAGTTCTAATTCGCTCATAGTTATGTGTCCCTCGGTAGAGAAGGTAGCATGACACTGCTGCTAATTAGAAATACGGCAAATGACTAGGGTCCTATGGGAAAACGCGATGGCAAACGCTCTCTACACGCGACTGCAGGCCACGGCAAAGCGCCAGATTGAGATTTCTGGCCAAAGCGGTAGAGGGCGGCGAAGGTCCCGAAATGGCATACACTGCCAAGCTCGTGCCGACGACGTGCGAGCAGCGCTGTGTCGACGGCACCACGATCCTCGCCGTGAGAGGCACATCTACAGTTCATCAGTCGGGATCGCCATCGTGCCTCAGGTCGGTGACATCGTTTCAGCAGGCGGCGTGGACGACCACATCGTCGTTGCCGACGCTGACAACTATGATGGCGTGACCAGTGCTATTTTCATCGTTCATAAAATATAAGTTGAAACATATGAGCGGAGTACTCCCTCTTGGATGGTTGTCGCGGCGTCTATTGTGGCGACAATTAATAAGAGTGATCTATTAATGCCGTGGCCGACAAGGCGGACATTCATGATCACATGGCGCCACGGAGATAGCGCCGGCGCCCGCCCGTTCCATATTCCCGCCTCGCATGCCAGCGCGACACTGCCGTGATGTGAAAACATGTCCGTGTTCTCTTAGGGTGTTAATTTTTAGACGGCACGTTTACAAGCCTAGTAATTGAGCAATAGGGTGTTGCCGGAAGCTTCGCTTGAGGCTCAGACTGCCCCATTTCAGTAGGCATTTTCGTGGCATCCTCATCCTCAAATCTTACCGATGGCCTTCTTATCAACGCTCTTAATGAGGTGCTGGTGCGCTGGGGTTTAACGCTAGTAGCCCTCGTTAGGTACGGGGCTGACAAGCTGCTGTGTGTGGGTCGCCTCTGTGAACGTATAGACCGGGCAGACTCATCCGATCGTCTGGTGATCGAGTGGCCCTGAATTCACAAAAAACAAGAGAGGGAACTGATGACAAGTATTTTCAAAACACTGAGAGAAGGGGTGCAGCTTCTGGCGGCAGTCATGCTGATTGCTTTTGGCGGCTCGCAGACGGTTCATGCTGCCGGGTTGAAAATCGCGATGGTCATGCCTGGTCCGATCAGCGACAATGATTGGAATTCGGTCGGCTACAACGGGCTTCAGGCGGCTGCCAAAGCGTTGGGTGCAGAGGTTGCCTATTCAGAAAATGTCAGCGATGCGGATGCCGAGCGTATTTTGCGCGACTATGCATCGCGCGGCTACAAGTTGATTTTTGCTCACTCGTTTTCCTATGGCGATGCCACCCTGAACGTCGCCGAGGATTTCCCGGACACAACGTTCATGGCGGGAACTGCCAAAGAACTCGCCCCCAATGTCGGCAGTTATTCCAACCCCGATTATCAGGGCGCCTATCTGGCCGGCATGCTGGGCGCCGGGGCATCCAAGAGCAAGACCATCGGCTGGGTCGGCGGCATGCCGGCGCCGAATATGCTCGCCAATTTCCACGCCTACGAAGCCGGTGCCAAGGCGATGGTTCCTAGTGTGAAGGTTCTCCATAGCTTCATCGGCTCCTGGTTTGACCCGCCCAAGGCCAAGGAGGCCGCGATTGCTCAGGTCGAGCAGGGGGCCGACGTTTTATCCGCGCAGGGCGTCGGCGTGATCGATGCCGCAAATGCCAGGAATGTGTTTGCGCTCGGCGCCATGACCGATCAGAACCATCTCGGACCTAAAACCGTGCTGACGAGTGTTCTGTGGGATCTCGGTCCTCTTATCACAGCTGTCGGCAAAGCTGTCGAGGATAAGACTTGGAAGAGCCAGAACTGGTCCTTCGGCATTCCGGAAGGTGCCGTCAGGCTCGCCGATTTCCACGGGCTGGATGCCGGCGTTTCCCCGGATGTGCTGACGGCCGTCAAGGCAAAGTTTGATGCGATCAAGTCTGGCGCTTTCACCGTGCCGCTGGATACGTCAAATGCCGACTGAGAATGAAGGTTTTTCCGCAACTTCCGGCATCGCGTCGGAGGTTGTCGGGGAGGCTGAGACGAAAGCTGCGCCGCTGCTCGACATGCGGGGCATTCGGGTCATTTTTGGCAGTTTTGTAGCCAATGATGCTGTTGATCTCACCGTCAGGGCAGGCGACATTCATGCCCTGCTCGGGGAGAATGGCGCTGGCAAGTCGACCCTGATGAAGGTTTTGGCCGGTCTCCTGGTTCCCTCCAAGGGCGAGGTACGGATCGGCGGGAAGAGAGAGACAATAGCAGGTGCTGCTGAAGCCATGCGGCTTGGTATCGGCATGGTCCATCAGCATTTCATGCTGGTGCCTCCGCTCACTGTTGCAGAAAACGTGTGTCTTGGTCTTTCTTCTGCAGGAAGGCTCATTCCCAATCTCAAGCAATGCGCCAACAATATTCGGACGCTGGCAAAGGCCTATGATCTGGATGTTGACCCGAATGCCCGCATCGCCAATCTTTCGATTGCCAGCCAGCAGCGGGTGGAAATCTTGAAGGTGCTATATCGCGGCGCCCGCATCCTTATTCTTGATGAACCAACAGCCGTGCTGGCGCCGCAGGAAGCCAGCGGATTATTTCGCATCCTGCGCCTGCTCGCAGCGGAGGGCGTGGCAATTATTTTCATCAGCCACAAGCTCGACGAAGTGATGGCGTTGACCTCGCATGTCACGGTGCTCCGACACGGCCGCGTCGTGGCGAGCGCCGCCACCGCGGATACAGATGCACGCAGTCTGGCGCGCATGATGGTTGGGGCAGATATCGCTTTGCCAAAGCTGGAAGACGCAGTCCCCTTGGGCGCTGTTGCCGAAGACGGCAAAGGCCCCGTGCTTTCGGTCGAGAGCCTCGTCTGCCGTGATACAAGCGGCGTAAGGTGCGTCAGCGGTGCCAGCCTGAACGTAAGGTCAGGCGAAATTGTCGGCATCGCGGGCGTTGATGGGAACGGTCAACAGGAATTGGCCGAGGCGATCGTCGGCCTGCGCAAAGTCGAAGGTGGCTCGATCAGCATAAACGGCTACGCGGTCACGCATGGTTCTGTCGCGGAGCGGATCAACCTTGGTCTTGCCCACATACCGGAGGATCGCCACCGCACGGCATTGGTGGAGTCGATGACGATAAGCGAGAACGCCGTGTTGGAGCGCGTCGGAGATGCGCCATTCTCCAGAGGCGGTTGGATCGACAAGGCGGCGATAGCATCGCTTGCAGATACGATCATCAAGGATTTCGACGTACGCACTACGGGCCGGGAGCAGAAAATCGGAACGCTCTCGGGCGGCAATCAGCAAAAGGTCGTCCTCGGGCGGGCACTTTCGCGTGATCCCAGCCTGATCGTCGCCGTTCAACCTGTTCGTGGTCTGGATATTGGTGCAACCGCATTCGTTCATCGAGAGCTTCTCGCCCGCCGCGCTGCCGGGGCCGGAGTGCTTCTGATCTCGACTGAGCTCGATGAAATCCTCGCGCTTTCAGACAGAATTGTCGTCATGTTCAAGGGCAAGGCAATCGGCGAGTTGAAACGGGAAGAGGTGACCGTCGAACGGTTGGGTTTGATGATGGCGGGGCAGGTGGCATGAGCGGAACAGAAGATGTTCAATTGAAACGGCGGTACGTTTCACCCGCACTGGTCAGTAGCACGGCTTCGGTACTAGCCGCCTTCATGGTGGGCGCAGTGTTGATCGCTGCAGTCGGCGTCAATCCGCTGACGGCATATGGTGCACTTTTCGATGCGGCCCTCGGCAGTCGCAATGGGCTGTCGGAGACCTTAGTGCGGACGGTACCGCTTGCGCTTTGCGGTCTCGGCATTGCGCTTGCCTTCCGGGCCGGCGTCTTCAATGTTGGCGCCGAAGGGCAGTTATACCTTGGTGGGACCGCAGCGGCTGCCGTCGGCGTCGCAGGTTCCGCTCTTCCCTCTGTCCTCCTTCTGCCGGCAATGATGCTGGCGGCGGCGCTGACTGGTGCACTCTGGTCGGGGCTCGCCGCCTGGCTGAAACTTCGCTTTCGCGCTGATGAGCTGATCACCACGATCATGCTGAATTACGTGACGATCGATTTCGTCTCCTTCCTTCTGCATGGACCGCTTAAGGATCCCAATTCGCCGTTGGCGCAGACAGCGCGACTGACCACAGAAGCGCGGCTTCCCACTCTTTTGTCTGGAACGCGCCTGCACGCCGGCGTTCTTATCGTCGTAGTCGCTGTCATTCTGGCACATCTGTTTCTCTGGAAACGGGTGGGTGGCTTCCGGTTGCGTGTGGTCGGTTTTAATCCGCGCGCTGCGCTCAACGCGGGGATCGATGTGCGTTACACTCTCATGCTCGGCTTTCTGATCAGTGGCGCGCTCGCCGGACTTGCAGGGTTTGCCGAGGTATCCGGTGTGCAGCGGCGCATGATCGAGAACCTTTCACCCGGTTTTGGCTACAGTGCCATCATCGTAGCGCTGCTCGGTCAGACCAATCCTGTCGGTGTATTGGCGTCAGCGTTCCTGTTTGCGGCGTTGCAGATAGGAGCGACGACTATGGAGTCGGCGGCGGGCGTGCCGAGCACGCTGACGACAGTCATTCAGGGGCTTGTCGTTCTGTTTCTCATCGGCAGAGCGGCGTTGCCGCTCGTCTGGGGCTGGCTTTCTCACCGATTGCGGCCGGGGGCGGTAACATGAATATGCTGTCCGCTCTGAACGATCCGGTATTTGCTGGCTTTCTAACGGCTTCAGTGCGGTTGGCTATACCGATCATGCTCGCAGCCCTTGGCGGACTCTTCGCGGAGCGGTCGGGTGTCCTGAACATCGGACTGGAAGGCATGATGCTCATTGGAGCCTTCGTAGGTTTCGTTGTCACATTTGCAACTGGGCAATTGGCCATAGGTATTGTTGCCGCCGTGCTCTCTGGCATCACCGCCGGCCTTCTGCTCGGCCTATATACGATAACGCTCAGCGCCAATCAGGTGGTGGTTGGGATTGCCCTGAACCTGCTGTCGGTCGGCGTTACTTCCTTCTTCTATCGCCTGTTCTTTGGGGCGGCCACGGATCGACCGCGGATCGAACCCTTCGCGCCTGTTGACTTCGGCGGGCTCGGTGATGTCCCGCTGGTCGGCCCGCTGCTGTTTCGTCAGGACATGCTGGCTTATCTCGGGCTCTCATTGATCGTTCTTACCTGGTTTGTGATGAAGAAGACGCGATTCGGGTTGAATATCCGTGCTGTCGGCGAGCATCCCGAGGCAGCCGAGACACTCGGCGTCGATGTCGTCCACACGCGGTATATCGCGATCGCTCTTTCCGGTGGACTGGCGGCACTCGGCGGTGCTTTTTTGTCGCTTTCAGCAACAGGCGTCTTTCTCGACAACATGACGGCGGGTCGCGGCTATATCGCCCTTGCCATCCTCATTCTTGGTCGCAGACATGCCATTGGCATTCTGTTTGCCGCTCTCCTCTTCGGCTCCGCGGATGCTCTGCAACTGAGAGCCCAGCTTCTGCCCATCAATGTACCACTGCAATTTCTACTCATGTTGCCGTATGTCTTGACGATTGTGGTGCTTGCCGGATTTGCCGGCCGTCAAGGCACGCCCGCTGCCCTCGGGTTGCCCTTTCTCCGCAGTGGTTCGCAAAAAGGATAACTGACGATGCTTGATCTTCATGAAGCTACCTCGCCTGAAGTTGGGCAGGCGATTAGCAAGGGTGCGGTTGCCGTGCTGGCCGTTGGTGCACAGGAACAGCACGGTGCACACCTGCCGCTGTCGACGGATACGGTCATGGCACAGGGCGTAGCGCGGCGCATTGCCGAGGCAATCGGCGGTCTTCTGTTGCCGCCGATTGCCTACGGTGACGCATGGAACAACGAAGGATTCCCGGGCACACTGTCGCTTTCGCCAGACACCATGCGCGCGATCTTCATGGATATCGGTCGGGGACTTTCACGATCCGGCTTCAGGGCGCTCGTCATCGTCAATGGCCATTTTGGAAATCGAGAGCCGATCGCGCTGGCTGCCCGTCTGCTGAAGCAGGAGTCGGGTTTTCCCGTCTTTCATCTGGATTATCCAGGTATGGAACAGGCTGCAAACGATATCTGCGACAGCAAGCCCGCCGCGCCGACCTTCTACCATGCGGACGAAGTCGAGACCTCGATGATGCTGGCGCTGGCCCCTCATCTGGTGAGAATGGACAAGGCCGCAGCGGAATATCCGACATTCCCCGCGACGTTTGGCATGGAGGCGATCAGTCTCAGCACGTTCAACAAATCCGGCGTCTTCGGCGACCCAACGTCGTCCACGGCAGCCAAGGGTGAGGCGCTGATTGCGTGTATCGTTGATGAGAGCGTCAAACTTGTCGAGCTATTCCTCTCGGATAGATGACAAATGCGATCCGATCGCTGTTGCTTCGTTTCCGGCGACGCCGTGCATCCTCTTCATCAACCGGATGGACGAACCGGGAGGGCGGCTGAGGGACGTGGTCGCCGCGCTTCAAGACTACGCCAACCACACGCTTTTGCTTCGCCAGATCCCGATCCGCGAGGGGGACAGGATCATAGGCAGTTGCGATCTGATTTCGGAACGGGCGTGGCGCTATCGGGAAGGCCA
>Ga0207671_10000257_pt1 | contig 79555 bp, 83 predicted proteins | sample KBSC24metaG_FD_184352 | JGI IMG/M metagenome (GOLD analysis project Ga0207671, IMG submission 184352) | Corn rhizosphere microbial communities from Kellogg Biological Station, Michigan, USA - KBS C2-4 metaG (SPAdes) (version 2) | ecosystem: Host-associated > Plants > Roots > Rhizosphere > Soil...
CAGGTAAGTGCGGGCTACATGGCGACGGAATGTCAACTCGTGGGTACCCCTGCCTTTTTGTCCTTTACGTCCTTTGACTTTTTGCATCGTTTACGCTTTATGTGTAAACTTTTTTTAGGACTAGACAAAAAAGTATTTAGTAGAAAGATGCTTCTTTAGGTTGGGTTTACAGTATGTCAAAGAGCTTTACCCTGATCAGCTTATGTGCCTGTTAGCAGATTTAGCTAAAGGAGTTGTGCGTTACCGCCTTACCCACCTCAAGAAAGGGAGTGTTATTAGCAAGGTACTATTATTAACATGCGGTTTCCAAATTAAGATGTCCACATTCTTTGAATTAAAAATTGAAAAGTAAAAATTAAAAAATATTGAGTTGTGTGACTTCTGTTGCGTGCCCTGCGTAGCGCATGTTCTTTCTTTTCTTTTGCGGAAAAGAAACAAAAGAAAGCCGCCCGAAAGAAAAGCTTCAGTTTTTTCGGGTTGGTGCTACTATCAGCGACACTGCTACTGTGCTGCCGAGCTAATTAACTCCGGTGGCTTGCATTATCGTGTTTTTCTTATTTCTATTTTGAGTTCTGTCCTTGTTTATCGTATATAAGGTAGAAGATATTACGAGCAATAGAACTAATAAAGTTGCCTTTAGCGTTTACAATTCTAATTCTGTTTGGATGAATTCTTTGGCTCCCTGGGAGCCCGTGATGGTGAGGGTGGTTGTTTGGGATTTGCCGTCTGTGGTGAGGGTGAAGGTGAAGAAGTCGCAACAGAGGCGCTCTGTTTTGATGAAGGTTGTGAGCTCATCAATTACTTCATCTGTGCCGGGGAATTTATACATAAAGCCATCGGATAGCTCACATTTTTCTAATACTTGTTTGCGAAGGCTTGCGAGGACTGTTGCTTTTCTTTCGCGCAGCTGGGGTGTGGTGAGCTTGCAGGAAAGGATATCTAGCTGATTGCACATGTGGCAAATTTATTCTTTTATGAGCTTTTGGACATTGGCACCTGAAGATATTATGCCTGGATTTTTTGATTATGGAGGCTTTCTGGTTCTATCATGATGTAGCGGATGCGCTGGAAGTGGTGGCGTATGGTTTTGCGAAGGCGCTCTACGGCGTTGTTTATGTCTGTGGTTTCGAGGTCGTCTTTGAAGGCAACAATGAGCATTAATATAATTTCATCAGGCGACTGGTAGGTAGAATGAATATTGATGACCTTCTGTATGTCTTTATCTTTTTCAACCAATGCAATAATCTTTGCCCTGTTTTCGTCTGCAATGCCTTCGCCCATGAGGAGGCTACGACTTTCCCTGGCTATGATGAGCGAGACGCCTACCAGCAACAGGCCTACCAGTAAAGAAGCCAGTCCGTCCATATAGCGCAAATGGAACTGCTGATTGAAAAATACGCTGATGGCAACTATTAAGACACCGATGATGGCTGCGAAATTTTCGAACATTATGGTAAAGATGGTAGGGTCTTTGCTGTTAATAAGCCCTTGCCACAAGGAGAGGTCGCCCTTCTCTTTATTGAACTGCCGGGTAGGCACTATCATGGACACAGCCTCGACAATGAATGAAATAGCAAGTACAACATAATTGACAAGCGGACTACTCTGCGGCACAGGCTTTATGATATGCATGATACCCTGGTATATGGAGATGCCGCCACCCAGGCCAAAAAAAAGGATAGATACAATAAAAGACCAGAAATACAATTCTTTGCCGTAGCCAAATGGGCGTCTTTTATCAGGCTTGCGTTTACTTTTATATAGCCCATATAAAAGAAGAAAACCATTAGTAGAGTCCGCAACGGAATGCACGGCTTCGGCGATCATGGCAGTGCTATGGCTAATAGCGCCTGCTATGAACTTGGTGATGGCAATGAGCATATCTGCCGCCAATGCGCTATAAATAGATTTTTTAGAAGGCATGCATTTATATAAAATTAGCTACAACAAATTTATGCCTGTGCTGCTATTTTAAAGGTTAAATTCATATTCGTGCTCCACCTTGCAGATGCGGACCTTATAATGACTGTACCATTTTTCCTTACCCATGCGTTGTGCAAATAAATGTTCTATGTTTTGCTTCCAGGCTTTGATGGCCTCGAGGGATTCCCAATATGAAACGGTAATACCAATTTCGGAGCGGGCGCTTTCTATACCTATATAGCCGGGTTGCTGTGCGGCGAGGTCTTCCATTTTCTGAGCCATTTCGGCGTAGCCGTTATCGCCTGGGGTGCGGGTAGATGTGAAGATGACTGCGTAGGACATGTGGTGAATTAAAAGTCAAAATTAAAAAATGCTTATCGTGAGGTACAACAAATTTTCAATTAAAAAGCGAAACCGAACAAATATGCAGGTTAATTATTCTTAATAAATTAGTGGCGTATTTATAAACCTTCTTCACATGGATATTACATTGCATTTAGTATTACAAAGACCGCCTGTGGGTGTGGACTTCTGTCTACAAAAAGGGAGCGGGAGTGGTTATGAAATGATACAGAAGCAGCGAAGCGATGGAGGGGATATGGAGTTTAGCTTAAGCCTTCAACTAAAAAATAATACGCAAAAGATAAATGCGCCACGATTTACGGGACCATTTGTGCAGGGTAAACCGTTAGCGCAATTCTTCTATATAGATGTGGGGCAATATGCAGGACAGACTGATGGCTGGGCACGCAGAATAAAGGTGCCACTGACTGGCATTGACTGGAATACAATTGCGGAGCTAAGCCAGCACCCTAATGCGGTGCTGGCAACAAAGATACCGGGTACTGCCAAAGATGGCGGCCCTAACTGTGCTACTGTGAAGCCGTTTGAAGGCTGGCATGTGAAGAGCATTAGAAGTGCCCGAATAGAGTAATTACTTCCATAGCTTCCTTTACATCATGCACGCGCAATATGGATGCGCCCTGCTGCAGGGCGGCCATGTGCAGGGCTGTGCTGCCATTAAGCGCATAATCGGGGTTTACCTTTAGAGCTTTGCATATCATGGACTTGCGGGAAATACCAGCGAGGATTGGCTTGCCTAAGATGCGGAAGTTGTTCAACTCGTTAAGCAAAGAAAAATTGTGCTGCAGGGTTTTGCCAAAGCCAAAGCCGGGGTCAATAATTACATCTGTAACGCCTGCGTTGTAACAAGCGGTGCAGGTGTCCTGCAGATAATTGCGCACTTCAACTACTACATCGGCATATTGCGGATCGAGCTGCATGGTTTCAGGAGTGCCCTGCATGTGCATGGCTATGTAGGGAACTTTTAGTGCTGCAACGGTTTGCAGCATATGAGCATCGAAACGGCCTGCGCTTACGTCATTTATTATTGATACACCTGCTGCAACGGCCTCTTTTGCGACGGCAGCGTTGTAAGTATCTGCTGAAAGCCAAACTTCGGGGAAATGCTTATGAATGAGCTCGATGATGGGGATTACCCGGTCGAGCTCCTGCCGGGCATCAATGAGGGCTGCACCGGGTTTGGTGGTTGCACCGCCTATGTCTAAAATAGCAGCTCCATCACGTATCATTTTTTCAGCAATCTTTAACAAGCTGTCCGTATCGCTATCCCTACCTTTATTATAGAAACTATCGGGTGTAGCGTTGAGGATACCCATTACAACAGGCTGAGCGAGGTCGAGAATGCGGCCTTTGCTCTGAAGCGTGGTTTGTATGGGTAAAAGTGTATTTTTGAAACTCACAAGAAAGTATGGTTATCGCGCTGTAATTTAGGAATGTTTTCAGCGGAAGAGAAGAAAGGCCATAGACAAATACGAAACCGGAAGGACAATGACGCAAACTTTACAACAGTATGAGCAGGTGCTGGGCCAATGCAAGGACCTGTATATAAAAAAAGCTAAAGATTACGGCACATCGTGGCGGGTGCTGCGCCCCATAAGCATAGTAGACCAGATATATATAAAAGCCTGGCGCATACGCCAGATACAGGAAAACGGCGAGCAAAAAATACAGGACAGCATAGAGAGTGAATTTATAGGCATAGTGAACTATGGCATAATAGCCCTGATACAGGGCGCTATTCCTAACAATGCGCCTACGGAGCTGAGTGCAGATGATGCGCGGCTATGGTATGAACGCGAAGCCCAAAAAATACATGACCTAATGCTGCAAAAGAACCACGACTATGGCGAGGCATGGCGGGACATGTCGCAGCAATCGTTTGTGGACCTGATACTGGTGAAGCTGCTGCGCATAAAACAGATACTAGCCAATGAGGGGCAAACAATAGTGAGCGAAGGGATGGATGCGAACTTTACGGACATAGTGAACTATGCGATTTTTGCGCTGATAAAGATATCGGAGTCGTAAGTCTTCGTGAGAGCGAAGAAACAGAGGGAGAGCGTTTTTTTGAGCGCGAAGAAACAGAAAGAGAGCGGAGAGTTTAGAGTGGAGTGTGGCGCAAGGCACGGTGGGTTATTTAATATGATTAATATTAGAACAACAGAAAAATAGAAATAGCTATATGAAATACTTTCTTTGGTTGGTGAGGATCGTGGTGGGTGTTTTATTTATATTCTCGGGGTTGGTGAAGGCCAATGACCCCCTGGGGCTGGTGTACAAGATGAAGGAATTTTTCGAGGTGCTGCATATGAACTTTATGGAGCCTTATGCATTCACTTTCTCCATCATAATGATAGCCTTTGAGATACTGTGCGGTGTGGCAGTGCTGATTGGGTTTGCGTTCAGGGTATTCTCTGTTTTACTGCTATTGCTTAATATGCTGTTTACCTTCCTTACTGCCTATGCCTGGTTTACGGGTACGGTGAAGGAATGTGGCTGCTTTGGGGCTTGTATAAAAATATCTAACAGTGCTACTTTTTATAAAGATGTGGTGCTGCTGGTGTTAAGCATTTTCCTGTTTGCGATGCGCAAGCGGGTGCATCCGCTGTTTCCTAAATACCCGAATACGGCCATTATTATACTTATGGCATTCTTTGCTTTTGGTACACAGTGGTGGGCATTGGAGCATTTGCCGTTTTATGATTGTCTGCCCTACAAACCCGGCGCCAATCTGTGGCAAGAAATGCAGATACCACCGGGCGCAAAACCAGCAGTGTATGAAAGCGTGATGATATACGAGAAGGATGGTGTGAAGAAAGAATTCAACATGCAGAACTACCCATGGCAGGACACTACCTGGAAGTTTGTGGACCGAAAGGATAAACTGATAAAGGAAGCTACCGGGGAAGCGCTGATACATGACTTTACCCTTACCGATTATGATGGTAACGACCATACGCAGGAAATACTGACCGCTAAGGGTTATACCTTCCTGTTGATTATACACGACGCTAACAGCGCGCGCGAGGATAACCTGGGACGCCTCCAAAACATAATGGCTGAAGCACGCAAGGCAGGAGTAAATGTATATGTAGTCTGCTCATCGAGCAAGCAGGATGCTATGGCGCTGCAGCAGCGATGGAAGCTACAAGGCATAGACTTTCTGCAGCTGGACGCTACTGTGACTAAGACTGTGATGCGCAGCAACCCGGGGCTGATGCTGATGAAGGATGGCGTGGTGCAGCAAAAATGGAGCTACAGAGACTACCCGAAAGGATTTACGATGCAGGGTGATAAAATGTTGCTACAATAGTGCTAAGGTACCTGGTACGGCGTATACGATACAGTCTGCTAGTGCTGTGGGGCGTGGTGACGCTGGTATTCTTTCTTTTTAACGTATTGCCGGGTGACCCATCCCGCCTGATAATGGGACAAAGGACAGACAGGGCCACTACTGAAAATGTGCGCAGGGAAATGAACCTGGACAAGCCAATGTGGAAACGCTACCTGCTGTACCTGGATGATATAAGTCCGCTGGGGATACATGGGAGAGATGCGGAGAGTGCGGCGAAATATCATTATGCAGCATTGTTTCCGGTTTCAAAACAAAAATGTGTTGCACTGAAATGGCCCTACCTGGGCAGGTCTTACAGAACTAAAAGACTGGTGAATAATATATTAGCTGAAGCGCTGCCGGGCACGGCCATACTGGCGCTCGCAGCTATGACGCTGGCAACCATAGCAGGCATACTGCTGGGAGTAATAGCCGCATTGAAAAAGGATACATGGATGGATACATCTGCCATTGCTGCGAGTGTGGCGGGCATCTCTATGCCATCATTTTTTGCAGGATTGCTAATAGCATGGCTGTTCGGATACTTGTGGCATGGCTATACGGGGCTCAATATGACCGGAACGCTATGGGAATATGATCCGTTTACCGGAAAGCACCTAGTAATAAAGAACCTTATACTACCAGCGCTGGCACTTGGAGTGCGGCCTATGGCCATTATTACCCAGCTAACACGGAGCGCACTGCTGGATGTGCTGAGCCAGGATTACATAAGAACAGCCTATGCCAAAGGATTGTCCAAAACGAAAATTGTTTTCAGGCATGCTTTACCTAATGCGCTGAACCCTGTGATAACAGCTATATCGGGATGGCTGGCGGAATTGCTGGCGGGAGCCTTCTTTGTGGAATATATATTTGGCTGGAAGGGCGTGGGGAAATTAACTGTTGATGGGTTGGATAAATTTGATTTTCCGCTGGTGATGGGCTCCGTGCTGCTTACAGCTGTGATATTTATAGTTGTGAATTTATTTACAGATATGCTATATGGATGGCTTGACCCGAGGGTTCGCCTGTATTAATAAGTGTATATTATTCCAAGGTTAAGAAATCATTAATTTTACGTTATCATTAGACGCTCCAACCTAAGGGCATTATTTTTGCCGCCGATTCAATATTACATTTTCATTAAATAATTGTTATGGCGTTCAGCTCGATCGTAAAATTTTTCCTGCCCAAAGACAAAGTATTTTATGGCCTTTTTGAAGAGGTATCACTTACCCTGGTAGAGATGGCAAATGTCTTCACAAAAGCAGTTAACACTGATGATATCTACGAACGTGACGAACTTTTGAAAACCCTTGAAACGCTGGAACATAAAAACGATGAAACAACCCACCGCATATTTATAGAGCTGGGAAGGAACTTCATTACGCCATTTGATCGGGAAGATATACACTACCTGACCACTTCACTGGACGATGTGGCAGATTATATATGGGGCGCGGGGAAACGCATAGTGAGCTACCAGATAAATGATAAGAATAACGAAATTCTGAAGGGCTTTGGGGAGATCATTACAAAATCAATAAAAGCATTGCATGAAAGTGTGCATGAGCTGCGCAATATGAAGAACCTGCGTGCCATAACTGATGCATGCGTACTAATCAATAGCTTGGAAAACGATGGCGACGATTTATTGGACAGAGCAATGATTGAACTATTTGGTGCCTCTCAAATAAGTGCTGTAGAACTAATAAAAAAGAAAGACCTGTACCAGGTGCTGGAAACAGTAACTGACAAATGCGAAGATGCCGCAAACGTTATTGAATCGATCATTATTAAATACGCTTAAGCCAGCTGCTGCTTTTTATGTCTACAATGCTCATTTTTATTATAGCGCTGGCACTGGTCTTTGATTTTATCAACGGCTTCCATGATTCAGCCAATTCTATTGCCACTGTTGTATCTACAAAGGTGCTTACACCACTGCAGGCTGTAGTATGGGCTGCAGTGTTCAACTTCGTTGCCTTCTTTATTTTTAAAGATCATGGTGTGGCCAACACCATAGCCAAAACGGTAAAAGAAGCGGATATTACACTGGGCGTTATTGTGGCGGGACTTATTGCTTCTATAGGCTGGAACCTGCTGACCTGGTGGTTTGGTATACCCTCCAGTTCTTCCCATACGCTTATTGGCGGCTTTGCAGGGGCAGCGATTGCGCATGCCGGATTTGGTTCTGTAAATCCTGAACCGGTTGTAAAGACTGTGAGCTTCATAGTGCTGGCACCGCTGGTGGGTATGATTGCAGCGTTCATTATCTCACTGTGGTTTATTAATGCCTTCAGAAAAGGTTTTTTACCAAAGCTGGTATCTATAGGTGTGATGATAGGTGTAGCCATATTCCTGAAGTTTATGCTGGAGCTTGATCCTACAAAACTTAAGGCGCACCATAGTAGCTATTTCCTGAATGTAGTGTTGGATACCAAGAACTTTAAATGGATATTGCTGGCTTTTATACTTACTATTATCAGTGTGTTTACACTGTTTTTGAGTAACCTTAATCATGCACGCTCTACAGCGTGGTTTAAACGTCTTCAGCTTGTTTCCTCAGCGGCATTCAGTATAGGACATGGCGGTAACGATGCACAGAAAGTGATGGGCATTATAACCGTGGCGCTGATAGCTGGTGGCCATATACATAAGTTTGAGCAAATGCCGATATGGGTGCCGTTGGCCTGCTATACAGCCATATCGCTGGGTACCATGAGCGGAGGCTGGAAAATCATTAAGACAATGGGCACGCGCATTACGAAAGTGACACCGTTTGAAGGAGTGGCTGCTGAGACTGCAGGTGCACTTACTTTGTTCATTACAGAAAATTTGAAAATACCTGTTAGTACCACTCATACCATTACGGGGTCGATTATAGGCGTGGGTGCTACCAAGCGCTTATCTGCTGTGCGCTGGGGAGTTACTATAAACCTGCTTTGGGCGTGGATACTTACCATACCAGTGAGCGCGGTATTTGCAGCAGTTGTGTACGCAATTATGAGTTTGTTTATGAAATAAAAGAGTAAGAGATATTTAGAAAAGGGCTGACACATGTCGGCCCTTTTCTATTACAGAGCTGCATTTAATTATTCATCAATGCTTTAACAGAATATTAATGGGCTGAAAAACGCTTTGTACGGTGTTTTTTCGCTATTTTTGAAGATTGCCTTTTTTGAATTAGGAATTTATTTAATGTCATTACCACCTTTATTAAAACATGTTTATAATCATGGTACTGAAGAAGTAATACGCCGCGGTAAAAAGATATTTCTGACTGCCGGGGTGCAATTGCTGGACGTGGACCATTTATTAGAGCAGGTACGTTTCCGTGTACGGAATGACCTTTACCAGAATTACTATACCGTTACCGTTTCAAAATACCTGCAACCTAAAGACTTGTCTGTAAGATGCCAATGCCCTTACAACCTGGGTGACATATGCCGGCATGAGGTAGCTGCCCTTTTTCAGCTAAATGATATACTGCAGAGCGGCTTTTTTGAAAATACTGATATAAGCTACGATCAGAAGCATACAATGGTGCGCATGCGGCAGGTAAACAGGCAAATACTGCGCGTATATACATCGCCTGAAATAATGGAGGATGCTGAACGCAAGGCTGCCGCCAACAGAGCCATAATAACTACCAGCAAGAATGATAAAATAGAAGCTGAGGTGCCCGATGGGGAAAATACCTACAAGGTGGCACTGAAGCAGAATGAGGAACGATATTTTGATACATCGTGCGGGTGCGATGAAAAGAGGTACCCATTGTGTGTACATAAAACCACCTTGTTCCTGCAGGTATTGAACAACAATGGCCCACAGTACTTCCAAAGCATGAAGGACTGGGATGAGCAGAAGAACAAACTATTGAGCCTGTATGGCTACAGTTTGAATGATGATCTTACTGATAAATTCACTTTCACATATGAGAATGGGAAGCCATTCCTGCGTGTGCTGGACCCGAGTATAAAAAGGGTAAATGCACCTGTTACTACCACACGAGCCGCGGCCGTTGAAAAGCAAAAGGCAGTAATAGAAGAAGAAACTGCAACTGCAGAAAATTTAAAGCACCTGGGCATAGTGCTGGACACACAGGTGAGCTGGTATCCCTTTGTGAATATAATGCTGGTGAGCGGATATACTGATGAGGAACAGAAACGCTTTATAGAGGGTATAGACAAACTGGAGCTATCGCAGTTTGTGAACCCGCTACAGTTTTATGATAGTGAACGTGAACTGATACCCATCATACGGAAATTTACTCCGGATGAAATACTTAAATATCTGAAGAAGAATTTGCCATTTGGTGATTTCCTCGATGAATATACGGAAGTACTGAAAGAGCAGCCTACCAATGAAGTGAAAGAACAAGTGTGGGACTACCTGCTGCCTAAGTACCATAAATTGTTTGAGCGCTTCAGCTCTTATCCACTTTGCTTTTTACGTGAGCCACACACAAACTTTGCCTCTACTACCCTGCAGACTATAGAATTTGCTCCGAGGCCGGTGCATCCGCAAATAAATGTTGTGAAGCAGGGCGATGAATATGTAGCATCGCTAGTGTGGGAGATAGAAGGCAGGACGATTGAATATAAAGAAGCGACACAACTGAATGCCGCTTTGCTGCAATATGAGTATAGAGTATTTAGCATAGGCAATGTGCATGAGCTGCATATCGCAGAGCAATTTATGCCCAATGGTGAGCTGAGACTGAATGCTGATGAGTGGCCTGCATTTCTTGAGCAGACATTGATGGGATGGAGCAAACATGTACATGTACATTTTGACGATGCCCTGGTACAAACCATAGACAAAACAAAACCTGCCTACCACCTATACCTGCAGGAGCGTGAGCAGATGCTGATACTGCAGCCGGCCTTCTCATACAATGGCATAGAAATAAAATGGGGCTTCTTTGGCGACGTAATACAGCCGCATAAGGGCGTGGTGAAAATAGTACAGCGCAATGAAGTAGCCGAGCAGGAATTTATACATATGCTGCGTAACCTGCACAGCGATATGCAACAAAATCTGCGCGATCACTTCTTTTATCTGCCTGGCAACACAGTACTTGCCAATAACTGGTTCTTCCGCTTTACGGATGTGATGCGTGAATGGAATGTAGAGCTATTTGGTTTTGAAGGACTGCGCAACCTGCGCATTAATACACACAAGCCGGATACACATGTGCATGTGAGCAGCGGAATAGATTGGCTGGATGCATCTGTAGATATCACCTTCGGCGATCAGATAGTATCTATAGCTGAAGTGAAACTGGCATTGTCACAAAAACAAAACTTTGTGCGCCTGGGTGATGGTTCCATTGGGTTGTTGCCGGAGGAGTGGTTGAAAAAGTATTCGCTATTGCTGAAAGTGGGTGAAGCGAAAGGCAATAAACTGCGCCTGAAAAAATTTCATTTCAGTGTGCTAGATGAACTACTGGCCGAAGTGGACGAAGATGCTCTGCAGCAGGAGCTAGAAGAGAAAAAAGAAAAGCTGAACAACATAGTAAACAGCGACTTTAGCGACATAAAACCACCTGAGCAACTTGTGGCACAACTGAGACCATACCAGCTGGCTGGCTTTCAATGGTTGTTATTTTTGAAAGAAGCAGGATGGGGCGGCATACTAGCCGACGATATGGGTCTTGGTAAGACGGTGCAGACGCTTACCTTTTTTCAGCATTACAAGAATGAACACCCGGATGCAAAATTCATGGTGGTGTGCCCCACTACACTGATGTATAACTGGGAGAACGAAATAAAAAAGTTTACACCCCAGCTGACGCATTTTATACATCACGGCTCAAAGCGCACCGCTAATAGAGAATTCTTTGATGACTATGATGTGACCATAACAACCTATGGCACTATGCGTAGTGATATAAAAATGTTCAAGGATATTCCGTTCGATTACATAGTGCTTGATGAATCTCAATCAATAAAGAATCCGCAGTCGCAGGTGGCAAAGGCTTCATTGCTTTTGAATGCCAAGAACCGCCTGGCACTGAGCGGTACACCAGTTCAGAACAATACATTTGACCTGTATGCACAAATGAACTTCCTGAACCCTGGTATGCTGGGCAGCAGGGAATTCTTTATGAATGAATTTGCCAATCCTATTGATAAATTTCAGGAGGATGAAGTGAAGCAGCAATTGCGCAAGCTCACCTACCCCTTCCTGCTGAGGCGTACGAAAGAACAGGTTGCTAAAGACCTACCTGAAAAAACAGAAACGATACAGTATTGCGAGATGGGCCCGGAACAGCGCAAGATATATGACGCTTATCGAAACGCTTACAGATCGCAGATATTGGGAATGATAGATGAACGCGGTATAGAACGCTCACAGATGCACATACTGCAGGGCCTTACCAAGCTGAGGCAGATATGCGACTCGCCAGCGATACTGAATGAAGAAGAAAAATTTCATAACTACTCTATAAAGCTGGAAGAGCTGACCCGCGAGATAAATGAGAATGTGGGCAACCATAAGGCGCTTATCTTCTCCCAGTTTCTAGGGATGCTGGCGCTGATAAAAGCCGAGCTGGAAAAGAAGGGCATACCCTATGTGTACTTTGATGGCGGCACCTCATCAAAAGAACGTGAACGAGCCATACAAGAGTTTCAGCATAATGATGAATGCCGCGTGTTCCTGATATCGCTAAAGGCTGGCGGTATAGGTTTGAACCTTACTGCTGCAGACTATGTATATATAGTGGACCCATGGTGGAACCCTGCGGTGGAACAACAGGCCATAGACCGTACACACCGTATAGGGCAGACCAAAAATATCTTTGCATACCGCATGATATGTAAGGACACTATTGAAGAAAAGATGCTACAACTGCAGGAACGCAAACGAGCGCTGGCCAGCGACCTGGTATCTGACGACAATGCCTTCCTTAAACGACTGACAAGAGATGATATAGCATTCCTTTTCAGTTAAGAATATAACATGAGCCGAACAAAAAAAAGCCCTGCATTGCAGGGCTTAATATTTTAGTTAAAATGCGTTCTATTTTGTGGCGCTAGCATCAAGGTTCCAGCTTTTAAATTCACCGCAAGAATGATATTCAGGATCTACTTTCAGGTAATAAGTAGGTAATTTTTGCGCTACCCATTCCTGCATTTTTTGTGCCTTCTTCTGGTTAAGCGCATAATTCTGCAGTGCATTGTAGTCGTCCTTAAGATTGGCCTTATGTGGCGCAGAGCGGCCTTTCAGGAAAACAATACGACAACTTTTATCGCCAGCATCTGTAGTAAATACATGCGGGTGAGAGTAAGAACCTGGCTGCAGACTATCCAGCACCATTATCATGGAAGGGTCCAACTTGCTCATTTCTATTTGTGTATTGCCTGTATTAGGATCAGCGATCATACCACCTGTACGTTTTGCAGCATCGTCGGTTGAATATTTACCAACAGCCTCAGGAAAAGTTATTTTGCCTGCAATGAGCAGAGAACGCACACTATCCAGCTTATCCATAGCAGCTTTGAAATCTGCAGTGGTTTGCTGGGGGCGTATGAGTATGTGTCTTACATCTGCTTCATCACCTTTGCGTGATATCATTTGTATGATGTGGTAGCCAAATTTTGTTTTAATAACGGGAGATACTTCACCATCCTGCAATTTAAAAGTAGCCGTAACAAATTCTGGCGCCCAGCCGCTGCCATTGCGGCTTACACCATTTATTCTGCCACCGTTATCACGGCTGCCCGGATCTTCACTATATATTCCAGCCAGTGTTTCAAAGCTTTCTTTGTTTTCCACGATACGCTTGCGAATACCTTCCAGCTTTGTGCGAGCGTAGTCGGCCATTTCAGTGCTTACAGGCGGATCAACCACTACCTGGCCCAACTCTACAGTAGCAGGCAGCAATGGCAAGCTATCTGCAGGTATCTTGTCATAAAAAGCTTTTACTTCAGCAGGGGTGATCTTTACGTTCTGTAATATTTGCGTAGACATTTTTTCGGCAATCATACCTTCCTTTATCACATCCCGATATTCATCTTTCAACTGATAAATAGTTTTACCCGAAACCTTTTCAAGATTTTCTTTTGAACCGTAGAGGCGTATAAAATAACGCACGCGATTATCGAGGGTTGCGTCCACATCATCATCACTTACCATCACGCTATCTCTGTCGGCCTGTTCTACCAATATTTTTTGAACGATCATTTGCTGCAGGAGCTGGCAGCGCAATACATCTTCAGAATAAGAAGGGGATTGTTGCTTTGCCTGTATCAACTGTGCGTCAATATCAGACTGCAGCACAATTTTGTTCTTACCAATGATGGCTACTATTTTATCCGCATTAGTTTGAGCGAAGGCAGATAGTGAGGCGAATAAAAAAAGCACAGCAAAACCGAGTTTGCCCGCAAAATTCCTGTTATAAAATATCATGATATGTGTACGGCAATATAGCAGCAAAAGTAGTGTATTTAGGCACTATACCTATTTTGCCAATTTATTTTAACGTTTATATTATTTTTTCTTTTTTGTGGTTTTCGCAAAGATATCGTCCACCTTCATATCGTTGTAAAAATCGCCTGCTATAGGCTCCAGCTTGTGTTGCGTAGCCCATGCATTGAACTGCGGGAAGGCATCAGCATGAAATTTTTTCCATGCTTCGAACTCCTGCTCATTATCCACCTTGCCAAATAACCATTCATTATATATATCGAAATTGCCGCTACGCAACAACTGGTCCTGATAATAGAAAAGGCTGAAGGGATATTGCTGTGCATAGCGCAGGTTCCAATCCATAATAAAGCGGGTGCGCAGCATGGTAAGGTTTTCTACATTTATACCATCGGTCACCACAGGCGCCAATCTCATAAAGGTGCTGGTGACCGCTGTTTCAAAGTTGCCTGCTTCCTCATTTCCCGTCTTATGTTTACCGAATTTAGGTGCAGCAGTTAGCGGCATAGTTGTGTACAACTGTTTATAGGCATCCATCAGCATACCTCTTACCTCGTAAGAGCGTGGGGTTTCACGCTCAATGTTTACAAATATTTCGCCATACAGTATTGCCCATACCACCTTTTTGGAGTCCATATAGGTGCGCGCTGCCTCGTAGTAATTTACGTGATAGGTGGGGTCTTTATGAATACCGTCGAGCCAGGTTTGCAGCGCATATACAAGTTCATTGTTGGCTTCGTACAGCTTTCCAAGATCATGATATAATATGCCTGAGTTGGGAAAACGTTCCAGGCCTTTTTGCAAAGTTGATTTGGCTTTTTTCTTTTCATTATCAGCTACCTGGCAGGCGGCCATTGTCTGAAAGCTTATATCATCAGCCTGCTCGCTCTTAAGTATTGGTTCCAGCGTGGCTTCAGCATTTTTGTTATCGCCTGCCAGGTAATAGGCCTTACCGAGATCGCGGTAAAATAATAATTGGTTCGGCGCCAGCTGTATGCCCTGCTGGAAGGTGATAATAGCTTGTTGAAAATTGCCTGCCATCAGGTATTCACGACCTTGTTTGTACATTTCTTCTACCTCAGGTGAAGGCCACGGTGAATCAGGAACCTGGGCAGCTGCTGAGACAATGGCTGAGAAAAAAACTATAAAAGCGAATAGACAACGGCGAATACGGCTCATAATAAGGAGGCAAAATACCAAAAAAGTACCTGTAAATAGGGCAAAAAAAATAAAAAAGAGTGGCGTTAATGATAATTGGCTGCTCTTTGGCGCGCCTTTTATTCGTATTATGAAATTATCATGCAGCTTAAAATGCTGCCGTGCAATACAGGATTTATGTAACTTTCTATATCAAACTGACTATGGAAAATAAGATCAAAAAGATAGGAGTGCTTACTTCGGGTGGTGACAGTCCGGGCATGAATGCGGCCATAAGAGCTGTAGTACGCACGGCGATATACCACGGACTGGAAGTATATGGTATAAAACGCGGGTACCAGGGAATGATAGAAGGAGATATTTATAAAATGGCAACAACAGATGTTGCCAATATTATAGGTCGTGGGGGCACCATGCTAAAGACAGCCCGCAGTAAAGAATTTATGACCAAAGAAGGCATGCAAAAGGCATATGACCAGCTGCAGAAGCATGGCATAGAAGCCCTGGTGCTGATAGGCGGGGATGGGACCTTTCGCGGGGCGGTAGAATTTTTTGAAACATTTACTATACCGGCGGTGGGACTGCCGGGCACAATAGATAAAGATCTGGCAGGTACGGACAATACCATAGGCTTTGATACAGCTGTAAACACGGCAGTGGAAGCTATAGATAAAATAAGAGATACAGCGGAGGCACATGACCGCCTGTTTATAGTAGAAGTGATGGGACGAGATGCAGGGTACATAGCCCTGAACAGCGGCATATCGTGCGGGGCAGAAGATATACTGATACCAGAACAGGAAAGGAATATGAATGAGATACTGGACCGCATAGACCAGGATGAACGCCGAAAGAAAACTGTACATATACTGGTGGTGGCTGAAGGTGAAGAACTGGGCGGAGCTGCGGCAGTATATGAACGTGTGAAGGAACGTTTTCCCCTGCTGGATACCCGTACCTGTGTACTAGGGCATATACAGCGTGGCGGCTCTCCGAGTTTTGTAGATAGGGTGCTTGCCAGTAGACTGGGTTATGGCGCTGTGCTGGCCCTGCTGGAAAATAAGACACAAGTGATGCTGGGCATTATAAATGGTGAGATAGCCTATACGCCATTTAAGAATGTGATAAAACAAAACACACCTATGAGCAAGGATATGCTGGATATGATAAGAGTATTATCTGTATAAAAAATAAAGGCTGCCGATGGCAACCTTTAATACAATAAAAGAAATGGTTTAAAACTTTTCGTCTGCTGAAGGACCGTACATGCCAGGCACCGGTATGTCATTAAGACGCAGGTAAACTGAAAGCTGCGCGCGGTGATGCAGCATGTGGTTCATTGAAAAGCTGCGGATAACGGCTGCCTTTGGCATTTCAAATATTTTGCGGTCGCCGTTTGAGAGCGCCCATGTTTCTTTCATCTTGTCCTCGGTCATGCCCTCCAGCGATTTTACTGCTTCTGCTACATTTTTATCGAAGGTGGCGAGCAACTCTTCCTGGCTGCCTGCTGTAGTAGGATTGTAATTACCGTTGCCAAAATTCATTCCTTCTGTATTTGCAATCATGGTTATCCAACCCGGCAGCTCAGCAACATGAGTAGCCAGGCGGCCAATGGTGGTAGATTTTGTGTGTGGCCTCCACTCTGCATTTTCCATTGGTATACGCTCCAATATTCTGCGAGTATTTTTTGCCTCGTTTTTAAATTCTGCTATCAGCGGTTGATTGAGTGACATAAAATAGTTTAATTTTCGCGCAATTAAATTCTTTTTCATTAAACCTGTTATTGCTTTTTATTTGCCTTACCATCAAAATATCTATAGCTTGAAGAAGACCTTCCTTATTGCTTGTACTGCATTACTTGTAAGCCTTGGCAGCTGCGCACAGAAAAAAAATGGACATGCTTTAGCAGTGGCTTTTTATAACTGCGAAAACCTTTTTGATACCCAACACGACCCTGGCAAAAATGATGAAGAGTTTACGCCAGAAGGAAAATATCATTACACAGAAAATATTTATCATAAAAAGCTGCACAATATTGCAACGGCTATACAACAACTGGGAACTGATGAGGTGGCTGAAGGGCCGGCCATTATAGGCCTGGCGGAAATTGAAAATGGCCATGTACTGAACGATTTGATAAGTCAGCCTGAAATAGCGGACAGGCATTATCAATATGCATGGTTTGACGGGCCGGATGAGCGAGGTATAGATGTGGCTATGTTGTATAACCCGAGATATTTTAAACTGATAAAAGCCACACCGCTACATGTGGACCTGAGCGGCATGGGCGATAAAGAAACCACACGCGATGTGCTACATGTGCAAGGTGTGATGGGTGGCGATACAGTGGACGTTTTTGTGAACCACTGGCCATCGCGCAGAGGAGAAGAAGGAGAAAGCGATGCCAAGCGTGCGACAGCAGCTAAGGTGGACAGGGATGCAATAGATGCTATAATGAAATACAAGCCCAATGCAAAAGTGATAGTGATGGGTGACCTGAATGACAACCCTACAGACATAAGCGTAACACAGGCATTGGGCGCAAAGGGAGATAAAAATATAGGGATGAATGAATTGTATGATCCTATGGCTGAGTTGTATAATAACGGACAGGGGACGCTGGCTTATAAACACCATTGGGATTTGTTTGACCAGATCATTTTCTCAGGAGCATTTCTGAAGCATGTGGGGAAATTGCAGTTTGGGCATGCGGAGATATTTAATAAAGATTTTCTTGTGGACCATTATAAGCACTTCGAATGGCAGCCACACCGTTCGTTTGCGGGCATGCGCTGGATAAATGGATATAGCGACCACTTCCCCGTGGTTGTGTACCTAAGCAAGTAGGTATAATGTTTTTATAGTATTTTTGGCAACAACACATTTATATCTATGAATATAAACGAAGTACCGCAGGACGAAAGAGCTTTTCGAGGGGGTGACAAACTGCGGAAGCTGGTATATGCAGTAGATAAAGACGGCAAGTACACCAGTACAAACTCCGCAGGATGGGAAGCGGAGAATTTTGCTATGCAGCAGGCCTGGGATGCAGTAGAGGACAAATTAGCAGAAACGGAAGCACAGGTAAAATCCGGAGTACTAAGTCCCATAGCCTACTTTATGGAAAAAACGCTGATGGACACGGCGCTACTTGCCAAATATATGAGCAAATGGCAGTGGCAGGTAAAACGCCATATGAAGCCTGCAGTTTTTAATAGCCTTTCTCCAGAGCTTTTGCAGCGCTACGCTACTGTATTCAATATACCAGTAGACACACTAAAAAATTTCGGCAAGGCACAGTAAAAAATATTCATGAGCGAAAAAGAATTCAGGCATCATCAGCATGCCCATTGCGAGAGTGGCGTTACGGCGAACTTATTGAGTTATCACGGTCTTTCTATCAGCGAACCTATGGCCTTTGGTATTGGCGCAGGCTTGTTTTTTGCACATATCCCTATATTGAAAGTGAATGGCACACCAGGCACTACCTTCCGCACCTGGCCGGGCGCCATCTTCAAGCGGGTAACGAAGGGCCTAAATATAGATATGCATACCGAGCGCTTCAGCAGTGCAGATAAAGCAATGCAGGCGCTGGATGCAGCACTGGATAAAGGTATACCTGTGGGCATGCAGAGTAGTGTTTACTACCTGCCTTACCTGCCGGAGGCATTCCGTTTTCATTTTAATGCACATAACCTGGTGGTGTATGGCAAGGAGAATGGTTTATACAAAGTAAGTGACCCGGTAATGGAGTTTTCTACTACCATAGCGCCGGAAGACCTGGCGAAGGCCCGCTTTGCAAAGGGTACGCCAGAACCTAAGGGTTTTATGTATTATATAAACAGTGTACCTGAACACGCGGATCTAAAAAAAGCCATTGAAAAAGGAATAAAGCGTACAGCGTGGTACATGCTCACTCCCCCTATCCATTGGTTTGGGAACAAGGCAATATGGGTGCTTGCCAACCGCATAAGAAAATACCCGGCAAAGCTTACGCCAAGACAGGCGCAACTGTACCTGGGTAATGTAATACGAATGCAGGAAGAAATAGGAACCGGAGGAGCTGGCTTCCGTTACCTGTATGCGGCATTTCTGGAAGAGGCAGGGCAACTGATAGGAAAAGAGGACTTACAGGCTTTCTCGAAAGAATTAACCAATATAGGTGATGAATGGCGGAGCTTTGCCTATAGCGCAGCGCGCATTATGAAAGCCCGACAAACAGACCTCGTTTCTTATGATGAATTAGCTAAATTGCTAATAAACATTGGAGAGCGAGAAAGGGACTTATTCCAACGTATGAATAAGCTGAAATGGTAGCTATTTTGAGGAAATAGAACTAATTTTGCCGAATTACACCGTGCTCCGTAAGGTCCGACATATAATTCTGGAAATCATTGATTTCTTTCATAAGCCTTTCGAGCGCTTTATAAACAAGCGAACCTTTAGATATTTGGCTTGCGGAGGCAGCAATACGCTTTTTAATATTTTCCTTTTTTATCTATCGTACAATTTTATATTGCAGAAACAGCCTGTGCATATTAGCGCATCCATAGTAATAGCGCCCTATGTAGCAGCTTTTATTATGGCATTTGTGGTGACATTCCCTACCGGCTTCCTTCTTTCCAAGTTTATCGTTTTTCAGGAATCTAACCTGCACAGCCGGGTACAGGCATTTCGCTATGCACTGCTGGTAGTTATGTGCCTGCTGCTGAACTATGTATTCATTAAGATTTTTGTGGAGTGGTGTCATTTCTACCCCACACCTTCCAATGTGCTTACCAATATAGCGGTAGCAGTCTTTAGCTACATATCGCAGCGCAGTTTTACCTTTAAAGTAAAGCGCGCATCGACTCTGGAAGAAGAAATGGCTGATACGCTATAAAAATAAAGGCCGCACCCTTTGTGCGACCTTTAAATAAACAACCTGCCTATCTTATTTTCCTTCGTCCGCTTTCATATCGCCTTTGTCGCTCTTCTTAGTTGCCATTCTATGTTTCTTTGCGGCCTTTCTCATTTTTCCTTTATTTTCTTTTGCTTCAGCCTTTAAATCCTTCTTTTCCATTTTATCGTTTTTCTTTTCTTCCTTAGGCGTTTGTTCCTGAGCAAAAACGATAGTTGTGGAGCCTACCATGCCCATAGCAAGCAGTGCAACGAGAATGTACTTTTTCATGAATTGATTTTTTGGTTTAGAATAAATTTTTACAAAAAAATCGTGCCTGATAATTTTTAATATTGATCTTTCTAACCATTAGTTAGTTAAATACGTCTAAATACATAACGAAACTTCAAATAAACTCGCCAATGAAACATGTTTACGATGCTCTTAAGGCATTTTTTTTGCTACTTGTATTTGCAATTCCCCAAATGGCGCGTGGTCAAATGGACACTTGTAATGTATACCTGCAAGGTAAATACCTGGAGGCAGGTATAAACTGGAATGGGGCCTTTGGCTCCAGCTCAACTGCACCAAGCGGGTATCATCCCAAAAGCGGCGGTAGCAGCACAATGGAAGATTGCAATGGTAATTGCTATAGCGGCAGTTCGAATATCGCCTTTGTGGCAGATCCTGATGAAGATGGCTGGAGTTTTGGATATCCATACCACTATATAGGTGATTACTGTCTTCCAGGGAATCCCCAGGAAGGGTGGAGCATAATGGCTGACGGCGTACAAGCCAACGTGTGGAACGGCTATGCATGCGGAACCTCACCGAGTATTTGCGATAGCCGCATCAGCGGAAGTAATGTATCTTATACAAGTTCCGGAAATCTGCGCATAGCCACCTGGGAAGGGGCTTTTGACAGCCTGAAAATAGATCAGATTGTGACGCTGGACGTAAATACACTTTATCTGAAAATGGAAGTTTTCCTCACTAATACAGGTGCGGTGGCCAGGAAAAACATTTATTATCTCAGAACAATAGACCCGGATAATACCGCAGCAGATGGTGGCCAGTTTGCAACAATAAATAAAATAGAGAACGCATTGCCGAACCCATTGGGAAGAACGGTAATATCAGCATTAGGGCTTGATGCATCCAACGCACCTGTAAATAGTGCATACCTTGCATTGGGCAGCAACGACTGCCGGGCCAGATGTTTTAAGGTCATGGGTTCCCTTTATCCTGAATGGGGTACACTGGATACCATGTACGGAATGGAAGATACGGTGCACTACAGTTATAAGGGCACTGACACTTTAGATGCGGCCATAGGGCTTGTTTTTAAAGTAGGAGACCTGGCACCGGGGAGTGTGACTGCAATAAACTTCTCCTATATCTTCAGAAAAACAGATATCGACTCGGTATTGAATACAGCGCCTGCCTATTGGACAGCTGCCGGCAATAGCACTAAATACGCCAGCGGTGATACTGCCACCACTTGTCAAAATATGAATATAGGGGTAAATATATTTAGCGGCCTTCCTTATACCTGGCATTGGTTTTCGCCAAGTGGTGCGAGCATTAGCCCAAGCACGGGTAGCTCCGTAAGTGTATCTGTTGGCAGCATACCCGTTAACCTGATTGCCATCGGCACTTCTGATTGTTTAGGCAATGATACCCTGCGAATGACATTGAATCCTATTTTGCCTACCATTACACCAAGTATAAGCATTTCAGGTCCTTTCTTTGAAAGAGTAGGAAAACCTGTGACTATAAATGCGACCGTAGGCGGTGTTAGCGGACCTTACCAGATACAATGGACAAATAACGGGCTAATTTTCACTTCGACCGCTGCCCCATCTGTAACCTATACTAAAGCGCCTGGTATAGACAAAATAAAGGCTATCATTACACCACTGTCTTCCGGCTGCTATGCAACAGATACTTCCAATCTGTGGGTGGTGGGCGCAAATACATCTGCCGTAAATAATGTAAACAATGTTACTGAAATAAAAGTGTCCCCAAATCCGTTTATCAATATGCTAAACGCTACCGGGCTGAAACGGGGAGATGTACTAAGTATATATGATGCAGCGGGTAGGCTGGTAAATAGACAAAGCATTGTGAACGACGAACAACAGCAAACAATACAACTAAATGACCTGGCAGCGGGGTATTATATATTAAATGTCTTTGATGCAGATAACAATATGCGGGCAAGCATACCGTTGCAAAAAATAAAATAGACCATTATTCTGTCTGCAATCATAAAGGAGCTGTATGGTACAGCTCCTTATATTTTATATAAAGTTTATTCAAGTGCTTATAAATAATCAGCATTAATGTATTAGGTCGCATTGGTGTACCTTTGCAGCCATTATGACTCAGGAAAACCTGAAAGAAATGCGCGAGCGGGTAAAACATTTGCACCGCTTTCTGCGCGTTGAAGACCGACTGGCAAAGACTGAAAGCGACAGGCAATTAACTCTTTCTCCCGGATTTTGGGACGATAATGTGCGCGCTACAGGCATACTAAAGGAAATAAAGATCAATAAATTCTGGACCGATCTTTACGAAAAAGTAGATGGCACTGTGGAAGATGCTGCTGTGCTGTTTGACTTTTGGAAAGAAGGCGAGACTACTGAAGAAGATGTGAACCAGGCTTATGAAAAAGCCTTGAAGGACGTGGATGAACTGGAATTTAAATCGACCCTGAATGAACCGGAAGATGAAATGCCGGCAGTGATGGTGATAAACAGCGGAGCAGGTGGCACAGAAAGCCAGGACTGGGCAGAAATGCTGCTGCGTATGTACCGGATGTATGGTGAAAAGCAGGGCTGGAAACTTTCTGAAATAGACATACAATACGGCGATGGCGCCGGCATAAAACAGGCGACGCTGGAATTTGACGGCGAGTTCGCATACGGACTATTGAAAGCAGAAAGCGGCGTACACAGATTGGTGCGCATATCTCCATTCGACTCCAATGCACGCAGGCATACTTCTTTTGCTTCGGTATTCGTATATCCATTAGTTGATAATAGTATAGAAATTGCAGTGAACCCGGCAGACATAGAATGGGAATTCTACAGATCGGGCGGTAAGGGTGGACAGAACGTGAACAAGGTGGAAACGGCAGTGCGACTGAAGCATATACCAAGCGGCATAATAGTAGAATGCCAGCAGGCACGTACACAGGGCGAGAACCGTGAAAAAGCAATGCAGATGCTGAAAAGCAGACTGTATGAAGAAGAGCTGCGCAAACGCGAGGAATTGAAGAACGCAACAAACGCCAACAAGAAGAAAATAGAATGGGGCTCACAAATACGCTCTTATGTTTTTCATCCCTACAAGATGATAAAAGACCACAGAACGAACTATGAGGTGGGCAATGTGGGACCGGTGATGGATGGTGAAATAGACGATTTTATTAAAGCTTACCTGATGAGCGTAAAGGAGGAACAATAGATTGACAAAGGACAATACAAAGAAGAAAGTATTTGACATGCACCTGTTGAGGCGCATCTTTTCTTTTGCAGGGCCGTACAAAAGCACTATGTACACGGCCATGGTATTGTCCGTATTATTAGCAGGATTGGCTGTGGTGCGCCCTATACTGATACAGAAATCGGTAGACGATTACATAAAGAATGGGCTGATGCATGAGCTTATTATTATCAGCATTATTCAACTAGTGCTGCTGATAATAGAAAGTGGATTTCGCTTCTGGTTTACCTATCGCACGAGCTGGCTGGGGCAAACAGTGGTGAATGATATACGCAAAGGTGTGTTTCGCAAAATACTGTATCAGAACATAGGCTATTATGATAAGACAGCTATTGGCACGCTTACCACACGCACGATAAATGACATTGAAGCGGTAAATGATGTTTTCTCGGAAGGTATTCTTTCCATAGCAGCAGATACGCTAACAATCATCAGCATCATTACGGTAATGATGGTTACTAATTGGCGACTGGCACTTATATGCCTGGCACCATTCCCCCTACTAATAATAGCCACCTACTACTTTAAAGAAAGCGTAAACAAATCATTTCAGCGTGTACGCAATGCTGTGGCACAACTGAATGCTTTCGCGCAAGAGCACATAACCGGTATATACATAGTGCAGGCTTTTGCGGCGGAAAAAAGAGAGGTAGGCAAATTCAATGAGATAAATAAAGAGCACCGCAATGCCAATATAAAAGGCATATTTGCATATTCGGTTTTCTTTCCTATAGTGGAAATTATATTGGCTATGTCCCAGGGATTACTAGTGTGGTGGGGTGCATCGCACATGCTGCATGCTACCATAGGCGTGGGTACCATCATAGCATTCATTATGTACCTAAATCTGCTATTCCGTCCGCTACGCATGATGGCCGATAAATTTAATGTGCTGCAGATGGGTATGATAGCAGGTGAAAGAATATTTACCGTGCTGGATAGTGAAGAATACCTGCATGACAATGGCAACTACAAAGCGAAAGACCTGCAAGGTGCCGTGGAGTTTGATAATGTTTATTTCAGTTACAAGCCCGGCACACCAGTACTAAAAGGCATCTCATTTAAGCTGAACCCAGGCCAGACAATGGCTGTGGTAGGACATACAGGCGCAGGGAAGACCTCCATTATAAGCATACTGAACAGGCTGTACGAAATAGAGGGAGGACGCATACTGATAGATGGCCGTGATGTGAAAGAGTATGATATAGACAGCCTGCGCAGCCACATAGGCATAGTACTACAAGATGTGTTCCTTTTCTCAGGCACCGTATTCGATAATATAACACTACGCAACAACAGCATACCACTTTCGAAAGTGGAGGAGGTTACTAAAATGCTGGGCATACATGAATTCATTATGTCACTGCCGGGTGGCTACCAGTTTGACGTGATGGAGCGTGGCAACACTTTATCCCAGGGACAAAGACAATTACTCTCATTTGCCCGTGCATTGCTTTACAATCCGTCGATATTGATATTGGATGAAGCTACCTCATCTGTAGACAGTGAAAGCGAACAACTAATACAGCATGCTATTGACACGCTGATAAAAGGCCGTACTTCAATAGTTATAGCACATCGCTTGTCTACCATACGCAAAGCAGACCAGATCATTGTGATGGAGAAAGGCCAGATCATAGAGCGCGGCAACCATGCATCCCTAATAGAAGACAGAGGTGCCTATTACCAACTATATACGGCTGTTGAAAAACAAAAGGAACAGGAAGTGCTATAAACTACTGCTTCACTTTTGCATCCAGCCATTCACCTATAATACGCAAAGCTTCCGGCGACATCGTTTCTGTCAGCACCGCATATTCATTTACTGTGCAGGTATTACAATTCTGAAAAAGATGGTTTAACCCTGGCAATTCTTTTATTTCGTAGCTTTTTGATTTACTTTTTAACAGACTTTCTTTTATTCCCTGCAAGTCAGGACCGGCAGGCACCTGTATATCCCGGCTGCCATCTAACGCTAAAACTTTACAACTGATATTACGTAAATAAGGCTGAGGATCGAAGCGCAGAAAATAATTGAACCATGTGTTTGTTATTATCTTGAACATTTGGGCTACATATTCCCTTTCTTCATCCGCAGTCACAACACCCACTGTACTAATAGCGTTTTGCGTAGCATGCTCTTTCCAGTTTTTTAGCGCCTGTGTCATTTTTTCTTTACCATCGACCTCTGAGCTTGCAGAGAGCCCGGCTTCTTCCATGGCTGCATATAGCTTTTTGTATTGAGCCACTATATTGCTATCTACACCGCCGGATGCCATTACCATTGCAGCCTGGTCCTGCATCAGTTCTTTAACGTTTATACCCGGCGCAGCCAGCAGTACAATAAAGTCAATATCTTTTCTTTTTGCCGCCATCATTTCTGCTATCATGCCTCCTTCGCTATGGCCCAGTAATCCCATTTTACTTCTATCTACTTCTTTTCTTGCTTTCAAATAGTCGAAACTCACTTCAGCGTCCTGGGCGAAGATGGCCGTGGTTGCTTTTGACAGATCACCGGTAGTTTTGCCCATGCCGCGGTCATCTACTCGCATTACAACATATCCCCTCTTTGTAAGGTAATCTGCTATCACTGCAAATGGCCTGTGACCAAATATTTCTTCATCTCTATTCTGCTGACCAGAGCCCGTGATAAGTAATACTGCAGGGAATGGGCCTTTGCCTTTTGGAATAGTGATGGTAGCGCCGTACTGCACAGACTTATCTTTATTTGTATAGATGATGTCTTCGCTAATATAGCTGAATGGCGGTTTAGGCGTTTGCGGGCGATACAACTCTGCCGGGTTTGCCGTCTTCATAAAATCTATCGGCACGCTTACACCTCCCTGCAACCATACTCCATTAATGACAGAATCATTTAGCAAATGGCCTTTATATACTACGCCTATATTGCTCATATCCACCGTTACACTATCTCCTTTTGCAGTTACAGATTTGCAGCCTATGTCTGTAACGCCCTGATCGGGGCTATCCATAGTACCGGTTAATTTCCCGCCTTCTTCTTTTATATGAAATACCAAACGTATGGTTTTCACAGATTTTATCGCTCCTTCCCAATTACCCACCAGCCTGCTTTGCGCCTGTGCGCTAATGCCAAGCAGCATAAATAAAACTGCAACTAATAATGTTCTCTTCATAAAATATGTCTGTATGATATAAGTTAATTATTGCGCATCCTCGTTTCTTATGTTGGGATTTGCCTGTTCTTTTTTAAAAAGCATGAAAGAATAAGCTATTGGTACAATGACCATAACTACTACGGCACCCGCCATGAAAACATGAGCAGCCACTCTTGGCAAGAATAAAGAAACAATGGTGAGTATGATGCCTCCAATAAACCAGATGCGGCCGCCCAGCTGATGTGTCTTCTTCCAGTTATAATCACTGGCTAATGTCCAGGGAATACGAATGCCTACAAAATAGTTTGGTTTAACATTATACATATAATTACCCAGAAAGGCGAAGAGCAATCCTATGAAAGGCACCTCTGCTTTATCCATGATGTTTATGCTCTGTGCGCTTTTCATAATGATGAATAGGTTCATCACTGTGAGGAAAAATACAAGACCTACGCTTAAAATATTGAATGCTGAAGGAAGCGGTTTCGCAACACGTTTTGGATCTATTTTATTAATATTCTGCAATAAGAGATAAGTGCCGAATGACACAACGGCAAGGGCTAAAATCAGATAAAAGAATGACATTTTTGAGCTATAGTCATCTGCCTGCCCATGTATGTTGAAGTGTGTAGGTATAGTAGCCGGAATGTTATTCCATATAACACCAAGATAAATAAGCGGGATAAGCGCTATTATCAGCATGAGGATCGTTTTGAGTGTCTTATTCATATAGCGTGCTTTTAGCTTATTTTGTTTTAAACTGCATGAACCATTTTACGATCTCGTCTACCACAGATGTATTCAGCGAATAGGTAATGAATTGTCCCTCCTTTGTTGCCTCCACCAGTCCTGCCTGCTTCAGCAGATCGAGATGGTGAGAGATACTGGGCTTGCTAATGCTAAAATGGTCTGCTATATCCCCTGCAGTCATATCCTTTATTTTCAGCAACTCCAATATTTCCCGCCTCGTAGCATCATTCAACGCTTTGAACAATATATTCATCTCCTCTTCCGCAGTTAAATATTTAGACAAATATCTAAATACTATTTCAAATAGTGAAATGTTTTATAAATATAAACGCCCGGCTGCATTGCCAGGCGTTTGAAAATCTAAAATCTGTTTAGATGGCTTAAGCTACAGTAGCACCTTCTTTCACATATTCAATAGCCTTATTCACCATTTGTTTTGAGCCGATGAAAATAGGTACACGCTGGTGCAGCTCTGTAGGCACTATATCCAATATGTTGCCGGTGCCAGTGCTTGCCAGGCCACCTGCAGCCTGCATAATGAAGGCCATTGGGTTGCATTCGTATTGCAAACGAAGCTTACCATTTGGCGAGCCACTATCAGCAGGATACATGAATATGCCGCCTTTAATAATGGTGCGGTGCAGATCGGCCACCATAGAGCCTATATAGCGATGAGAATACGGACGGCCTTCTGCTTTGTTATCTTCCATGCAATACTTCAGGTATGCCATAAGTCCGTCATCATACTTGCAGCTGTTGCCCTGATTGATAGAATATATTTTCCCTTTTTCAGGGCATTTAAGATTAGGATGAGACAGGCAGAATTCGCCAATTGATGGCTCTAATGTAAAACCATTAACGCCCAGTTTTGTAGCATACACCATCATAGTGCTGGAACCGTATATTACATAACCGGCAGCCATTAGCTTATTGCCAGGCTGTAGAAAATCTTCTTTTGTGCAATGACCATTAAGGGGACTTACACGGCGATAGATAGAAAAGATGGTACCTATAGAAGCATTTACATCAATATTAGAAGAGCCATCAAGCGGATCGAACAGCACTACGTATTTTGAATGGGCAGAGAAATCGTCATCAAAGCAAACTTCATGATCATTTTCTTCGGAAGCTACACCTGCACAGTCTGCACTGTTCTTCAATACGCTAATGAGTGTTTCATTTGAATAAACATCGAGCTTCATCTGTTCTTCGCCCTGCACATTGGTAGCGCCATGCTTACCCAATATATCAACCAGGCCGGCTTTGCGTACTTGCTTATTGATCATTTTGCAAGCCAGGCCTATATCGCGCAGCAATGCAGACAATTCGCCGGTTGCCTGAGGGAATTTACGTGTCTCCTGGATAGTAAACTCATCCAGGGTAATTAGTTTACGTTGAGAATTATTCATTATACAAAAATGGCTTATAGTGCAAAAATACTAATAACAGCTGAAATTGCCGTTAATAACACCATGAAATTGAATATATAAGGTCATTTTAGGGCTGAAATTTCAACATTACCTTCTGCATTTCTTTCCTTATTTCCGCGTTGTGGAGGTTGCCCATACTGCCTTCATGTGTATGTTCCTGAGGTTTGAAACCGCTGTATTGGAAGGTGCCCTTTTCAATATCATTGCCTACTTCCTTATAGGCATCTCTAAAAGGAATGCCGTTGTTCACAAGCTTGTTTACGGCTTCTACACTAAACAGGTATTTATATTTTTCGTCTTCCAAAATACCATCCTTTATCTGTATCTGCGGCAAAGCAAATATCAGGATATCAAGGCAAGCGCTTAAGTTTTCTATTGATGGGAAAATTATTTCTTTGGTAAGTTGCAAATCACGCTGGTAGCCTGAAGGAAGATTGTTTATGAGTAGTGTAAGTTCATTAGGTGCAGCCTGTATACGGTTGCATTTACCACGTACCAGTTCAAAAACATCAGGATTCTTTTTGTGTGGCATAATACTGCTGCCAGTAGTAAGCGCCTCAGGAAACTGTATAAAGCCGAAATTCTGGTTAATATATAAACACACATCCATGGCCATTTTACTAAGAGTGGCTGCGATACAACTTAAGGCCATCGCTACTATCTTCTCGGTCTTGCCACGTGTCATTTGTGCATATACTGCATTATGATCAAGGGTTGCAAAGCGCAGCAGCTCTGTAGTCATCATTCTATCTAGCGGAAAAGATGAGCCGTAGCCTGCCCCACTACCCAACGGATTTTTATTAACTACAGCATAAGCAGCGGCCAACATTTCCATATCATCAACCAGGCTTTCAGCATAGGCTCCAAACCATAATCCAAAAGAAGAGGGCATTGCTATCTGCAGATGTGTGTAACCCGGTAGCAGCTTGTCCTTATATTGTTCGCTTAGTTGTATAAGTACATCAAAAAGCGATTGTACCTGTGTTTTTATATCTGCTACCCTATCACGCAGGTAAAGCTTTATATCTACAGCTACCTGATCATTGCGACTGCGGCCACTGTGTATTTTCTTACCTGCCTCCCCTATTCTTTTTGTAAGTAAAAATTCTACTTGTGAATGCACATCTTCAATATCATCGTCTATAGAAAATTTACCAGCTTCTATTTCAGCTAATATCTCATTGAGCCCTTGTTGTATCTTTTCATGGTCAGCAGCTTCCAGCAAACCTACTTTATGCAGCATTTTAGTATGCGCCAGTGAGCCCAGCACATCATACTTAGCTAGCAATACATCAAACAATTTATCGTTGCCTACCGTAAAGGCTTCCACAAGAGCTGATGTATTTGTATGGTCTTTTTGCCAGAGTTTCATAACAGTTTATTTATGCTTTGCTGCTGAAAAGAATTTTTCCAGCAATTGTATATACAAAGCTATACCTTCTTCTATTTCGTCCAGGTAAATATATTCGTCAGCAGTATGGCTGCGGGCGGAATCCCCAGGGCCCATTTTAAGTGCCGGGAAAGGCATAAGCGCTTTATCCGATGTAGTAGGCGAGCCATAATAGCCACGATTTAATGACAGACCTGCTTTTACCAAAGGGTGCGTAAGCTCTATAATGCTGGAACGCATGCGTGTGCTGCGCGGCTTTAGCTCGCTTTGCAAATTTGCGCTAAGAATATCCAGCACTTCTTCAAAAGTGTATAGCTCATTCACACGTACGTCTATCACAAAATTGCAGATGGCAGGCACTACATTATGTGCAGTATTCTCTGTATTGATAACGGTTACATTCATCTTCACTACACCCAGTACTTCAGACACTTTATCAAATTTATAGGAGCTTATCCAGGCTATGTCTTTCAGCGCCTTGTATATGGCATTGTCTCCTTCTTCTCTTGCAGCATGGCCTGCTATGCCTCTTGACACACAGTCTATCACCAATAGACCGCGCTCTGCAATGGCCATTTCCATCTTTGTAGGTTCGCCTACAATGGCACAATCAATTTTGCCCAGTAGCGGCAATACGCTTTCTATTCCATCTTGGCCTGAAATTTCTTCTTCTGCAGTAGCTGCTATCATGATATTGTATGGCAAATCAGTCTGCTCATAAAAATGAAGGAAGCAACCTATAAGGGACACAAGGCATCCACCTGCATCATTACTGCCCAGACCATATAGCTTATCATCCTCTACCTGCGGAAAGAACGGGTCTTTCGTATAGGCCTTTACCGGCTTCACAGTATCGTGATGAGAGTTGAGGAGCAGTGTAGGCTTCTTACTATCATAATGCTTATTTACAGCCCATATATTATTCTTATGGCGCTGTACCCTAATGCCGCGCGATGTAAAGTGCTGCACAATAGCATCAGCCGTTCCTTGCTCCTGTTTGCTGAAGGATGGGATACTAATTAGCTTCTGCAACAACTGTATGCATTGTGATGCATTTGTTTTGTCAGTGTGTGATACCGGTACCTGCATTGCCTTTTATCAGTTCTTTTAATGCCGCAGCATTGCCAATAATAACTTTTTTCACGCCGCTGTCCAATGCTGTAAAAGCATTAGTAAGCTTTGGTATCATGCCATCAAATATGGCTTTTGTTTCTTTTAGCTCTTCGAACTTTAGTTTATTTATATGCGCTATTAGGCTATTATCGTTATCAGCATCCAGCAGCACGCCGGGTTTCTCAAAACAGTATATCAGCTCTGCTTCAAATTTTGCGCCTAATGCTTTTGCTACTTCCTGCGCTATAGTGTCTGCATTGGTGTTTAATAATTGCCCTTGCGCATCATGTGTGATGGGAGCAATTATTATTGCATCCTGTGTCTGTAGCAGAGCATCTAGCAATTCAGTATTTACCGCATCAATATCGCCAACAAAACCATAGTCGATAGCGGCATCCATACGTTTATGTGCCTTTATCAAATTCCCATCAGCACCGGATAGACCCATTGCGTTGCAGCCATTCGCCTGCAGGCGGGCCACTATAGTTTTATTTATATAACCGGCATATACCATGGTCACTATCTTCAGGGTCTCCGCATCGGTAATGCGCCTGCCTTCTATCATTTGCTGTGGTATGTTCAGTTGGGTAGCCATTTGGGTGGCTATCTTTCCGCCGCCATGCACCAGTATTCTTTTACCCTCTATAGTTGCAAAATCTTTTAGAAAAGTATTCAATGCAGCTTCGTTATCTACTACATTGCCACCAATCTTTATTACAAATATTTTTTCCATTACTTAGCCGCTTTTAGTATTTCACTTAGTACAGCCTGCGCAGACCATACGCGGTTCCCTGCCTCTTTGGTTATTATGCTGCTTGGTCCATCCAGTATTTCATCACTAAGTTCTACATTTCTGCGCAGAGGCAAGCAATGCATAACTTTTGCATCATTCGTATTCGCCAATTTTTCGTTTGTCAGCATCCAGCCTTCACCATCGCTTAGCACTTTGCCGTAGTTGTTATATGCGCTCCAGTTTTTCACGTATACAAAATCAGCATCTGCAAGGGCTTCTTCCTGGTTTGTAGTGATACAGGCTCCTTTGGTGAATTGCTCGTCCAGCTCATAGCCTTCAGGGTGTGTTATCACAAGGTCAGCGCCATCCCAAGCATTTATCCATTGCGCAAAGCTGTTAGCTACGCATTGCGGCAATGGCTTTATGTGGGGCGCCCAGGTAAGCACTACCTTAGGCTTCTTACCACTTAGTGGCTTTTGCGTTAGCTGCTCTTTTATTGTAATAATATCGGCCAGGCTCTGCAGTGGGTGCAGCGTTGCGCTTTCAAGACTTACAACAGGTATGCCTGCATACTTTATAAACTGGCCAAGTAAAAATTCACTATAATCATCGTCCCTGTTCTTTAAAGCAGGGAAAGTGCGTACGCACAGAATATCGAAGTATTCGCCAAAAACAGGCGCCGCGTCTTTTATATGTTCTACCGTGTTGCCGTTCATCACCGCACCTTCGCCAAACTCCAACGCCCAGCCTTCTTTGTCCACGTTAAACACTATTGGCTCCAAACCCAGGTTCTGTGCTGCTACCTGTGTACTAATACGGGTACGCATACTGGGATTAAGGAACAGCAAGCCTATGCGCTTGCCATAGCCCAGCGCTTTGTCTTTCAGCGGATCGGCCTTATAGGCGAGTGCAGTGGATACCAGTGCGTCTATATCGTGCACGTCATGTACGGATAGAAACTGTTTCATTTTTAGCTAACAGGTACTTGTTTTAATTCTTTTGACAATGCGATTAAGAATAAGTCTGCATCTTCAATGGTTAAAGCCAGTGAAGGCAGCAAGCGCACTACATTAGGCTTTGCTTCGCCTGTAAATACGTGCTGCTTGAAGAGCAGGTTCTTCCTTAGTTCCTTAAAATCTTCTGGTGCATCAAACCCTATCATCAAGCCTTTACCTCTTACATTTTTTATCTGCGGCATTTGCTTCAACTCACTCATTATATGCTGGCCTACTTTTGCAGCATTTGTCATCAAGTTTTCCGATTCGATCACATCCAGCACAGAAAGAGCTGCAGCACATGCCAGATGATTGCCACCAAATGTGGTACCTAGCATACCGTGTTTCGGCTTTATATGTGGTGATACCAATATCCCTCCCACCGGGAACCCATTACCCATACCTTTTGCCATGCTATATATATCAGCGTTCACGCCGGCATGGTCATGAGAAAAGAACTTGCCTGTTCTGCCATAACCACACTGCACACTATCGGCTACAAACACAGCACCATATTCATTACACAGTGTTCTGATTGTTTGCAGGAAGACCGGCGTAGCCTCTACTATACCACCTACACCCTGTATACCTTCTATGATCACTGCTGCTACATCCGCTCCATGCTCTGCAAAATATTTCTCTAATATTATTTCGTTATTAAATGGCAGGAAAACAACATTATCAGTCTGGTTAACCGGCGCTACTATTGCCGGGTTATCAGTAGCTGCTACTGCCAGCGATGTACGACCGTGGAAAGATTTAGTAAACGCAACTATCTTCTTCCTGCCTGTATGGAATGATGCCAGCTTCAATGCATTTTCATTTGCCTCAGCACCTGAGTTGCAAAGGAATAACTGATAATCTTCCTTACCGGAAACATGGCCCAATTTTTCAGCAAGCTTTTGCTGAATGGGAATTTTTATAGAGTTACTATAAAAAGCAATTTTGTTGAGCTGTTCTGTAATGCTGTTTACAAAATGCGGATGCGTGTGGCCAATGGAAATAACCGCGTGGCCGCCATACATATCCAGGTATTCCTGGTCTTTATCGTCCCATACTCTTGAACCTTTGGCCCTTACTATTGTAATATCATTTATAGGATATACATCAAATAGTTTCATGATAACGCGTTTTAAAAATTTGAAGCTTTTAAATGCAAGCCGGCACGTTCATCCAAACCAAACATAATATTCATGTTCTGCACTGCCTGCCCTGATGCACCTTTTAATAAATTGTCTATTGCTGTGTGTATTACCACCTGTCCATCTACTTTCTCTATCTGTATCACACATTTGTTGGTATTCACCACTTGCTTCAGATGTATAGGTGCTTTGCTTACTACAGTAAACGGGTGTCCTTTATAATAATCTTCAAACAGCTGCTGTATTTCTTCCTGTGTTTTATCGCAGTGCATCTGTGAGCTTACAAATATGCCGCGTGTAAAATCGCCGCGCCATGGCACAAAGCTGATTACTAAATCGGATTTACCATTTTGCTCCTGCATCAGCGATTGTTTTATTTCCGCTATATGCTGGTGCGTAAGTGTTTTGTATGCCTGTATATTATTGGCACGCCATGAGAAATGGCTGCTTGCCTGCAAGCTTTGTCCGGCACCTGTAGATCCTGTTATACCTGTTGCATACACATCTTTCAGCAAGCCTGCTTTTGCCAGTGGCAGCAAGCCCAGCTGTATAGCTGTGGCAAAACATCCGGGATTAGCAATATGCTGTGCAGTTTTTATTCGGGCCTTATTAAGCTCAGGCAAGCCATATATAAATTCAGCGCCCTGATATTGTTTTCTCGTGCCATCCAGATGCAGCCGATAGTCTTGCGAGAGGTCTATAATTTTTGTTCCCTTATCAAAGCTGTGCTCTGCAAGAAATGTTTTTGCTTCGCCATGGCCCACGCACAGAAAAACAATATCTGATTTCTTATCAAGGTTGCCGGTAAACGTAATATCCGTTTCACCCACCATATCTGTATGTACAGCAGTTATCGGTTTGCCTGCCTGGCTTTTGCTGTGTACATAACTTATTTCCGCATCAGGGTGGTTTATCAGCAGGCGTATCAGCTCGCCACCCGTATAACCTGCACCACCTATTATGCCCACCTTAATCATCATGCTTTGCATTTACCAGGTGATAAATAGCCGTCTGATTACCAAACATTTTAGTGAAGCCTTTTACATCCTCACCACTCCAGCTTTTATTCATTTCACCGTAGCTACCAAACTTGCTGCTCATCAGGTCGTTCGGGCTTTCTATACCCGTAACCGTAAACCTGTATGGCTGCAGTGTCACAAACACATCGCCGTTCACTGTTTCTTGTGAGCTTTTCAGGAAAGCTTCAATATCACGCATAGTTGGGTCCAGCAATTGACCTTCATGTAGCCAGTTGCCATACCACGCACTCAACTGGTCTTTCCAATACAGCTGCCATTTGGTGAGCGTGTGCTTTTCCAGCAGGTGATGTGCTTTTATTATTATCACGGGAGCAGCAGCTTCAAAACCCACGCGGCCTTTAATACCTATTATGGTATCGCCTACGTGTATATCACGACCAATGCCATAAGGCTGTGCCAGTGTTTGCAAAAATTGTATAGCTTCAGCAGGATGCTCAAATGTCACATCATTCACGCTTTTCAACTCACCCTTGTGAAAGCTAAGTTTTATATCTTCTTTGCCTTCTTTGGTTACAGGTGTAGGCCATGCTTCCTCAGGCAAGTATTCTTTCGAGTTCAGTGTTTCCCTGCCACCTACTGATGTACCCCAAAGACCTTTGTTGATGCTGTACTTTGCCTTCTCAAAGTTCATATCAATACCATGCTCTTTCAGGAAAATTATTTCTTCTTCCCTGCTCAGGCGCTTATCGCGTATAGGTGTCAGTATTTCTATACCGGGTATTAGTGTTTGAAATATCATGTCAAAGCGCACCTGGTCGTTACCAGCCCCTGTGCTGCCATGTGCCACATAGTCTGCCTTTATTTCTTTTGCATATTGAGCAATGGTCATTGCTTGTATCACGCGTTCAGCGCTTACACTTAGCGGATAGGTAGCATTCTTCAGTATATTGCCATAAATAAGAAAGCGTATGCAGCTATCGTAATATTCCTTCGTTACATCTATGCTTTTAAAAGAGGCCATACCAAACTGTTTGGCGCGCGCTTCTATGTTCTTTATTTCGTCCGCTGTAAATCCACCTGTGTTCACGGTAAGCGCATGCACTTCAAGACCCAGCTCTTTTGAGAGATAGATTGCGCAATAACTGGTATCGAGGCCGCCGCTATAGGCGAGTACCACCTTTTTCATTTCTTTACTAATAATGGTTGTGAAGGAATATGATTTCTATAACCGACAAATTTTACGAATTGCTTTAAGAGGCGCCATTGCTTTATACGCATAAAACGTTCATACAGGCTGAACCTTGCTTTTTTCTCCGTAACAGTTTCCTGCTTTTGCGGTGGCACTGCTTTGTCGGCTGGGTCAAAAAGCATACCTGTGCAAAGGCAGTTCTTACGTTCTTTGCTCATCAGTATATCATAATTCACACAGCTATGGCAACCTTTCCAAAAGGCATCATCCTGTGTAAGCTCAGAGTAGGTCACCGGTTCGTAGCCCAGCTCGCTGTTTATCTTCATCACGGCCAAGCCTGTAGTAAGTCCGAATATCTTCGCGTCCGGATATTTGGTACGGCTCAGCTCGAATATCTTCTGCTTTATGGCTTTGGCGAGTCCACCTTTGCGGAAGTTAGGAGAAACAATTAGGCCCGAATTAGCAACGTACTGCGCATGACTCCATGTTTCTATGTAACAGAAGCCTGCCCATATGCCATCTTCACTAAAGGCGATCACAGCCTTTCCCTCCAGCATTTTTGTGCTTATATAATCAGGGGTGCGCCTGGCTATGCCTGTGCCTCTTGCTTTGGCAGAAGCAGCCATCTCATCACAAATGATTTGCGCAAAACCGGTATGACTGCCGTCGGCAACCATTACCTGGAATTTATGGTTCATTATAAAAAGAATAATAAAAAAATGAACAAATCACCACAGGATACTACCTGGGGCAAAATCTGTATGTGTGTCGGATATAGGGTATGCTGCTTTGTTTAGATTACGCAGCAATTTTTATGACGGTATCAACGTCGCACCCAGAAGGAGGTATAGCGGTAAGAAAAAACTGTCCGTTCAGGAACAGCAAAAAACCCGCCGGCGTGCAATTGCATCGCTATAGAAGCCGGCTGTGAGAGAAAGGTTTTTTTCATTTTTTGGTTATTGGAAAAGGGGTAAAAAATTTTAGACTGCAAAGAAACATGTTTTTTCAATATGAAATACACATTTGCCTATTTGAAATACAGAATTTTTAATTATTTAACAGTAAGCCTGTTTACCCCTGCTTTCGCCTGCTGGTCTATGGAAGATTGGAAATCATGGTCATGCATAGAAAGACAGTCCCTGTAGCTGGCCAGGGCTTCCTTATTCCGCCCACTGTGCTCGTATATAAAAGCGCTTTGCAGGGCGGCCCTGGCAGCGAAATAATCGGTATGGTCGCGCCCCATATTTATGGTTTCCCTATAGTATTGCAGCGCCTTATTGCCTGCGCCCTGCTCATCCCAGGCGCGACCAAGGCGAAAGTAATACTCCAGCTTGTCAGAGAAATTACTAAAAATGCGTTCATTTACAGTGTTTAGCTTTTCAAGTGCCTGTTTATAGTAGCCACCGTCTATATACAGACGTGCCTGTAGCAATACCAGATTCGGCCATTCTCCTTTTTCTGCAAAGCGTTGCGCCTGCTTGTCGGCGTCTACCTGTGCATTGCCTTGCCTTTTTATTTGCTCCATACAGTAGCTAGCCTGGCGCATGTCATGCTGCAGGTAGTATGCCAATGCCATTTGTTGCCAGGCATCTTTTATGAAAAGTTTTCCTTTGTAGTTTTTAAAGAACTTCTGGAAATATGCTATACAAGTGGCAGCATCTTGTTTGTACAACAATGCTGAGGCCATTTCAAAGTCAAATATTGGGAACTGCGCATACCCTGCGCTGCGCTCATGTTCTTTTAGTGTTTCTATAGCCGCATCTGCCTTGCGGTAGTTTACTGCAATATTTGTTTTTACAAACATGAACAGCATGTTGTCATGCGTAGAAAACTGGTTGCTGTTGAGAAAATTCCAAACGGCACCCTGTTGCGAAAGCAGATAGAATTTGAGATAGGTATGCAGAACGATAGCCTCACGCTGCAGCAGGTCATTGCTATTATGCGTATTAATAAATGTTTCCAGTTGTTCCACTCCTTTGCGCACGCTTCCTTTCATGCCAAACATGCTGGCTATCCATTTATAATTGTCCGGTATAGTACCCACCACTGTTTGCTCAAGCCCCAGAAAAACTTTGTTGTATTCAAAATTGGGAAACAGTTCACTGTTCTCTTTTGCCAGCATGTACGATTTGCGAAACAGTGTCGCAGCTTTAAAATTATCGCCCATGCGCACATGTATCAGTGCCCAATGCAGATATACGCCTGCTCTGCATAACCGCTGCCATGGAGACTTTTCATCACCGTGTTCCAGCAGTTCTAAACGATCATCAAGATGAGACTTTCTCTGTTCATAATCATGCCTGTCTGAATTGAAGAGCAGCAAAAGGCAATCATCGTAATCGGCCAGATAGGTAGCCATTAAGTTATATGGATGTTGTATTATCTCTCTGCGCACATAAGTATTTCCTTCAGCTAACCGCAGTGACATGTAGGCCTGGTAGATTTTACTGCAGTTTGTATCGTACTCAAATACGTAATTGTCTGCAAACGCATTGCAGTAAAAAAATATAGAACAAAAAACAAACAGGAGCTTATGCTTCATGTAGCAACAAAAATATGAGTATGCTATGGCTGTAACAATTAAATTTCTTTCACTATAGTATATACTCAAAATTTGGGCTTAATATGCTTAATTAGTAGATTTGCCCTGAATCGGCTCATAATATGCTGAATGTCTTGGCATGTTATTTGAATTGTTTAACCAAAATCTAATTATTTATGAGAGTATTTCGCCACATCGCATCATGCGCACTGTTAACAATCGCATTAGTTGGAACATTATTCATGTCTTCCTGCAGCAAAAGCTCAAACTGGAGTGACAAATTTATTGGTGCTTACGTAGGCGACGAAACTTGCCAGGTAGGTACAGACCATTACACTGTTACACTGGCCGCAACGTCAACGCCTGATATGAGCATCACATTGACGAACGTGTACAATCAAGGTTTTACAGGTACTTGTACTAAAACAGGCGATCAGACATTCAGTTTCAGTGGTTCAGGCGGCACAGGAAGCACAACCACATTTAGCGGAAACGGAACATTGAACGGCAATCAGCTAACTATTGCGTACACTATTTCAAATACAGCAACAACAAACGCTTGTACTTTTGTTGGCAACAAATAGTCTAGTTTATTCTTTTTAAAAAAGGCTCCCAATGGGAGTCTTTTTTTGTTATAAAAGGTGGCCTTCTACAATTTGAGGAAGTTTTTGATCTAATTTATTTTCAGGGCAATGGACATAAAAAAGGAGCAGCATAATGCTGCTCCTTTTTATAGTTATTTATCTCAATTACATCTTGGGTTTACCATTACCTACGGTGCCGTTGTTGCTTTTTGAGTTCTGATTAGTGTTATTCATTGACGGCTTACCATTGCCTATTGTCTGAGCAGGAGCCGGTGCTGTTTCTTTTGCACCACCATGATGATGTTCGCCTTCATGCACTATTACTGTCTTAGTAGTTTTTGCATCTTTCTGCTGCTGTGCCATAGCACCTTTCAGAGAATCGGCCTGTGCCTGTGCCTGCATGGTTTGTGCATTAGCCGCATTTGTTATAGAATCCTGTTTTGCCTGTGCGGCAGCAGCATCCTGTACTTTTTGTGCGTTTGCTATAGAATCTGCCTTGGCCTGCTCCGCAGCAGCATTGCTACCGGAGTTGCATGAGTATAAAGCCAGCATGCCTACTCCTAATACTAAAAGTGACTTTTTCATTTGTTTGCAGTTTTGTGTGAATAAAAATATTGCCTATTCCAGCATATGCTGTGCCATAGGCACTTCGAGACGGCAAGATACTGTTATTTATTCACAGTTGGCTGTGTAGCAGCATTTTGACTTTTCATCACAGCCAATATCGAATCGGCACGATGCCTGGCCAAAGCATTGATAATAGAATCATTCTTTGCCTGCATTTCCAGCTGCAACGCATTCACACGCACATTTACCAGGGAATCTACCTGACCGCGCGATGGCGGCTCCTGCATAGTTGGCCCGCAAGCGCCTAATAAAATACTACATGCAACAAACAAAGCCATTGATATCCTGGTACCCATATCTATTATTTATGCAAAAGTATTATTGTCCGACTAATAAATAAAACAGCTACCTCAAAATTGCTTTTGAGGCAGCCTATCGCTAAAAAATCTCCTTTGCTATTTGCTTGTCCGCTCTTTCAGATATTCCTCTGCTTTTTCCAGGTCATTGTCCGCTGCTATTACAGCGTTCAGCACTTCCTGCGCGTCCACATTGTATTTCTTTTGCAGGTCGGTAATCTCTTGGTCTTGCTCATCGTAAGTTTTCTTACGGTCTGATGCGCTTTGTTGTGACATGATATGTTTTTTTAAAGAGAGCCAAAAAATCATGCCTGTTAACAAAAAAGTCTCATAGAAATTCTGGAAGGCTTTTTATGGAAGGATATCCTGGAATAAACAGGTATAAACCGATTATTGCTTATCGCATAACACTGATCTTTTTATTTATTACATCATTGCCTATCCGCAACTGTAAAAAGTAAATGCCCTGGGGCAATGCTGCAACAGATATGCTGGTCTTATTCATGCCTATCGTAGTCTTATCTATGCTCACAGTTTGCACGCATTTCCCCGTTACATCTGTAAGACGCAGGGATGCCGGCTGTCCGATAAGGGAACTGTAGGTGACGTATAGCTCGTCGTGGGCCGGGTTAGGGTATACGCTTACATCATATAATGCATGGGTATTATGCACGCCCGCTCCACTACTGGTTGGGTCGTATGTGGTGTAATATTCAGCGCTAACTGGTACCCCACCCAGTGTATCGTTGTCTATTTCCAGCACCGGCACATGAATGCCGGGCACATACCATTGGTAGCTTTCTGTGGCGTAATTGGCGTACACCCAGGTGGTCCACAGCACTCCGGTGTCAATATGAACAGTTATTATATGTACCCGCAGGGCATTATTATAGCTATGGCCAGGTATGCTCAATGCACCGTAAGCATCTGCCGTAATTGTGTTCATAGATTTATAGCTGAAATCAAGCGTGAACGGCATATCCATTTCTGAGTATGGAGTGGTATCTACAAGTTTGCTGTTGTAGGTAAAAGGATATGTAAGAAGGGTTATGGGTTGCCGGTTGTGCATGGGTATTCCGGGCATCGATATAGGATAATAATATTGACTGGAATCGGTAATAAAAAATTCAGGAAAAGAGTCAGTTTTTCCGGAAGGACTGGCCAGGGGGTCGATGTAAGCGGAAAAGACAGAGTCGTATCTCATAATAGCAATGGTGGCCGGCGACGTTGGGCTGCGTGAAATGGCCGAACATGGCATAAACCGGATATATGTAAACGAGTCAACAAAACCCGTTTGATAACGATTAGTCGAAGTAGTTGCTACTGTTGATATCACCATGTGTGAATAATCCCAGATCTTGCCAGGGCCAGGGCCAGTGGCCGCTTTTGCCAGGCCTGTAGAATCGCAAGTTATGAGCTGGTAAGCATCTCCTACTACAGGGTTCGTATTGGCTGCAGTAAGTATGGGCTGTGCCTGGAGCAGCCGCGCTGGTAAAAAAGCGATAGAAAGTAAAAGGATTTTTAAAGTTCTCATGTTTTAGCGTTTTTTGATTTGTTGATGTTTATAGTTAACACTCCAAAAGACTTACCAAAAAAGTAAATAGAACAAAAATGTGGGTACACAAAAAGGTGGACAATGTGCAAATAGCCCACTTTCCAGTAGCCAGATCTGTGGACAGTCTTATAAAACATCCTTTATAACTGAGATATGAGATTTTTAGCTATCCACATTTTGACGTACTAAGATGGGTTTAAAAAATTTCTGTTCAAACATTTGTACAAATCAGAAATTTGCGCTTATCTTTGCAGCCCAAACTGATAAACGGATCGGTAGTTCAGTTGGTTAGAATGCCGCCCTGTCACGGCGGAGGTCGCGGGTTCGAGTCCCGTCCGGTCCGCGAAAAGCTTCACATTTTTGTGAGGCTTTTTTGTCATTCATACAATCCCTAAAATCCCTCCACAAACTCATCCAGATCATCCTGCTCCAATAAGCCAAATCTCTTTTTCAGCCTATACCTGTTCTTTTTAATGCTAAGGGGCGAAATGCCCAGCATATCTGCGGCTTCTTTATTGCTCATCTTAAGTTTTATTAATAAAAACTGCCGTTCTTCCGCCGGTGAAAGCTCAGGATATTTCATACGCAGCCTGTTAATGAGCCCTGGATTTACTTTATCAAACAATATTTTAAACTGCCGCCAGTCATCATCCGTAAGTATTTTGAGCTGGTATAGCTGACTTAACTGATTACTGCTTTCATCTACCTCATCCTGCGCTACTTTATTTTCCAGCTTCTGTTCCAGCTCTTCTATCAGCTTATTCTTACTTATTATACTTTCTGTAAAATGTTGCAGCTCTTTCTTATTTATTTCCAGGTCCAGTTGCACCTTTTCAATAAGCAATTTATTTTCCTTGTTGCGGCTACGCAGATAGACGATTATGAGTAGAGCAATTAAAATGATAAAGCCCGTGGCGAAAAAATCCATAAGCACTGTGGTTTCATTTATCCGCTTCTCTGCATTCAGCTCAAGGATCTCCGCGTCTTTTTTGCTGCTTTCATATTTTACATTCAGCTCGGCTATTGAATGCTCCCGCTCTTTATTAAATATTGAGTCGCTATGCGCCTTGTACAATTCATAGTACTTCAGCGCATCCTTATACTGTCCCTCTTTCTTATTAAAAACGGCTAGCAGGTCGTATGCATGAGCTATACGCAACTCTTCTTTTCGCTGTTTTGCAGTATCTATTTCTTTCAGCAGCATCTGCTGCGCTATCTTTCCTTTGCCCATCTGCCACAAGCAGGAGGCTATGTTTTCACGAATAATGGGTATTTGCCGCTGTTCATTAAGCCCCGATATAATAGCAAGCGATTCATTAAAGTACTCCATGGCTTTATCCCATCGTTTTTGCAGCATATAGATGGAGGCAATATTATTGAGGCATGCTGATACCCCCATTTTATCACCTATACGCCTGTCTGTTGCCAATGCTGTACTGAAGTATTCAAGCGCTTTTACAGAGTCATGCTCTGCCTGGTAGCACTGCCCTAGAAGGGATTGACTATAAGTTTCATTGGTAGGCCTGTTGTGTTTATGATAATAATCCAGGCATTTCAGTAAAATAGCTATCGCCTTATCATATTGCCTGTTGCGCAGGTAGTCATCTCCTATCTCAGTCTTTAGTCTGAAGATGCCTGCTGAGTCCTTTAGCGACTCATATATATTCAGCGCTGCATAGTCACATTTAAATGCACCTGCATAATCGCTCCTGTGAAAGTAGTCCATTGCCTTGTTGTAGTAGCACTCGGCCAGGTCTGCAGGTCTGTTCATCTTGCTGTATAAGAGGATGGCCTCATCAAAGAAAGCATTAGACGAGTCATATTTTGTTAAGAAACAATATGAAATCCCTTTATACTTTGCTACAGTTGCTTTGGCAAATATCCTGTCTCCTGTTAACAGACCATAGTAATATACATGCTCATGCATCAAATCGAAAGCATGGTAACTATTTGTTGCTGCCAGCAATCCTCTGTATGTGCTATCAATAATTTGTGCATCCTTTCCGCAAAGTATTTTATAGGTCTTTGGGCCATCAAAGGAATCTATCTTTGGCAGTACTATAGATATATTATTATTCTTATGTACTTCATTCCGGCATCCAAAAATTGATAGCGCAAATAGAACACAGGCAGTACGAAAAATTAGTCTTTGAGTTGTTTTCTTATTATATGTAAAGTTCATATCTCGGTTAATATAGGATGTTTTGTAAGGTTGTCCGCAGACTCGTCTACCTGAAAAATAGGTCTTTCTGCATTGTCTACCTTTTTGTGAACCATTGTTTCCCAGTCATTTGCCCTTTGTTACAGTCTTTTGAACGCAGAAACCAAAACATGATAAGAATCAAAAAAAACGCCAAAAACATGAGAACACTAAAAATCTCTTTGCTCGCTATCACTTTTTTATCCACACAGTTAGCCCATGCACAATCCACTGACCCTGCCCCTTATTGCGAAGCCGGGTATAACGACCTGCCATCATACTGGCCACATTTCATTTCAAATGTTACGTTGGGCACCCTAAACAATTCAACTGGCGACACTGCCTATGCCGCCCCACACTATGTATATTATACTAATGTATCCGCACCCAATCTAACAGCCGGAAATACTTATACCTTATCTGTAACGCACGACCCGTTTTCAATGTCATTCCATTTCATAGCCGCGTTTATCGATTATAATCATAATAATAGCTTTTCAGATTCCGGTGAACGGATAATGCAGCAGAGATACACAAGTATTACTTACCCAACATCCACAGCATCTATAACTATACCTGCAACGGCCACAACAGGCACGACCCGTATGCGCGTAATGGTTTTTGAAAGCGATAACTATGCTGCTCCCAATGCTGAAGCCTGTACTGCCGATACACTGGAATGGGGAGAAACCGAAGATTACAACGTCAATATTACCGCCCCTACCGGTGTAACACAGGTAACCCAAAGCACCGATGCATTTCTTTACCCCAATCCGACACGCGGCACGGTATATGTTGGCGCAGACCTCTTAGGTGCAGAAATGACATTGACAGATGTGCAAGGCAGAGTAGCCGGGCAGTATAAAATAACCGCTGCTTGTATTGACATATCATCGCTCACACAAGGCATATATTTTGCCCGGGTTATAAAGAACGGGCTGGTTTATACGCAGGTATTAACTGTGGGGCAATAAGAAAAATAATCAAACAAGGCCTTACCTTATGTAGGGCTTTGTTTGTTTACTAAACAGCTGATAGCCTATGTTCTTATCTTTGTTATAAGGTAATTACCCGGAATTTTATGGATGCAGACATTCATACACTATACGAATCGGACTTTTATCGTGTGCTCGACTTTAAATGTCGCTGTACAGACTGTAAAACTTCTAAGCCGGAGTATGGTAATTCTTTTTGCATCAGTTTTGTGCGCAAGGGTAATTTCCTGTTCAATGTCTTCAGAAATTCAATGGACTCATATACCGGTTGCGTACTTGTAACTAAGCCAGGTTATGAGCATACTGTTACTCATAGCCATGCTGTACCTGACGAGTGTACCATATTTGATTTTAAAGAAGATTTTTACAACGCACTAATTGCACGCTATGGCAATCCCAGATTTTTAAATAATAACGATGTCCATTCTACTCTGGTTCATGCTGATGCAGAAACAGAATTTCTCCATTACAGCACTATAAGGCATATAATAACAAAATCTGCCACTAAGTTGGAGATAGATAACCAGGTAATGGAAATTGCAGAACGCACAATGACTACGATTACAGACTATGAACCCAACAATAAAATAAACAATCGCCTTAAGAAGAACCATCTTGCCACTGTGGAATGTGCTAAAGAATATATTGTCAATAATTTCCTAGATGACATTTCGCTTATGCAATTGGCAGATCATTGTCATGTCAGTCCCTTTCATTTCAGCCGCATCTTCAAGGCCTTCACATCCACTTCACCACATCGGTATCTGCTATCCGTAAGATTAAAGAATACAGAACTTTTGCTGCGCAACACCAATGTTCCTATCATAGATATAGCCTACTCATCCGGCTTCAATAGCATTGAACACTTTAGTGCCGCCTTCAATCAAAAATATAATTGTCCGCCCGGCAAGTATAGGCACAATGCAGTCATTTAAAAAAGAGCAAGATTCCTTAACCCCTTACCAATAGCAGCTTTTAGCTTTGCTTCATAAAATAAAATTTATGAACAGGGAAATATTAAGCACAATTCAGACCTCAAAAAATTACACATTAAACATGGCAAACGCCATGCCTGAAAAGCTATACAATTTCAAACCTGCTGATGCCAGCTGGAACTTTGGCGAGTTGCTAAACCATATGGCTTATGGCATACACTGGTGGAATGACAACTACATACAGCAGAAAGAAACACCATGGGCGCCACCGGCAATGCCAAATGACCGGAAACATGTATTGACAGCCATTGAAAATGCCTATGCCCAACTGGAGCAAAGCGTGAGCAATGCAAAAACTGACGCTACTACAGTAAACGGCCTCCATGCTACACTCGATCACATCACACATCACCGTGGCCAGGCAGCTATCTATTTACAGATGAACAATGTTACCCCACCGGAATATACTTACTAATATGAGTGTCTATTATATTAATAGCTACGACGTAGACGATCCAGTAGCTTTTAGCAAGTATGGCCCATTGGTAGTGCCGCTGATACACAAATATGGTGCTGAGGTACTGGCTTCAGATACCACCGGTCTTGCAGTAGAGGGTCAACCGCGCACCATGAATGCCATTATTCGCTTCCCGTCTATGGAGACTGCACTTGCTTGCTACAATGATCCTGAATATGAGAAAATAAAAATGATCCGCATCAATGCCGTAAGTGACTGCACGATGGTATTGGTAAAGGAATATAAAAAGTAACACAAGCAGAACTAAATGTATGGGTGGCTAATAGCTGCACTTTTTTAGTAATAAGACATCCCATTAAAACTGCATGAATATATACTATGGTCTTTCCGACCCAAACTATTACTTTTGCAGTCTAAATATTACCTATGCAGTTTCTGGATTTTGAAAAGCCGCTGGAAGAGTTGTATGCGCAGATCAATAAATTGAAGGAGATGTCGGCAAAAAGTCATGTAGATGTTACCAACAGCATACGTGAGCTTGAAACATCCATAGAAAGTACACGCAATAATATATATCGCAACCTTACCCCATGGCAGCGTGTGCAGCTAAGCCGCCACCCGGACCGCCCATATACACTCTATTATATTGAGAAAGTATTCTCAAATTTTACTGAATTATATGGCGACCGGCAGGTGCGCGATGATAAAGCGATGATAGGCGGTATGGCCCAGCTGGATGGCCAGCCGGTGATGGTTATAGGTCAACAGAAGGGTATAAATACAAAGATGCGTCAGATGCGCAACTTCGGCATGGCTAATCCTGAGGGCTACCGCAAGGCGTTGCGCCTGATGCGCATGGCTGAAAAATTCGGTCATCCTGTAGTTACACTTATCGACACCCCCGGTGCCTACCCTGGCCTGGAAGCCGAAGAGCGCGGACAGGGAGAAGCAATAGCCCGCAACCTGTTTGAAATGGTAAATCTGAAGGTGCCTGTTATCTGTATCATCATAGGCGAAGGTGCATCAGGTGGCGCATTGGGCATAGGTATTGGCGATAAGGTCATCATGCTGGAAAATACCTGGTATACCGTTATATCTCCGGAGTCTTGTTCATCCATACTCTGGCGCAGCTGGAATTTCAAAGAAAAAGCTGCCGAACAATTAAGGCTTACTTCTGAAGACATGAGCAGCTTTGGTCTTGTGGACGGTGTATTACCGGAGCCCGTAGGTGGTGCACATGCACAACCTGAAGAAATGGCTGCCACTATAAAGCGCTACCTGCTGGAAACACTCGGACAACTTTCAAAAACAGCGCCTGAAAAACGCATTGAGCAGCGCATCGAGAAGTTCTCCAAAATGGGCTTCTACGACGAAGTAAACAGCAAATAATTTTTAAACTTTACTTTTCAATTTTAATTAAAAAAAATGTCCCAATCATTCAGAGGCACCGGTGTAGCACTTGTTACTCCCTTCGGCAACGACGAAGCTGTAGATTATGCCGCCCTCGAAAAGCTTATCAACCACACCATAACAGGTGGCGTTAATTACCTGGTAGCGCTAGGTACCACAGCAGAAACTCCTACGATTTCCGCTGAAGAGAAACAGGACATTTTATCTTTTATAGTAGAAAAATGCAATAACCGCGTACCTGTGGTATGCGGCATAGGTGGAAATAATACCGCAGAGTTGGTTCATCAGCTCAAAACATGGAACCTGAACGGTGTAAGCGCTATCCTTAGCGCATCTCCGTATTACAACAAGCCAACGCAGGAAGGCATCTATCAGCATTTCAAGGCTTTAGCTGCAGCAACAGAACTGCCTATTATCCTTTATAACGTACCAGGTCGCACAGCCAGCAATATGGCTGCCAGCACCACCCTGCGCCTCGCCCGCGACTGCAAAAATGTAGTGGCTATAAAGGAAGCTAGCGGCAACATGGCGCAGTGTATGGAACTGGTGATGGGCAAACCGGAGGGCTTTACCATATTGTCGGGCGATGATAACCTGGCGCTGCCGCAGATAGCTATGGGCATAGAAGGTGTAATATCAGTAGCCGCCAATTGCTTTACAAAAGATTTCACGGGCATGGTGAATGCCGCACTGGCAGGCAATTTTGAAGAAGCACGCAAGCTGCACTACAAATTATTGCCGGGCATAGACTTACTGTTTGCAGAAGGTAACCCCGCTGGTGTAAAATGCGTTCTGGCCAATATGGGTATTTGCACAGATGCCCTACGTCTACCGCTGGTGCCGGTAAGCGATGGTACAGCCTCAGCCATAAAGACATTCCTGTCAGGTCTGTAGCTTTCAGTTGCAGAACTTACGTAAATTGACCCTATGCAGCCAGCAGCGAAAGCTACTCAACCAAAAGAAAAGGCATACTACCTCACCTATCTGGATGCCACCCGTGGCATAGCAGCCCTTATGGTGGCTATTTATCATTTCATTGGCTGGCGTGACGAGCATGCATTGCTCGCCGAGCTTGGTTCTATTGTCTTTAACGGCGCTGATGCAGTTTCTTATTTTTTTGTTCTTAGCGGCTTTGTACTCTCTTATAAGTATATAGTGCTGGGCGATAAGCTGGACATTAAGAAGTTTTATGTCAATCGCCTTTTTCGCATATGGCCGGCATTTTTTGTCACAGTTCTGCTCAACGCCCTATATTGGAATCGCAAAGATCTGGGTATTAATAACCTACAGGACCTTTTTATCTTCAACAGACAGGACTTTTGGGAAGAGGCATTACTTTTCAGGGGCGGCCACTCAAAATTTTACGTTCCCGGCTGGACGCTTTCTATTGAGCTGACAGCTTCCTTCTTTATGCCTTTTGCCATTGCGCTGGCCCGCAAGGATAAGCGTATTATACCCTGGCTAATTTTTGCAACCCTCCTACTCACATTCGAGTTTATTTTCCCTTTTATGCTAGGCGTATTGGCCAGTTGTCTTTACCAGCGCGTTACCGATCCAGCTTTTAAAGAGACTAAATGGTTTAGATACCGTCATCTGATCGTAACAGGTGCTTTTATTCTATTCTCCACACGCATTCTTGACAGGATTTCTCCTCTTGGCCCCAGTTATAAATACCTGGCGGGCTATCTGGTCATCTCATTCTTTCACTACAGCGCTTTTGCTTCCTTTATATTTCTTATCATGTTCCTGCAAAACAAGCGGCTGCAGCGGGTGCTCTCTCATTCATGGTTCCGCTTCATTGGCAAGGTTTCCTATGGTATTTACCTGATGCACTGGCTTATTGTCACTATCATTTTTGAGAACTGGGATTATCTGGTATCCCTTTTTCACGGCACCATTCTTACCTATGTTGTAACATTCCCTGTTTTCCTGGCGGTTACGCTTTTACTCGCCTATATTACCTATCAGTTTATCGAACGGCCATTCATACGCATAGGCAAGAAACTGACAGCTAAAATGAAGCCTTCCGTTACCGTATAAGCCGCAGGGTAACAGGAAATAGCATGCAAACATATCTTCATATCTATAGCCCTTAAAACACTTTATTTCTTACCTTTGGCAAACTTTAAAAATAAAACCATACAATACATGAGTACGATGACTCGCTCACAGATCGATTTTAAATTGCCTTATAAAGTGAAGGACATCAGCCTTGCTGAATGGGGACGTAAAGAAATAAGGCTTGCTGAAGCCGAAATGCCGGGCCTGATGGCCATACGTGCTGAATATGGCCCTACAAAACCTTTGAAGGGCGCCCGCATAGCTGGCTGCCTGCACATGACCATACAGACTGCCGTGCTTATTGAAACTCTGGTAGAGCTGGGTGCAGAAGTTCGCTGGAGTTCTTGCAATATCTTCTCTACGCAGGACCATGCTGCTGCTGCTATTGCTGCTGCTGGTATTGGTGTTTTCGCATGGAAAGGACAGACTATACAGGAAGCTGACTGGTGTATTGAACAGACATTGTTCTTTGGTGGTGAAGACCGTCCGCTGAATATGATACTGGATGATGGTGGCGATCTTACCAACATCGTATTTGATAACTATACAGAGTTGGTACAGCACATAAAAGGACTTAGTGAAGAAACTACTACAGGTGTACACCGTCTGTACGAAAGAATGCAGAAAGGTACTTTGCCTATCCCTGCTATCAATGTAAACGACTCCGTTACCAAGTCTAAATTCGACAACAAATACGGTTGTAAAGAAAGCCTGGTAGACGCTATCCGTCGCGCTACAGACGTAATGATGGCCGGCAAAGTAGCTGTTGTAGGTGGTTATGGCGACGTAGGTAAAGGTTCTGCAGAATCACTGCGTGGTGCAGGTGCCCGCGTTATTGTTACTGAAATAGATCCTATATGCGCGCTGCAGGCTGCTATGGATGGTTTTGAAGTGAAGAAGATGGAAAACGCAGTAAAAGAAGCAGACATTATTGTTACTGCTTCCGGCTGCCGCGACCTCATCACAGAAAAGCACTTTCGCCTGATGAAGGATAAAGCCATTGTTTGTAACATAGGCCACTTCGACATCGAAATAGATATGGCATGGTTGAACAACAGCTATGGCAAAACTAAGGACACCATTAAGCCACAGGTTGACCTGTACAACATAGATGGCAAGGAAGTGATAGTACTTGCTGAAGGCCGCCTGGTGAACCTGGGTTGCGCTACAGGCCACCCGAGCTTCGTGATGAGTAACTCTTTCTCAAACCAGACACTGGCGCAGCTGGAACTGTGGCAGAACCACGGCAACTACGAAAACAAAGTATATGTGTTGCCTAAACACCTGGATGAAAAAGTAGCTCGTCTGCATCTTGCTAAAGTAGGCGCTGAACTGGATGAACTGACCACTGCACAGGCCGAATACCTGGGCATACCAAAAGATGGTCCGTACAAAGCTGAAATGTATCGTTACTAGTAGTAAATACTTATACCAAAAGCCCCGCAATTTGCGGGGCTTTTTATTTTCTATTTCTTTTCGATTAGTCTACCTGATCAGATAAATATAAGCTCCTACTTGCGCCACAATACCCAGCGCATAGCCAAGCCATATTTGTCCGCCTTTGTGTGCACCCAATATCATACGTATAGTACCTATAAGACCCGCTACTACCAGGCCCAGGAAAAGCGGTATCATCATATTTACCTGGCTGCGCATCATTATCACTAGCAGTATACCCAGCAGGCCGCCGGCAGCAGCTGTGTGCATGCTCACCTTGTAAAAGATATTGACATTAAATACCAGTATCACACCCCAGAAGTTGCCCAGCATCAGCGATTTCCATTCTATAGGTAATGGATTGTTGCGAAATACCCAGTAGGCCCAGAAGTAAAATATCATCACAGCTATCAGCGGTATAATGCGGTCTTTAGGGTCTTCCATGTGTATGGTCTTTATCAGTCCCAGCCCCTTGCAAAGCAATATTGTAAGCAGCGGATAAAGCACCGTTATCATACCAAGCGTTATCATCCATAGTCTGAACTGCGAGGGAGATATGCTGGCAAAGCTCATAGGCGCCAGGCGATACAGCACAAAGCTCATCAGCACCGGCATGAATACCGGGTGCAGTATATAAGAGAATATCATTGCTATCACACGCAACCACTTAGGTTGTGTGGAAACGGGGTGTTGTGATGCTGGTATTTGTATATCGTTCATTATCCTTCCAGTATTGGTGAAAGCCATTTACTCATTTCTTCTTTACTCATGCCCTTACGCTGCGTATAGTCGTTCAGCTGGTCTTCGGTTATATGGTTTATGCCAAAGTAAGTGCTCTGTGGGTGACTAAAGTACCAACCGCATACGGATGCCGCTGGGTACATAGCCAGCGATTCTGTAAGCTCTATGCCAGCATGTTCTGTAGCATTCAGCAATGCAAAGAGTTTGCGCTTCTCCGTATGGTCTGGGCAAGCAGGATAACCAGGTGCCGGGCGAATACCCTGGTAAGTTTCCTTTACCAGTTCAGTCACGTCCAATTGTTCGTTCTTCACATAGCCCCAGAATTCTTTGCGCGTGCGCAGGTGCAGCACTTCTGCAAATGCTTCCGCAAGGCGGTCCGCCAATGCCTGCAGCATTATCTTGTTATAGTCGTCATGGTCTGCAATAAAGCGTTTCAGATGTGGCTCTATGCCATGTATGCTCACCGCAAACGCACCCATGTAGTCTTTTGCATTAGGTTTTATAAAGTCAGCCAGGGAGAATTCAGGTTGTCCTTCTGCCTTCTTTATCTGTTGGCGCAAATGCTCTGTAGTAGTCAGCACATTACCCTGCTCATCTTTCAGTTGTATTGTATCAGCGCCTGTACGCAGCGTTTCCCAAAAGCCTACGACACCTTTTGCTGTCAGCCATTTCTCCGCTATTATTTTATCCAGCAGTGCATTGGCATCGTTAAACAACTTGGTCGCCTCTTTACCCACATGCTCATCCTGCAGTATAGCGGGGTATTTACCTTTCATTTCCCATGCTATGAAGAATGGCCCCCAGTCTATGTACCTTCTTAATTCAGTCAGATCGTAATCTGAAAATACTTTAGTACCGATAAATTGCGGAGCAGGCGGCGTATAATTATCCCAATCTATCTGCACACCTTTCTGCTTCGCCTCTTCGTAGGATATATATTGCTTTACCGTCTTTTTATTTTCAAAGTCGTCACGCAGCCTATTATACTCTGTGTTCACACCTTCAAGGAAATTCTTTTTATTGTCTTTATTCAGCAGGTTGCCTGCTACTGTTACACTGCGACTTGCATCCAGCACATACACCACGCCTTCATCATATTGCGGCGCTATCTTCACTGCCGTATGCATACGCGATGTAGTAGCACCACCTATCAGCAGTGGCTGTTTCATACCTCTGCGTTTCATTTCTTTAGCCACATGCACCATTTCATCCAGCGATGGGGTTATCAATCCGCTCAGCCCTATTATATCTACTTTCTCTTTTTCTGCCGTGTCCAGTATTTTATCGGCAGGCACCATCACACCCAGATCCATTACCTCATATCCATTACAGCCCAATACCACACCTACTATGTTCTTGCCTATATCATGCACATCACCCTTCACAGTTGCCATTAGTATTTTAGCAGCGCCCGCACTCTCCTCATTTACAGTTCCGGCTTTTTCATTTGCCAGCCTGCGCTCTTCTTTTTCTGCTTCTATGAATGGAAACAAATAAGCCACACTTTTCTTCATCACACGCGCACTCTTCACCACCTGTGGCAAAAACATTTTACCGCTGCCAAACAGGTCACCCACCACATTCATCCCATCCATTAGTGGCCCTTCTATCACGTCCAGCGGCTTAGGATATTTTACTCTTGCTTCCTCTGTATCTGCATCTATATAGTCAGTAATACCATTTACCAGAGCATGCTTCAGGCGTTCTTCCACCTCTGTGTTACGCCATGCGTCATCCTTCTTTTCTTCTTTTCCTTTTGCCTTTACTGTTTCGGCAAAGGTCACCAGCTTTTCAGTAGCATCCGCATTGCGGTTCAGTATCACATCTTCGCATAGTTCTCGCAACTTAGGTTCTATTTCATCATATACCTGCATTTGCCCTGCATTCACTATACCCATATCCATCCCCGCCTTTATAGCATAATACAGGAACACGCTATGCATAGCTTCGCGCACGGTATCATTACCACGAAATGAAAACGAAACATTACTTACGCCACCGCTTACTTTTGTCAGCGGCATTTTTTGCTTTATAATACGGGTAGCTTCTATAAAGTCCACACCATAGTTGTTATGCTCTTCAATACCGGTAGCTATCGCAAAGATGTTTGGATCAAAGATGATGTCCTGTGGTTTGTAACCAACTTGTTGTGTAAGAATATTATAAGCACGTTGGCATATATCTACGCGCTTCTGTAGTGTATCTGCCTGGCCATTCTCATCAAAGGCCATTACTATTACAGATGCGCCATAGCTTTTACAGATAATTGCCTGCTCTATAAATTTCTCTTCCCCTTCTTTTAGCGATATGGAGTTTACAATACACTTACCCTGCACGCACTTCAGCCCTGCTTCTATTATCGCGAACTTCGAAGAGTCTATCATTATAGGAATCTTCGCTATATCTGGCTCACTCTGTACCAGGTTCAGAAAGGTGGTCATAGCCTGTACACCGTCCAGCAGTGCGTCATCCATATTCACGTCCAATACCTGGGCTCCATTCTCTACCTGCTGCCTTGCAACAGACAGTGCCTCTTCATATTTGTTTTCCTTTATAAGGCGTGCAAACTTTTTTGACCCCGTTACATTCGTACGTTCACCTACATTCACAAAATTTGTTTCCGGCCGCACTACGAGAGGTTCCAATCCGCTCAACCGCAGAAAAGGTTGTATTTCTGACATTATTATGAAAAATCGTTATAAACGCTGCAAAGGTAACATGTTATAAACTATAAAGCCAGCTTTAACTACCTGCAGACTATTCAAGGGCAACATATTAATAATCTCCCAAGGCTATATTATATAAAATATAAACTATATCTTCATCTCAAACTAAAAGAATATCATATGAACTGGAAACTAATTTTTCAGCTTTCGCTTTTGGGTCTTTTAATGGCCGCGGGTACTATTTCCTTAATTCCTTCCAATATGGAATTCATATTCTGGCTACTCATATTCATTTTTGCCGCTTTCATTTTCGCTAAAAGATTACCCGGTAAATATTTTCTGCATGGTTTTTTACTTGGCCTCGCCAACTGTGTTTGGGTAACAGGCGCGCATGTATTATTTGCTGATACCTATATGGCACACCATCACCAGGAAGTTGCAATGATGAAAAACAGTCCGCTTGCAAATCACCCGAGGGTGCTTATGCTTATCGGCGGTCCTATAGCTGGCACACTATCAGGCCTGGTTATAGGTCTTTTCACTTTTATTGCTTCAAAAATGGTAAAAAGAAGCCCGGCCTCACAGCAGGCGTAGGTTACTTTTTTTATAAATCATTGATAGACAGCCCAACGGTAGCAGCCGTTTTGGCTGTCTATTTCTTTTGCAATTAAATGACCTTGAGAGTTAAGATCGGTTTACTTCATAATTTAATTTAGCAATATAAAACAGACCTTATCATGAAAAAGCTATATATATTTTCTCTGCTACTGCTTACATTTAGTTATATATCACAGGCGCAAATCGTTATGTTCTCCGATACTTCCAACAAATGGAAGGTAACAGGTTATAATAATGCTCCGGCCAATGCCTACACCAAAAATATTTTCTATACCGGTGATACCATGATTAATGGTAAGCAGTATCAGATCTTACAGGAAGATGCTTCAACTAAATATCTCATTTATGAAACAGATTGGGGTTGGGGACAAGTATATGCACGCCAGTTGGGTGGTTCCGACACCCTCGATCATTTGTTATACGACTATACCTTAAATGTAAATGATACATTTCGCACTCAATTTAATGGAAAGCCATCTACAGCTGTAGTAACCAGCAGAAACATTACTTATTTTGTAGGTTACGAATATCTGACCTGGAATTTAAAATTCGTTAGCGGAGGCAGCTTCCCGCTTGAGTATGTGGTAATACAGGGTATAGGTGCGCTTACAGATCCTATGTACCCTTTGCTGGCAGCTGATTATACTAAAAATGTATCAGCGCTAAGTTGCTTTACACACAACAATGCACAACCATTCGTGTCCCCATCTGTTCCTTATGACGCCATTACAAGCTACATGCTTAAAAGCCGTTTTGACAATGACAGTAGTTGTATGTACAACAGTCTCAGTGTTCCTGCTGTTAGCAATAATAACACTGCACAAACGGTTCAGCTATTACCTAACCCGCTTAACAGCAATACTAGATTTGTTTTTACACCGGCCATACAGACCGGCGAAGTTGTTATCACAAACTCCATAGGTCAGACAGTCATAAAAAAGGCAGTGCAGAACGAAAAAGAATTTCTTATCGGCAACCAGATATCAAACCCCGGCATCTACTTCTACCGCATTAGCGACTACCGCACAGGTAGAACATTTTCAGGTGAGTTTATTTACTAAATTATGCAATTAATAATCGCCAGGGAGCATTTCCCTTCGCGATTATTTTTCTCCATCTGCAAGGTATCTGTCATTCATCTTCTTTATCCGTTGCGCTATTTTACCCGCCAGGTGCCTTGGTGATATAACTTGCATCGATTCCCCGAATCCCAGTATTTCTCTTTCTAATTCAAAATTCCAAATTACCTCTATACTAAATACCATTCCTTCCCTATCTCTGTTCAGCACTTGTTGAGAGGTGTGTAAAGGCTTGGTGACAATATAAGGGGCGTTTAAACCATCCACCCATATCACTATCTTTAAAGGTTTTTGATGTGGCATCTTTGTTACACCTATCACATCATTGTAATAAGTCTCAATATCTATTAGCTTGTTCTCCACATAAGCTATTTGTTGCAACTCCTTTATGGAAATGATTCTGTCCAGCGCCAGGTTCATGAGTATCATCGCTTTCTTATTCTCACTGGCGCCCACTAAAAACCACCTGTTCCTGTATTCCTTCAACAGGTATGGATGAAATACAAGGTTACTCCCCGATCTTGCTTTAAATGATTGGTAATTTATTTCCAGGGGCATTTCATTTATTATTGCCTTGTGCAGCTGGTCTATATGGTCAAGACCTTTTAGCAGGTTGTTGGTTTCAAAGTTTATATACGAGCGCCCTTTATTTCGCTGCCTGTATATCTTATCCTCCAGTTTATTTACCATACCTCCCAGTTCATCAAAATAACTAAACCCTTTAAACTGCTTTAGCACTTCCACCACTTCACTCAGTGTATCCATATCCTGTCCGCTCAGGGGTATGTTCGCTATGCTGTAATTTTTGTCTTCATAGCTGTAGTATTTCTTGTCCGTTACTATTATTGGTGCCATGTATCCTATTTTCTCACTACGCATATTCTGTATGTCCAGTTGTACAGTACGTTTGCTCACCCCTTTTTTAATTCCTTCATACTCATACAGCGCATCAGAGCAGGCAGTCACCAGGTCATCCAGCGTCCATTTTCGCCGCCTGTTCTGCAGGCATTTATCAATTACTTTATAACGCACCAGGGCAAGCTTATTTATAGGCATAAGGCTTCAGCTTTAATCAAACAAACGTCTCATCTGCGCAATCTTATTGCGCAGATCAAATATCGAACTTTTTCTTAAAAAATAATAGCCTTTACTGGAAAGCCTTTCAGTCACTTTATAAAAATTATTTTCTACTGCGCAATTGCATTGCGTAGCAGCATACCATCTTTGTATCAGCAAAAAGAAAACAAATATTTTATAGCAAAACCTGCAACCATGAGATTCAACATTTTAAAAAGAAAGGCAAATGAAGTGAGCAACTATGAAGCTGCCAAAGCCTGGAAGTTGACTCCTGAAATGGAATTGTACACAGCTGTTGTAACAACAGGCCTTAACGACAATTTCTATGAAAAAGGCGCAGAACGTATTGCACGCATCAGACAACTGCTTCAGCGCAATGATGCCGCATTTGCCTCCCGACTTGCAATATATGCAAGGTCAGGCATGCACCTGCGCTCTGTCCCTTTAATGCTGGCTGTTGAGCTGGCGAAGCAAAACACAGGCAATGACATGGTAAGAAAAACTGTGAGCAACGTCATACAGCGCGCAGATGAGATAACAGAATTGCTGGCTTACTACCAGCAGGCCAACGAACGGGAAGGCCTGAAGAAGTTGAACAAACTTTCAAAGCAGGTTCAGAAAGGCCTTGCAGATGTATTCAACCGCTTTGACGAATACCAGTTCGCCAAGTATAACCGGCCCGCAGAAGTAAGTCTTCGTGATGCCCTCTTCCTTGTGCACCCTAAGGCAAAAACCGATGCCCAGCAAGCAATATTCAATAAAATTGCAGGCAAAGCACTTGCGACGCCTTATACCTGGGAAACAGAGTTATCTGCACTTGGACAACAAAACTTTTCAAGTGACGAGGAAAAGAAAGCAGCGTTCAAAGCTAAATGGGAAGAATTGGTATCAAGTGGCAAGCTCGGTTATATGGCATTGTTACGCAATTTGCGCAACGTATTAGAGACCGGCTGCTCATACGAATGTATACAGAAGGTATGCGACATACTGGCCAATGCAGAAAACGTAGCGCGGTCTAAGCAGTTGCCTTTCCGGTTCCTCGCTGCTTACAGAGAAGTAAAGATGCTTTATTCTGTAGACGTTGTAGCCGTGCTTACTGCTTTGGAAAAAGCTGTGCAGGCAAGCGCACAAAACTTTGCAGGCTTCGATGAGCACAGCACCGTATTGATAGCTTGTGATGTATCCGGCTCCATGCAGAAAACAGTATCCGCTAAAAGTAAAGTAATGCTGTATGACATAGGTCTGATGCTTGCAATGCTGTTGCAGTCAAGATGCAGACGTGTAGTATCCGGCATGTTCGGCGAGACATGGAAGGTTATAAATGTACCCGGCAACAATGTACTGGCTAATGTAGATGAGTATTACAAAAGGGAAGGTGAAGTAGGCTATGCCACCAATGGGTATCTTGTTATCAACTATCTGATAAGTTCCCGTATAAAGATGGACAAGGTAATGTTGTTTACGGACTGCCAGTTATGGAATAGCAATAGCGATAACAACCATATAGAAACTTGCTGGAAACAATACAAGAAGATTGCGCCCAATGCAAAGCTCTATCTTTTCGATCTCGCCGGCTATGGCAACAGTCCTGTTCGTATACTGCAGGATGATGTATATATGCTGGCAGGATGGTCTGATAAAGTTTTCGACGTCTTAAATGCAATTGAGAATGGACAGGATGTGATTCAGCAGATAAAGGAAATACAATTATAAAAACAGTAGCCGTCTTCCTCTGGACGGGAGGCGGCTATCTTAAAGCTCTTTGAAAAAATTAACTTATCAGGAATGCCGTAGATGCTGGATACTTCGCGCACTAAGGAGGCATAGGGTCCGGCTATGCCGGAAGAGGTGCAAATCCTCATTGCGACGCCCCGCCTGCATCACTTTTGCTTCCTGAAAATTATTGAACAGTGTCGTAGGAAAGAGTTACTTCACGGATGTGGAGCAGGTTCGAATCCTGCCGGAGCAATTTGTTTGCTCTGTTCACGGCACTCTTCCGGCTATTGCCTGTTCACAAAAAAAAGAAGTAAATGGTGTCGTAGAAAAGGGATACTTCATCGGTCGTACTGCAGGTTCGAATCCTGTCGGAGCATAACAGCTCTGCTAACAACCTTTTTCGATTATTGCCCGTTTACTTCCTAATCTTTTTTAAACTATTGAATGGTGTCGTAAGAAAGAGTTACTTCGCTTGGGACGTAGGTGTCGCAGGTTCGATTCCTGCCAGGGCTCACCCTGTAGCTCAGTTGGTAGAGCACTAATGCTCTTTCTGCCTGTTACCCATTCATACTTTATTTTTATCGTCACAACACTGTGATGATTTTTATATAACCTTTGAAACAATTAAAACCTATGGCCAAATTAAAATTACAGGGAAAGGATCTAAGAAAAATAGGGTATCCTGAAGACAAAGTGATAGGCATTGCAATAGATGTAATGCAGAAAAATTACAAGCACAGCACATCCGAGGAGGCGCTTGAATTGCTAAGCAATATCCTGGCAAATCCGGAGGAATATATAAACGATGCAGTATTGAATAAGATTGCCGATTGCCTGGTGGAAAAACCGGAAAGCGAAAATGAAATAGCGTTAAAGCCAACACAGGAAAGCTATGCAGCCTTCGGCCCGGAAAACATAGAGATCGGCGCCACAAATCAAATGGACATAGCCGTACGGCTGCCGGTAGCGATTGCCGGCGCACTGATGCCGGATGCGCATCTGGGCTATGGCTTGCCAATAGGCGGTGTACTGGCTACAGAAAATGCTATCATCCCCTACGGCGTAGGTGTGGACATAGGCTGCAGAATGTGCCTTAGTATCTTCGACATGCCAGCTGCATATGTAGCCGATAACAAAGCATCCCTGATAAGGCTGCTGAATGAAAAAACATTGTTCGGCTCCGGCGCTGCATTTCGGGATCCCTCTGAACACAAAGTGCTTGACAGGCAGGAATTTCACGACATTGCCTTATTAAGAAATCTGCAGCAAAAAGCAAAAAGGCAATTAGGTACTTCAGGCTCAGGCAATCACTTTGTCGAATTCGGCATTGTTGAAATAAAAGAAGCCGATAAGGATTTGAATGTACCTGCAGGTGAATACATAGCTCTATTATCACATTCTGGTTCAAGAGGGCTTGGTGCAACTATTGCAAACCACTACACAAAAGTGGCAATGAATATGTGCAAGTTGCCCAAAGAAGCAAAGCATCTTGCCTGGCTTAATCTTGATACACAGGAAGGAATGGAATACTGGCTGGCAATGAATCTTGCCGGTGACTACGCCTCGGCATGCCACCACACCATTCATAAAAAAATTGCGGGCTACTTTAAAACACAGCCATTGGCAATGGTTGAGAACCATCACAATTTTGCCTGGAAAGAGATATTGAATGGCAAAGAAGTTATTGTACATAGGAAAGGAGCTACGCCTGCAAACCAGGGTGAACTGGGCATCATTCCCGGTTCCATGGCAAGCCCGGGCTTTGTAGTGAAGGGAAAAGGCAGCGTAAGCGCCATTAATTCCGCAGCCCACGGTGCCGGTAGAAAAATGTCAAGAACGCAGGCTAAGAACACGCTCAATCATAAAATGCTGCAAGACTTACTCGATCAAAAAGGTGTAACACTTGTGGGCGGCGGGATAGACGAAGCACCGCAAGCATATAAAGATATACAGGGGGTGATGAACGCACAGTCAGACCTTGTGGACATCATTGCCACTTTCCATCCAAAGGTCGTCAAGATGGATGCAAATTAAAATGGGCAATTTCAAGCCCTATTTTAATTTTGTTCTTTGCACAAGCGTTATTTCTATATTTTTTGCCCTGCCTTTATCTCCAGGTAGCGGTTTATTGTATTTACGGTCAAGTCTTTGGGTGCTGTTAGTATTGCCTGTATGCCATGCCTGGCAAGCTCACGCACTATAAGCTTCTTTTCATAGGCAAACTTGCCGGCTATCGTTTTTATGTAGATGCCTTCTATATCCTTCGCAGGCTCCTCGCTGAGTGCTTTAAGTTCCGTGTTTTCAAAAAACACGATCACCAGCAGGTGGAACTTTGCTATCTGCTTCAGCACAGGCAGTTGCCTTTGCATAGCAGACATGCTTTCATAGTTGGTAAAATACATTACCAGGCTACGTTGCTTTATCGTTTTGCGGATAGTATTGTACAGCAGTTCTATATTACTCTCCAGGTAGCGTGTCTTTTCTTTGTACAGCACTTCCATTATCTTGTTTAGCTGGGTGACCTTGCGTTCTGCAGGTATCACAGCTCCCATGCGCTCTGCAATTGTTATCAGCCCCGCCTTATCTTCTTTTAGCAATGCCACGCTCGATAGAACAAGACTTGCATTAATAGAATAGTCCAGCAGGCTCATACCCTCAAATGGCATTTTCATCACTCTCGATTTATCTATCACACAATACACATGCTGCGATTTTTCTTCGGTGTATGAATTTACCATTAGCTCGCCTCGTCTCGCTGTGGCCAGCCAGTTCAGCGTTCTGTAATCATCTCCGGGCACATAGTTCTTTATCTGTTCAAATTCCATGCTATTGCCCAGGCGTCGCATTCTTTTTATACCCATTTCATTCAGCCTATGCGAAATGGCCATTAATTCATATTTACGCATCAGCAAAAACGATGGATACACAGGTAATGTTTCTGCTTGCTCAAAACAGTATCGGCGCATTATCATGCCTAATGGAGAACGCACATACACCAATACATTCCCAAATTCATATTCGCCGCGCTTTACAGGCCTCAATAAATATTTCACCTGCTTTTGTTCCCGCGACGATAATTTTAATTCAAACCATACATCACGCTTTTGAAATTGATGCGGCACCTCATCTATTACCCCTGCGAAAATATTAAACGGGTAAAAACTCTCAATGTAGATATCAAGCTCATTATCATCACCATTACTCAGGCGTTCAGGCGCCTGTCTCTTTGCAAAAACCCCTTTCTTCGTTCCATACAGCATTAGAATATCCACGGCCGTTAGCACCACTATTCCGGAAAAGAATATTACCGGCACTACGCCCAACCAGGTAAAAAAGAAAGAAAGCAGGAACAGGATGGCAGAAATGGCCAGCCCGACAAAAAGCCGGTTGGCTAGAAAAAGGTTTTTATAATATTTATTAAAAAATGCTTTCACCTATCGCGGTATTTCTATTTTCTGCACTATTTGTTTCACTACTTCATCCGTAGTCATGCCCTCCATTTCCTTATCTGCAGTTAGCATCAGGCGATGCCGCAATACGGCTGGCGCCACCCATATTATATCATCAGGTGTTATAAAATCGCGGCCTTTCATTGCAGCCAGCGCCTTGGCGCTGTTCACTATTGCCAGTGATGCTCTCGGCGAGCCGCCTAAGTATAGCGACTTGTTGCTGCGTGTGTCGTTAATGATCTTTGCAACGAACTCTAACAATTTTGGCTCTACATATAAACCCCGCACCAGCTGGCGCAGCGCTATTATCTCTTCGCTATTTAGCACAGGCTTTATCTCCGCCAGTTGCTCAGAGTTCTTTTGCTGATGCTGCTGGCTTATTATCTCTATTTCTTCTTCCAGCGTTGGGTATTTCACTTCTATTTTAAACAGAAAGCGGTCCAGCTGCGCCTCGGGCAGCCTGTAGGTGCCCTCCTGGTCCACAGGGTTTTGGGTTGCTACTACTATGAAGGGTTCATGCATCTTATAGCTATGCCCGTCTATGGTCACCTGCCGCTCTTCCATTACTTCAAACAGGGCAGCTTGCGTTTTTGCAGGTGCACGATTTATCTCATCTATGAGTATGATATTGCCAAACACCGGCCCTTGTTTAAATTCAAACTCCACCGTCTTGGGATTAAACACAGAAGTACCCAACACATCAGATGGCATCAGGTCTGGCGTAAACTGTATGCGCGAGAATTTGGCATCTATGCTTTTGGCTATTAGTTTTGCCATCAGTGTTTTCGCTATACCGGGCACCCCTTCTATCAGCACATGGCCGTCTGCCAATATGCCAGCCACCAACAGATCTACAGTATCCTGTTGGCCTACTATCACCTTCGCCAGGTTATTCTTTATCTCAGTTACGGCACGACTTAATTTGCTAAGATCGGTGCGTTGTTCAAAAAATGGCTGCTGTTCCATGTTATTTTGATTGCAGGTAAAATTGTTCAATATTATTATTAAAGTCTGCAAGCTCTTTATCCCGCAGTATTCTCCCTTCGTTTATAAAGGCTATCTGAGTTACTATCACTTTTATTAAATCCGCTGCTACACCACTTCGTTTTGCCAGCACATCTGCAAACTCCTCATCCAGCTTTGCTGTTCCTATTCTGTATTTGCTGCGTATCTGCTCCAGCCAGTAGCTGGCTATCTTCTGTGCAATATTATTATTATCATTCTGCTCATAGTACACTTGCCCCACCGTGTTTGCAAATTCCAGGCTGCTGTTCTTTAGTGGCTCTACTACAGGTATTACTCTCTGCTTACGCTTCATTTCATACAACACAAAGATCACAAGACTAAACATGGATATATACAATGCTGCCCTCAACGCACTATTTCTCAGTAACACATATAGCGGGCTTCCCTCATCCTCCCTTCCTTTTAGATAGTAGTCATCCCATATCAGGTTACTGCTGTTTTTCATATGCGACAGCGCTATAGATGCATATGCTGCGCCTTGCCTGTTCAGCAAACTATAATTTGTAAACAATAAAGGATTGGCATTTAAGAATAAGTTACCACGCCCCATTTTATACTTAATAAAGTTGGCATGCCCCAAGGAATTTTTACCCAGCACTACCGCATCATTACTGTATGCCCTGAAGTATAGGGCACCTATTCTTTTATCTACTGCATACTGTACGCCACCCAGGTTCCAATTGGTAAAATAACTTTTCACCGTATCGCCCTTCAGCTCCGATTGCACATCTACTTTCAGTGAGTCGCTTAGTTTACCAGCATAATAGGCACTGGCTATAAACACATCATTCCCAGCCCTTACATATGAGCAAAGTTTATTGTAGTCTACCTCAGGCAAGCTGATAGCATCACTTACAATTATGCAATTGCCGCTTTTTATGTCATGGTCATTAATAACATTATAAATAGGCTCTCTGAATGTTTCCACCTCAGCACCCGGGAAAACATCCCCTAACTGGTTATAAAGTATGTAAGTACCAAATGGTATTTTATCTTTCCTGTCCAGCGTTTCCGCCCAGTTAATAGGCACAGGCCTGTTATACTCGGCCACCAAATAAATGATCAGCAGCACAGAGGCTATTCCTATATAGAGCTTCAGATCTTTCACGGCAATTGTTTTTTTAGCTCAAGGAATAGTTCATTTATCTGCTGAAAACGTTGCGCATCTATCGGAAAATCTCCATACCATATATATTCAAACTGGTAGGTAAGCTGGTTGAAGGATTTGTACTGGGTTGCGTTTACTAGCTCATGCACATAATCCGCGTTGGTCTTTTCTATGTGCCAGTCTATCAGCTGTGCATTACTCAGGTACTTTAGGCTTTTTAAGTACAAAAGCCGCACCGCCAGTTTATAGTTCTTAGCCGCTATGGCCTCATCTATTGCAATATCAAAATCTATTTCGTGAATATTATCCGTTCCCTCTGTATAGGGTATTGTCGTTTTAGCAGACTTCCCCGCTATTACTTTGATCACATCAACGCCCGCTAATTTTAGCGCTATAAAAACAAGAAACCCTATAGCTATAATCAACAATACGTATTTAAGCACCGTCCAGGTTCCGTTGCCTATACGCATGCCTTCAAACACCCTGCGTATATTATACCATACCCAGCTCCAGAATCTGGCCCACCAGTTAAGCTGCCCCTTTCCTTGCTTATACTGAAAATGTTTATCCCGCGCATATTCCATTAGGCGCTCCTTATTAAAGCTGCGCACTTCTATCGGGTAGTTATCCCCGGCCGCACGCAGGCTGTCTGCTGCATAGCATTGCTGTATTGCCCCTGCAAGCAGCAATACCATAAGGCATATCCTGACTATGTTTTGTTTAATATTGTTCAGTCGAATGGCCACTGGCATTATTATCTTTCTGTCCTAAGCTATCTATACGCTCCATAAGTCCCGTACCTTCTTTCTTCTCTACCAGGCTATAGTAGTTCAATGTAATTGCGATATATATCAGCATGTAAAACACAATGCATATATGACCAGCTATCACAGTAAGCATAGTCCCGGTAAAGGAAAGTTTATGCCCGGTCGCAAAAAGACTGCCTATTGTAAAAATGCTGATGGGCAATTCCAATACCATGGAACATGCCACAACAATTATCAGCATAACAAACAACACACCCAAGGTCATCCAATAATTGTCTTTTACCAGGCGAAAGCTCCGGGTCATGGCATAGTTTAAGCCTCCGTTTTCCACCACCATTATCGGTATAACCAATGAAAGCATAGGCCATAAATAAAAACCGGGTATCAAACAGAACAAAAACGCTATCCCTACAAGAAAGCCAACAACTATCGAGCTACCTAGCACCCGAAAAAAATAATACTTCACAAAACCCCATACCTCTGCCACCGTAGCTGCCTGCCCGCCTTTACTGGCATATGCCGCTATATATGAAATAGCAACAAGCTGTACGAATATATGCGTCAGTAATGTTAACAACATGGCAACAAAGTATAGCGGATTTAAAAAATTAGCGAATATATCGCCCCTGCTATACATATAGCCGTCTTCCATGTTGCTTAGTATGTTTGCCTGATTTACCAGATTACTTGCCAGGCTCGCCACTATAAAAAAGCCGCATATCACTACATAGGCTTTCAATAAAGGTTTCAGATTTTGCTTCGCGAAAAGGAAGGTGTCATTAATAACATCTCCCAGGTCGCGGATTTTTCGTAGTTCAAAAGGGGGTCTTTCCATATCAGTTTATGTGTTTATCAGATTTTCTTTGTAATGCTATTGGGTAAAATACAACATACCACGATATAAATATCAGGGAACTCGTTAGTATAGAAATGCTCAGCCATTTAGGCATTTCCGTGTGCCGGGTTACAAAGCTTTCAAATATCGCAGCAATAATAAATAGCGGCACCAGCCCTATAGCTATTTTCATGCCATCTCTGGCACCTTTCTTAAATGAAATCAATCTGCTGTAGGTTTTAGGAAAAAGCAAGCTATTCCCCATTACCAGCCCCGCCGCACCTGCTATTATGATGGAGGATATTTCTATTACCCCATGTATCCATATTACCAGCACAGACTGCCAGCCAAGTCCTTTGCTAAAAAAGTAATATTCAAACGAGCCCAACATAACACCATTCTGAAATAACTCGTAGATAGATCCTACAGAAAAGAAAATACCCTCTACAAATGTCCGCAGCGCCACATAAATATTATTGCTGGCTATCATGATGAACATTATCGGCGCGTTCATCGTCTTATACACACCAAAGGGATCGCCCTTTGCTATGTTTTCATTGGTCATATTCACATAGTCATCTCCCAGTATCAGCCGCAGAAAATTGCTATCGTATTTTGCAGATATCACCCCTATCATGCAGAAGACAAAAAAGAAGAGAAAAGAATACAATAGCTGTCGGCGATACACCGCAAACAGCGAAGGCAGTTCATAACGCCAGTAGCTGATAAACCTATTGCCTTTTTCTTTCTTGTTCTTATAAATAGATTGGTGAAATTTCGCCGCCAGTCCATTTAGATATTTGGTCGTATTGGAATCAGGATAAAACGTCTTGGCATAAGCCAGATCATCCGAGATGGTTATAAAGCGCTCTGCCAGCACATCGGGGTCATGTGTCTGCATTTGTTCATATTGCTTCCACTTTTCAGTGTTCTGCTTTATAAATAGGGCTTCTCTCATTTTCGGGGCAGGTGATTTTTACGGGTTTAAAATAAAAAGAAATATTTGATCTGTCAGCTTATTAATTGACCAATGAAATATATTTTTGTTTTTATATGCAAACTATCAGAATACAGACCGCCCAAAACATAGATATAGATTATGAAATGGCCGGCCTGGGAGATCGTATTTTAGGCCGCCTTATTGACATTGCCATTTTTGTTGCACTTGTTATCATTGCCATCATTGTATCTACCGCCGCGGGCAGTAAAATATTTAGCACAGTCATTCTCATTATAATGGCGGCCTTCTTAGCCTTCTATGATCTGGTTTGTGAAATATTCTTCAATGGCCAAAGTATAGGCAAGCGTGCCATGAAGATAAAGGTTATTAGCCTCAACGGTGGACGTCCCACCATAGGTCAATATCTGTTGCGCTGGTTGTTCCGCATTGTCGATTTCTCCATTACCGGGGGCGTTTGCGCACTCATCAGCGTCGCAGTTTCGGAAAAGAAACAGCGCGTGGGTGATATTGTTGCCGGCACCACACTTATAAGAACAGCACCGCGCACCCATATGGATCACGTTGCATTTCCTTCCATACCAGAAGATTACACTCCTACCTTCCCACAGGCAACCCTCTTATCAGACCGCGACATGGCGCTTATAAAAGAAGTAATAACAGGCTATGAGCGCACCGCCAATTGGGACCTAATAGACAACCTCGCACAGCGCATTAAAGACTTGCTTTCCGTTTCAACTCCTTACAACATGAATAATTTGGAATTCCTGCAAACGCTGTTGAAGGATCACACATATTTGCTAACAAGGGTAGAGGCTTGATAAGCCCTACCCTTCTATCAATTTCAAAAATTCCTGCTCGCTTAGTATGGTAACGGAGCCCAGCTTCTTAGCCTTCTCCAGCTTTGAGCCTGCATCTTCGCCTACCACTAAATAGTTCAGCTTAGAGCTGACGCCTGATAGCAGCGATCCCCCTCTATCCTCTACCATCTGCTCTGCATCACTGCGTTTAAAATGGCTCAGTGTCCCTGTGAATAAAAACGTTTTCCCCGCCAGCTCGCCGCTCCCTTCCTTATTTCCCTTATGCTGATTGGTTAAACTCACGCCTGCTGCTTCTAGCTTTTCTATTAGTTGTCGGTTGGCATGCTCATGAAAAAAATGCGCTACTGCCGTAGCCACTTTGGGGCCCACATCTTCCAGTGTAGTTAGCTTTTCTATATCCCAGTCATACAAGTCTTTTAAATGCTCTACTGCATTCGCCAGCGTCTTGGCTGTTGTCTCTCCCACATAGCGTATACCCAATCCATATATCACTCTATTTAATGGTTGTTGTTTCGAATTGTCTATTGCAGTTTGTAGGTTGCTGATAGATTTCTCACCAAATCCACCTAGCTTCTTCACCTCATTCCAATCTATATTGTATATACCAGGTATATCTTTCAGTAATTTCAGTTCAAAGAACTTCAGCACATTCGCAGCACCCAGGTTGCGTATATCCATCGCATCCTTACTGGCAAAGTGTATAATGCGTTCCACCACTTGCGCGGGACAACTAATGTTTATACAGCGCCATGCTGCCTCATCCGCCTGCTTTTCAAGCGGCTCGCCACACACCGGGCAATGCGTCGGAAATTTTATCACCTCTTCATCTCCCGTTCTTAACTCCGCCAGCGGCTTCACAATATATGGTATCACATCTCCTGCCCTTTCCACCAGTACTGTATCTCCAATATACAGGTCTTTTTCTCTTACCACATCTTCATTGAACAGCGATATGGATGTCACTGTCACACCACCTATAGGCACCGGGTCTATTTTAGCTACAGGCGTTATATTTCCCGTCCTCCCTACCTGGAATTCCACCCTTCTTAATTTGCTCGTTGCCTGCCTTGCTTTAAATTTAAACGCCACTGCCCACCGTGGGTGATGCGTAGTCATCCCCATCTGCTCCTGCTGTTGAAAGCTGTTCACCTTCACCACCAACCCGTCCACTTCAAATGGCAGGCTATCTCGCTGCGCTTCAAAGCTGTGGCAAAATGCTATCACATCATCTATATTATCAAACACCTTCATTTCCTTCGCCGGTGTCGGAAATCCCAGGCTATGCAGCCACTGTATAGAATCATAGTGTGTATATAATCCTTTAGGCCTTGCTGCACTGCCACGCAGTGTATAATCACTTATATGGTACAGTATGGCTGTTAGTTTGCGTTTGCCCACCTCTCTTGGGTCCAGCATACGCAGCGTACCTGATGCTGCATTTCGCGGGTTCGCCAATGGCGCCAGTCCTTCGGCCACGCGTTGTTCATTAAATGCTTCAAAGGATTTCTTATGTATCACCACCTCTCCACGTATCTCTATCTGCTCCACTCCTTCTTTATCAAATGCTGCAGATAGCGGTATAGAACGTATCTGTTTTATGTTCGTCGTTATCTCTTCACCCATCACACCGTCTCCACGCGTTGCACCACGCACTATCAGCCCCTGCTCATATATCAGCGATATGCTGGCGCCATCATATTTAGGTTCTATACAGTATTCTATTTTTTCATTCTCCGTGTATTCCCTGCAGCGGCGATCCCAGTCACGCAGGTCTTCTGCATTGTAAGTATTGTCCAGGCTCAGCATAGGTACCAGGTGACTCACCGGCGGAAATTTTTCAGACAGGCCTGTAGCCACTCGCTGCGTAGGCGAGTCTTTACTCACCAGCTCCGGATATTCCTTTTCAATACTCTTTAATTTCGTAAACAACGCATCATATTCACTGTCCGATAGTACAGGCTCATCTTGCACATAGTATTTCCAGTCTGCGTATATTATCACATCGCGCAGCTCAGCTATAGTATCCTTATTACTTGTCTTGTTTTCCAGTAGAGATTTAGCCTTTTCGTACAAGGCTCTTTCATCCTGCTTTGTGTACATACTGCAAAGAAACTTTTTTGCGTTCTATTCGCCTAACAATTTTTTCCAGTCGCCAGCACCCTCACGCACCACTTCAGGCTCTCCGCTTGTACAGTCTATTATAGTAGATGGTACTATGCCTCCGTGTCCGCCGTCCACTACCACATCCACCAGCTCGCCAAACACTTCATATATCAGCTCAGGGTCAGTATATTGTTCCACCATTGCATCCATTGGCAACGATGCGCTCACTATCGGGTGCCCCAATTCTTTTACTATCTCATAGCATATCTTATTGTCCGGCACACGTATGCCTATCGTGTTACGTTTGGTTTTAAAGAGTTTAGGCACTTCTTTGCTCGCTTCCAGTATAAAGGTAAAAGGCCCTGGCAACGCTTTTTTCAGGAGTCTAAAGGTTGGGGTATCTATGCTTTTGGTATAATCGCTTATATGGCTCAGGTCCGAGCAAATGCAGGAAAAATGAGATTTTTTCGGGTCCACTTTTTTTATCCTGCATATACGGTTTATAGCTTCTGTATTAAAAATATCGCAGCCCAGCCCATATATGGTATCAGTAGGATAAATAATTACACCGCCGTTCCTTAGGTAGTCCACCACCTTACTTACATTACGCGCATGCGGATTATCAGGATGTATCTGCAGGTACATTGTGCCAATCTTTGTATAAAATTACGCATTTATCTCAGGTCATGTATTGCGTTCAGCGCTGTCGTCAACCGCGTTTCATGCTCACCTCGTATATCAGCCCAGGGCAGGCCACTGTTCTGTACTATGTCCCTGTATACATTGTAAAAATACTGCCGCATATCTTCTTCAGCATGTTCCCGCAGCGGGTCTTCCTCCCAGGCTATATCTATATACGTAAGCAGGTACAGGTCATATTTTCTTTTAGCTATTTCTTCCAGCACCCGCTGGTCACATCTTTTATATTTATGCTCTGCCCATACTTTTATCACATTCAGGTCAGTATCGCATACCAACCAGTCACCCGCTTTTGCAGCAGCGCTATCCTCAGTTGCTATCTGCCCCTTGGCTATCAGCGCAAGGTCGGCTTCAGTATATAAATTATTTCTTTGCTCCAGGTATTTACGGGCGTACTCAGGCACCCACACTGTGTTCAGCTCTTTTGCCAGCGCTTCGCTCAGCGTGCTTTTCCCGGTGCTCTCAGGGCCTATTACCACTATTTTTTTGCAGCTCAATTTTTTACTTCGCTTTTCTTGTGATGCCAATGCCTTTGCAGCCACTCATTGCCTTTATATCCCAGCCATGCACTTCCCGCGCCCACCACTGCGCCCACCAGCACATCACTTGGGTAGTGCATGCCCAGGTACATTCTTGAATATCCCACAGTTGCAGCCCATGCATACGATGGCACTATTACATACCACTTAGGATATTCCATTGTCAATGTTGTTGCCATAGCAAATGCATACGATGTCTGTCCCGATGGAAATGAAGGGTCGGTATCATTTGTGTAGGGAATAATATCTTTATATTTCGCATAAGGCCGCTCTCTGTTTACTCCATATTTCAGCCCTGTCACCAGCACGGTATTCACACTTAGTCCTATTATCGTTTGCCATGCCAGGCTCTTCGTAGCGCTGTCATGCCAGCCATAACCATATATCAGCTGTGCAACAGGCAGCGCTGCAGCTATAGGATACACGCTATTCGTCACGCCACTCATCGCTCCCATATAGGCAGTATTTCTGTGGTCATAAATACCCCGCAGCCAGGTTATATCTCTCCCCGCCGATTGCGCTTTAGCTACATTAGCTATTGCCATCAATAGCACTGCAAATGCTATTGCTTTACTTTTTGCGCACGATATAATTTTATCCATTCCAGGTATCCAAAAATAGCTACAATAAAAAGAAATAATGTAAGGCAGGCAGGCAGCGGTAACTTTTTATACAGCAGCAGCGGTATCGCAAAAAGGTTCGATAGGTTTAGCAACAACCAGTTTTCTATCTTCCTTCTCGCCAGCAGCCACATGCCCGCACCCGCAGTTGCACTCACCCAGCCATCCCACACAGGCACAGTCGAGTTTGTAAAATATTTCAGCACCAGGTAAAAGCCAAGCCAGCTTAGTGCTACTATACCTATGGTTATGCCCCATTCCCGCTTGTTACTCCATGTCACAGGCAGCGGTGGCTCGTTTCGCTTTCGCCACCAGTGCAGCCAGCCATATATGCTCATGGCCAGATAGTATATGTTCAGCCCGGCCTCTGCATATAGCTGTGCATGCGCCATTATATATATGTATATAGCCGTACTTATTATGCCCGCGGGATACAGCAACACATTATTTTTCCAGGCCAGCAGCACTTCCGCCACCGATAGTATCACAGATATCCATGTAAGCATATCTGTTTCTTTTATCTGTTCTATAAAAAGCGAAAACCAATGCTGTAGCTCCATGCAGGCGCAAATGTAAACACCCCGATGTTTAACAACTAATAAAATATGTTAGAATATTTTTCAAAACACGCTCTTCTTTTTGGAAAATATCGGATAAAGTATATTTTTGCACTCCCAATTACGGGTTTTGGTGCGGTAGCTCAGTTGGTAGAGCAAAGGACTGAAAATCCTTGTGTCGGGGGTTCAATTCCCTCCCGCACCACTAAAAGAAGCCTTCCTTTCCGGAGGGCTTTTTTATTTCAGCCTTCCCACATACACTTTCGTATCATAATAGATGGTCACCGTTCCATCCACTTCATATCTGTCAAATAGTATTTTCAGGTCCTCCGCCATTGCGGCATATCCATCCTCATCGCGTTGTGGCATGTACGATGACGATAGCAACCGCCCCTCCAGTCCGCCATAGTTAAATGTCTGGCTATTCTCAAATACCTTCATCTCGCACTGCCGTGGGCTGTAAAAGGCTGCTATATGCTCCATATTTATATTTCTATGGTCCACTAGCACGTAGTCCTTTGCATGTTTCAATATTAGCGCATCATATTCCTTTTCAAATCCCGTACTAATTTTTCGTTCATTCCATATCAGCACTACCACACCTTCCAGCTTTAATACACGTTTAAATTCCTCCTTAGCTTTTGTCACATCAAACCAATGAAAAGCCTGTCCGCATATTATTCCATCAATACTTTCATCTGTAAGTCCGGTTTGCTCTGCAGCACCATCTGTTGCTTTAAACCCTGCATACATTCCCAGCAATTCTATCGCCTTTTCACGCATCTCTTTATTAGGTTCTATAGCTATTACAGTATATCCGGCTTTCAGAAACAGCTCGGTTGAAATTCCGGTGCCTGCTCCTATATCCGCGATCATCTTACTGTTATCTATATTATACCTGTCTTGCAAAAAATTTATGATTTCAGATGGATAATTCGGTCTGTATTTTACATACTCCTCCACCCTGTTACTAAAGCGTTTCTTACTGTCTTGCATAATATAAAACTACTATAAATTGCTAACGCCGTTGTCTAAAAGCAGTAGTAAATATTCTAATGTGTATATATTCATATCATTGGCACGGTTTTAATGAAACATTATTGTTTTATTAAATTCAAACCTAACCCTTATCGCCAATTTATAATAATTTAACAATATGGATGTAGATAAATCCTTCACCGACGCTAAAGTTTCATTTACATATATTCCGGATGCACATTTAATTGATAATCTGCCTGTTGCAACATGCATATGTGATCTGAATGGTTATATCAAATATATAAATCAAAAAGCTGCTGAGCTTTTGCACTATTATGTCTCTGCAGATATCCAGCCCAATTTGCTCCAATATTTAAAACCATATAGCGCTGACAAGCAAAAACTAAACAATCCTGCTGCTATATTCTCAGAAGCTGGGGTATTTATTTCGCAATATAATTCGGACTTATTAGTCAAAACTAACATTAGCCGCTTGGTTAGTGAAGGCCCAGTCGGAATAGAGCTGATCATTTGCTTCGAGAATATCACAACTTTTATGCACGCCCAAAAGACCTTGCACATAGCCGAAAGTAAATATGAAGATCTCATTGCCACCCTTGAAAAACAAATTGAAGAGAAAACTACAGAACTTAAAAAAACGGTTAAAAATCTAAAAACAAGCGAAGAGCGTTATCACAGGATGGTAGATGAGGTAGAGGACTACGCTATTTTGCTGCTCGACAAAGATGGCTATATACAAAATTGGAATAAAGGTGCCGAAAAGATAAAAGGCTATACTGAAGCAGAAATAATAGGTAAAAATTTTAGAATATTTTACCTACCTGAAGATCAGAATAATAAATTACCTGAAACGCTTATCGAGCGGGCACGTATACATGGCAAGGCGGTGCATGAAGGTTGGCGTGTTCGCAAAAATGGCACTACCTTCTGGGGTAGCATTGTTATTACCGCGTTGCACAATGAAAAGAGTGAGGTAGTCGGCTTCACCAAAGTCACCCGCGACCTGACTGAACGCAAATACGCTGAAGACAAGCTAAAGGCTTATGCCGAAGAACTTAAAATACAGAATAATGAACTGCAACAGTTTGCCTATGTAGCCAGTCACGATCTGCAGGAGCCGCTCCGTAAGATCAAAACATTCAGTGATATGCTGATTACAAAACATAGTGCTTCTCTGGATGATGACGGGAAAAATATGCTGGAACGCATGCAATTAGCATCAGACCGTATGAAAGTACTTATTACGGACCTGCTTAATTATTCCCGCATCTCCCAGATGACAGATAAGGAGATGGTAAATACCACAAATGAAATATATGATATCCTTACTGATCTCGACACTACCATTAAAGACAAAAAAGCAATTATCAATATTGGCAAGTTATATCCTATATATGGCAATAACACTCAGATAAGGCAGCTATTTCAAAACCTGCTCAGTAATGCACTTAAGTTTAGCAGACCAGATGTGGCACCACAGATCAGCATTTCAGCTTGTATCATGCAGGGCTATGAAACCGATTTCAATTTACCAATAGAAAAATTAAAGCAGCGTTTTCAATATATTGAAGTACGCGACAACGGTATAGGCTTTGAGCAGCAATATGCCGATAAAATATTCCAGGTATTCCAACGGCTGCATGGCAAGGAAAAATATAAAGGTTCCGGCATAGGCCTCTCCATAGTGCAGAAGGTTGTGGAAAATCAAAATGGCTATATTAAAGCCGAAGGTATCCCGGGTGAAGGTTCTACCTTCAAAATTCTACTGCCGTATTAACCCTGTTTCATTTATTTCACCCGCTATAGCACACCCTGTGGTATCATTTTTTTGCTATTTACAAAAATGAAAAGATATGAAAACGAACAATGTGCACCGGGAAACAAATAATGTGCGTGCTAACCCTTTTGCATCACAGTCTGGCGGTAAGCGCCCTGAAAACAAAGACAACCTCGATAGTCGTGAAAACGAAGAACAAGATTTCAAGGGGAAGGATGTCACACACAATAAAAAAGATGTAAAATCAAAAAAACATCATTAACAAATCATTAGTAAACAGCTTAGTAAAAAAGTCATCACAATTGTGATGACTTTTTTACTACCACTTTTGGCTTGCCTTACCAGCTCACTAACAAGCTCGCATCCGACAAAATTCATAATATTTTTTCTCCTTTTTTGCGCCCTGTCAACAAGCTCGCACCGGATAATCACAACCCTTTTTTATTTTTCATTTTGAATTTTTAATTCGCAAAATGTGGACATCTTTATTTGGCATCCACTTGTTAATAATAGTACCTTGCTAAGGGCGATCCCCATCACTATGCACTAAGCTTCATCAAGGCCAACATGCATAAAAGTTCTTTGACATACTGTAAACCCTAAAAAATACCGCTAAGTATTTGGCTCAGGTATAAAAAGAGCAGTTTATACCCAATTATACCCTAAGCCAATCCGCTGAAATGCTTACTGGTAAATACATTCAGATAAAAATTACAAAAACAGCATTTTTTTTTCTGAATTATACCTTGCCCTTAAAAAGCAATCGAAAGTTAATAGTCTTGGTAATCTCCTTAATCCTGAGAATTCAGGTTCTCTTCCTCATCACTCTTCTTTTGCAGTTCCTCTATTCGCTCACTTGATGATTTTGATGTATCGTCCTTGTTGGCTGTTTCAAGGTTGCCTTTCAGGCTTTCCTTTAAAAAATCTTTGTCATGCGCCTTACTTTCATCATGCGTACCATCCCCCTTGTTAAAAGCTTCCTCGGGCAGCGGGCCGCTACCTCTGTTCTCATTCTGGTTTTCCATTCTATCCTGTGACATAAAATCTGATTTTAGATTAACTATGATAAAATAATATGCCACAGACGCTTGGCACCATTTTTACGGCCATTTATTTAACATTCTAATGGTTTTAAAAGCATAACATTCATGAAAGCTACACACTACCTTCTCGGCATTTTTATTCTTTTAGCAGCTGCTTCATGCGGCGGCAATACTTCCGCACCGGATTCTCCTCCTTCACACCGTCATCATCCGGCAAGTGATAGCGGAGACCAGTACGCCACCCCGGTGGACAGTACCACAGGTACAGGTGCGGGCGCTAATGCTCAATACCACAAAACTGATAGCACGAATAAGTAAGATTGAACAAGACAATAAACAAATAAGCAGCATTACATGTAATGCTGCTTTCATTGCTAATAAGAAGTGGTATTATTAAAATAAGAAATGGTTACGGGTTGTCTGCTGTCGCATCTTGTGCCAGCTTTGCATCATCTGGCCTTTGTTCCAGGTCTTTGTCCAACATATACAGTGCATCAGATTTAGCATTTGCCCCACCTGCTACTTTTATTTTATCCAACAGGTTTAGGGCAAGTGTTTCTTCTTCCACCTGTTCTTTTACAAACCATTGCATAAAGTTCCAGGTAGCCCAGTCTTTCTCTTCCATGCTCAGATCCACTATGCTGTATATGCACCTTGTATTTTCAATTTCCTGTTTAAAGACTTTTTCAAACAGCTCGTTTACGTTTGTGGGGTCGGCATCAGGTGCCGGTATAGCTTCTATTATCGGTTTGGCGCCGCGTTCCAATATATATTCCAGCACCTTCATCATATGGTTGCGTTCTTCCTGAGCATGTCTGAATAGGAAATTGGCTATGCCTTCATAGCCCAGGTCATTCGCCCACGATGCATATGATATATATATCTGGGCGGCATGTGCTTCCTTGGTTACCTGGCTGTTAAGCGCAGATACCATCTTTTTCGAGAGTCTGTTAGTATCCATAGTTATTTGTGTATGCTTAGATACGTTCATCCTCTTAAATATCTTGCCAGCAACTGCACATAATAGAAAACCTCTATGGGCACGTCTATTAAGCTCTCATATTATCTGGCTGCCAGTTCTTTATGGCCCGTTTTATCTCATCGGCAGATAAGCGATCATCAATGGCTCTCCGTATCAGTGCAGGCAATTCTTCATCCGGCGCAAATCGCAAAGCTGCCAGTTGCCCAAAAGAAAGTTGCTGTTCAATAGGTTCCAGGCGCTGTTGTGTAAGTATATAATATCGTAGCCTTAGCTCCAGGCGCACTATTCTGTTTTGGTTATTTAATGCATAATGCTGCCGCATCATAAAAGAAAGAATGGCTATCAATAGCAACAGCACCGCAATAGCCGCCCATAGATACGCCTGCTGTGAAAATGCAAAAGCGCAGCCTACCGCCATAAGGAAAGCGATCCCTAATACAGGATAATATATAAAATGATGCGGCGTATAATACCGCACATGGTTACTATAGTTTTGCTCTTTCATACTGCTAGCCTGGTGTTTAAAAAGATGAATGCATTATTGCGGGTGAAACATTTGTGCCAGCATTCCATATAGCTCAGGATGATGCGTCTTCAATTCAGCAGGTTTTTCAAAGAAATATTCGGATATCACTGCAAAGAATTCAGCATCGTTAGTGGCACCATATAGGTTAATATCAGAGTGGCCGCTTTGTCTCATTTGCTGTATGGTTTCATGCATATATTTTACCCATGGTATTATATATGAGCGCCCCAGCAAGTATTCAGGTATGCCATCTGTAGCGCCGTCTGCTTTGTCCAGCAGGTGTACAAATTCATGTATCACGGTATTATATCCATCATTGTCGTTGGCAAACGAGCTGCGCACCGATGGCTTTGAAAGTATCATCTCCCTGTGCAGCGCACCGTCACCCACCATTCCCAATAGGGTACGCTCGCCCTTGTCCGTATCATAGTCTTTATTAAAGGTGCCTTTATAAAGCAGCACTTCAGATATATTATTATATCGCCAGTCTGGGAATGAAAATATAGGGATGATCGCCCCGCTTGCTATTAGTAACCTATCCAGGTCTTCTACTTCTGTATCTACACCAGTTATTGCCACATGTGCTAAAAAATCTTTAATACGTTGCTTAAAAACAGTTTTATCTGCAGCACTTAGTTCCCGGTAAAATCGCACCTTATCTAGCAATATTTGTTCCGTATCTGCGGGTAATGCATATGTGGTCACGCGTTTCCGCTGTTTGGCGTATACGCTGAAGCCGCTAATAATAGCAACGACCAGTATTACAAATATCACTATCATGCAAACGAAGATACATTATAAAAAAACCATCGCGCATCGGCAACACGTTAGGCGAGTTTAATCTTTGACTATAAAAGTTTGACAAATCCAGTTTTTTAACGCGCAGTTTGTAAAGGACCAGTTAAACAGTGCAATTCAGTTTGCCAAAAGTATATGATGTACGTTATTCGTAACAATAAAATCAATGCCTATGAAAAGCATGCTTTGGTTACGAAGCGCAATTCTGGCAGCGGTATTGATGTGTTCACCTATGCTGGCCGTTCAAAGCCATGCTAGTATCTTCGACGACCTTTTCGGTTGGTGGGGTGGCGGCGGCAGTGGTGGTGGTTCGTGCCCACCTGCAACAGCCCCCATAGACGGGGGTCTTAGCTTGCTGGCAATTGCAGGTGTAGGTTATGGCATCAAAAAGATGACTGCCGGAAAGAAGGACAAAGACAAGCAGGATAAATAACATCCGGGTCTGAATTCCTTGAAATATGCCCTCAGC
>Ga0207671_10000259_pt1 | contig 79366 bp, 57 predicted proteins | sample KBSC24metaG_FD_184352 | JGI IMG/M metagenome (GOLD analysis project Ga0207671, IMG submission 184352) | Corn rhizosphere microbial communities from Kellogg Biological Station, Michigan, USA - KBS C2-4 metaG (SPAdes) (version 2) | ecosystem: Host-associated > Plants > Roots > Rhizosphere > Soil...
GACAGGACTTTCGTTATTACGTTAAAAAGTATATTCACCCTCCTTACCAGGTGCAATTTAATACCAATGATAACTGGCCGGTTTATCGTTATTCAGGCGCACTGCTATTATTAGCAGAATGTTTGGTAGCCGAAAACAAAAACGGTCAAGCGCTGCCTTATCTGAACCAGGTTAGGGCCAGGGCCGGGTTGCCTGCATTAGCCAGTGCTACAGCACAGAACGTTGCCAACGAAATGCGGCATGAACTTGCATTTGAAAATCACCGCTGGACGGACCTGATCCGCAACGGCACAGCTGTAAATGTCTTGAATGCCAAGGGGGTAACCATGAAGTCGCTATACGGATGGTTGCTGCCTGTTACTTTCAACGTAACGACCGACCGCCTGATTTACGCGGTACCATTCCGTGAATTACAGATCAATAGTAAACTGACCCAAAATCCTGGCTATTAATATATGTGATTTAACTAACTACACCTGAAGCAGCGAAACAATTGAACCTGATCAAATTGTTTCGCTGCTTCAGGTTATTATTTTATTAATCTAATACCTTATACCAAGCACCATTAAATTTATCTTATGGATGGAATATCTTTTCGCCGCTTCGGCTTTCCTGCAGCCCTGGCGCTTTTTATTTTAGCTGTCGTTCATGTTGGTCACGCACAACAAAGGAAAACGCAAACCAAAAAAAGTACAGGAACTACCGATACCCTGCTGAGAACATTTCAATCACCGCCGGATTCCGCAAAACTGAGGGTTTATTGGTTTTGGGTTTACAACAGGGTAGATAAAGCAGGAATTACAAGAGACTTACAGGAGTTTAAAGCGAAGGGGATTAGCGGCGTCAATTTGATCTGTAACGGAGGATATGGAGGTGGGGCACCCCTTCCTGGCGTGGTATTTCTTGGTGAGGAGTGGCGTGAACTTTTCCGTTTCGCTGTCAAAGAGGCCAAAAGGTTGCATATGGAAATTGGTTTTAACCTGGCCGGAGGCTGGACCATGATGGGTCCTTCGGTTACTCAGGATAACGCGATGAAAAAGATAGTGTCGACGCAACTTAAGGTTGACGGAGGCCATTTTTCAGGAAACCTGGCTCAGCCGGAAGTTGTTGATGGCTATTACCATGAGATAATAGTACAAGCTTTTTCCTTAGATGCCAATGGTATAGTCAACCCGGCGTCAATAATTGATGTTACTGCAGGCCTTCATGAGAACGGTCGGTTTGAATGGAATTTCCCAAAGGGTAAATGGGTGATATTAAGAACCGGCTATACACTTACCGGAAGTAAATGGCAGGTGTATCCTGCGGGTGATACTTTTAAAGGAGGAGAGGGCTATCAGATTGACTATTTAAGTAAGGCGGCATTGGACGACTATTTTAACCATTTGGGCAAGACCGTAATTGCTGAAGCCAAAAAGGCAGGCGGGAAATTGGATTATTTATGGTCAGATAGCTGGGAATGCGGGAAGCTCACCTGGACCCAGGATTTTATGGACCAATTCAGCAAATTCCGGGGCTATGATTTAAAACCTTATTTGCCTGCCCTGGCTGGCTATAATGTTGTAAATGCGGAGGTATCTACAAGATTTCGGGAAGATTTTGACCGGACCATCCAGGATTGTATCGCTATTAATTTTTACGGACATTTTGCAGAACTGTGCCACCAAAATGGTATAAAGGTTGGCAATGAGGCAGGTGGGCCCAATAATATTCCTCCGCAGGATGTTTTGAAAAACTTCGGCACTTCAGACATCCTGGCCGGTGAGTTCTGGGTAAATGGAAACCGTAATGCGCCGGGAGGGTATAATAAAAACAGGCGGTCACGGCTGAATCTGAAACAAACCTCTGCCGCAGCACATGTATATGGGAAGCGGCAGGCAGAGGCAGAAGCATTTACGGAACAGGAAAGAGACGGTACCCATTGGACGCTGGGCCCAACAGACCTGAAGCCTTACGCTAATGATGCGTTTTGCGAGGGCATTAATCGTTTTATGCTTCACGCCGCGAGCTGTCAGCGACCTTCGGACGGGAAGCCGGGATATGTGCAATGTGCCGGGCAGCATTTTACGCCAAACACAACCTGGTGGGAGCAATCGTCTGCTTTTTTCAGTTACCTATCGCGCTGTCAGTACATGCTTCAGCAAGGGAATTTCGTGGGCGATGTTTGTTTCTACCTGGGCGAAAGACCGCCGCTACTGGCACCGCCGAAGTACCTGATTCCTACGCTTGGGCCCGGTTATGATTGTGATTACACTAACCCCGAAGCATTATTGACCAGGATGAGCGTCAAAAATGGGCGGATCGTTTTACCTGATGGTATGAGTTACAGGTTGTTGGTGTTACAAAATTGTACTTCCACCTTGCCTGATGTTACTCAGGACGTAGGTGATTATCAGAGCCTTTCTGTGTCTCCGATCCCTTCCAATGCGATGTCACTGCCTGTGATTAAGAAGATTCGGGAGCTGATCAATATGGGAGCAACCATTGTCGGTCCTCCGCCAGCTGTATCTGCAGAATTAAAAAATTATCCGGAATGTGATGAAGAGGTGAAAAAGATAGCCGCGGAGATATGGGGCGATCTGGACGGCAAAACCCGAACCGAGCGCCGGCTTGGAAAAGGACGTGTGATCTGGGGGAAAACACCCAGGGAGATTTTAACCGCGGATCATGTTGGTCAAGACTTTTCTTTTCCGGGTCAGGCTGAAAATCCGGATCAATTTGACTATATCCACCGCAAAAGCGGCGAAACAGAAATTTATTTTGTAACCAACAGGACCAATGAGCATCAAGTAAGTGATTTTACTTTTCGGGTTGCCGGCAAACAGCCTGAGATCTGGGATGCAGTAACAGGTAAGCCTGTTATGGCAAAATCATATCATCAGGCTGACTCCTATACCACATTGCCCCTGGAAATGGATGCATTCAGCTCCTATTTTGTTGTTTTTCGTAAGCCCATCGCGATGAGTGCCAAAGGACTGGCGGCGCATAATTTCCCTCAATTAAACGAGCTAACCCAATTAGACGGCTCCTGGAACACTGCATTTGATCCCAAATGGGGCGGTCCGGCAAAAGCGGAGTTCCCGGAATTGGTCAGCTGGACCAAGCGGCCGGAAGAAGGAATCAAGTATTATTCAGGTACGGCGACCTATACGAAAACATTTGACCTGGGTAAACATACTGAGGGGCAAATTAAAGGGCAAGGCAGTCCGGAAAGAATTTACCTTGATCTTGGCAATGTAAAGGATGTTGCTGAGGTGCGTTTGAACGGTAAGAAACTGGGCATCTTATGGTGTGCTCCATGGCGCCTTGACATTACAGATGCCGTTAAGCCAACCGGCAATTTATTAGAGGTTGAGGTAACCAATTTATGGGCTAATCGGGTGGTTCATGATTTAAGCCTCCCAAAAGAAAAGAGGGTTACTAAAACGCATGATGTTTTTCGTTTTGAAATGCTGAACGTCAATACGCCATTGCTTGAATCCGGATTGATAGGCCCTGTTAAATTGTATTCGGATAATAAATAATGCTTAATAGGACATCGTGTCTTTAGCGCAGTGTTAAGACACGATGCCTTTTAACCAACCTAACCTATTAACTAATATTTAAATGAGATCAAGCTTAGTTTATGTTGCCGTATTTATATGTCTGACGGCAGTGTTCTTTTGTTCAGAACAGGTATCAGCCAATGGCATAAAATACGGCCCGGGATCCGGAATTACAATTACTGTTCCGGATAACAAATTATCACTGGTGATCGATTATTCCTCAGGATATGTAATCAAGGAACTAAAAATAAAAGGGCACAATGTTTTATCTCCTGCCGGCATCCGCACAGGGATCAAAACAAAAAACGGTGCATATTTTTCGAACGGCAATCCGGATGGTATCAAGCTTACCACGAATAACGGTGTCATCAAGCTATCTGGCCTGAAATATGGTGATAAGACCGTCTCCCTTAACGAGACCTGGGTTTTCAGCATAGCTGGTGAAAAGATCCGTTGGAATATTACCCGGGAATATAGTAACGGGGTTATCCTGGAGGATATGGCGATGCCACAATATAATTTTGCAAACATGACGGTCTGGAAAGGCGGTATTTTAGACAATGGCGGCATGGTTTGGTGTAAATACCTTAAACATGTTGATGACACCTATGGTGTGCACACTGGCGGTGTTACGTTCTGGAATGCCGAATCTGGCGATGGTCTGCGAATTAGCTCTAAAACGGATAAGGGGCAATATGTCGCAACCAAATATTCGCATAATGCGAAAAATGAGTTTACCTGTACACAATATGTAACAGATAGTTCGTTGGCAGAACGGTATGGTCTGAGCCGCTTTGTATCAGGAAAGTCAGATGTTTTCGCGCCATTTCAAATAAAAAAGGTGGTTGCCAAACAAGAAATTGAGCTTCAGTATATAGACTATTTTAAGGCTTATTCAAGAGGGACATTGCCAGGGATAGATGCCGGCGCTGTACGCGAATTGCTGAATACGACAGGGCGATACGGTGTGGTGGACAATAATATCATCGGGGCAAATGGCTGGGTGTCTAATTGGAAATGTCTGCACGAGCCGTTTTTTGCACAAATAGGGATGGCCGTAGACGACAAGAACTACACAAAAAATATGTCGGCTACACTGGACCAGGAACGGGATGAAGCTGTTTTACCCAGCGGGCGTGTATTGTCGCGATGGCATAATGATGCCAGTGATGAAATACCTGGCACTTACAATCCCAAAACAGGTTATTATGAAGCCATGTGGGGATATACTATTGATTCACAGCCTGATTTTGTAATCAATGCCAGCGAACAATTTGACCTGAACGGCGATATCAAATGGTTGCGTGCGCATCAAATTACCTGCGAAAAAGCACTCGATTGGCTGATCAAGCGCGACTCCAATCACAACGGTATTTTTGAAATGATGAATAACAACCTTTCAGAACAAAAATGCAGTGACTGGCTGGATATTGTTTGGGCAAGTTATGAAAATTCGTTTGTTAACGCACAGATGTATGAAGCGCTGACACTTTGGGCAAACTGTGAAAAAGTATTAGGGGACAAAGAAAAGTCGACGTATTATACAAACGTAGCCAAACGATTGAAGGAGGCCTTTAACAAGCCTATAACCGAAGGTGGTTTTTGGTCACCGGAGAAAAAACAATACGTTTACTGGCGCGACGATGATGGTTCAGTTCATGGTGATAACCTGGTTACACCAGTGAACTTTGCGGCTATCGCGTTTGGACTTTGCGATGATCAACAAAGGAAAAGTCAAATCCTGGAGCAAATAGAGGCGCGATCCGTTAAAGAAAATCTTTTTCACTGGCCGCTATGTTTTGATTCTTTCACAAGGGAAGAAGTTGGCGCAGGAAACTGGCCTTTTCCTAAGTATGAAAATGGCGATATTTTTCCTACCTGGGGATATCTTGGAATCAGGGCATATGCCAATTGCAATAAAAGCATCGCACTAAAATATATTAATAATATTCTTAACCAATACCAAAAGGACGGCCTTTCATCTCAAAGGTATAACCGCGTTACACAAGCAGGGCAGGGGGACGATATTTTAGCAGGCATTTCAACGACAATAACAGCCCTGTATCGCGATATATACGGTATCCGCCCCAAATGGAACCGAATGGGGATCGAACCAAATATGTCAGCATCGTTGAACGGTACGGCGTTTTCATATACACTCAGAGATACGGTATATCAATTAAAATTAAGCGTTAACGATTATACTATGAATACCAAAGGCTTTTCAATAAAAAGCGGAAATGCTTTTGGGGCGAGTATGAAGGGTTTGCTGCTGACCTTTTACCCGGGCAATAAAGAGGATGTTTTTTTGCAGATAACTGCGGGATCAAAGAAAAAAGTGGCGATGCAAATCAACTCGTGGACAGAACATTCCTTTTCGTGGACAATGAAGTCAGCTGATAACTACCGCTACATAATTAAAGGCTTACAACCGAAGGAGTTTTATAGCATAGAAATCAATAAGATAACCCGAAAGATAAGGGCTGACGAAACGGGCAGTATAAATATAACAAGGTTGGACAAATGGCGTAAATCGCAATTAAAAATTTAACCTGAAACTGTCTCCGGAAAAAGGAGAGCCTGGTTAGAAGGATTTTAAAATTGTCGTACTGCGGCTATTTTCCATCGATGTTGAACCAGAATGATCACCCAGCCATATCAAACCTTAATCACAACTTCTAACGAAAAGATACAATGAGTTCTTCTCTAAACAAATCGGATAAGGAACTTACAGCTTTGTTGAAGAATGGAAATGCTGCTGCATTTACTGAGTTGTATCATAGGTATAGTTCTAAAATGTATGTCAATATATTTAGGTTGGTGAAGGATAAGGAACTTGCTCTGGAGATGGTGCAGGTTTTGTTTTCAAAGATTTGGCAACGCCATGAAACCATAAGCTATGAGCAAGATTTTGCCGGCTATTTATACAGGGCAGGCTCCAACCTGGTTTGTGACTTTTACAGAAAACTGGAATGCAACAAGAAGATGGAGTCACATTTCAAATCTACTTTCATAGAACATTATTCGCACATCGAGGAAAAGATATTTTTTAAAGAGAGTGAAAATTTACTGGAACAGGCATTGGCAGAGCTATCGCCGCAACAACGGCAGGTCTATCAACTCATTAAAATTGACGGTTTAAGTTACAAAGAAGCTGCCACGAAACTTGGCATTTCTCGCCATACTGTCAAGGAATATTTATGTAAGGCAAATTTTCTTATAAAATCAAAAATGCACAAGCATTTGGAAATTGTTTCATTTTGCATACTTTGTTTATATATAGTTTTGCATGGTTAAATGATGCGTAGTTTTATCATTTGCTTTAGCCCCCCATACATGTTTCTAAATACGTCTTTAATAAAACGTATAATTGTTGATAGATGAACTACAGGGAATTATCAATTCTTTTTGAAAAACTGGTAAACAATGAATGTACTGAAAAGGAAGCAGATGAAGTATTAAAACTGCTATCGGATAGGTCCTATGATCGTATGTTTCGTCAACTCGTAGAGGCGCAATTTCAACGAGCAGATGATGACCCAATTCCCATTGAAGTTCCGGAAGAGGAATTGAACCTTAAATTACACGCCATCTTAAATACTAATTTGCTTTCCAAAAAAGTCGGTAGTAAATATTTCCGGGGACTACAAAAGTGGTACATCGCAGCCACCGTACTCTTATTTCTTGCTGTGGGTGCCTATGTGTTTAAAAAGGCTACACTCCCCAATCCGCTGTCCAATAACCATCAGCAAAAAATCTCCTTCGGAGGGAATAAGGCCACTTTGACCTTAGGTAATGGTAAGAAAATTAATTTAGCGGATGCAGCCAATGGTGCCATTGCATCGCAATCCAACCTTACCATAAAAAAAACAAAGGAAGGCGTAGTGGTTTACCAGGCAAATACTTCTTCCGGGGCAGCCGGCTCTTCGACTGCACGGCCTTTGTTTAATACTATTACAACACCAGATGGCGGTCAGTACGAAGTAGTACTTCCCGATGGGTCGAAGGTCTGGTTAAATGCAGCATCTTCTATAAAATTCCCGGCACAGTTTGCATCAAATGAACGTTTGGTTGAGTTAAACGGTGAAGCTTATTTTGAGGTGGTGAAGGCGTTTAGCGTTCAAAAGGGGGTTGGCAAACTTGAAAGGTTACCTTTTATTGTTTTGAGCGGGCGGCAAAAAATACAAGTATTAGGCACCCGGTTCAATGTTAACGATTACCGCGAGGAGAATACAGTTAAAACAACATTGCTGGAAGGGGTGGTGCAAGTCAATTCGCTGATTGATGGTCAGCAAAGCCCGATTCCAATTGCGACGCTTCGGCCTGGGCAACAATCCGATTTGACTGGGCGCAATTTTAAATTGAGCATGGCCGATACTGTTTCGGCAATAGCCTGGAAAAATGGCTTCTTTCAGTTTGACAATGAAGATATCTACGTTGTGATGCGTAAGATTTCCAGGTGGTATAATGTTGATGTAGAATATCGTGGCGATATGCGTGGAAAAGTCTTTTCCGGTGCAATATCAAAATATACGAACGTAACTGCGGTACTCAGGATGCTGCAGTTAACTGGTAGCGTTTCCTTTACTATAAATAAACGGACAATAATAGTCTCTTAATAACCCATTCATTTTTTATTTAGCATCACAATTCTCTAATTCCTTGTGAAAACAGCAAGTTAAAAGTTACCGCCTTTTATCCCCGGTAATTCCTAATTTCATATATTACTTAAGTCACTAGGGTAATGTTAGCCCACATTATAAATAACATCGGATGAGTTTACACCTATTCCAAAAGAATAGTTTATATTCCCAATACCTTATGAAAAAATTGCCAGTGCGGATGCTACTGTCCGAAAGCAATTTGCGATACGAATTTTGAACAGTTACCAACTAACTTATCAGAACAAGCCGGATAATCAAATAGGGAGATATATCAATTAAAAGTGCGTTCCGTATCTTACCCGGAACGCACCACATCGCAATCAACTAAATCCCTGGAACCGTTTGCAGGACTAAGTTTTTTGGAGCAATGTCATTCCGACCGAAGGCTTTTCACCGGGTTGGTCAATGCTGCTTTTATACTGTGGTAACTAACAGTGGCTAAAGTGATCAGGAAAGCGCCTGCTGCGGTCAATGCAAAAACCCACCAGGACAATCCGGTGCGGTAAGTATAATGCTGCAGCCACTGATGCATAAAATACCAGGACAACGGGACCGCGATGACCAGGGCGATTCCCACAAGAATGACAAATTCTTTCGATAAAGAACCCCAGATGCTCACCACGGACGCGCCCAGTACCTTGCGGATACCGATCTCCTTGATGCGCTGTTCAGCAACAAATGATGCCACTCCGAATAATCCGAGACAGGAGATAAAGATAGCGAGCACCGCGAACACGGAAGCCAGCTTTCCGGTACGTTCTTCGGCTAAGAATTTTTGGGCGTATTCACTATCCGCGAATTTGTAATTAAAAGGCGCTTCCGGCGCGAATTTTTTAAAGACGGCTTCGATCCTGGCGAGTGCAACGGATGCAGGCATACTGTTCCTGAGTTTCAAGATGATCACATTGAATGACCGCTCCCGGTCATCCATCAAAAATACCACCGGGGTTACCGGTTCGAAAGGTGAATTCATGACCATGTCTTTCACCACACCCAGCACCTTCCAGTCTTTACCATGCCATTTGATGGTTTCACCTACCGGTTCTTTCAGCCCCATCTGCCTGATGGCCGCCTCATTAAATAAAAAGCCTGACGAATCACTCAGGAACTGCCTGGAGAAATCCCGCCCTTCCTTCATTTTCCAACCCACCACGCTGCCAAAATCGGGATCGACCAGCACGGTGCCGAAAACCTCCTGCCGGTTGGGGTCTTTTCCTCTCCAGCTCAGATTATCCGCCGAGGACCAGGTTGCTGTCGTCGGATTGGACGACGGGGATACGCCGGATACTGCGCCTGTGTTCAACAGTTCCTGACGGAAAGCGCTATACTCTTTAACCGAATTATACGGTATCGATAGGAGGTTATCCCGGTTATAACCTACCGGTCTGTCCCTGGCGAATTCAATTTGTTTGAAAACAACAATGGTCCCGATGATGATCGTAACAGAAACGGCAAATTGAAGGACCACCAGTACTTTACGGGGCATGGCTGCCGATGGCCCTGCCCTGAAGGTTCCCTTCAATACTTTAACGGCATTAAAGGATGACAGGTAAAGCGCCGGGTAACTGCCTGCAATAAGTCCGGTTAGGAGGCAAAAGCAAAAACAGATGAACCATACCAGCGGGTCATTCCAGATCAAGTGCAGCTGCTTGCCCGAAATCTCGTTAAAAAAGGGCAGGCTAAGCCAGGTCAGCAGAACGGCGATCAGGAACGATATAGCGACAATTAGAAAAGATTCGCTTAGGAACTGCGTCACCAACTGCCCTCGGAGCGAGCCGATGGCTTTGCGTATCCCCACCTCTTTTGCCCGCTTTTCGCTCCTCGCCGTGCTCAGGTTCATGAAATTAATGCAGGCCAGAAGTAGAACGAATAAGCCGATAATGCCAAAAAGCCATATGAACTGCAGGCGACCTGCGACAGCGATGCCGTCTTTAAACTCGTAGAGATGCCATTGCTTCATCGGAAATAAGATCAACGCGGGTTTGGTAGGATCTTTTCTGCGTTCACTCAGGATGTTCTGTATTTTATGGGCTACTTGGGGCAACTGGCTTCCTTCATTCAGCAAGGCAAAAATCTGGAACGAACTATCGTACCAGTTAGTCATGTCTCCGGCACTTTTAAACAGGAGACGGATAGGCGCTATAAATTCAACATTGCCCAGCTGTGTATTTTGAGGCAGGTCCTGGTACACTCCGCCAACCTGAACCAGGTAGGCATCACTGATCTTAATTGTTTTGTTGATGGGATCGGCATCTCCGAACACGGCCCGCGCGAGAGATTCGTTGATCAGTATGGTGCCAGGTACGTTGAACGCCGTTCTCGATCCCTTCACCATATTCAGTGTGATGATATCGGTCATTGCAGGTTCGGCAAAACAGCCGATTCTGGAAAAGGCATGATTGTTAAAATTGATATTCTGCTCGTAGATAACTGCGGCGGCAACAGCTTTAAAGTCGCTGCCATACTGCCCCCGCAATTCTGCTGAAAGCGGAAAAGGCTGCGAGGCCTGCGTAGCTATGCCGCCGCCGACGTTCTTGTTGGCCAGCACCTGCACGATACGGTCATAATTCGCATTGAATTTGTTGAACGATACCTCGTCCCATATCCATAAACCGATGAGCATAGCCACAGCCATACCCACGGCCAGGCCGCTAATATTGATCAATGAGGAGGCTTTGTTCCTGGTCGTGTTCCGCCAGGCAATTTTCAAATAATTTTTAAACATATGATTCCGGGTTACCTGGTACGAAATTACCGACCGGGGCCGGGAACCATATGTCAAATTATAAGATGGCAGTTGTTTTTTATACGTTGCAGGAGTTTTTCCAGTCAATCGTTTGAATGCGCGGTGAAAGGTGCTGGGCGAGTTAAAACCGGAATCATAAGCTATGCCCTCCAGGGTGAGCTGATCAAAAGCCGGGTCCTGTATCTTACGGACTACATCGGCTACGCGATACTCATTGACAAAGTCATTGAAGCTTTGTTTAAGTACGGTATTGATGATCGCAGACAATTCGTGGATAGTCAGCCCAAGCTTTTCAGCCAGTGTGGGCAAACTCAGATCCGGGTCTTTGTGATAAGCACCCTTTTTCATCATTTGTTTAAGCCAGCTGGCTTTATGCTTAAATGCATCCGGCGATGGTAATTTCAAAAAATAGGGTTCATCTGCCGGCGAGTTGATTTCAGGCTTTAAGATCACCCTACCGGCCGTTCCTATCGCAGATACTGCCAATAGAAGGTATAAAGGATGGAATAGATGCGTTGACTGGCTATTGTGGTATAAGCAGGCGGCGGTATAAAAAGGTATCCACAATAGCCATAGAAAGGCGAAACCTGTCACCAAATTGTGCAGCCAGCGCAATTTCAGTCTGTAACGGTCGCCGCCCTTAAATTTCAAGGCCTGGGAAAAGTTTTTGATCAACCTTTGAGCCGCATACAAATAGGCGCAAACCGAAATGAATACCAGGAATTGAAGTACTGTGTTCAACCATGGTATACTTGGTGGATCGTAAATAGCTGACATAGCCTCTGCCAGAGAGGGACAGAAATGCAGCAGGGCGCGGGAGCGGAATTTGTAGTCCGGCTTTGCTATGCTTCCTACATAAAAGTAGATAAGCGGCCCTAGGGCCAGTGAAAGCTGCGGTAGTTCCGGGCGGATGTCATCGTCCAAAGCCCGCAACATCTCAACAACAGTAATCAGGAGGATGAGGCCAAGGATCCTGTTTGCAGCCTTATTGCCTTTTTGGACAAGTAATAATATCAAGCTGAAAGCAATCCCAACGAATATGGTTCCCAGGAAAGCCAGGTCATAGAAATCGATATGAAAGGTGTATGCTTTCATTTGCGAACTTGCATCAATCTCCGTTCCGTAATATTAAATGATTGATTATCAGAACGGTATAATATATTCATTAAAATGACTGTTTCATATCCGAACATGGCCATGTACGGTTTTGAATGGTAAAGAATAGTCGCGATCCACAATTGCGTAAAGTGTTCTTGTGTGTAAAGTGTAAAGTTGCCATTTGTTACATAAACACATTAACTATAATTCTATTGGTCCCTCCCCCCATTGTTTTTTCTGTAGCCGTCTTTACTATACCAATACCTAAATAAGCTGTCTCACAGCCTGTTTATTTTAAAATAAAAGAAATAGTGCAAGTACGTTATAAATGAATTTTCATTTAAAAGAGAATTATAAACTGCCTGAAAACGAAAGGAGGAGAATTATGGACTAAACTTACTACTCTCAAAGGTAAAACAATACCAGGATTGCTAGAGACAACCCTGGTACAAAGTTGGCCTATGGAAATCATTCCTGTTAAAGAAACAACTTTCATTTCATAAACCTAATTCCAAATGTATAAAACTTACACGGCATTTTGCTGCGGTATAAATTCCCGCATTATGCTCAAATGGATCAAGATAATGAAGCTTACCATTATTTTATTAATTGCCACTTTTTTGCAGGTTAGTGCAGCCAGTTACGGGCAAAAAGTTAATTTGAAAGTCAAAGAGGCTACGCTGGAAAATGTTTTAAAAGAAATTAAGGCTCAAACCGGCTTTAATATTCTTTATAACACCAACGCGCTAAAAGACGCAAAATTGATTAGCCTCGATCTTAAAAATGCAACACTTGATGACGCCTTAAAAAAAAGTTTTGAGGGGCAGGCTGTTACTTTCCTTATCGAACAGAAAACCATTATTGTTAAAAAAAAACCTGCAACGGCCGGGGCCATGGAAGTAAAGCCCGGTAACCTGAAAATAACAGTTACAGGGACAGTCAGAGATTCTTTAGGCACCCTGCCAGGTGTAACCATCAAAATCAAGGGAACCAGTTTAGGCACAAAAACAGATGAGAATGGCAAGTTTATTTTAGATGTGCCAAATGATAACGCTGTACTCGTATTTTCCTTTGTCAGCTACCTTTCCCAGGAAGTGCCGGTATCCGGTAAAAACGTCATAAACGTCCTGTTAAAACCCGACAAGAAATCCTTGAGCGAAGTAGTGGTGGTCGCTTTTGGAACCCAAAAGAAAACCGACATGGTAGGGTCAGTTACGTCCATTAAAATGTCTGATCTTAAGATTCCGTCAAGTAACTTAACAACCGCACTGGCAGGCCGAGCCGCAGGCCTGATTGCCTATCAGCGCAGTGGGGAGCCCGGCAAAGACAATGCCGATTTCTTTATTCGGGGCGTTACCACGTTTGGTTACAAAAACAATCCTTTGATCCTCATAGATGGCATGGAACTAAGCACAACCGATCTGGCCCGTTTACAGCCGGATGATATTGCCAGTTTTTCCATTCTGAAAGATGCCACTTCAACAGCTGTATACGGCGCGCGCGGTGCCAACGGGGTTATTTTGGTAACCACCAAACAAGGTAAGGTTGGTAAAGCACAAATTGCATTTCGTTTAGAAAACTCCATTTCAACTTCAGTGCGGGATATTGAACTGGCAGATCCAGTTACTTACATGAAACAATCTAACGAAGCGATATTAACCCGTAATCCCTTAGGTGTGACACTGTATAGCGACGAGAAGATTGCCAATACTGCAGCTGGCCTGAACCCGATCATTTATCCTGCCAACGATTGGCGGAAGGAGATTTTCAAAAATTACACCATGAACCAGCGCGCTAACTTAAATGTAAGCGGGGGAGGAGATGTTGCCAAGTACTTTATATCTGGATCTTTAAATAAGGATAACGGGATGTTGAAGGTAGATCACCGGAACAATTTCAATAATAACATTGATTTAACAAGTTATTCGCTTAGGTCAAACATCACCATAAACCTGACTAAAACAACCGAAATGATCGTTCGCTTAAGCGGCAACTTCGACGATTATACAGGGCCTTTAGATGGCGGAGCAGGGATGTATAATAAAGTTGTACACTCCAACCCAGTGCTTTTTCCGGAGTATTACCCAGTCGATGCAGATCATGCTTTTGTAAAACACATTATGTACGGGAATTACGATCAGGGTGGCTATACCAATCCATATGCTGATTTGACGAGAGGATATATGAACTCTTCAAGATCACTGATGCTGGCGCAGTTAGAGGCGAAGCAGGATTTGTCCAGCGTTATTGATGGCCTTTCTTTCAGGGTGATGATGAATACTAACCGCACCTCATATTTTGATGTAAGAAGGACTTATAACCCATACTTTTATACGCTCACGGGATACAATCCGGATGCCAATACTTATTCCATAAAGAATATTAACGAACCCAGTGCAACAGAATACCTGGATTATACACAGGGAGACAGAATCCTCAGTTCTACTTTTTACACGGAGTCCATGTTGAATTATAACCATCAATTTAAAAAACATGGTTTTAGCGGCTTGTTGGTTTACATGTTACAGAATAATGTTAGCGCGAACGCGCCGGATCTGCAGCAATCGCTTCCGTTCAGAAATATTGGCTTATCAGGAAGGGCAACCTACAATTACGATAGCCGTTATTATTTAGAATATAACTTTGGGTACAACGGATCCGAAAGGTTTTCTGCCAAGCACCGTTTTGGATATTTCCCCTCAGCAGGTTTCGCCTGGAGTATATCCAATGAAAAATTCTTTGAACAGATTAAACCGGTTGTTAACAATCTGAGGTTGAGGGCTACTTACGGGTTTATCGGAAATGATGCCATCGGGTCACCTTCCGATCGCTTTTTTTATCTCTCCAATGTTGATATGAATGCCGGTGGAAGAGGTGCCACTTTTGGGAATGGACAGGGTGCAGGCACTTCCCTAAATGGTGTAAATATCACCCGGTATGCGAACGATGATATCACCTGGGAGAGATCGACAAAGGCAAACCTTGCACTTGAAGTTGGACTTTTTAATAAGCTCAAGCTAACAGCCGAGGTATATTCCGAAAAACGTAAAAACATTTTGATGTCGCGCGCATCGATCCCCGTGACGATGGGTTTAACCGCAGACGTGCGGTCAAACGTAGGAGAGGCCTCCGGGAAAGGCGTGGATTTATCTGTTGACTATCAGCAAAATATAGGAAAAGACCTTTGGTTTTCTGCTACTGGCAACTTTACGTTCGCCAGGAGTAAATTTACTGTATACGAGGAGCCTGTTTACGACGAAAAATACCGGAGCCGAATAGGTCACTCTATTTATCAGCAATACGGATACATTGCCGAGCGGCTTTTTGTTGACGATGCCGAAGCGGCAAACTCTCCCAGGCAAAATTTCGGTCCATACGGAGGAGGAGACATTAAGTATACCGACGTAAACCGCGACGGTCAGATTACAGCAGCGGATATGGTTCCTATCGGCAACCCAACATTACCGGAGATTGTTTATGGATTTGGATTTTCGATGGGTTATAAAAGCTTTGATCTATCCGCTTTTTTCCAGGGACTGGGAAATGAATCTTTTTGGATTGATGCAAACGCAACATCGCCATTCAATAACCAAACGCAACTGCTAAAGGCTTACGCGGATAGTCATTGGTCTGAAGATTTCCGCGATGTGTATGCCCTTTGGCCAAGGTTAAGCCCGGATATTAACAATAATAATAACCAAACAAGTACCTGGTTTATGCGTGATGGTTCGTTTTTACGCCTCAAACAGGTTGAATTAGGTTATAAACTTCCGCAGGGTTTACAACAGCGCCTGCACCTTTCTAACTTCAGAATTTATTTAAACGCAAGCAACCTGCTCAACTTCAGCAAATTCAAATTATGGGATGTTGAAATGGGGGGCAACGGACTTGGTTATCCTATTCAACGTGTGTTTAACATCGGTTTAAACATGTCGCTAAGGTAAGTGTCTGAATTTAAGGTATATATAATTTACACCAGTTAAAGTTTTACAAACACATATTATGAGAAGATATATTATATACGGAGCTTATACATTGGTCTTTTTAGCAGTGTTAAGTTCCTGCAAGAAATTTTTGGATGTAGTACCGGATAATGTGGCCACCATAGATAACGCATTTACCATGCGAACCCAGGCCATGAAGTTTTTATTTACCTGTTACTCATTTATGCCCAAAAACGGGCAATTGGCAGATGACCCAGCAATGGTTGGGGGCGATGAACTTTGGGAAATTCCTGAAAGGGGAGCTTTTTTAGATATGGCCAAAGGCTTTCAGAGTAAAGTTGGTCCCCTGGGTGACAGGTTTCAAGTCATGTACCAGGGAATCAGGGACTGCAATATATTTCTTGAAAATATTGGGAAAGTACCTGATATGCAGGAAACGGAAAGAAGGCGTTGGATATCTGAAGTGAAATTCCTGAAGGCCTATTACCATTTTATTTTGGTCAGAATGTACGGGCCTATCCCGCTCGTAAAAACAAACCTGCCCATTTCAGCAGATGTAAACCAGGTGAAGGTTTTTCGCGATCCGGTTGATTCTTGTTTCCGGTACATCGCACAGCTGCTTGACGAGGCTGCGCCTGCCTTACCCTTAACGATCATTAGTCCATCTACCGAGGCCGGACGAATTACCCGGCCAATTGCCTTATCCTTAAGAGCCAAAGTGATGGTTACAGCAGCCAGCCCTTTGTTTAATGGTAATTCCGACCAGGCCAGTTTGAAAAACGGGAACGGTACCCAGCTTTTTAATATTAATTATAGTAAGGCCAAATGGGATTCTGCGGCTACTGCCTGTAAAAAAGCCATCGATGCTTGTACTGATGCTGGTATGAAACTGTACGTTTATAACCCTTCATTTCAACAATTTGATCTTACGGATATGATTAAGACGCAGCTAAGTATCAGGAACGCTGTTACCGAAAAATGGAACAGCGAAATTATTTGGGCCAATACCCAATCAAATACCGTTGGATTACAGCAACTGATCTCCAGTTGGTGGGACCCTTTATACCTGGACGGGGTTATAACAAAAGGAGAATTATCACCCCCGTTAAAAATTGCCGAGATGTTTTATACGGAGAATGGTGTTCCCATTGATGAGGACAAGACATGGGATTATGCTGGCCGTTATGCTTTACGTACCGCCATGGATGCAGATAAGCTATACATACGGAAAGGTTACATAACCGCCGCACTGCATTTTAATAGGGAACCGAGATTTTACGCCGATCTGGGATTTGATGGTGGCGTCTATTACGGGCAGGGGCGCTTTGATGATAAAAAGTATATGGATCTGTTTTACCTGGAAAGTAAATTCAAACAGCGGAACGGCGAGGGTAAATATGGTGCGAATACCGTAACCGGATACAACCTTAAAAAACTGATTAATTTTCAAAATACCATCAATTCATCAAATGATTACTCAGTTGTTGATTACCCTTATCCTATCATGCGTTTGGCCGATCTTTATTTATTGTATGCTGAAGCTTTAAATGAATCTACAGGCCCATCCCCGGAAGTAAATAAATACATCGACCTTGTAAGGCAGCGTGCCGGCTTAGGTTCGGTTGCAGCATCGTGGACGAATTATTCTACCAATCCCGCAAAATTCCAGAACCAGGATGGTATGCGTGAAATTATACACCAGGAGCGATTGATCGAATTAGCGTTTGAATCGCAACGGTTATGGGACCTGCGGCGCTGGAAAGAATCTTCCAAAGAATTAAATAACCCGATTAAAGGCTGGGATCTTTCACAAACTACACCGATCTCTTATTACCGGGTAACAGTGATTTATAACCAAACATTTGGCTTAAAGGATTACTTCTGGCCCATTGCGGAAGAAAATATTACCGACAACAGGAATTTAGTTCAAAACCTGGGCTGGTAAAAGTATCATTTACAGATAGATCATTAATTAAAGCATAAAAATGAAAAAGATATATTTTATCGGAGTATTGTTGATCACCCTTTGCGGATATGGTTGTTCCAAGCAAGGAAGGTTAGACTTTGTAGATTCCAGCTTGCCTGCCCCTGCACAGATCAGCAATGTTAAGGTTGACCCGACGCCGGGAGGAAGTATACTAACCTATAAACTTCCCGCCGACCCCTATTTAGCATATGTTAAGGCCGTATACGAAATACAGCCGGGGGTTTTCAGAGAAGCAAAATCTTCAAAATATACTGACACCCTTCGGCTGGTTGGTTTTGGAGATACTTTAAAGCATACGGTGAAGATATATAGTGTAGGCAACAACGAAAAGGCGTCTGAGCCAATCTCGGTTGATGTAATACCAAAAACGCCCCCTGTCAAATCAGTTTTTAAAACCTCCAATTTTTCTGAAACATTTGGTGGGGTAAACGTATCAGTTACCAATCCCGATAAAGCGGATCTGGCGATTGTGGTTCTTAGAGATTCGACCGGGAATAACAACTGGGTAACAGTAAGGACTTTTTACACGGCAGCAGTTGCCGGTAACTTTGCCGCCCGGGGCTTTGAATCCAAACCTCAAAAATTCGCGGTATTTCTTCGCGACCGCTGGAATAATAAATCTGATACATTAATCAAAACCCTCACACCTAAATTTGAGATTGAAATCCCCAAAAATACCTTTAGCAAGTTGGTACTGCCTACTGACCAGATCGAAATTGCAGATCCGAGCTATGGCATGGAGAATCTTTGGGACGGATTGTCGAACAGCCGGCTTTATGCTTCATCAAATGCCTCTTCATTGCCGCAATGGATCACCATTGATCTGGGCGAAAAGGTTTTAATGAGCCGGTTTAAAATGTGGATGGAGCCCAATAACCATTGCTATACGGGTTCGGGCCTGGAAAATTTTGAATTATGGGGATCAAACGCTCCCGATCCTGATGGAGGGTGGACCCACTGGACATTGCTGGGGAATTTTACAACAGTTAAGCCCTCAGGCTTACCATTGGGTCAAAAAACCGCTGAAGATATTAATTATGCTACTGTTCTGGGAGCCGATTTTAATTTCGATGTGCAGCCGCCGGCTGTGCGCTACCTACGCCTGAAGTCACTGCAAACGTATAGCAGCCCCGGCCAGGTCGTAATAGAGGAATTGAGCTTTTTTGGGCAGATTGTACAATAGGTATATACTTAAACAACCGTAAAAATCAAATAATGAAAAAGATTTCTCATATCGGATTAATGATATTTTTAACCATCTGCTTTTTTGCAGCTTGTACGAAAATGGACGCATCGTATAAACAATATATAGTTCCGGGTGGGTTAACCTATACCGGAAAAGCTACTTCACCAAAGGCCTATTCCGGTCTTAACAGGATCAAAGTAGCCTGGCTACGCGGGGCGGATCCATCCGTAATAAAAGCCAAAATTTTCTGGAACAATTTTGCAGATTCTTTGGCTATTGATATTCCGCCTACCGGTGATACCATAAGTGCAATGATCAACAACCTGGACGAAAAAAGTTATACGTTTGTAATTCGTACGTACGACGCAAAGGGAAATTCGTCAATACCGGTAGAAGTGGTAGGTGGTTCTTATGGCGTTAAGTACCAGGCGCAGTTGTTGACCAGGCCTGTAAATTCTACTTTGATAGATGCAAGTGGTAAGGTCACGATTAACTGGGGCGGTGCCGATGTGTCAAACGGCGCGTTTGCATCTGAAGTTAAATACACTGACATTTCGGGGAATGTTCAGGATAAAATATTTCCAGTAGATTTGAAAACCTCTGAAATACTTGATCTTAAACCCAACACAGGTTATCAGTTCCGGACAATATTTAAGCCCGATTCTCTAAGTATTGATAATTTTTACACCAGCTATTCGGACGGCGGCCTGTTTTCATTTGACAAAAAGGACTGGAAGATTGTTGCCTATTCAACCCAGCACTCGGGTAGCGAAAACGCAGTGACCAATTTCATTGACGGGACTGATGCAACACGATGGCATACCTGCGCCGGGTGCTCCAGCTATCCACACTTTGCAACCATAGACATGGGAGTGGAGAGAACCATAACACAATTTGGAGTTTGGCGTACCACTTTTTCCAATGGTGGAGATGACCGCGGACCTGATACATTTGATTTTTTAACCAGCAAGGATAATGTAAACTGGATAAAACAAGGGACATTTAATTTTAACCGTTTAATTAATGGTGAGCAACGCTATTTTACCCCTAATAATCCCAGAGCGCGATATTTTAAGTTTGTTGGTACAAGTGGTCCGGAGAGCTATATGGTTATTGGCGAAATCAGCACTTACGGAATGTAGTATTGTTGTCGAACATTTACAGGTTACTTCAGGTCATTTACTGTATAAAGGACGGTGTTGCCATTTAGTTTTTAACACTGGATTACCTAACGGATATTCGAAAATTCCGTTGGAGAATAATGAAAATAGTAATGTATTGGCATTCATCGGTAATAAGACAGAGCGCAAGGATTTTCTGCGCTCTGTCTTATTTATAGATCCTCCGACCAGTTATTTTGATCAGACAGGGGCTATAGGAACGGTCAGATACCGGACAAACTATCTAAAAGAACTTTTTTACTTAGTTTAATGAAAATCAGCTAATGATACAATTAGCTATCCCTGCCGCTATAATAACGCAAAGAAATGTGACTATTGCAGACCAGGTTCCGATAATATGGAATTTTTCGGCTTTGGCGATTTGTGATTTCCAATCCCTTGGCGGATCGTCCGGGTTCCAGTCAATTGATGCTGAGTTGATCCCTACTGTACGAATGACCCTGACGGCTATCCAAAGAAGAACGGCTACAGTAGCAGCCAGGCGGAAGTAAAACGCTATTGAAATGCTATTGGTCAAAGTAAGTACAATACAAGTGAGCATCGTTGGAATAAAGAATCCAGGAACAAGCCATCGAAAAGTTCTTACATGTTTTTGCCGCAAAATAATTTGTGACCTGTCGTCCAATACCGCGGTCGGCTTTTGAATCCCATAGTGTATTGCGATTTCCAATCCTGCAAGAATGCCGCTACACAATAAATTAAAAAGCTGAAGAATTAAATAAAACATATGTTGTACTTTTTAGAAATAAACAATACTAAAGCTTAACTAACGTAGAATATTTTTTGGGCTTTATGCCCATGTGCTTTTCAAAAAGCCGTGTAAAATGGCTGAGGTTGGAAAAACCCAACCGATAGCCCGCTTCCGATACAGTAATCCCATCCTCCCGGATTAAATATGAGGCTTCGTTCATTCTTAAGGTTTGATAATAGTGATAAATGCTATTGCCAAAAATCTGTTTGAACATGCGCTTCATTTTGCTCTCGCTCATATTGGCCATTAATACCAGCTCGGACAGCTTCGGTTGTACACTTAAGTCAACCATAAGGCGGTCACGAATAGCATACATTGCTTTAACGTCAGTTACATTGAGCGGGTAGTCGTTAACGCTTTGACGTTTTAGCAATTCGATCAGAAAAAAGTAAATCATTTCCTGACCCTTCATTTTGAAATAAAAGTCATTTAGTTGTTCCGGCGGACTCGCCGCAAACAATTTTGCCGCCAGGGCCTGGATGTCCGGGGACACCAATTGGTCATACAGATATGGCTGGTCGCCTGAAATGATCTTTTGTAAAAGTTTATTTTCTTCTTTGTTATTCAACAGATCTTTCAACAAATCCAGGTGGACAGTAATAATGATGGTATTCATCATTTTACCGGCAGGGGTAAAAACCTCGAAATCCAGATCGCCGGATGATACCTGTACACTTGGTAGCAAACGAGTCGCTAAAGATTGTTCTTCCGGCTGTAGCAGGTTTCTAAAGCTGAAGGTTATCAGGTCTTTTCCGTTTTTGGTATTATTTTTTTTGATCGTGATATCCTTCTTTAGCACATATTGCTGAACCATCATGTTCATCCTTGGCCCAAGATCAAGATTCTTCAGGTAGCCTTTCCCGAAAACTTCTGGTAACTCAAGAACACTGTCACTGATTTTTCCGCCTGTGAATTTTTCAAGGCTGGCCATCAGACCGTCGGTATCGCTGGATTTGGTTTTCATATTGACCAGAGTAGACTATTAATAGGTCGAATTTAATGATTTTTAATCGGTATTGTATTATACTGTGTGTAGGCTGCAAGAATAAGGCTGTGATAAATCAGTACGCGATAAAAAAATGCAAGTAAGGTAATATGACAGCTGCATATAAAATGAAGTGTGACATTTATTTACCAAATAAAAGCGGCTTGCTCTTTTTAGATTCTTTCTCAAACTTATTGGATTGCACTGAGTGGATCCCGGTTGAATTTCACTCCAAATAATTCGAAGCTGACCATTGCACATTCAGCACATGACCCCAATTGAATCGGCGGGCACCCATGTGTGCTGTCAGTTTCCAATTCAGCTACGAGTTCACCTATATTCCTTAGTTCGTTTTATTGACCGTAATGGACTAATAATATGTCAGAGATGGCTATTTTGATCGTTTATGGCATTTTATCTTTGACTAAGATACAAAATAAGATTAGTCATGAACTCTAATATCATTAAAAACAAGCGGATTGCCATTATCGGTGGCGGTCCTGTCGGGCTGACCCTGGCCCTATTGCTAAAGAAAAAGGGAGCCGATGTCTGCGTTTACGAACGGGAGTCAGGCCCAGATACCCGCATAACCGGAGGCTCCCTTGACATTCATTTTCAAACCGGCCAGGCGGCTTTAAGGGAAGCCGGCATACTGGAGGAGTTTTACAAGATTTCCTGGCCGACATCCGAGCGGATGGTGACCATGGCTGGCGAAATATTAGGAGAGGAGCTTGTGCAGGAAGCTACCAAACATTTGAAACCCGAAATTGATCGCAATGATTTCCGGAATTTACTTTGCATGCATCTCGGTGAGGGGACGGTACATTGGGGTAGCCGCCTGCACTCTGCTGATTTAAATCAGGGAAAATACCGCCTGATTTTTGAGAATGGCGAAACAGCTTTTGCTGATCTGGTGATCGGAGCAAACGGTGGACGGTCGAATTTACGTTCGATGGTAACAGATGCTGCGCCGGTATATACAAATACCTATATTATTCAGGGGGAAGTTAAAAATCCAGCAATCAATTGTCCTGGCTTTTTAACACTTTGTAAAGATGGTAATATGATGGCGCTCGCTGAAGGGCATGCACTGGCTACTCATTATGTTGCAAACGGATCTATTGTTTTTGAAATTTCTTTTAGGCAGGAAGAGCAGTGGTTCAAAAACAATCATTTGGATGTAACAGACAAAGCGGTTATGGTAGACTTTTTAACGAAGGTATTACATAACTGGAGTCCTAAATTTAGTGAACTTGTCAAGGCCAGTTCCCGTTTTCAAGGTTATGCCATGTATTACAATCCATTGGAGATTCCCTGGAAAAAACACCAGAATATTACGCTTGTTGGGGACGCTGCGCATCTGATGCCTCCTTTTGCCGGCGTCGGCGTCAATATAGGGCTTTCTGATGCGCTACAGTTGAGTGAAAATCTGACGAATGGTCATTTCGACAGCATCGATAAGGCCATAGCAGACTATGAAAGTAAGATGCTGGTCTACGCGAAAGCTGCCCTGAAGGCCACATTACATGCAGAAATCAATATCCATACCAATAAGGATCTGAATGCTGTCCTGCAGAGCCGGAATGAGTGGAATGAACACCTGGCCAAAACTCCTATAGCCGAATCTTCCTATGATTACCATTTTACCGAAGTGGCACGACGTGCCGCTGCCATATCTCCGCTGGGGGATACAATAAAATTTATGTTAGGTAAGAAAGCCATATTTATAGATGGAACGGGCGCGCACAATATTGTTTCTGTTGAGGACATTCCGGCGTCATGTACCGTAGCAGCTAGCCCTGAGGATTTCGACGATCTGTTGAAAGGTAAAATAAGCAGCACAATGGCAGTTTTTACTTTTAAACTGAAAGTATCCGGAGATATGAATACCGCATATAAATTAAAATCGCTATTTGATCAATAGCCTTTGGTTCCCTTACCCATTATAAATTCAATACGAAAAAATAAGCCATGAAAAAACGATCGGATTACCGATATCTCAAGATCATCACGATGATCTTGTTGCTGATTCCTATTTCTTCCATTGCTCAAAAAAAGTTTACTGTTAGCGGTACGTTGAAAGATGCGCTCACCGGCGAAACATTGATAGGCGCTACGGTTAGAATAAAGGAAATGCCCCAGTTGGGTACGGCCACAAACAGCTATGGATTCTACTCCCTGACAGCCCCCGAAGGTGAGTATACGCTGCTTTTTACCTATATCGGTTATGAAACAGCTTCGAAACCCGTATCTGTTCATCAAAGTCAGGTCATTAACGTGGCATTAAACGTAAAAAGTGAACTGCATGAAGTAGTGATCAGGTCAGATAAACCTAATAATGATAATGTGGCCTCGCCGCAGATGGGTGTAGAAAAATTAAACATGGCCCAGATCAACAATGTTCCGGTCCTTATGGGGGAGAAGGATATACTGAAAACGATTTCCTTGCTCCCCGGTGTGAAATCAGCGGGCGAGGGTAATACCGGTTTTTACGTCCGGGGTGGGGCTTCAGACCAAAACCTGATCCTCCTGGACGAGGCCACGGTATATAATGCCTCTCATTTACTTGGTTTTTTTTCAACGTTTAATTCCGACGCTATCAAAGATGTGAATCTTTATAAAGGAGGGATGCCTGCTCAGTATGGCGGCCGCCTGTCTTCTGTGCTGGATATCAAAATGAATGATGGTAACAATAAGGACTATTCTGTTCAGGGGGGGCTTGGATTGATTTCCTCAAGACTTAAAGTTGAAGGTCCCATTGTCAAAGATAAAGGCTCATTTATGGTGAGTGCCAGGCGCACTTACGTCGATTTATTTCTGAAAGCGTCGTCCGATTCCGTTGTTAAAGGGAGTTCTTTATACTTTTATGATATCAATGCCAAGGCCAATTATCATTTTGATGATAAAAACGCCATCTATCTTTCAGGTTACTTTGGTAAGGATGTCATTGGATTGAAGAATACCTTCGGTACCAATTGGGGCAATTCGACGGGCACGATCAGGTTCAACCATCTCTTTAGTAATAAGCTTTTTTCCAATACCTCTTTGGTATACAGTAATTACAATTATACCATCCAGAGTTTTTCCAGCAACGATAGCTTCAAAGCCAGCTCCAAGATCACCGATCTGAACTTTAAGGAAGATCTGCAGTATACAGCTGGAAGTGAACATACGATCCGATTCGGCTTGAACATATTACACCACAATATCGCGCCCGGCGACATTTCTTCACCGGCTTCGTCCAGTTTTAACAGTAAAAGCACCGAGCGAAGATATGGTCTGGAAAATGCCGTTTACGTAAGCGATGAATGGAAGGCAAATGATCAACTAACTTTGCTTTATGGACTGCGCTTCAGCGGCTTATTCCTATTAGGCCCGGGAACTTTTAATTCTTATGACGCAGCAGGTAATACGGTGTCATCCCGGACTTATACTTCGGGGCAAAGCGTTCAAAACTACTTTAACCTCGAACCCCGCGTTTCTGCAAGTTTTGCGATTAACGAAGAAAATTCTGTAAAAGCATCTTATAACCGCAATACCCAAAATATCCATCTGCTGACCAATTCGACCAGTAGCAGTCCAACAGATCTGTATGTGATGAGCAGTAATAATATTAAACCGGAGATCGCTGACCAGTTTTCAGCAGGCTACTTCAGGAATTTTAAGGAAAATATGTTTGAATTCTCTGCGGAAGTGTATTATAAAAAATTGCAGAATCAGATAGATTACAAGGACGGTGCCCAGCTGATCGTGAACCAGAATGTGGAATCTCAGCTTACTTATGGCTCAGGCAGGGCTTATGGGGTCGAGTTATTCCTGAAAAAGAAGTTCGGGCGGTTTAATGGCTGGGCTGGTTATACCTTATCAAGAACCGAGAATAAATTTGATGCGATCAATAATGGCAACTATTATCCCGCCCGCCAGGACCGGACGCATGATGTTTCCCTGGTTGGGATCTACAAGCTGAGTGAGCGATGGACATTTTCAGCTGCCTTCATTTATGGTACGGGTAACGCAGTCAGCTATCCGACAGGGAAATATAACATCGGAGGGCTGACCACTTACTCCTATTCCGAGCGGAACGGGTACCGGATGCCGGCGACTCAACGCCTGGATATCGGGGCTACTTTAGAAGGAAAAAAGAAAGGACGATTCCACTCCAGCTGGACGTTTGGGGTATACAACGTTTACGCTTATAGAGATCCGTATACGATCACTTTCAGGGACAGTAAAACCACACCTAATACGACAGAGGCGGTGAAGACCAGCATATTCGCTTTGCCAATACCTTCGATTACCTGGAATTTCAAATATTAAAATCGCACTCATGAAGAATCTGAAAAAAAATATAATTTTTTTGCTGTTACCACTTGCTTTGAACGCCTGCAAAAAGGTCATTGACCTGGACCTGGGCAATAAGACTGGTCAATTGGTAATTGATGGTAACCTCACAAATATCAAGGGTACCCAATCCGTGAAACTGAGCACTAATGTGCCATTTACCAATACCAATATTTATCCGGCAGTTACCGGTGCCATTGTTACTATCAATGATGATCAGGGCGAAAGCTTTTCCCTGAAAGAACTTGCGCCAGGTAATTATTCCATAGATAATACAGCGGGAATTCCTGGCAGAAAATATTCAATGAATGTAAACACAGGCGGAAAGGACTATAGCGCGACGTCCATAATGCCGTTTTTGGTAAAGCTGGATTCGGTTACCACTAAAATCTCTGATTTTGACAGCAAGAAACGACAGGTAATAGTCAATTACCAGGACCCTCCCGGCGTGCCCAATCAATACAGGTTTGTGATGTATGTAAATGATGTGCAGGTGAAGGCAGTTTTTGCCTTTAATGATGATTTTAATGATGGGAAATACGTCAGGGCGGATATCAGGGAAGATGATATTGATGTATATCCAGGTGACAAGGTAACCATAGAAATGCAAAACATTGATAAGCCCATCTACACCTATTGGTTAACGCTGATGCAGCAATCAGATAACGGGCCGGGCGGCGGTGTTGCACCATCGAATCCGCCAACGAATATCAGCCCGGCAACGCTTGGTTATTTCAGCGCACATACTACTCAAACTATGTCCATTGTTGTTAAATGAGAGCCTGATCGGCTAAAAGACGATATACAAAAGCTCATTTAAATTTATGAGATGTATAAAACTGTATTATTTGAAAAGATATATAACGCCATGAAGACAATAGGCTAAGCTATACCATTCAAAGTTTATAAATACCTGCGGTTATAAATAAGTGCCTATGAGTCAGCATAGATTCAGACAAATTATCCTGAAAGCATAAACATATTTTAGAAACTGCGATGAGTAAAAAAGTATTTATAATTGATGACGATCCGGCATTTATAGAATTGATGATCGATTATTTAGTAAATGACGGCTACGATACAAATGGAACTGCCGACCTTTTAGATCTGATTTTATTGGATGCGATCGATTTGCCGGATGTGTTTTTATTAAATATCGAGATGTGGGGAGAGGATTGCGACACGATATGTAGGTATCTGAAAGGAAATTTGTCAACCGGAGCTATTCCCTTAATCTTATTCTCCAAGGGCAAATGGTTTGAACAAGATAGTGGCAGCCTTTACGCTGATGATTTTATTTCGATACCGTTTGAAATAAAATTTCTTTCCGGTTTATTGAAAAAAGTCACTTCGTAATAACTTATTGCTAGTTAACCTGATTTTTCTAGGACATTAAATAAAATAGCAGCAATTGAGTTAACCAAAACGGCTGCCTAAGCTCCCCCCCCCCAAAAAAAAAGAATTTATAATGTATTAAAAGGCGCTTAAAATATAGTAAAGATCAAACAGCATAAATCAATTCCGTTTGGCCGGTTAAATTATTGTCAAAAAGTATAAATAATAGTCGTGCTTGGTAAAAAGAAAATAGAATATCAATGAATAGGTTTGTTAAACCAATTTAACAACATAATTTATGAATACAATAATCGACCAAGCGCAAATTGCTTTTTATCAAGCTAATGGTTATCTGGTAATAGAAGATTTTTTAAGTCCTATAGAACTGGAAACCTGGAGATCCGCTGTGCAAATTGCATTAAAGGAAAGAAATGGTCAAAAAATTCCCGGTAAAGCTGGGGCAATCGGAGAAGATGACGGGATTAACAAAGATGCTGAATATCATAGCAAGGTGTTTGATCAGCTTATTAATCTTTGGCAAACTAATGAAGCGATAAAAGAATTGATGTTCGATCCGAAAATTGGCGAGATGGCGGCTAAACTTGCCGGCGTTGATGGGATAAGGATCTGGCATGATCAGGCTTTAATTAAAAGACCCTGGGCAAACCCAACTTCATGGCATCTGGACACCCCTTTCTGGTCATTCACTGATCGTAAGGCCTTGTCAATATGGGTGGCATTAGACGATGCTACTTTAGAAAATGGCTGTCTTTTCTTTATCCCTGGTTCACATTTACAAACCAGCTTTGAAAATCCAGGGATCGGTAAAAATATGGATTCGATTTTCAAATTCTATCCCGAATTGATTTCATCAGCGTCGGTTTCGGCTCCAATGAAAGCCGGAAGCTGCTCCTTTCACAACGGGCTCACCGTTCATGGTGCGCACCCAAATATGACTCCGGGGTATAGAAGGGCAATGACCTGCGCGTACATGCCGGACGGCAACGTTTATAATGGCATTCCGAATGTCTTGCCTCAAAACTATCTGGAAAGTTTGAAAGTAGGAGATGAATTAATAAATGAGGAACAAAACCCTTTGATATTTAAACGCGGTTAAAGTTTTAAGGAAGCATAAAGTAGCAAAGGCTCAATTTAAACAGTTGCTAAACGCGGCAACAATCTGCATTATCCTATGAGAAATGTATGAAAATTAAAATACTTAGTCCCCTTTGGGGGCACGAACATCTACCCCTGGAGCGCTTTCTTGATAAGATAAGGGCTTCAGGTTTCGATGGAATAGATACTTGGATACCGGTAGATCCTGCTGAAAAAAAGATTTTGTTTGATTATTTGCAAAAGCATGAAATGTACATGGTTAGCCATCAGCACAGGGCCGAAGGTAGTACGTTTGATAAGTTCAGGTCTTCTTTTATTCAAAATCTTTACGAATGTGCGGAAGCCGCCCCTTTGCTTATCAATTCACACACGGGCAGGGATTATTTTTCTTTGCCACAGAATTTGGAACTAATTGATGCGGCAAGTGAGTTTTCTGCCAAAACCGGTATTGATGTAGCACATGAAACTCATAGGGGCAGGGTAGGTTATTCACCCTACATGATTAGCGAGATATTTAATAAGCGCCCGGATTTCCGGATTACAGCTGACTTTTCACATTGGGTTTGCGTTACTGAGAGCATGCTGGAAAACATTAAGGAAATTGTTGATGAGGCGATTAAGCGTAGCCTTCATATCCATGCTCGGGTAGGGTTTGAACAAGGTCCCCAGGTAGCAGACCCGCGTGCCCCGGAATGGGGATATGCTGTTGATAAATTTTTGGAATGGTGGGAGCAAATAATTTTAGCGAATTTAAACTCGGGCCGAGCGGTATTGCCAATTACGACTGAATTTGGTCCGGCACCTTACATGCCAAAAATGCCTTTTAGTGGCAAGCCACTGGCTGATCAGTTCGAAGTTAATTGCTATATGAAGAAAATTCTTAATTATCATTTTGGTTGCTACAGGTAAAAGCTTTTAAGATTATTAACATTTGTTTCCTGTCATTAGGAATGAAATGTATTAAAAGGAGCCAAATTTCTGGTGAGGATCAATTGGGTTTGGTAAAGAACCTTTAATTAAAGCCTCATAACAACAAATATTTATTCCCTAAACGGCTAATATGTTCTACGCAAGAGTGTTTATCGGTTTGCTGCTCGCAAGTTTATTTTGTACCTTATCAGCGCGGGCTCAGGTCGTCAAATACCCTGATATCACTGCCAGGAAGACCGGCCCCGCCAACCCTTTATCACCTGACCCGCTGGTTAATTATTCGTGGGACGACCCGAAGGCTTTGGATGGACTGCAAAGTTACTGTTTACGTCCAGTATCATGGGCCGTTACCGAAAAGGATAGCTTTGATTTACGAAATTTTAAAAATAACAATGTTATTGTAGTCAACGGTAGCGGATCGATTCGGTTCGACTTTGCTCGTACAAATGCTGCGTGGCTGGAATTTGATTCAGAAGATGTTACTGATGAAATTACAATGGGTATCAGTGAATACAATGAGCCAGCAATTGTTAATGAAGGATCTGTAAACCCGGTTAAAATCAAAAAACCTGTAAAATATGGCCATACTTACCGGCTTGAATTAAACCCCGAGCTTTATGAGGGTGTCAGATTTGGTTGGATAAACGTTAATAAACATATTAAACCCTGGCACTTGAAAAACTTGCGTCTGGTTTGCCAGATAAAGCCAGTAAATTATCAAGGCAGCTTTTCCTGTAGTGATCCGCAACTCACCAGGATATGGTATACGGGCGCATATACAGTAAAACTAAATTTGCAGAGGGACTATTTTGGCGCCATTCTCATGGAAAGAAGCGACCGCCATTCCTGGACCGGAGACGCCTATCCTTCGCAGGCAGCTTCTATGGTGGCTTTTGGCAATTATGATTTTGTAAAAGCTAACTTAATTAATACGTCCGGCTTAAATAATGATATTGCCAGTTATTCATTGTATTGGGTATTAAGTCTCATTGATTATGTGAATTATTCGGGTGATACTGAATTTGGAATTAGGTATATTGATGCAGCATGTAAAAAACTTGACATCGCCTGGCAGCAATATGGTCATAAACCCAGATTGGGTTTTTACGGCTGGGATGAAAGACTGGGTGCGGGAGGAGAAGATCCTGATATTCCAGAAACACAACATGCCTATTCCATGCTTTCCATACGGACATGGTTCGAATTTGGCCGGTTGATGCAACAGCTGGGAAAAACTGATATTGCCGGTAAGTATATCACGTATGCACAGTTGAGGATAAATGAAGAACGGAATAAGAATATATGGTTAAGTGAATTCGGCCTTCATGCATCAGCTGATGCTATTAATACAGGATTGACGGATAATCGGGAGGATTCTGTTTTTTACGCACGTAACTATAAAAGCCGGGTGAACAGATTGTCTTATTCCCCATTCAACGAATATTTCATAATTACCGCTTTGGCGAAAATGCAAAAGTATGATGACGCCTTGAGTTCAATTGAAGACTGCTGGGGCGGGCAGCTTCAATATGGCGGCACTACATTTTTCGAGGTGTTTCGTCCGAGTTGGAATAATATTTTAAATACCAATGATGCACCCCCTAATAACCAGTGCGGGTATACGAGTTTAACACATCCCTGGAGCTCCGGGGTCACAAAATGGTTATCTGAGGAGGTTTTGGGCATCAAGCCGCTGAGGCCGGGCTTTAAATTATTCGAGATACAACCGCATTTAGGGGCAAAGTTAACATCGGTTAAAGGTGCAACCCCAACTTTTAATGGTGCAATAAAAGTTGATTTTAATCTACGCACCGGAATTAACAAGATTGGCATTCCGGTGGGGACCAAAGCAGAAAGGGTGGATATTCCATTAGCAGGTGATGTCAGTTCTGTTTTTGTTAATGGCAAATTGATATGGGCTGTGGGTTCACGCCAACCTAAGAATATGCGCCTTCAGAAGGATTATTTAAGTTTACATGATTTATTGGCAGGGAAGTACACCTTTCAAATCAAGTATAATTCATTTAACCATAAAAGGATTATTAAAAACCCTACCTGGGAATACGCTATTAATAAGTTCGATCAGGATAGTTCAACTGGTGGCCAATGGAAAAATAACTACGGCAAGGAAGGCTATTATTTATTCAACTATTTCGGGAATGGTAACCATTTGCAAAAATTACCATCATACATCTCATCCGTTGTTTTAAAGAAAGAGGCAAATGTACACATGGTAGTTCCTATCACAGATAAGAAAATACTCACGGATACAGCCGGCCATGATCATGTTTTAGGTGCTATTATAACGCAGGATCCTAAACCATGTTTGCAAACCATGACACTCGATATAAATACTACGGACACCGGACAACATCAGGCCGCAATATATTTTTTAGACTGGGATAACAAAGACCGTCGTAGTGCCATAGAGATATTCGATCTTAAAACACTTAATTTGTTGTCGCCTGTACAACTAATTAAAAACTATCAGAAAGGGAAATACCTCATTTTTACCTATTCAGGAAACATCAGGATACGTATTAACCAGGTGAGGGGTGAAAATGCTGCCATCAGTGGTTTGTTTTTTAAATAATCGTAACAATATCTTTCACGCTCCACGCAAAAAAGGGACTTACCACCATCCTCATACGAGGGTTCTTTCAAAATATATTCGAACTAAAAACGGGTAAAACTTCAAGTTGGAATTTTAATTCTTCCATTCATCTATAAGGGCAATCCGATGTCTTTTACGGAAGGTTTTTTCTAATAAATTTCTAATGAATTTCTGTTGATGCTCTAACGGTCTTTTGGCGGCTTGAAATGTACTTTTGCCACGAATCAAAAATATTGCTATAAGTAAATTAAAAAATATGGACAAAGGTCCGAGTCAAAAATCCCTAATTATATATACAGTCTGTGCAGCGGCGACCTAATGTTCGGGTTGCCTGCTGAGCAGGTTTAACTTGAAAGGTCATGCTTAAAGAAAAACGAAACAATCAGGCTAATGCGAACAGGACAGCAGGCATCATATTGATCCCCAATGTTTCCATTAACAAAGCGCCAGCAAAAAAAAATGTCCATGCGGCTATCGCGGGTTTTTTCTCATTTACACTAAACCCCGCAGGGTTTAGCCTAAGTGATATCGAAAGCCGGATAGACTTATAAAGGTTTCGCAAAACATTTTGCTGTGGGATTCGCAGATATTGTTCGGCCCTCAAATCAAAAACTTTCAGGGCCTGAATGCCAGGTCATCGGTAAAAACAATTACTCTCACCCAGGAAATCCTAAAATTATTCTTAAAACGAAATTCCGGATCCAGACCTCTGCATGATAAAATTGCTGTGATCTGCCTTTGAAAAATTGCAGTGAAGGGGCCGGTAATTGCAAAAAAAGCCGACAATGACCGCACAAAAAACACATATTGAATTCATTTACCACATCGCATTTTTATTTACAGCCATTGGCGTTTCCTCAGATAATTTGATGATCGCCGGGATTTCACGGAATAAAGCTACGGTGTTGCCGGCCAGTAAATCATATGTGGTGGGTGCTTTGTTATTCCTGATCCAAATCACCATGTTATACTGGGCTAAGATCATTTCAGGCTTCGCGCCCACGTTCATGAGTGGCCGGAAGGAGTGGATGGCTTTATTTCTGTTGTACTTCATCGCTGCAAACAGCATCAGGGAACGGCGCTCCGCAAACAATAGGAGAGCAGAACAGATAAAATATACCGCGCCGAATGTCATATTACTTGCGACAGCAACTGCAAGCTACATTTTAGCATTTGGTTTGGCCCTGAATTGGCTAAATCGAATGGACAACCCGCTGAATATTTCCCTGCGTTTCCTAATCGCCCTTTTCCTGGCGGCGGGTGTTTTTTTGGGAAATAAACAAAATGATCAATGGCTGAAAATTATCCACAATGTAAGTATAGTGTTGCTCGTGCTTGGCGTCGCTCTGCTGCTTTTACTAACTTTTAATTGAATTATAATGACTATTGACAAAGTAAAAATAAAATCTCAGATTTCTGAATCCTGGAAAAACAGGTCAAACGGTCAGGATGATGCGGCCGCAACCAAAATCAAAAATGCATCCCGCACTGATGAAGATTACTTTTTCGCCATGCTCAATAGCTGCGCAGAAGGTATTTCACCGGTGCAGGTCAGGGAACGATTGCTTAGATACGGTCTGAATGAAGTTCACCATGAAAAAGCACCATCATGGGTAAGTCAGCTAGTCCAGGCTTTCATCAATCCGTTTATCGGCATCCTCCTCATCATCGCTCTTATCTCTTCCATTATTGACATCTGGATGGCTAAGGCGGGTGAAGAGGATTATAAAACCGTTGCGATGGTTGGTGTAATGGTTGTCGTTAGCGCTTTGTTGCGTTTTTTTCAGGAATACCGGAGCAATCGGGCTGCCGAACAGTTAAAGAGTATGGTGAAAACAACCGCCACAGTGCTTCGTAAAACCCAAGGGAAGAAGGAGGTAGATATCAAACAACTGGTACCCGGGGACATTACCTTTCTTTCCGCCGGCGACATGATCCCTGCGGATTGCAGGATCATTCAGTCAAAAGATCTGTTCGTAAGCCAATCTATGCTAACCGGGGAATCACTGCCGGTAGAAAAACATCATTTGCCCATCCTTAATGCCGACCACCGGTCAGTTCTTGAACTGGATAATATTTGTTTCATGGGCACCAATGTTGTCAGCGGAACCGCGATCGCCATTGTTGTCACGACTTCGAACCATACTTACCTGGGCTCGCTGAGTAAAGCTATAACCGGTAAACGCGCCGAAACGAGTTTTGATAAGGGTGTGAATAAAGTATCCTACCTGCTAATTACCTTTATGCTGGTCATGGTTCCTTTGGTTTTTCTGATCAACGGTTTCGTCAAAGGCAACTGGTGGGATGCCTTGCTTTTTGCCATCGCGGTTGCAGTTGGCCTTACACCTGAAATGTTGCCGATGATCGTTACTGCCAACCTGGCAAAAGGTGCTGTCAATATGAGCAAACGCAAAGTGATCATCAAACGCCTAAATGCTATTCAGAATATAGGCGCCATGGACATTCTCTGTACTGACAAAACAGGTACGCTCACCATGGACAAAATTGTGCTGGAAAGACACCTGAACATATATGGTGAAGAAGATGAAGAAGTATTGAAATGGGCCTATCTGAATAGCTTCCATCAAACAGGATTGAAAAATTTGCTCGACGTCGCTGTACTTGATCATATAAGCTTGCATGATTATCTCCAAGTTGAAGAACATTACCTGAAGGTTGATGAAATTCCCTTTGATTTTAAACGCCGGAGGATGTCTGTGGTCCTGAAACAACGCAATGGTAAACACCTGCTGATCTGTAAGGGTGCAGTTGAGGAAATGCTGGATTTATGCAGTAATGCCTTTGACCCGGGAGACGACAGACTGGTTCATATTGAAAATGACAAGGTAATCGTGATGGATGCGATCGTAAGGAATAAGATCCTGGAGACATCCAGGAAGATGAATGAGGAGGGATTGAGGGTATTGTTGGTTGCTATTAAGGAATTTGATGATCGTGCGTTGACCTATTCGGTTGAAGATGAGAAAAATATGATTCTAACCGGTTTTATTGGTTTTCTTGATCCTGCTAAACCTTCTGCAAAAGGTTCAATCGAAGCACTTCAAAAATTAGGCATACAGGTTAAAGTATTAACCGGGGACAACGAAGTGGTAACCAAGAAAATTTGCCGTGATGTGGGCATTCATTTTGACCGGATACTGCTGGGTGGCGACCTGGACGAAATGGACGATCCGGAGTTGCAGCAACAACTTCAGGATGTTTCCATCCTGGCCAAACTCAGCCCGATCCAAAAGGCACGGGTCGTTAAGCTATTACAAGGAAAAGGGCATACAGTTGGATTTATGGGCGACGGAATTAATGACGCGGCCGCGTTGAGAGAAGCTGACGTAGGTATTTCGGTAGATACGGCTGTGGATATAGCTAAGGAAAGCGCGGATATTATTCTATTGGAAAAAGATCTGATGGTGTTGCGAAAAGGAGTAATCTATGGACGTAGAACATTTGGCAATATCATTAAATATATTAAAATGACCGCGAGCAGTAACTTTGGAAATATGTTCAGTATGCTGGGCGCAAGTGCCTTGCTGCCATTTTTGCCAATGCTACCTGTCCAGATCCTGATCCAAAACCTGCTATATGACCTTTCACAGGTATCGATTCCCTGGGATACCATGGATGAAGAATTCCTGGAAAAGCCAAAAAAGTGGGATGCACAGGGCATTACCAGGTTCATGTTATTTATTGGCCCGATCAGTTCAATCTTTGACTACGCGACCTTCGCCGTGATGTTTTTTATCTTTAAAGCCAATAGTGCACATCGGGAAATGCTGTTTCAAAGTGGCTGGTTTATCGAAGGATTACTGTCACAGACCCTGATTGTCCATATGATCAGAACAAGGAAGATCCCTTTTATACAGAGTTGGGCTGCTGCCCCGGTACTCGCGTTGACAACGCTGATCATGACCATAGGTGTCCTGATACCTTTCACATCCTTTGCTGAATCTTTAAAGATGCAACCTTTACCATTATCCTATTTTCCATGGCTTGCCGGAATATTGGTTGCTTACTGCCTGTTGACACAACTTATCAAAAACTGGTATATCAAAAGATTCAATCAATGGCTATAAATTAAGTATTTCGGTCAAGCTTAAGGTCCTGAAAATGGGTTAAAGTAAACGCAAATTCACCAGATCAGATATTCAGCCAATAGCGAATCCGGAAATTCTGTAACTTGTACTTTAAAATTATAATCAATGAATATTTTGGTGATAGAGGACGAACAAAGGGTGGCTGAGATCATCAAAAAAGGCCTGGAGGAGCAAGGCTTTTTTATAACCGTCACATTTGACGGCGAAATGGGCAAAAAGCTTGCTTTATCCAGAGATTTTGACCTGATCATCATGGACTTAATTTTGCCAAAGATCAATGGACTTGATCTATGCAAGCAGATCCGGAAAGTTAAGCCAGGATGTCCAATTATTATGCTAACTGCTTTAGGTACTACCGACGATAAAGTAGAAGGATTTGATGCAGGGGCCGACGACTACCTGGTAAAACCTTTTGACTTACGGGAATTACACGCCCGCATCCGGGCATTGGTTAAAAGAAACCTGGCTGCCAGTCAATCCTTTCAACAGGGCTTTATTTTACGTGTCGGTGATCTGACGATGAATCTGGAAAGTAAACTGGTTACAAGAAACCAAATCACAATTGATTTGACTCGTAAAGAATTTCGTTTACTGGAGTACATGATGAAAAATACTGACCGGGTTTTGTCCCGTTCTGAGATCGCGGAAAAAGTATGGGATACATTTGATTCTGGTACAAATTTTATTGACGTGTATATCAACTACCTAAGAAAGAAGATTGACAGAGATTTTCCGGTCAGGCTTATTCATACCAAGCCCGGCATGGGCTTCATATTTAAAGCCGAATGAAGATCAGGGTAAGGCTCATCTTGCTGTTTTTGGCACTGTTCGGCACATTGATGCTGGCATTTGCCGCGTTCATTTATTTTTCGTCAGCGCAGAACCGGAAAGAGGAGTATTATAAACATCTCCGCAGCCATGCGATTACCAAAGCCGATCTGTTGCTAGATGCCAAGATCTCCCCGACCGTGCTGCAGCTGATCTATAAAAATGCACCTAATAATCTTTTTGAAGAAGAGGTCGCTATATACGATACCTCATTCCATTTACTTTACCATGATGCGGTACAGATCGACAAAGTAAAGGAAACGCGTCAAATGATCGACCGGATCGTCCGGGAAAAAGAGATTACTTTCCTTCAGGGCGACTTGCAGGTAGTAGGCTTCTTATATACGTTTCATCATACAGATTACGTGATCACTGCAGTTGCAGCTGATCAGACCGGTCTGGAACGATTGAAAAGTTTGAAATATACGTTGGGGGTATCCTTTCTTGCCATTATTGGACTAACTGTTTTCGCCGGTAATTTCTTCGTGAGCAAAGCCCTGGAGCCTGTTGAAGAGATCGTAGATAAAGTAGAAGAGATTACAGCGACCAACCTGGACCTGCGTATCCCGGTTCAGAATGAAAAGGATGAAATCGGCGGCCTTGCGATCACTTTTAATAAAATGCTGGATCGCCTCGAAGATTCTTTTGATGCCCAGAAAAGTTTCGTCAGTAATATCTCCCATGAACTGCGGACGCCGTTGTCTACGCTCGTCGGCGAGCTTCAACTCGCTTTAGGTAAAAAAAGAACTCCGGAAGAGTATATCGATATTCTTGGGTTGGTCTTATCAGATGCCAAACAATTGGCGAGGTTATCAAACGGTTTGCTTGATCTCGCTAAGGCCAGTTATGATCAAAAGGAAATTGCCCGCAAGCCGGTGCGTGTGGATGAACTCCTGATGGATGCCAGGAACGCCGTATTGAAAATCAGCGAAGATTATGTTGTTGACATCAATTTTGAAGCGGAAATCGAGGATGATCATGAAATATCAGTCAACGGTAATGCATACCTATTAAAAGTAGCTTTTATTAATCTGATGGAAAACGCCTGTAAATTTTCCAAAGATCACCATTGCGATGTAACTATCCGGTATCCCGAAAATAAGCTCATTATCGCCTTCATCGATCGGGGTACAGGTATCAGCGACGAGGACAAGCCCCATATTTTTGATCCCTTTTACCGCGGCGCGAATAAAGATTTCTCCACGGGAAACGGTATTGGCCTGTCATTGACCCAGAAGATCGTAGGCCTTCATATGGGCACACTTAGTGTTACGTCCGTAATCAATCAGGGGACTACTTTCATCGTCGGCCTTCCACACTTGTAGTGTGTTCATTTCTAATGAATTTCTAACGAATTTCTGTTCGTTCTCTAACTGTCTTTTCGGGCATTGCTTTTTACCTTCGCGTCAGATAAAAAGATCATGGACACTGGCCCGACGTTACTTTTTTTAAAGCAATATAATTTAAACCGCCTGCGGACTTTTTAGCTGTTGCTAAGCCTGTCAGAAGGCCAATAGCAATGTTATGTTCCAACTAGTTAACTTTTTCAGAAAAACAAGATCACACCTTCATGAGGATTATTTACTCGGCATGGAGACGCTGATCACTATTGTTTACACTAGTCCGTGCGGCAGGGAATCAAAAGATACCAGCAAATCAAATATTCTAAAACGAACCTTTTCCAAAAAGAAAGGAGGGCGTAAGCATGCTTAATTTACTGGAATTTACCATGCGCTTATCTGTAGCTTTTGCATTGGGTGCGATCATCGGCACGGAGCGGCAGTGGAGGCAGCGTATGGCAGGACTAAGAACCAATATGCTGGTAGCTGTCGGTGCAGCTATGTTTGTTGCTATGGGGGCAAAAATCGGTGGCGATGCCATCGGACGGGTTACCTCCTATGTAGTGAGCGGCATTGGTTTTTTGGGTGCCGGCGTTATCATGAAAGACGGTACGAACGTTAAAGGCCTGAATACTGCGGCGACTTTGTGGTGCTCGGCAGCGATCGGAGCTTTTTGCGGGGATGGATTTTTATCTGAGGCCTTTGTAGGCACTGGTTTTATCATTGTTACGCACCTTCTGATGCGACCATTGGGAATCAGGTTGAGCCGCTTGCCCTTTGATAAAAACTCTTCGTCGCAGATGGGGTATGTAATTATTATTAAATGCCGCCAGGAAGTGGAGAATCATCTACGCGCGGTTCTCTTACGTTCGACCAGCCAGGATGATAAATTATTGCTGCGGTCCCTCAAAAGTAACGACGAAGGTGATCCGATGCAGGCCGTAATAACAGCCGAGATCCTGGCGAACAGTGATGAAGATATTACGATGGAGAAAATTACAGGACGCCTGACGATTGAACACCAGGTTCACGAAGTGAGCTGGAATAGAATTGATAATGAACATGACCTTTAAGCCCATTTACAGGCTTAAATTTTGGGCCAAAAAGCAGGAGTTTACTGTGATGGTATCAGCGATGAATTATTTAAAAGGGCCTAAACATCTTGTATATAAATTGAAAATGCGGTATCAAAACATAAGTAATATTAGAAAGAAGCCACTGCTCTTTTCAATTGAGCGATATATTTTCCACCAATTAGATGCACGAAATATTGAAGTGATCATTGTTAAAAGGCCGGCTGCTGCCAATTGCCCGGTATTAGATGTGGATATATTGGAACCCGTTCAGGATTTGCCCCGGGGATAAGTGAACACAGGGGCAAGCCGGGAGCATTTAATGGCTGATCTAATGATCGCTCAGGCTGCTTGACCACACGATTTTGTGCAGTGAATGCGTGGAATTGCGTAATGATTTTGGGAATATCAGCTATTTCGATGGTTAATGGGTAGTACTATTGCCGATATAAATTACTGCTAACCAATGTGATTCTTAAATCACAAATTATATATCTAATATCATTTCGTCTATATTTCCTTGCAGCCAATCAACATAATTTCGTGCCATTGATTTATGCTTATGCACTATACGTGAAATCTTATGCACGCTAAGTGTACCAATTATAAACGGGTTTAAGACAAAATTATATTTATGGAAATTAACATTTACTCTCAAAGATGGAGTATAATGCCTGGACCTTTGATGTTCATCTAACCTTATGTAGCCAGGCTTTTGCTCAATTAGAAATTATCTACAGCGGGCAGGTAATTCATTCAACGAGATTAACGATGGTGATTCCCATCTTTATTAACTGAATTTCACCTATAATAAATTAAGTAATGCAAAAAATATTAATTCTTGCTTTTACGCTTCTGATGCTAAACAATATGTGCTGCGCGCAATCTTTAAATATTGATTGGGGTAATACGTTTATGACCTCAAAGTCTACAGCAACGTTACAGGTAGTAGCTAACCCAATGCTGCGCAGGGAGGGGGCGATGCATGATGCATCGTTCAAAGCCTTGCAAAATTTAAATGCTGATTTTGTGAGATATGTCCCGTGGTTCCCTTATCCTAAATTAGCCGTTGCTGAACTGCAGCCGCCGGGTGACAAGACCCACTGGGATTTTTCATTGATAGATCCCTTGGTAATTGATTTTTTTGAAAGCACAAAGGGGCATTCGGTAATTTTAAACTTTAGCACCATCCCACAATGGATGTTTATAACCGACAAGCCTGTAACTTATCCAGATGATCCTAACCAGGTAGTTTGGGGCTATGCAGGAGGGACCAAACTGCGGGACACAACCTACAAGGAACTAACCGATTATTATATACGGTTGATAAGTTGGTACACAAAAGGCGGTTTTAAAGACGAGTTGGGTGCTTATCATAAATCTGGCTATCACTATAATATTCCATACTGGGAAGTACTGAACGAGCCGGATTTGGAGCATAATATGACACCCCAAAGCTATACTAAAATTTACGATGCCATAGTGGGCGCGCTTAAAACAGCTTTTCCAAAAACCAAATTTGTAGGGATGGCACTGGCCAATGAAAGCCCAGAATGGTTTGAGTATTTCCTCAACCATTCAAATCATAAACCCGGCATCCCGATTGATTTTATTTCATACCATCGTTACGCAAGTGCAAACAACAATCAAAAATTTGATGCTTATGAATATACGATATTCGATAAAGCCGAGAGTTTTATAAATACGGTTAGTTATATTGAAAATATTCGCAAACGGCTATCTCCGGCTACCAGGACGGATATCAATGAACTGGGGATATTTGTAAACGATGAAATGCGAAATCAGGCCATACCGCCGGCTTACTGGAACCTTTCGGCGAGTGCCTTTGCTTATTTTTTTATTGAACTTTCCAAGGCCGGTATTGATGTTATCGGTGAGTCACAATTGGTTGGATTTCCAACGCAGTTTCCGGATGTAACGATGATAAACTACTTGAATAATAAACCTAACGCACGTTACTGGGTATTAAAGCTGATAAAGGATAATATTCAAACTGGAAATAAAATGGTCCGAACTGATACGCAAAATAATAATGGCGACGATATTTTAGCGCAGGCTTTCATAAACATTAACAATAAAAAAGTAGTGTTATTGCTTAATAAACGAAACAAAAGCATCAACTTAAAACTCCCTGCCGAATTTAAGGGCGCCAATGTAAGTACCGTTGATGGTACATCTGGAGACTCCGAAGCAATTATGACCAAGGCAGACAGCGATAGTATAACAATGACACCATTTGCTGTTAAACTCATTCAAATAAATTGACAGAAATGAACTATGAGCAGCACTTTCGGCCAAACAATTAATACTTAATGAAAAGCCTACTCATTTTCATGATTTTTTTTGCGGTGTATACTTCAAACAATATCGCAAAATCGCAGGATTTTTTAATGTCCGGTTTCAAAAATCCGCCGGCATCGGCAAAGGCACGCACCTGGTGGCACTGGATAAACGGAAATGTGTCAAAGGAAGGCATCACGGCCGACCTTGAAGCCATGAAACGCGTCGGGATCCAGGAAGCACAGATCGTTAATGTTGACCAGGGATACCCCGACGGGCCGGCGACATATATGAGCCCCAAATGGCTGGAACTTTTCCGGTTCGCGGTATCAGAAGCGAAACGCCTGGGTCTTGAAATGGGATTTGGTAACAGTGCAGGCTGGTCATCAAGCGGCGGACCCTGGGTAACTCCCGAAAATGCCATGCAAACGGTCGTCTATACTCAAACTCAATTAACGGGTGGAACTACCGTACATCAAAACTTACCACAACCTGCCACAAAATTTAACTTTTACAAGGACATAGCTGTGATCGCTTTCCCAACCCCGAAAAGCAACCAGCGGATAGATGACCTGGCCCTTAAAGCGCTTACGGGAGATGCTTTCAAAACTCACTTAGACCCAAGCGATAAAACAATTGACAAAGCGGCAGTTATTGACAAGGATAAAATAGTTGACCTTACTTCAAAAATGAATGCTGAAGGTACTTTGGATTGGGCAGCACCCGTCGGTGACTGGACTATTTTAAGATTTGGGCATACACCAAATGGCACACAAAACCGCCCCGCCGGTTTAGGGGGAAAGGGTCTTGAAGTTGATAAAATGAACCGCAAGGCAGTTGATGCCTACTGGGCCGGCGGTATACAGCCGGTCCTGGATAAATTAGGCCCGCTTGTCGGATCGACACTTACCAATTGCCTGATAGACAGCTATGAGGTAGGTTGTAATAACTGGACAGAGGGTTTTAGAGAAGATTTTAAAAAACGACGTCACTACGATTGCTTAACTTTTTTGCCGGCACTGGCTGGTTATTATGTAGAAAGCGGCGAAGTTTCTGAACGGTTTCTTTGGGACTTCCGCAAAACCATAGGCGATTTGATGGCAGAGAATTACTACGATTATTTTAGCGAGTTATGTCATAAACACGGAATGAAATTCTCGGTTGAGCCATACGGCGGACCGTTTGAATCATTTAAGGCCGGGGCATCCGGTGATATTGTTATGGGGGAATTTTGGTTAGGTAATACCGCTTATGCCGAGTCACCAAAATTGGCAGCGTCTATTGCTCACCTTAAGGGTAATGCTATTGTTGGTGCCGAGTCATTCACCAGCACCGGGGGATGGCGTAATCACCCTGCGACCATGAAACCGGTAGGAGACCGCGAGTGGACCGAAGGCGTAAATCGCTTTGTATTTCATACCTACGTTCATCAACCATGGAATCTGGCCCCCGGGGTCACTTTCCATATGTATGGCGTTGAGTTGAGCCGTCTGAATACCTGGTGGGAACAAAGCCACGCTTACATGAGCTATCTCGCACGTTCGCAGTTTCTGCTGCAGCAAGGGCGCAGTACGGCAGATGTTTTGGTATTTTCGGGCGAATCTTCCCCTAACGATGGTATTTCCAGGCCCGATATTAAAAAGCTCGGGTATGATTATGACCAGATCGGGCCTGATGAGTTAACTGATCTGACAGCCAAAGACGGTAAAATTTATACGCGCAACGGGTTATCATACCGCATGTTAATACTCCCTGAAACAACCTGGGCCACACCCGAATTATTATCAAAGATCAAGGAACTGGTTCTCGCCGGCGCTGTGGTTACAGGCCCTAAGCCCATCAAATCTCCAAGCCTTCAGGGCTTTCCTGCTTGCGATGAAAAGGTTACTAAAATAGCTAATGAACTATGGAGCAGTAAAATTTCGACTAATACTTCTGTCACTGATGTTTTTAAAAAGCTTGATCTGGCGCCTGATTTTTTTGGCGGCTTAAACGGATCAGATATCAGTTTTATTCATCGCAGGGTTAATGGTGATGATGTTTATTTTGTTGCTAATCCTCAAAACGAAAGCCGTAATGAGGTATGCCAGTTTAGGATCACTGGCAAAAAACCTGAGTTATGGAACCCCGAAACCGGCAAAACAGAAGATATTTTAGTTTGGAAGAAAGGCCCGGGAAATACCACCGAGATACCTTTATCTTTCAACGCAAACGGGGCGGTGTTTGTAGTTTTCCGCAAAGCGGAGTCTTTAAATCACATCACCCATGTAAAAACCACTTTGCAGTATCAGCCTTTAAAACCTCTTCTAGATCTGCAAATTATAAGAGCAGAATACGGTACTTTTCTGCAGGAGGGAATAGTTGACGTTACAGATGTACTGGCTGCACTTATTACAAAAGATGGTGTACATTTAGCTGCCGATAATCATCTTTCGTCGGCGGACCCGGCCCCGGGCTCGGTTAAAGAGTTACGCCTTGATTATGAGTTAGGCGGACAACGGAACCAATTAAACGTGCTTGAAAACAAGCAGCAGGATCTTAAATTTAATAATAAGGAATTTAAGTTGATAAGGGCACTATATGGGAGATTTTCGGCTGATCAAAAAGGCGTTGCTCCAAAATATCCGGTTTACAATGTTACCAATAACGTGAGTAGCCTGGTCAGCTTAAATAAGCTGGTATTTACTGTTAATGACAGCTTATTTGGAGTGTCTACTTCGGAAAGCGGCGTTAAAAGAGAACTCCGGTTGGTTTATTCAACCGCGGGCGAAACACGTCATGTTTCTGTGCAGAGCGGAAGCATGGTCCACCTTGACCGCGACAAACCTGGAGCAAAGTTTGTTTATGAAAACGGGGTACCTACCTGGGTTACACCTTATGCCGGGAAGATAACTTATACTACAAATGCCGGTTCAATTAAAACTACCGGGGTAAAAGCAGTATCAAAACCCATTGAATTGTCAGGGCCATGGCAAGTGAGTTTTACGAAAAACCTGGGTGCGCCTGCAACTGCCACTTTCCAAAAGCTCATCTCGTGGCCACTGTCATCTGACGAAGGGATCCGCTATTTTTCAGGAACGGCTGCCTATAAGAAGCAATTTACCTTAACTAACGATATGCTTAAAAAAGGTAATTCATTGGAGTTAGACCTGGGAAGCGTAGCAGTAATTGCAGAGGTTATAGTAAACGGAAAGAACCTGGGCGTACTTTGGACCGCACCATTTAGGGTAGACCTTGGAAAAGCAGTACACACAGGAAGAAACGATCTGGAAATACGGATCACCAACTTATGGCCTAACCGGCTGATCGGAGATGCAAAACTGTCGGATGATTTGACATGGACTCCATATGTTCCTCAGGTGTGGCCGAAGTGGTTACTGGATAGCAGTGTCAAGCGTGATTCAAAGCGTATCACCTTTACTACCTGGAAACATTGGGATGCTAACTCGCCATTGCAGCCATCTGGCTTGCTGGGGCCGGTGATATTGAGGTTCTACCAGCATTTAAGATTGTGATGCCAATAATTCAATGCTTAACGAGGATCGTTTTACTGGCGGTACGTTTATATTAAAAAGACAGAGTGGTAAAATTCATTTAAAGACCATCAATTGATAATTATCCCGTCGCCCATAAGGTAGTGTATATGCAGTGCTTATTGGAATCAAGGTACCTATTGCTGTTCCTTTTGTGGTGACTGACTTAATTCACCTAGTAAGGTCGAGCCAAAGGGGAGGGACAAGGATGGTTAAATACAGTTTTAAATTTATGATTGCTTAACCAAAGTAAACAAATATATGCAAGTTATTTTCGGTGTCATCTTCCATTTAATCGGGGGTTTTGCCTCGGGTAGTTTTTACATTCCGTATAAAAAAGTAAAGGGCTGGGCCTGGGAAAGCTATTGGATAGTTGGCGGTCTATTTTCATGGCTTGTTGTTCCGCCATTGGCAGCCTGGCTCACCATACCGCATTTTACCGAGATCATAGCCGATACCGATGGCAGGATTTTACTCCTCACTTATTTCTTTGGTTTATTGTGGGGTATCGGCGGCTTAACCTATGGATTGGGCGTGCGTTACCTGGGCGTATCGTTGGGCAGTACCATTATACTCGGTCTTTGCGCTGTATTCGGCTCACTAATCCCATCGGTATATTATAACTTATTTCCGAAGGATGGCAAGGATACCATCACCATTCTTGCCACGACCCATTGGGGTCAACTGGTGTTACTAGGCATCGGACTTACGGTAGTAGGTATCATCATTTGCGGTAAAGCTGGGATGATGAAAGAAAAAGAGCTTTCAGCGGGCAAGGCCGATGTAGAGGATAATAAAGACTATCGTTTTGGCTTAGGTATAGTCGTAGCTGTTGTATCTGGTGTATTGAGCGCTTGTTTTAATTTTGGTATAGAGGCTGGTAAAACTATGGCCGATCACGCCAATACCGTTTGGATGGCAGCGCATCACGGGCAAGGCAATTTCCTTTTTCAGAATAACGTGGTATATATTATTATACTATGGGGTGGCTTAACAACCAACTTTATCTGGTGCATGATCCTCAATGCCCGCAATAAAACCTTTGGGGATTATTCCAATGACAAAACACCGCTCTTGAAGAACTATCTGTTTTCCGCATTAGCCGGTACCACCTGGTTTTTGCAGTTCTTTTTTTACGGCATGGGCGAAAGCCGCTTAGGCAATGGTGCCAGTTCATGGATCTTACACATGGCCTTCATCATCCTGATTGCCAATGCCTGGGGACTTGTATTAAAAGAATGGAAAGGTGTCAGTAAAAAGGCATTGGTCACAGTTATAGCAGGTATAGCAGTTATTATCATTTCAGTATTGGTAGTAGGGCAGGGAAATTCAATAAAAGATAAGGAAGCTACTGCCGTGATGAGCGGTAAGTAGCTGAAATTTTTAATCAATAATTTAATAAACAAACAATAAAACATATGTCTGTCAGCAAACAACAATTTAAACATGTAAGCTATTTATGGGATGACACCAAAGCCGCGGATTTAGCTGGCGATGAAGTAGCGTTACTCATATACCGTTCCAACCTTTTAGGCGCAGATCTGCGCCTAACCAACTACGGTGGCGGCAATACTTCCTGTAAAGTAATAGACAAAGACCCTTTGACAGGTAAAGAAGTAGAAGTAATGTGGATTAAAGGATCGGGCGGTGATATCGGAACCTTAAAAAAGAGTGGCCTTGCGGCATTATATGTCGACAGGTTAAGAAGCCTGAAAAACGTTTACCGCGGTATCGAATTTGAAGATGAAATGGTGGAACTGTTTAATCACTCTATCTTCGATCTGAACTCTAAAGCACCAAGTATAGACACGCCACTGCACGGCTTTTTACCATTTAAACATATTGACCATTTGCACCCCGACGCTGCTATTGCAATTGCGGCAGCAAAAGACGGCGAGAAAATAACCAAAGAGTTGTTTGGTGGTACTATAGGCTGGGTACACTGGCAGCGCCCTGGTTTCGATCTGGGTTTACAGTTGAAGGAATGCCTGGATAATAATCCCGGCATCCGTGGCATTATGCTTGGCTCGCATGGACTTTTTACATGGGGCGATACCGCTTACGAAAGCTATATCAACACACTTGAGGTAATTGAAAAATGCGCGGAATATTTAGAAGAGAATTATAAGAAGAAAGGAGCTGCATTCGGCGGAAAAAAATTAGAGAGCCTGAATGAAGCCGACAGAAAAAAACAGGCCGTGGCGTTGGCTCCGATATTACGTGGTTTTTGCTCTTCAAAAACGCAGATGATCGGTCATTTTACCGATGATGGGAGGGTATTGGAATATATCAACTCCAATGATCTGGAACGTCTGGCACCAATGGGAACCAGTTGTCCCGACCACTTCCTGCGTACCAAGATCAGTCCGCTGGTACTGGAATTAGACGCTGCGGATGACCTTGCTGATGTTACCGCTATAAAAGAAAAACTTACCCCTGCATTTGAGGCTTACCGTAAAATGTACGAGGAATATTATAACACCTGTAAACACCCTAACAGCCCCGCCATCCGTGACGCTAACCCTGTGGTGATACTTTACCCGGGCGTAGGTATGTTCACCTTTGCCAAGGATAAACAAACTGCAAGGGTTGCTGCTGAGTTTTATATCAATGCCATCAATGTAATGAAAGGCGCGGAGGCAATCTCTGAATATACCTCACTGCCACGCCAGGAAGCTTTTGATATTGAGTACTGGTTACTGGAAGAAGCCAAATTATCACGCATGCCTAAGTCAAAAGCATTATCAGGCAGAATTGCCTTGATCACCGGCAGCGCAGGCGGTATTGGTAAAGCTATTGCTAAAAAGCTGGTTGAAGAGGGTGCTGTAGTTATTTTGAATGACATGAATGCCGAACGTTTGGCAGGCGCAGGTGAAGAGTTTAAGGCATCATACGGTAAAGATGCCTATACTACCGCTATACTTAATGTGACTAATGAAGGGCAGATACAGGAAGCCATAGCTATTGCAATATTAGCCTTTGGTGGTGTGGATCTGATCGTTAATAATGCGGGTTTATCTATCTCCAAAACCATTGCCGATCATACTGAAAAAGACTGGGACCTGTTATATGATGTACTGGTTAAGGGCCAGTTCTTTGTTACACAGGCAGCTGTCGCGGTGATGAAAAAGCAGGCTATCGGTGGTGATATCATCAACATAGTTAGCAAAAACGCTTTGGTAAGCGGACCAAACAATGCCGGTTACGGTAGTGCTAAAGCGGCACAATTACATTTAAGCAGGCTGAATGCCGCTGAACTTGGTCCTGATCATATCCGTGTAAACGTGATCAACCCTGACGCGGTGATCAGTGACAGCAATATTTGGGCAGGTGGATGGGCTGAGGGCCGTGCCAAAGCTTACGGTATTACCGTAGCTGAATTGCCAGCTTATTATGCCAAAAGAACGCTATTAAACGAAATTATTCTTCCTGTTGATATTGCGAATGCCTGTTTCGCTCTAACCGGAGGCCTGCTAAATAAATCAACCGGTAACGTCTTTAACGTAGATGGTGGAGTAGCCGCCGGATTTGTAAGGTAATCAAGTTAATATGGAACGGATCGCCTTTAAAATGAAATTAAAACATGGTTGTGAATTGGAGTACAAAAGGCGCCACGACCAAATATGGCCTGAGCTTAAAGCATTATTAAAAAAAGTAGGGGTAAGGGATTATTCCATTTTTCTTGATAAGGAGACAAATACCTTGTTTGGCACCCTCAAGGTCAGCAATATGGAGTTATATGGCAGACTACCCTCACTTGAGGTGATGCGCAAATGGTGGGACTATATGAGTGACATCACAGAAACAAACGCAGACAACTCGCCGGTGAGTCAATCGCTGTGGGAAGTCTTTTATTTATTATAATTTTTATATCAGCTATGAGAATAGAAAAATATACGGTTGATGAGCTTAATCATCAGCAACACAGTAAACATCAACGCAAGTTTGAAAGTGTAGCTGTTGATCTTAATAACCTTGATGAGGTTTTAGAAAAGTTAAGTATGTTCAATATCGCCATCCCGAGCTGGGCTTTGGGTACCGGCGGTACGCGTTTTGGCCGTTTCTCGGGAGGTGGCGAGCCGCGCAGCCTGGAAGAAAAGATAGAGGATGTGGGCGTTATCCATGCACTCAACAAATCAAGTAATTCTATTTCCCTGCATATCCCATGGGATATCCCTCAGAATGCAGCATCTATCAGGGCATTAGCGGCACAATTAGGTTTGCATTTTGATGCCGTAAACTCTAATACATTCCAGGATCAGAAAGATCAGAAACTAAGTTATAAATTCGGCTCCCTGCATCATGTAGATAAGGCAGTTAGAAAACAAGCTGTAGAGCACAATATCGAAGTGATCAAATACGGTATGGATCTTGATTCAAAAGCTTTATCGGTTTGGCTTTCCGATGGTTCAAACTTTCCAGGGCAACTGAACTTCCGCAAGGCATTCCAGAATACCTTGGAAAGCTTACAGGAGATCTACGCGGCTTTACCTGATGACTGGAAAGTTTGGGTGGAGTATAAACCTTATGAACCAAACTTTTATTCAACTACCATCGGCGATTGGGGTCAATCTTACCTACTATCTTCGAAACTTGGTCCAAAGGCGCAGACATTAGTTGATTTAGGCCATCACCTGCAAGGTACCAATATTGAGCAGATCGTATCTTTATTACTAATGGAGGGTAAACTGGCCGGTTTTCATTTCAATGATTCCAAATACGGGGATGACGACCTGACCGTAGGCAGCATAAACCCCTATCAATTGTTCCTCATTTTTAATGAACTGGTGGAGGGTATGGATGCCCGAGGTATGGAACATGCTACGGCTATTGGCTGGATGATAGATGCATCCCACAATGTAAAGGATCCGATTGAAGATCTTTTGCAATCTGTACAGGCCATAAAAATTGCTTATGCTCAGGCCTTATTGGTGGATAAAACTGCCTTGCAAGCTGCCCAAAAAAATAATGATGTGGCACTTGCGCAGGAGATTTTGCAACAGGCTTATCGCACGGATGTGCGCCCATTGGTTGCTGAAGCCAGCTTACGGAATGGTGGCGCGTTAAATCCTATTGAGGCTTATCGCAAACTGCAGGTTAGGGATCAGTTGATCAGGGAGCGTGGTTTAAAAACAGTGGCTACCGGCTTATAATTATTACTATGAGTGTAATACCTGTTATAGCCATTTTTGATGTGGGGAAAACCAATAAAAAGCTCTTTCTCTTTGATGAAAATTACCAGATTGTTTACGAGAAATCAGCACGCTTTATTGAAACATTGGATGAAGATGGCTTTCCCTGTGAAAATATCGAGAGTTTAAGACTTTCGGTATTTGATTCACTGAATGAGGTCTTCAGGACAAAACAATTCCAGGTAAAGGCAGTTAATTTTTCCGCATATGGAGCAAGCTTTGTAAACCTGGATGATAAAGGGAATGCCGTTGGTTCGTTATATAATTATCTGAAACCCTATCCTGAACAACTGCTTAATGATTTCTACTTAAAGTATGGCGGAAAGGAAAATTTTAGCCTAACCACCGCCTCGCCGGTTTTAGGAAGTTTAAATTCAGGGATGCAATTGTACCGGCTAAAAAAAGAAAGGCCCGAGGAATTTAACCGCATTAAATTTTCATTACACCTTCCTCAATACATGAGCTTTTTACTTTCTGGTAAATATTATTCGGACCTCACCAGTATAGGGTGCCATACTGGAATTTGGGATTTTAGTCAGAAAAGGTATCACGAATGGGTTCATCATGAAGGCATTTCTCTGAAACTTGCACCTATAGAACCTTCCAGCCGATCCTTTTCATCACTTTTCCTTGGCAATAATATCAAAGTCGGCATCGGTTTACACGATAGCTCTGCAGCCCTTGTTCCGTATCTTTTCAATTTCAGCGAGCCTTTTGTGTTAATTTCAACAGGTACCTGGTGTATTACGTTAAACCCGTTTACGGATTCGATTCTAACTTCAGAGCAGCTAAAAAATGATTGCTTATGTTATTTGCAATACGAAGGGAAGCCTGTGAAAGCATCCCGGTTATTTTCAGGTTTTGAGCATGAGCAGCAGGTAAAACGCATTGCAGCGCACTTTAATACGGATGCCATAAAATATAAAAACGTAAGCTTTAACCGAGCAATCGTAGCGTCGCTAAAGAGCAGAATCGTGCCTCCTGATGTCATTTTTGATGGTAAAAAATCCTTGTTTGGTTCAAGAAATCTTAATGATTTCAAAAATGATACAGAGGCCTACCATCAGTTGATCATGGATTTGGTACAGATTCAGGCCTGGTCAACTCGTCTGGTACTGAATGACGCCTCCGTAAGAAGGATATTTGTGGATGGCGGATTCAGTAAGAATAATGTTTACATGAATTTACTGGCCCTTGCATTTCCCGGTATGGAGGTCTTTGCAGCTTCCATGGCACAGGCTACAGCATTAGGGGCTGCGATAGTTCTACATCGCTCCTGGATGAGCAAACCTTTGCCTGCCAACCTGATCGAGTTGAATTATTATGGACAAACTGCTCACGTAGCATCTAAATAAAGTAAAATGAAAGTCGGTTTATTTATACCTTGTTACGTTGATCAATTTTATCCCGGGGCAGCTATTGCAACTTTATGCCTATTGGAAAAATTAGGGGTAGAAGTTGTTTACCCACCTAAACAAACTTGCTGCGGACAGCCCATGGCTAACTCGGGTTTTGAACACCTGACCGGCGACTGTAATGAATTATTTGTCAAGAACTTTGCCGAGTTTGATTATATAGTTGCTCCTTCCGGAAGTTGCGTATTACATATACGTGATCATTTGCATGACGATAAACATCCTGAAGCCGCAAAAAACATTAGCCATAGAATATATGAACTCACTTCATTTTTAATTGATGTTTTGAAGGTGGAGAATCTGCCGGCAAGATTCCCACATCGGGTGGGTTTGCACCAGAGCTGTCACGGGCAGCGCGGCCTGCACATCAGCTCAATGACTGAGCTGGTAGCACCCGAATTCTCCAAACCTGGCAGTTTGCTGAAAATGGTGGCGGATATTGACCTTGTTGACCTCAACCGTAAAGATGAATGTTGTGGCTTTGGCGGTACTTTTTGTGTAACTGAAGAAGCGGTTTCGGTAAAAATGGGAAAAGACCGTGTTGCAGATCATCTGAAACATGACGTATCTTATATTACCGGGGTTGATATGTCGTGCCTGATGCATATGGAAGGCATATTAAAAAGGCAGGGCAGCAATGTAAAAGTGATTCATATAGCAGAAATATTAAACGCGGGATAAATGACGGAGCATTCAACAAAAGAACACTCAGAACTTGCAGAGGATTTTATCAAGGATGAAGACAGGGTAGACTGGCATGATGAAACTTTATGGTTCATCCGCCAGAAACGGGATAAAGCAGCACACCAATTGCCCGAATGGGAGGCTTTAAGGGAAGCTGCGTCACAAATAAAGAATAATGTACTCTCGAACCTGCATGATTATTTGCTGCAATTTGAAAGGAACGCGGTTGCGAACGGTATTGAAGTGCATTGGGCAGCCGACGCGGCCGAGCACAACCAAATTGTACAACGCTTACTTAATGAGGCTAACGTGGTACGCATGGTAAAAAGCAAATCGATGCTTACCGAAGAATGCGGCCTAAACGAATACCTGGCTAAGCAGGGAATTGAAGTAATTGACTCCGACCTGGGTGAGCGTATTGTGCAATTGGCAGAGGAGCCCCCGAGCCATATTGTATTGCCCTGTATCCACAAAAAGAAAGAAGAAATAGGCGAAATATTTCACCAGCATTTAGGCATCGAGGCAGGTATTTCCGATCCTCAATTCTTAACAGAAACTGCCCGTCAACATTTGCGCGAAATTTTCCTGACCCGAAGAGCTGCGCTTACAGGTGTAAACTTTGCCGTAGCGGAAACCGGCGAATTTGTAGTATGTACCAACGAGGGTAATGCGGATATGGGCGCGCACCTGGCCGATATACATATAGCCAGTATGGGGATTGAAAAGCTTATCCCTAAAAAGAAGCATTTGGGTGTTTTTTTACGTTTGCTAACGCGAAGCGCAACGGGCCAGCCCATCACAACTTATAGCAGCCATTTTAGAACACCACGTGATGGCACGAAAATCCATGTTATTTTGGTAGATAACGGCCGTACTGTACAACTTGGGCGCAAAGATTTCAGAAATTCACTCAAATGTATCCGTTGCGCGGCCTGTATGAACACTTGCCCGGTATACCGCCGCAGTGGCGGGCATAGTTACCACACAGCAGTTGCGGGACCTATCGGTTCCATACTGGCGCCAAACCTTGATATGGAAAAATATGCCGACCTGCCGTTTGCGTCCACACTATGTGGATCCTGTTCAAATGTGTGCCCGGTAAAAATTGATATCCATGAACAGCTCTATAAATGGCGCCAGGTATTGGTTAAAAATGGTTATACACCCAAGGCCAAGAAAGCAGGCATGCAGGTAATGACCTGGACGCTTTCATCGCCCAGCTTGTATCAGGCTGCGGGCAAAGTTGGCCGCTGGGTAATTAAGTATGCACCTTTTGCCGTAAATAACAAGCTAAACCCTTGGCATAAGCAAAGGGATATGCCGGAATCGCCTGAGTGGTCATTCAATGTATGGTATAAACAAAACAGGAAAAATGATGAGCAGTAGGGAAAACATATTAGCGGCAGTTAAAGTCAATCAGCCCGAAAGAGTTCCATTGCCGGATATTTCCATATTCGAAACCGGTACAAAAGGCTCACTGCAAAAATTCGCGGCTGTTTTGGCAGGAGTGGGTGGTAAGACTGATTATGTGTCAGATTATGAGGAAATTGTACGGATTATAAAGGCTCAGTATGGCTGCGATGTTCGAATAGTAAGCCCGCTAAGGGAATTACAGGAATTAAGCCATGAAAATTTGGAAGACCTTGCATTAATACACGATCTGCGCGACGTAGAAGTAGCTATACTAAATGCACATTTTGCCGTAGCCGAAAACGGCGCGGTATGGATCACAGAAAATGAAATGCGGCATCGGGTACTGCCCTTTGTGACACAGCATTTAGCGGTGATTATTAAAGAAGGCGATATAGTGCCAACCATGCACCACGCCTATAATCTTATAAACACTAATACTTGTGGCTTTGGTACTTTTATAGCCGGACCATCAAAAACGGCCGATATTGAACAATCGCTGGTAATAGGTGCGCATGGGCCAAGGAGCATGACGGTCTTTGTTATTAAAGACACAAACCATGATGAGGGAAGCTCGTTATAAAAACTGCAAAAACACTGGGCCAGTGTATTATTGAGATGGCGTGTTTCCGCCAGGAAATGGTCCGCCAATAGTATGTCCGCTTCTAAACCCGGAACAAATACGGGGTCGCCGGGCTTTAAAGTTGGAGCGGAGTAAGGGGCAGCTTGTGGAAAGTCAGCAGATAGTTGCTGTCTGCTTCGGTTTGCCGGCTATCCATCGCACTGTACGTTTATTAACGGGAGCGCAATACCCGGACGCTCCGTAAAAATATGGAGCGGCCCGATGATATCCAGCAGCTACAACTATGTGCGGGATCACAAAAATTGCCTGTAGGACAGTTGGCTGGTGCTGCATAACCTAAACCTAAAACTTTAATTCAAATTAAATCATAAACCGGATATCATACATACTGCTCTGCCAATGATAGTAGCTGAATATATTGGTTTGGCTTTATTGTATAAATTGCTATAAGTTAGCGTTTTAGAAAAAAAATATTCACTATTTTTTTTCTAATGAATTTATAATTTATTTCTGTTTCTCCTCTAACTGCCCTTTCAAAAAGGGCGATCTATCTTCGCGGCACATTCCAAAAGGAATATTTATCAGACCCTTAAATATTAAACATGATGGATATAGAGCCCCCTTGTTATTTACCGACGCCGCGATAGGACATCTATCGCTTATTCAATCCTTAATTTTTATTTAAAAACTCATTGATGGTTATGAAGAAGCCAACTCTAAGACCATGTATTAAAAGATTACTGTTCAGAGGAATGGTATACCACCCCGCTTGTGGAACGACAAGCGTTGAACCTCCAAGTCTCAACGGCAATACAATTCATGGAGTCAATCATTTACAAAATACTATTTCATCAGAAAAATAATCAGTGATTATGAAAATATGTCTAAAACAAAATATAATAACATTTTTATTCCGAACATATCCTGCGAAAGGGCCATGCGCCGGACAGCATACTAAACTTGCCAGGTTCATTACCTGCCTGGTGGCGCTCATTTGGGTGAGCAATGCTTTTGGCCAGAGCATAATCAGTGGCCGGATAACCTCCTCCAAAGGTGAATTACTTTCCGGCGTAAATGTGCGGATTAACGGAACGACCAATGGTACGACGACCGATACCGCAGGGATGTACCACCTTAAATTAACCGGAAAGGACAATTTATTGATCTTTACTTATATCGGTTACAAAAGCCAGCAAATGAAGGTCGGCACTTCTAAAAAGATTGATGTCATTCTTGAGCCAGACGGCCAGGCATTGTCCGAAGTTGTTATCACCTCGGGTTTGGCAACGAATGTCAAAAGAAGCAATGCCGCGAACGCAGTCGCCTCGCTGTCAGCGGCACGCCTTACCGGAACGGTCACGCCCTCAACACTTGACGGGGCATTCAGCGGTAAAATCGTAGGCGCCACGATCACGCAAATGAGTGGTGCACCCGGTGGCGGTGTTTCCATGCAGCTAAGAGGTATTTCATCCATTACCGGTAGCTCGCAGCCGTTATTTATCATGGATGGCGTCATTCTTAACAATTCGAGTTTTGATGCGGGCAGGGGGACGAACGCTTTTACCGGTGCCAACAGCATCGCCAAAGGACAGGATAACCTCGCTAATCGTCTTGCGGACATTAATGCCGAGGACATTGAGTCAGTTGAGGTATTAAAGGGGTCAAGCGCAGCCGCAATTTACGGTACACTAGCCAATGCCGGGGTTGTCATTATAACTACAAAAAAGGGTTTTAACGGCCCGACTAAGATCACCTTCAGCCAGGATATTGCGGCTATTTCTGCTACCAAATTATTGAACTATGGCACCTGGGATGTTACCAAGATCAAACCTTTTTACAGCGATACGGCGCAACAGAATTCCGAAATTACCGCCTATCTGCATGCAAAGGCAACAGGTCAGATTTACGATTACCCCAAAGAAATTTACGGCCGTGCTGCACTGGGGACATACAGCCAACTCGGCATAAGCGGCGGCTCGGCCAATACCCGATTCTATATTTCCGGTGGCTATAATAATGAGGACGGGATAACAAAAAATACGGGGTTCAAAAGAGGCACATTACGGGCAAACATTAGCCATACCATCAACGAGCGCTGGGACCTCCAATTTAATTCCAATTACATCAACAATGTGACCAATCGGGGCTGGGAAAACAACGACAATAATGGTGTCGACATCGGTACCAATCTGACTTCGCTGCCGGACTATGCACAAATACACCGCAATGCTGACGGTACTTACCCGGTTAACCCATATTATGCGGAGAATCCCTTTCATGTAATTGACGACTTTATCAATAGGGAGACGACGAACCGCTTTATCGAGTCCTTTGTCACTAATTATACGATCATTAAGAAAAGTCGCCATCACCTGAAGGCCAGCTTCCAGGGTGGGATCGACTACCTGTTGACGGAGGCCGAACTGTACGCGCCGGATGATGCACAGTCACAGATCAATGCGGTAAGTGGTTATCCCGGTGCTTCCCGTTTCACCAATGACAGAAATATTAATTCCAACTTTCAACTGGCTCTGGTGAACTCACTTTATAGTAATGATTTCACGAATACGACCTCGGCAGGGCTTGTGCGGTTCAACCAAAACCTGGCAATCAATGCGGTACAGGGCGAGGGTCTGGAAACCGGGCAGATCAACCCGGTAAACGCCGCGGTTCGTTCGAATTACAGCTATTCTCAGGAGCTCATCAATACCGGAGCATTCCTGCAGCATGAAATAAACTGGAAAGATCAGGTTATCGCAACCGCGGCGCTCCGTATTGATAAAAATACCACCAATACAGCCTACAATACCTTTTATCCCTTTCCTAAAGCTGCATTGGCAGCAAATCTTTCAAAGTTTGATTTCTGGAATATCAACGCTATTGATCAGTTCAAGCTCCGTGTAGCATATGGAGAAACCGGTGGCCCCGCGGCATTTGGCAGCAATTTCAGCCAATTAAATCCGACAGTTTACCATAATGAGCTGGGCATTACTGCGCCGATCAACCTGGGTAACGATAAGATTAAATATGAGATCGCAAGCGAAATAGAATATGGCGCCGACATGGGCTTTTTCCATAACCTGATTACACTTGAGCTGACGCTGTACAACAAAAAGGTGAAGAATTTATTACAGCCATTTACCCTTGCACCCTCAGTCGGCTACGCCAGCATTACCGGTTACCCTATAGGAGATCTGGTGAACAAGGGTCTTGAATTGTCTCTTGGTGCAACGCCTGTTAATAACCCCGATTTTAAATGGAACACGATATTGAATTACTGGTATAACAGAAGCTTGATCACCAGGCTGGTAATTCCGCCGTCCGCGGCAGGTCCAAATCTTGGCGCGTTATATGGTTTCAACGAATTGCGTGTTGGACAATCACCTACCGAATTCGTTGGCACACCGGTAAAGCCTGACGGTACACTTACTAAATATGGCGATGCCCAGCCCAAGTTCCAGCTGTCCAGCTATAACAAAATTAACTTTCTGAAAAACTTCGATTTGTCATTCCTGCTGCACTGGAGCTATAAAAGCTATGTAAGTAATTTCACCCGGTTCCAGCAGGATGAAGGCGGCCAAAGTGCAGACTGGATGGTTCCTACTCATTTTGATGCCTCTGGTAACAGTATACCCGGTCCTGCGATACCTACCGGCCTGGCCAGGCAGCAAGGGCTCACTGCCGCGTATTTCATCGAATCGGCAAGCTATCTGAAGTTGAGGGAGATCGCCCTGAACTACACGATCGACAAGTATAAGCTACAGCAGATGTTTGGTAATCACATCAAAGGTATGCGGCTCGGCATTTCCGGAAATAACCTGCTGACCATTACAAAATATACGGGTTTGGATCCGGAGGTATCTGCATTTGGTCAGACATCGGTCGGTAGCAACTACGATATCGTTAGCGCGCCCTATACCAAAAGGATATTGTTTCACCTCGGAGTGGATTTCTGATAAACAGGAAAATTCAGTTCAACTTAAAAAATATGATCATGATATACATCAAAAACAAATTTATCGCCGCAGCCGGTATCCTTTGGCTACTGATAATATTCGGCTGCAATAAGGTCTTTAATAATCCCGACATACCAAACCCTAACGGGGCCGAACTTTCAACCGTGTTGCAGAATGCCACACGCAGTCAGATAGCTGACTTGGTGACAGGTACGTTTTCGGCGATGCGAACCGGCTACAATACGAATCCCGGCAACGGAACGAGCAGTTATGAGTCCTACTGTAAGGTCGCCGGAACACTGGGTCGTGAGGTATACGTGATCAACGAGTCGGAAACCAGGTGGGTTAATGAGCTGGCGGGTCTCAATGGGGTGCTTGACCCCGGAGCCTTTTATAATGGTTACTATTTTTCTTTCAGCAGCGCGCGTCAGACTGCGGCTATCCTGAAACAGTCAGCGCTGAATACCAATTCCATCAATCCACAGGAAAAACTGGGTGTGGAAGGGTTCGCTAATACAATTATCGCCTTTGAGATGCTGCATATTCTAAACATGCAGGGCAAAAATGGAATTCGTACCGATCTGAGCAATTATTTGAAGCCAGGACCTTTCGTATCCTACGCGGATGGCCTTACTTCGATCAAGGCCTTACTGGATACCGCCGCCTATCAGCTCAAACAAGCGGGAACTGTCTTTATGTTCATTGTACCTCCGGGCTTTGCTGGGTTTGATACTCCCAACACCTTCCTCCAGTTCAACCGTGCGATTGCTACACGTTTGGATATCTACCAGCAGAACTGGCAGGTAGCCCTGGATGACTTGAATGCATCGTTTTTCAAAATGGACGGTCCCCTAACGACGGGCCCGTTATTTAACTGGAGTGTCGCACCGGATGTACTCAACCCATTGTATCAACCGCTTAACAACGCCGTCACCGTAGTGGCCAACAATAGTTTCGTTGCAGAGGCTGAGCCAGGAGATGCCCGTCTGAGTAAAGTGGCATTGCGCAGTTCACCTGCAAACCTGGTTGGTATTTCAGGTTCTTATGACATCGCGCTTTATCCTACAAATCTGACGCCGGTATCGATCATCCGAAACGAAGAATTGATCCTGATATATGCGGAGTGCGTGATACAACTGGGCCAACTGCAAAACGCGGTAAAAGCCCTGAATATCATCCGCACCCAGGCAGGGAACCTGCCGGTGTACAGCGGGGCACTTACTAAGGATGCACTGACTGAGGAATTGTTGAAACAACGCAGGTATAGCCTTTTTTATGAGGGCCACCGCTGGATAGATATGCGCCGCTACGGTCGTTTGAATCAATTGCCACTTGATCAGAAGGGGCAAACCATATTTGATGCGATGCCGCGACCGCTTGCTGAAGTGAATTGGGGTAAATAGTTCCCTGATTAAAATGATTTTCGAAGTTGTAATTTTTATTGAGGCTACTGGATTTTAGATGCCGACTTTACTTGTTCTACAAATGTTTTACAAGATGATTTAGTCGATTGTCAAGTTGCTGTAAATAAGAGCTTTAGAATAGAGTGCCATGGGATTGTGGCAGTAAAAGAAGCAATAATCTTGAAAAAGAATCCGTTAAGCTTTAATTAATATTAGAGCCGCAACCAAATCGACTGCGGCTCTTTTGTTGTTTTTTAGATCGTATTATATTACGCTGATCAGTTCTGAGATCCGGTTAGATATGCCGACTTCGTTATCATACCAGGCCACTACTTTAACCAATTTTCCGATAGCTTTGGTCATTGATCCATCTACAATTGAAGAATGTGTGTTGCCCAAAATATCTGAGGACACAAACGCCTCTTCAGTATATTGCATAATTCCTTTTAATGTGGTTTCTGCATAACGATTTAATACCTCATTGAGTTCAGATACGGATACTTCTTTTTTCAGGTTAATCGACAGATCGGCAATTGAACCATCAATCACCGGAACGCGGTAAGAGTAGCCGTCCAGCTTACCTTTTAGGTTCGGTAAAACATCGCCAATAGCTTTTGCTGCGCCAGTAGTTGTTGGGATAATATTATAAGCTGCGGCACGAGCCCGGCGAAGATCCTTGTGTGGCGCATCCTGTAGGTTTTGATCAGCAGTAAAAGCATGCACGGTAACCATATAACCCGATTCTATTCCGTATTCCTTCTCTAATATATGCAGCACAGGCGCGATGCACCCTGTGGTGCATGAGGCGGTAGAGTAAATCTCATCATGGCTTATTAATTCATTATTAACACCATGGACAACGGTTTTGATGCCGCCTGTCGCAGGTGCCGTGATCAATACTTTTTTGGCTCCTGCACGAATGTGTGCTTCGGCAGCTTTTTTATCGGTGAACCTTCCGGTTGACTCAATCACCCGCTCAATTCCAAACTCACCCCATGGCAGTTTTTCAGGATCTCTTTCGCTCAATAGTTTTATTCGTTTTCCGTTGACAACCAAGTTGTCGCCATCAGCGCTAACCTCTCCGGGAAAGCGGCTGTGGGCTGTATCATATTTAAGCAAATGCACCTGTGTATCTATATCAGTCAAATCGTTTATTGCGACAACTTCTATGTCAGATTTATCCTGTAAAGCACGCAAGGTCATTCTGCCAATGCGTCCAAATCCATTAATTGCAATTTTCATATTGTTTATATTTTATGTATTATTAAAAGTTAAGGCATGTGTCTAAAGGAACTCATATTTAATTCTTCCAATCGCAATACCTTTTCACGATCTTTCAAATCAATATTGATTTGCAGATCGTCAAATAGTCTACACAGCAATCAAAGAGGGATGTCCGAGGTCTGCATGAAAAGATTCGCAAAATTTGAGAAAGTTTGGTTTGCCGACTCGATTGCTTCCTGCCCGAAGTCCCTGTGAATATATCGGTCGAGTACAGCTGCAAATGAGGCCCATTTAGCCCCTGTTTCAGAACCATAACCCCTGAAAAACGAAATGCCTTCTATAATTCCGTGTTTCGCAAGCATCTGGATGATAATTGTTCCTCCCATCACAGAACCTTCCATTACGTATAATGCGCCAAGGGCTTTAATCGGGTTGTCAATTGCAGGAACAGACACCTTCGGTAGCCTTGTTAGGGAAGATCCCAGGGAAACTATATCATTGGCAAGGCTAACCGCGTGTCTACGGTCCGCATAATCAGGAAGAACTTCAGCCGAAATGAATGGCTTGATCGCTTCTTCAAGGCGATTAAAATAGGCATAAAAGATTTTCAGCAGGTTGGCGTAATCTTGATTGCTGCTTATAGATTTTAGTCGGGCGACCACCAATTTTTCCAGTTGCTGATGCGCTGCCGTAGTTTGTTTTCTTAACTCTTCTTGTATCATCACATTTTAATTTTACTGTTAACTAATTAATGCTGGCATTATCCTTTTGTACCCTTTCCAGGCGGTTTAGCTTTCTGTCGATCCTTATCAGATATATGGCAAGGCCGGCAAACGATATGGCAATAGTTACTACAACCACCCAGATTTTGCCATCCTTGCGTAATGTATCAGCCATCTCAATTGTTTGTCCGCTTTGCCCAAAAGCGGTTACGGTACTTAAAAGAAATAAGACCAGGCTACTAATTTTTTTCATGGTTAATTTATTATCGGCCTATCGCCTACCTCCGCAGGCCTGTATTTTTAAGTAACTTGATTTTGATTATAATCGATCAGCTGCATCCGGTAGCGGAGAGTAGCGATCCAGATAGCAACCAAACTCCATCCCAACATTGCCGGATAAAACGCGACCTTCATGCTGTTGTCCAGATCATATTTCCCGAAAGCGGGATTACCTCCGCTGCCCGGATGCAGCGAATCAGTCATTCTTGGTATAATAAATAGTAAAACCACCATTATAGGAAATGCGAAAATGTTATAAATGGCCGCTATCTTCCCGCGTTTCTGTTCTTCTTCAATGGAGTTTCTAAGGATCATATATGCGCAATAAAGTAGGCAGCCGATCGCTGCGCTGTTTTGCTTGGGATCATTACTCCAATAATCACCCCAGGTAAACTTAGCCCAAATCATTCCCGTGATTAATCCCATTGCATAGAAAAACAAGCCCGTTTTTACACATTCAGTAGAGGCCAGGTCATATGCCTGTTTACCTGTTCGCAAATAATTTATACTATAGATCACCGATATGATAAAAACAGATAGCATTCCCATCCACATCGGTACATGGAAATATAAATTGCGTATGGTTTCATGTAATATGGCCAAACGCGGTACCGGCAGCAGCAATCCTGTAAAAATTGATGAATACACCAGCACTAGCGCCAACACCTTCCACCAGGAATGATAAATCATTTTCATATTTCCTTTTTTTAATAATCCTTAATCAATTGGCCCCGCCACCTAAACTGCGGTACAGATCAGCAATTGCGGATAGTTCCTGCCGCTTGATGGATGCCAATTCAAGCTCACTTTGCAGCACATTTCCCTGTGCAGTGATCACCTCTAGATAATTCGCCATGCCGTTTTTAAACAGGGAATTGGCATTGGCGGTCGCTTGCTGAAGCGTTATAACTCGCTTAGCTACAATAACGTCCTGGTGTTTTAATTTCTCGATTTTTACCATCGCATCTGATACCTCACCAACTGCTTTTAATACGGTTTGCCTAAACAGCATAACTGTTTTCTCCCGCTCGATACCGGCTATTTTATACTGTGTACTTAATTCCTTATGCTGCAGCAACGGCTGAAGTACACTCGCTCCGACCACGCCAAAGAGTGAGCCGGGAATATTGAACCAATCACTGGCTTTCAGGGTATTTGCTCCTCCGCTTGCAGTAATCCGAAGTGCAGGATACATTTGCGCTTTATTGATACCTACTTTGGCATTAGCAATCACTAAGTCCAACTCACGGCTTTTGACATCCGGTCGTTGGCGAATGATAACTGAGGGTAAGCCTGCTGAAAGTTCTATCGGGAACCTGATATCATCGAGGATGGCATGGCGTCGAACTGTACCCGGCAGTTGGCCCGTGAGGATTTGAAGTGCATTTTCCTGTAATGCAATCTCTTGTTCCAACTGAGGGACAAGTTCTGCCGCTGTAAGTTGTTGTGCCTGCGCCTGCTGAACGGCCAGGGAAGTAACCTGACCAAAATTATATTGTACGCTGACAATGTGTAACGTACTGTCGTTTAATGCCGTGTTATGCACTGCGACCCGCAGTTGTTCGTCCAGCATGAGCAGGTTAAAATAACCTTTGGATACGCTGGCAATAAGATCAGTCTGTAGGGCTTTCCTTGTTTCATTACTTTGGAGGTAAGCGGCCAGCGCCGCTTTATTGGTATTGCGAATCCTTCCCCATATATCAGCTTCCCAGGAGATGCTTGCGCCGGCAGAATAATCCTCAATATGATTGGAACCTAAAAACTGGCTGGCGGTTAAACCATTAAGGCTGTATTTAGAAGGAATGCTCGTGCTGGCTGTCGCACTTAAATTCACGGTCGGTACATTGTTCCATTTGGATTGCTTTACAACTTGCTGCGCTTCCTCAATATTTTTTAAGGCGATACGCATGTCGAAATTTTTCATTAGAGCACTGTCGATCAGTGCCTGTAATACCTCATCATGGAAAAAGGTTTTCCATGGCAAGTCCCCTATACTTATGGTGTTTTTTCCTCCGTCAGTATTGAAGGCTACCGGCAACTCTGGTTTAGGCGTTTGTATATCTTTAACGATTTTACACCCTGCAACCGTAAAAAGCAACCCGGTAATTAGGATGATTCGATTATAGTTTTTCATTGAATATTTTAAATATTTGAGTGCTTTTTAGTTTAATACTTCAGCTTCGAGAACCAATTCTGGATTGTGTTCCGAATGAACTTTCTTACCTGAGATTTTTTCATGCAGGGCCTGGAAAACCACAAAGAGAACTGGTATAATAAATAATCCCAGGAGGACACCGCCTAACATACCTCCGGCCGCGCCGATACTAATGGAATGATTACCCATAGCAGATGGACCGGTAGCCCGCATCATAGGAGTAATACCTACCACAAATGCAATTGAAGTCATGATGATCGGGCGGATACGGAGTTTGGCTGCCTCCAGTGCTGATTCCACCAATGTATGGCCGGCATGTCTGCGCTGTACCGCAAATTCCACGATCAGAATTGCGTTTTTTGCCAGTAAGCCGATCAACATAATAAGGGCTACCTGGATATATATATTATTATCAATACCGGTCAGCCCAATGGCCACAAAAACCCCGATGATACCAGTAGGCACAGAAAGTACAACCGCTAAAGGAAGAATATAGCTGTTATATTGGGCGCATAATAGAAAGTACACGAATAACAGGGAAAGTACAAAAATAATCACCGATTGACCGCCCGATGAGATCTCTTCTCTTGTCATTCCGGAAAATTCGAACGAATAACCTGCAGGCAATACAGTTGCTGCTACTTCGCGAACTGCCTGGATCGCGCTTCCAGTACTGTATCCCGGTTTTGGTACCGCATTGACGCCGATTGAATTGAAGAGATTATAACGGGTGATCGCTTCCGGGCCGTACACTCTTTTCAACCTGATCATTGTATTAACAGGCACCATGTTACCATTTTTATTCTTTACATAAATTTGATTCATGGCGGCTGGATCGGCACGCTCTTCCTGCTCAGCCTGTACCATCACCCGGTAATATTTACCAAAGCGGTTAAAATCAGAAACCTGGGCACTACCAAAATAGGATTGCATGGTGCTTAACACATCTTTCTCATCTACCCCCAATTGCTCGATCTTCTCATGATCCAGAACCATTTCATATTGCGGATAATCAGCACGAAAGGTGGTAAACGCGACTGCAATCTCCTTACGTTTCATTAATTCGGCAATAAACCGGTTCGCAATTCCGCCAAATTTTTCCAGCTTGCCGCCTGCCTTATCTTCAAGGACAAAATCAAGCGCATCAACATTGCTGAATCCCGGCACGGTAGGAAAAGAAAATACGAAACATTGGGCACCCTTTATCGTGTTTAAGCGCTTTTGCAGTTCAGCTATATTTGCCCCGACATTATTCATTTCACCCCGTTCACCATCTTTTTTCATCCTGAAGAATGCAACACCGGATGATGGGCTGGTTGAACTGGTCAATACATTGAAACCTGCCACCTCATTGAAAGCGAATTTTGCTTTCATGTCTCTAACTTTGTTAGCCGCTTCAACCAGAATTGCCTGAGTTCTGTTCATAGAAGATCCTGGAGGAAGGTTCACCGATATGGCGATAAAGCCCAAATCTTCTGAAGGAATAAAGCCTGTTGGCGTGATGCGGATCAGCCAGCCGGTTATCAGAACAACAAGTAAAAGCCCCGCCATACTCACCCATTTGAATTGGATCATCTTTTTCACGGCCCCAACATACTTACCGGTCACATGCTCAAATCCTTTATTAAAACCAAAGAAAAACCGCTGTTTAAAAGTTTTAGGTTTTTCATGGTGATCATGATTCACGTCCTTTAGCAATAAAGCACATAAGGCCGGGCTGAGTGTTAGCGCATTCAGCGCAGATATGGATATAGCAATGGCGAGGGTAAATGCGAACTGCCGGTAAAACACGCCGGCTGAACCTTTCATAAAACCGACCGGCAGGAATACCGCGGCCATCACCAAGGTAATTGAAATGATTGCGCCGGTGATTTCATGCATAGCGGACATAGTGGCTTTCTTTGGCGACATGTTCCGATGCTCTAATTTGGAGTGGACAGCTTCAACCACCACGATGGCATCATCCACCACAATACCGATGGCGAGTACGAGGGCGAATAAGGTCAGCAGATTGATAGAAAATCCAAATACGGACATAAAAAAGAAGGTGCCAATAAGCGCCACAGGTACAGCTATCGCAGGAATCAATGTGGAGCGGAAGTCCTGCAGGAACAGATACACAACGATAAAAACAAGAATGAAGGCTTCCAGCAAGGTATGCTCCACCTGGTCAATGGATTGATCCAGCATATCTTTGGTATTGTATAGTATCTGTTGTTTAATTCCCGGTGGAAAATCATTCTCGGCTTTTTTCAGAAACTCAGCAACCTTGGTTTGTATTTCCCTTGAATTGGTGCCGGGCAATTGTATAACCTGGAACAGGACACTCTGCTTGTCATTTACTGTATTAAGTGAACTGTAAGTATAACTTCCCAGCTCTACCTTGGCAACGTCTTTGAGTTTCAGCATACTGCCATCAGGGTTCGCTCTGATGATCATGTTGCCATATTCCTCCGGTTTCGTATATTTTCCGGGGTATTTTAGGACGTATTCAAATGAGCGATTACTTGACTCACCAAATCTACCTGGGGCTGCTTCCTGATTTTTGCTTTTGACAGCTGTCATCACCTCTGTTGGGGTAATGTTGTAAGCGGCCATTTGAGATGGATTTAGCCAGATACGCATGGAATAATCCTTGTTGCTGCCGAAGAAAGTTACCTGGCCAACGCCTTGTATCCTTTTAAGCTCAGGAATTATGTTAATTTGTGCATAGTTTGTCAGGTAAGTTGCATCATATAGTTTAGGCTTATCACTCATTAGGTTAATAGCCATAATAAGTGAATTTTGCACCTTTTGCGTAGTGATACCGGCCTGAACGACTTCCGGCGGTAAAAGTCCGGTTGCCGATGATACGCGGTTCTGTACATTTACCGCCGCCTGGTCAGGGTCAGTACCTAATTTAAAGTAAACTGAAATAGTTAAGGTTCCGTCATTGCTCGAAGTGGAACTCATATAGGTCATATTTTCGACCCCGTTGATGGCTTCCTCCAATGGTGGCGCTACCGCACGTACCATCGTTTCAGCATTTGCTCCAGGATAATTGGCAGATACCTGTACTACAGGCGGGGCAATATCAGGGAATTGTTGTATAGGCAGACCCATCAGGCCTACCGCACCGAGAATGACCAGCATGATGGAAACCACCGTGGCGATAACCGGCTTATCGATAAAAACTTTTAACATGATGTTATAATTAGGGATTAATTGCTGGCCATTTTTTCACTAGATATTTCAGGTTTAACTGGCATACCATCTTTGAGGGATTCCATGCCTTTTAATACCAGACGATCACCTGTCTTCAGGCCGCCAGAGATGAAATAAGTATTTCCAATTGAACCTGAAATGGTTAGGGCAACTTGCCGGGTCTGATTACTTTTATCAACGATAAAGGCAAAGGTTTTGTCCTGCAGCTCGAAGGTTGCTGCCTGAGGCACTGCGATGACGCCGGTTTGTTTTAGTCCCAGTTTGATCCTGCCTGAATTTCCTGAACGAAGCAAACCCTGTTTATTGGGGAACGTCGCGCGCAGTGTAATTGCCCCCGTAGATTTATCAAATGCGGCATCCACCATATCCAGTTTCCCGGTTTGCGGATAAGCTGTACCGCCGGAAAGCATCATGGTAACCGCTGAAGCATTTTTTAATTTTTCTGCGATAGAATTCCCCTTTAATCCATCTTTAAAGGCGACAAAATCGGCTTCGCCAACAGAAAAGTAGGCATGCACTTCCCGGTTATCAGACAGATAAGATAACGGCTGAGCATCAGATGGAGCCACCAGGCTGCCGGTTTTCTTCCCAAGGCGGCCAACATAACCGCTAACCGGGGCTTTGATTGTTGCAAAACTCAAGGTAATTTTCGCATTACCGGCTTTTGCCAGTGCTTGCCTTTCACGTGCCGCGACAGCATCATAAGCGGCCTGTGCACTCTTTAACTGATAGTTTGAAACGACTTTGTTTTGTACAAGCGCAGTAAGTTTTTCTACTTCTATTCTTGCCGTCGCCACATCCGCCTTCGTAGCTAATAATTCGGCCTGTGCATTATTGTATTCTTCTTGAAAAGGGCGGGCATCAATCTGAAAAAGTGATGTTCCTTTCTCCACATATGCGCCCTCTTCTACAAATATTTTATCCAGGATTCCATTGACCTGAGAGCGGATCTCCACATCGGTCTGGCCTTCTAATTTTGCCGGGTATTCTGTATAAACCACTGCATCGGTCTGATTTACTATGGACACCGGAACTTCAGGCGCAGCCGTATTCTGCGCTTGCTGGTTTCCTGATGTACAGGAGGAAAATATAATAGCCGGAATTATCATTCCATGTAACAGCTTTTTTTTCATAAAAAATTGATTTGATATATTAGAAATGTGTGGTAAAATGAACGTTAAACCAAATCTCACCGATAGCTTTTTGCCGATCTATAATCGGTGCTCTCATGTTTAATAGTGGTAATATGGTGAGATAAGCAGATATACAATGACCCCGGTAGAACTGACGTACAACCAGATCGGCATAGTCCAACTGGCAAATTTCCGATGCCTGTTTAGCTGACCGTTTAATCCGAAAGCCATGGTTAGCAGCGCAAGCGGTACGATCAGGGCAGCCATGAAAACATGGGTAACCAAAATGAAAAAATAAACTACCCGCAGTATTCCGTCACCGCCATATTTGGTGGAAGGCGTGGAAAAGTGATAAAGCAAATAAGAAAACAGAAATAATGAAGTAAATAAGAACGCAAGAAATACAAAAGTTCGGTGAAGGGGCATCTTTTTACAACGTATTGCAAGAAGCGCAATCATCAGGGAACAAAAGGTAAGACCGTTTAATAGCGCGTTAAGTAACGGAAGTTTTGAGAAATCGTGTCCGCCCAAAACCGTGGTTTTTGGCAGGAAAAACGCTAGTGCGATAAGACAATTGATAGCGATGCTAAGCGCCCATATTAGATATTTGTAATTTCTTTGAGCCATTAGTTTAAGAATATAGTGGTGATTGTAGGATTTATTAATACATTGGGTTCAAGCGCCAACCATGTGAAATAATTATCAATTGACAGCATTGTCAGGTGATCTGTCAGAAAAACATAACATACCACATAGTATGTTTTTGGGCAGGAGATTTGAATGGTCATCACAGTTTTATTCACATACTACATAGTATGTTTAATCGTAAAAAAATTTATTTTAATGAGTTAAGATAATTTTCAAATTCCTTCAAAATGGTTGCATAATAAGTTTTGCCAAGTACTTTTCCCATATTGCGGACACCATGATATAATGTGATCACATACAAGGCAATTATTTTCGGATCATGATCTTTACTTAATTGACCTGCACCCTGGGCCCTTATAATTTCCTCCTCGATTAGAATCTGCCATTCGTTCAGGTTTTTTTTTAGCGCTTTACGAAAGCGTTCATTCAAAGGTGCCATTTCCTGGATCAGGTTAACCGAAGGGCAACCATATTCGCAAGTCATTATAGGGTGTCCGATAAGGAGATCTTTCAGCATTTTATAAAGATTCTTTCTGAAGTCATTAGTTGTGCCAATAGACTTTTTTACGGCAGGCCAAAGTTCCTTATGCATGACATCGGATATCAATGCCATACCCATTTCTTCCTTGCTTTTGAAATGGTAGTAGAATGCGCCTTTTGTAACCTGCAATTTTGCTAGTATGTCGTCGATGCTCGTAGCCTGGTAACCCTTTTGATAGATCAAATCAAACGCATTCCTTAAAATTTCTATTCTTGTTGACTCTGCTTTTGACATTTTCATACTGATTAGTATGGCGCAAAGTTATTTATGTTTTGCATCTTTTTATAACCTTACATAATGATCAATATGGAAAAGTCATGTCTGATAAATATTTATCTCTTATAAATCTGACTTAAAAAACAGCCTTTTTTATATTTTAAATTTCAGATTATCAGTTGTTTAGTTTTGTTTATTTTTTTTAATTGAAAAATGTTGAGCGAAATTTTAAAATGGCCTGAATTGCGCTATTTATGTCCTTTGAGACAATCAGCTCACCGCGTAAATTTGTAGTCATGAAAGATGAATGTTTGAATTCCATTAACATTAACCAGGCAAAAAAGGTCGTCATCGTTGCGATGACAGGTCGTATGCTCATGGATTTTGTAGGTCCTGCCGATGTTTTTACCACTGCCAGTATATTTCTTCAGGAAGGGGGGGTAAACGATGGTTATGATGTTCAGATCGCCTCACCAACGTCCAATAAAAAGGTAACTACCGGGGCAGGAATAGAAATTTTATGCCCGATTAGTGCCATCGATATTAAGTCACCAATAGATACACTTATAATATCTAATTATGAATTCCGGGAAAAAGCAGCTGATCCTTTTGATCCATTTTATAAATGGCTTAGAAAAAGAACAGATAAAAACACCCGTAGGATAGCATCCGTATGTGCCGGTGCATTCGCACTGGCAAAAGCCGGCCTTATAGATAAACGTAAAGTGACGACCCACTGGAACCTGAATGAAAAGTTAAAGCAGAGCTATCCACAAGTAAACGTTGATACTAATCTGTTCTTTGCTAAAGACGGGCATATTTATACTTCAGGCGGAGTCTCATCCGGAATAGATATGGCATTGGCAATGGTTGAAGAAGACTTTGGAAAAGAACTTGCCTTTAGGGTGGCTCGTGAATTGGTGGTATATCTTTATAGGCCTGGATATCAAAGCCAGTTCGGCAGCCTGCTTCCTCCACACGAAACTTCCGGTTTAAGTCAGAAGCTACGCAATTGGCTGCTCGAACATTTACATGAAATATTGGATGTTCGCCGGATCGCCGATCACCTAAATATGAGTACCCGTAATTTTACAAGGGTATTCCATAAGCAAACCGGTATGCCACCAGCGAAGTTTGTTGAAAAAGTTCGGGTTGAGCAGGCCAGAAAACTGTTGGAAGATACTGATCATTCATTGGAACAAATCGCGGAGTTATGCGGTTTAGGAGGTTTAAGTACAATGCGGCGGACATTTTTAAGGCTGCTTATGACTACGCCTTCTGATTATCGAAGAGCTTTTAGAAATTCCTTAAGTGATATCGGATTGGATGAGCTCTATCCCTTGGATAACTTAAAATAAAGCGAGGCAGAATGATGACAAAGCATTCTGAAATTCAATGCTCCTTAGATAGCGTATTTGGTTCTACTGTTCATAAGCCATCTTGATGGTGTACAGATTTTGTAACTATTATCATCGAAAATAATAAGAATTGAGATTGACATGATAATCTCGAATTGTCATGTCCAAAAAAGTAAATTGAAATAAAACATACTATGTAGTATGTTTCGAAGCTGATTTTGATATGGAAATGATTTTTGAAACGCCGTTGGGGCGTTTAAGAGTAAGTGCATATGCGGTAGGAATTTCTTTGATCCTTTTACTTGGGGCGGCGCTGCCTCTCAAAATCATTCTTGAACAACCTAATATGTTATGGACGCTTTCTCCCGTCCACATAATTTTTACCGTTTGGTTCATTGCTAATACGCTCACTGTAGCTTCTGATCCTCGGTGGAAGTTCAGTATAACAACAGGAAAAGTATTAATAAGCTGCTTCATTCCATTTGGAACCTTTTACATAGATAGAAAAATTCTTAAAAACGAGGCACATGCCGATAAAAGCCTTAAAAATGAACCGTGAAAACTTTTACATGAGCTTAAGGACTCTATAAAATTTAAATATCAACAAAATGAACAGAACTATAACATATCGATTGGCATTAGCAAGCCTATTAAGTCTGATGGCAGCTTGTACCGAACAAGCGAAAGGCCCTGATTCCCGTAAACAAATTCTTGAAAAACATGACCAGTTGATGGCCAAGAGTGAACAGGCGATGTCTATTAAAATGCAATTGGATACTATAAAGCTGAGCCATTTTCTTACCGGACATTTGATCACTGATACCCTGGCCACAAGTAAAGAGATCATAAGATTAAAGCACCTTTTATCTGAGGCTGACGACAAAATGGAAGATTGGATGCACAATTACCGGCCAGATTATAAAGGAAAGTCCGCGGAGGAAACTAATGCATATTTCAAAAAAGAGGCTGATAAATTAAACAGTTTAGATAGCGATTACAAGAACGCGATTGCTGCCCCGAATGAATTGTTTGCGAAGTTTCACATTCAAACAACATCAGCAAAAAAATAGGATCAACCTTTAAAATCTCAATATGATGAAAAGAATTATTTATTTGTTTTTGATTGCTGTAATTATACCCGCTTGCAAAGAAACACCACGTAAACTTCCCATTTTCGGTAATCGCCAAGCGGTTAACCGTATGGTAGACGGAAAAAAAATAGTAGATACCATTTACCAAACGATACCGGCATTTAGTTTTATCAATCAGGATAGTGTAACCATTTCCAACCACCTGTTCGACGGCAAAATTTATGTCGCAGATTTCTTCTTTACGTCTTGTCCTTCAATTTGCCCCGTAATGCATCGTAATCTGATGAAAGTTTATGAAAAGTTTAAAGGTAATAACGAGGTAATGCTGCTATCTCATAGCATTGACTATAAGTATGATGTAGCACATGTTCTTAAAAGTTATGCTACAAAATTAGGTGTCACCGGCTCCCAATGGCAATTTGTTCGTGGTCCTAAGGAACGTATTTACGGGCTTGCGAAAAACAATTACCTGGTTTCAGTCGGCGAAGATAGCAGAGCCCCCGGCGGCTATGTACATCAGGGTTACCTGGTACTGGTAGATAAGGACAAACGTGTGAGAGGTGCCTATGACGGAACCAAAGCTGAACAAGTAGAGCAGTTGATGAGTGACATGGACATATTGCTCACAGAGACAAAACAAGGCAAGTAATTACAGGATAAGTTTAAATCTGCAGCCTGATCTTATGTTAGCCGGACTATTTATGTTCCTGTTCTGATTAGTGTTGCCGCGCTATTAATGAAAAAGAAGTTGATAATTATCATTTTACTGATCAACGTGATCATCGGCTATTTCGCATATACTCTTCGACCAACCCAAATCGATTATAACGCACGCGTAGAAAAGGCGGTGTTTTCAGTGCCCGGGAATTTTCCGAAACCAATTTATGATTTCAAAGGAAATAAGGTAACGCCGGCAGGATTTAAACTCGGTCGAATTTTGTTTTATGATCGGCAATTATCACTTGATCAATCAATATCCTGCGGGACTTGCCACCAATCTTTTGCTGCATTTTCAAATCTAAGTCTCCCGGTAAGCCGAGGCATTAAAGGTTGCACCGGAACAAGGAATGCTCCCGCTTTATTTAACTTGGCCTGGCAGCAGGGATTTATGTGGGACGGCCGCATAGATCAGTTTAAGCTCACTTCCCATAATGCGATTATCAATCCCTGCGAAATGGCAAATGATCCAGATCAGATCAGCAAGAGATTGCAGGCATTAAAAGTTTATCCTGAGTTGTTTCAGGAAGCATTTGGTGACAGCACCATCAAATCCAAATATATTTTAAACGCTCTTGTCCAGTTTATGGCAATGTTAGTTTCCGCTAATTCCAAATATGACAAATACGTGCGTAAAGAATCGGGAGGAAATTTTAACGAGGAAGAAGTGCAGGGATATGCGCTGTTCAAACAAAAATGCAGTTCTTGCCATCAGGAGCCATTATTCACTGACCGCAGTTATCGTAACAATGGCCTCGATATCCACTCGCTGGACAAGGGAAGAGACAGTTTAACCCATGCAGCCAAAGATCTTGGTAAATTCCGGGTACCATCTTTGAGAAACGTTGAGGTAACAGCTCCTTATATGCATGATGGGAGATTTACAACGCTGAATGAGGTGTTGGCGCACTATGATCATGGTGTAGAACCAAATCCAACCCTTGATCCTGAACTGGGACGAAATCGCAAGTTAGGCATAGCGCTCAATTTGAACGAGCAAAATAAGATCCTGGCATTTTTGAAAGCACTTACTGATAAAGAATTTATAAACGATAAAAGATTTCAAACTCCCTGATATGTATCCATTTCTTCTTTTTCTTCATTCCTTTTGGCGATGGCTGGTCCTCAGTAGTCTGTTGTATTCTATTTACATGTCCTATAAAGGGAAGACCGGCAAACTGGCATTCACGGAAAAAGCAAATCAGTGGCGTCACTGGACGGCGACCATTGCTCATATTCAATTGCTTCTTGGGATGGCTATATACGTACAAAGTCCCGTCGTTATTATGTATCAAATGATGGATAACCCCAATAAAATACTAAACGAACAAACGTTCTTCCGCTATTTTCACCTGGTTATGATGATGGTGGCAGTAGTACTGATTACTGTCGGATCAGCAAAGGCTAAGCGACTAAAGTCCGATTCTGATAAATACAGTACAATGCTGACATGGTTTGGACTTGCGCTCATAGTCATATTCATCGCTATTCCATGGCCATTTTCCCCGTTAGCCAGCCGACCATTACTGAGGGGAATGTAGGTTGATGTCAATCATTTAAGACAGCAACACAAATGATCTCCATATAGTATACGCGAAAACTTTAATTCAGAAATATGATCAACTTATTTAAAACCCAGCTTGGAAGATTAAGACTGGCAGGGTATGTAGAAGGAACCTCACTAATATTGTTACTTTTTGTAGCCGTTCCGCTTAAGTATTTCACCGGAAATCCGGCATTTGTGAAAGCCATAGGGCCAGTGCATGGCTTATTATTTTTATGGTTCATCTTCAATACTTTAAGTGTTGGTGTAGAGCAGCATTGGAAGTTCAGGGAAACTACATGGAAAGTGCTGATTGCCTGCATTGTTCCATTCGGAACATTTTACATTGATAAACATATTTTGAAAAATCTACCTACTGAACACAATCCTTAAAAGTTTAGGACACGATTTACCACTCACTTTACTAATAACGAATAAAATACTCATAATCTTTTATTGTAGTTCAGCAGGTTTTCTTGTAAAACTTAGCGGAAATTTGTTCGCAGCGTGTATTTCATTAACCATTACTTTCATGGTATAGAAAAAAATGTTATTTTTGATTAATCGACATAACAGGTCACTTGTTTTACAACTGTTTTACAATATGATTTAGTCGACAGTCAAGTTGCTGTAAATAAGAGCTTTAGAATAGAGTGCCATATGTTTGTGGTACCGAGGGTCGTGGGTTCGAGCCCCATCATTTACCCGAAAGTAGCTGGCTATAAAGTAGCCAGCTACTTTTTATTCAGTTATCTTAATTTCCTATTTTTGTCTTTCTAGCAACTGTGCACATTTAGAATAGCCAGTATATTTTGGCATAAATCCGAATTATGGCGTTTTCGCTTTTATTAATTGAAGATGAGATCTCCGATATCAATATATTGGTTACGCTATAGAGGAGAAAATCGACATTATCATAGTCCCCAGATTTTTAGAAACTCATTTTTGTAACTATTACCTAAAGGAATTTCATTTTTCTCAACAAAAACCCTATTGCCCTGCAGGCGCGTGACTTTTGATTTGTTAATAATAAATGACCGGTGCACCCTGAAAAAAATATGCGGCGACAGTTGTTTTTCGATGGAGGATAGGGGTATTGTACTTAATAAGATTTCTTCCATCGTAGCAACTTTGGTATTGTTCCTGCTGGCTTCTAAAAATAAGATCTGGTCATAATTTACTTTATGGACCAGCCCGTCGGTACGAATAAATAAATAGCTGTTTTGATCGTCGGCAGACTTGGTGATACCGATAGTTGCCCGCCTTTCAATTCGCTCAATTGCTTTGTCGACCGCGACAATAAAACGATCTAGTGAAAATGGTTTAACCAGGTAGTCGCAGGCCGCCAGGTCAAAAGCGTCCGTAGCAAATTCTTTATAAGCGGTTGTAAAGATGACCTGCGGTGGGTTTCTGAGCGTTTTCACCAGGTCGATCCCGCTGAGCATGGGCATGTTGATATCCAAAAACAATAGATCAACCTGTAATTGCTGTAGCTTTTCCCTGGCCTGGAAGGCATCTCCACAGGTCCCTATAACCTGTAGCGCAGGAAGGAGTTTGCAATATCCAAGTAATATATCCCGCGCAACGGGGGCATCATCAACAATAAGGCATTTGATCATAGTTCGTTGGCTTTTAATCGAAGTTCCATGTCATAAACGCCGTTTTCTTTATGCGCATTGTAAAAGTAGTCCTTTCCATAGATCAGCTCAAGTCTTTTGAGTGTATGGTGCAGACCGACCCCTGATGACCCACCAGTCTGCATCTGTTCAAGTGCTACGACATCATAAGAATTCTTTACGGAAAAGTTGATCCAACCGTCGGCAATACGTAGGGTAATAGCGATAAATATTTTATCCCGCCTGGTAATTTTAGCATGCTTAAAGGCATTTTCCACAAATACAATCATCAGCATTGGCGCAATTCGTAAATGGCAATCCGGAATATCGGCTATATCAGTTTCCAATGTAAGCTTATCGCTGACCTGTATTTTTTCAAATGCTATATAGTTTTGTATATACAGTAATTCATTTTTTAGCGGGATGAACCGTTCTCCTGTTTCATAAACCGAATACCGGAGCAATTCGGATAACTGAAGTAGTAATTGAGGTACTCTTTTATGTTGTGTGAGCGAAATTCCGTAGATATTATTCAGGGTGTTGAACAGGAAATGTGGGCTGAGCTGGGATAACAATAACCGGAGCTCGCCCTCCTTTTGTTCTTTTAGCAGGGTTGCTTCGTTCACTTGCTTTAGTAAGCTATTCCTGACTAATGCCACAGCCAGGCCGAAAAAAACGAACAGAATGACCAGTGGAAAACAAATAATGAGATACTCGACAAAATAGCGGGGAATGCTTCCCTTGAATAAAAATGCGGCCCCGGCGGCTCCAATCAGGGACAGCCCTAACGGGCCTAACAACAGGCTTTGCAGGAACGGGGCCTGTACGCCCCCGCTTAACCATAATTTCCCGCACCATCTTCCTGTGTAAGTGCAAGCCAAAATAAACAAGCAGGTAAAAAATGCCGAAGCCAGAATCCCCCTGTTGTTGCTGAAAAAGACAGGGATGGCAAACAACAGTACAAAAAACAGGCAGAAAAAGAAATGAACGCCGATCCTGGAGGCGATTAACCTGCCGATCAGTACTTCCAGTTGTTTCATGGCTTAAAGATGAAGAAACCGCTTTATAATTGAAAGTGTTACTGCTCAAAAAGGCTATTGTCATGCCCAACAGCTCAAATGAACGGCCCAGCTGCTTCAGCATGATGAACATACTTTCGGGCGTGTCAGCGCCTGCTTATGTCCGCAGTATTTTAAATGACCAGGGTAATCGCTGAATATTTGCAGCAACAAATTAAATCATTATGCAAGACAAGGACGAACTCATTATTGAAACGCAGCATCTTTCCTTTAGTTTTTCAAAGGGCAAGGCTGTATTAGAAGACCTTAATCTGCAAATACCCAAAGGCGCCATTTATGGATTTTTAGGACCGAACGGTGCAGGTAAAACTACGACGATCAGGCTTTTATTAGACCTGCTGAAACCGGTTAGCGGCCAGGTAAAGGTGTTTGGTGAACCCATCGCCAGTAACCCGATTGCTGCCTTTGCAAGAATTGGAGCGCTGATAGAAATGCCATCATTATATGAGCACCTGACCGGCTTTGACAATGTTTCGATCACAGCAGGCATCTGCAATATTCAGAAAAGCAGGGTATGGGAAGTATTAGATATTGTCCAACTGCGCTCCAATGCTTATATGCATGTCAGGAATTATTCATTGGGCATGAAACAACGGCTGGGCCTGGCGCTCGCCTTACTTTCTTCACCCGATTTGTTGATCCTGGATGAACCAACTAATGGCCTTGACCCAAACGGCATCATCGAAATCAGGGAGCTGCTACTGCATTTAAGCAGGGATCACGGCGTGACCATTTTGGTATCCAGTCATTTACTTTCAGAAATAGAAAAACTGGTTTCCCATATTGGCATTCTCGACAAGGGCAAAATACTTTTTCAGGGCCCGGTAACACAATTACAGGAAATCAAGCAAGGCAAATCGGTCATTGAAATCGACACCGATCAAAATAGCCTGGCCATGAAGCTATTGGCCGATCATCAACAAGCGGCCAAACAGGGAGCGGGATATATCGAAGTCAGATACCGGGACAAACACCAGTTAGCGGAGGTAATCGAACTATTGGCAAAAGCGGGCCTGGCCGTTTACCGTATCCAGTTGATCGAAAGCAGCCTGGAAGAAACTTTTTTATCATTTATCAATAACTAAGCAAACGTCATGAAATTATTCTATACTGAACTGGTGAAATTAAAAAACACCTTTGCCTTATGGCTTACCCTTTTTGGGGCGCTATTTTTACCCCTGCTTTTATTTACAACATATCTTTTCGAGGCAAAGGAATTTCTCCCCGCGCCAAACGTAAACCCTTGGTATGATTACTTGCTTAGGACTTTTAATGGCTGCTGTTTTTTCTCATTGGGCTTTATTTTACTGATCATCGGGTTGATCCTGAATATTGAACATAAAGCAAACAGCTGGAAACACCTGTTTACTTTGCCGGTAAGCAGGGGGAAACTTTATTTCAACAAGCTGGCGCTGGTCTTTACGGTAATTATTACGTTCTTCCTTTTGTATTTTATTTTCGCCCTCACCGCCGGTCATTTACTCGGCTGGATTGATCCAGCTTTGGGTTTCTCGCGTGCTGCTGTGCCGAATGGCTATATTTTACGGTTTTTACTGGACTTTTTAGTTTCGATCGTACCCATGATCATTT
>Ga0207671_10000260_pt1 | contig 79210 bp, 67 predicted proteins | sample KBSC24metaG_FD_184352 | JGI IMG/M metagenome (GOLD analysis project Ga0207671, IMG submission 184352) | Corn rhizosphere microbial communities from Kellogg Biological Station, Michigan, USA - KBS C2-4 metaG (SPAdes) (version 2) | ecosystem: Host-associated > Plants > Roots > Rhizosphere > Soil...
CACCGCGGGGTCGACGAACTGCAGCGCGCTCTGCAGGCCGTTCCAGCGGACCGCGTTGCCGTAGGCGGTGAGCGTGGAAGTCAGGGCGTCGTTGCGGGTGCTGGCGGCGCAGCCGGCGAGCAGCAGGACGGTGCTGGCGATGAGCGGAAGCAGGATGCGGCGCATGCGGTGTTATCCCCCGGGGAACCGCGCCATTCTGCGGCGGCGCGCGCGCCGCTTCAATCGGAGAGCTTCAATCGCGGCGCTTGGCCACGAAACGGGCGGTCAGCGTGGCGGCGGGCTGGCCGTCCGTGCCGGGTACGCGGCAGGCCACCTCGATGCGCGCCTTGCCGCGCGCATGCAAGGTGTCGAAGAACATGGCCCAGTCCGCGCCTTCCGCCAGCCGCGCCTCGGCACGGAAATCCGCCCACACCGGCTGCAGGTAGCGCACCGTGGATTCGCCCACGTACACGTCGCAGTCGTGGCCGCGAGCGCGCAATGCCAGTTCCACCAGGCCCCAGCCGCACAGCGTCATTAGGCTCACCAGGCTGCCGCCGAACGCGCAACCCTTGTCGTTGACGTTCGGCGCCAGCGGCGCGCCGAGCACCAGCAGGTCGTCGTCGTGCGCCTGCAGTTCCAGCTCCATCGCCCGCGCCAGCGGGATCTTGTCGCGGATGAAGCGGATGAGGTCGTGCGCGGCGTCGGTGCCTGGGTTCACGGGCGATGGGTTCACGGACTGTCCATGGGCGGGCGATGGCAGCCGCTACACTGCGGGCTGGCCGAATCATGCAGATGTGGGGCGCGCGTGGTTTCCTCAAGTGCAAGCAAGTCGCCGGCGTTGCATGGTCGCGTGGTGGTGATCACCCGCCCGGCCGGCACCGCCGCCGCGCTGGCAGGGCGCGTGCGTGCGTGCGGTGGCGTGCCGCTGCTGTTGCCGGGGCTGTCGCTGCGTGGCGCGACGGATGGCACGGGCCTGCGTGCGGCGATGCGCGCCGCGCTGGGCGATGACGTGCTGGTGTTCACCAGTCCCGCCGCGGTGCGCTTCGCCGCCGCCCTGGCGCCCCTGCGCACGAAGGCCACTGTGCTGGCGGTGGGGCAGGGCACGGCGCAGGCGTTGCGCCGGCATGGCGTGTCCGCGCAGGCGCCGTCGCGACAGGACAGCGAAGGCCTGCTCGACCTGCCGGCCGCGCAGGCCTTGCGCGGCCGGCGCGTGGCCCTGGTCGGCGCACCCGGCGGTCGCGGCGTGCTGCGCGGGCAGCTGGCCGCACGCGGCGCGCGTCTGCGCGAAGTGCAGGTGTACCGGCGCGTGCCGCCGCGGCTGGATAGCCGGCATGTCGATGCCGTGCTGGCGCTGCCGCGCTCGGCGCGCGTGCTGCTTTCCAGCGCCGAGGCACTGCAGAACCTCGTCGACTTGTTGCCGCTGCCGGCGCTCGCGCGCCTGCGCGCGGCGGTGGCCGTGACCAGCAGCGCGCGACTGGCGCAGGCGGCACGCACGGCGGGTTTCGCGCGCATCGTGCAGGCCGAGTCCGCGCTCGCCGCCGATCTGCTCAGGGCCGCGGCGTTGCGCTGATCGTTTCACGGCCTTGCAACGAACGCCCCGGGCCTGCCTGTTAGCATGCCGGGCATGAGCGAACACGAGCCCGCACCGTCCGCCACGCCTGCGTCCACGCCGCGTGCCACGAAACCCGCCTCGCGCGACGCCGCCCCCCGCGGCGGCAGCGTCGCGCTGGCCCTGCTGCTGGCCTTGCTGGCTTTGCTCGCAGCCGGTTACGTGGGGTGGCGCCAGTGGCAGCAGCGGCAAGGCCAGGCCGCCGATGCGCAGACCTTGAACGCCTTGCAGCAGCGCGTGAGTGCGCTGGAATCCACCCTGGCCAGCGTCGGCGGCGACCGTACGAACCTCGCCCAGCGCCTGGATGCCGCCGACCAGCTCGACCGCTCGTTGCAGGCTGCGCAGCAGTCGCAGGGCGATCGCCTGCGCCAACTGGAAGACGCGGTGGGCAAGCTCTCCGAGAACACGCTTTCCGCGCGCGATGCCACTCTGCTCGACGAGACCGAGTCGCTGCTGCGCATGGCCAGGGAACGCTATGAGCTGTTCCACGACGCGCAGGGCGCGGCGGCGGCGTATGCGCTGGCCGCGCAGGCGCTGGCTGCGGTGAACGACAGTGCGTTCGCGGGTTTGCGGCAGAACATCGAGGCGGAACGTCGCGCCTTGCTCGCCAGCCAGCCGACCGGCCAGGCCGAGGCGCTGGCCAGGCTCACGGCGTTGCGCGGCATGCTGCCCACGTTGCCCCTGAAGCCGCTGGACGCGCCGGCGAGCGCGTCGTCGACCAGCGCGTGGTCGCGCATCGGCCGCGCGTTGGCCGGCGTGGTCAGCGTGCAACGCGACAACGGCGCACCACTGGCGGTGGCCGATGCGCGCTTCGCCCGCGAGCTGCTGGCGCTGGATCTTGCGCAGGCGCAGGCCGCGCTGCTCGCGCACGATCCCAAGGCCTTCGCCGCGGCGCTGCAGCGCGCCGACGCCGGGCTCGCCAGCCAGTTCGACGGCAGCGCCGAGACCGTGCAGCAGGCACGCAACACGCTGCAGCAACTGATCGATGCCGCGCCGAACAACGCGCCGGTGCAGCTCGGCGCCGCGCTCACCGAATTGCGCAACCTGCGCGCGGTGCATGCGCTGTCGAACAACCCCGCGCCTGCCGCCAGCGCGGCAGTGCCCGCGCACGGTGCGGGAGCCGCGCGATGAGCCTGTGGCGCTGGATCCTGCTGCTGGTGATCGTCGCCGCGCTGGCCGCGTTCGGCTGGCACTGGGTGGCGGTCGATCCCGGCTACGTGCTGGTGCGCCTGCGCGGTTGGCGCGTGGAGACCACGGTGGTCGCCGCGGTGCTCATCCTGTTCGCGGCCTGGGCGGTACTGATCTTGGCGTGGCGCTTGCTGCGCTGGCCGTTCGGCGCGCTGTCGCGGCGGCATCGCCGGCTCAGCCGCAAGCGGCTGGCTGAGGGCCTGATCGCGCTGATGGAAGGTCGCCACGGCGACGCCGAGCGCGACCTCAACCGCGCCTCGCGGCTGGATGCCCTGCGCGGCGTCGCCCTGCTGGCTTCCGCCGAAGCCGCCTCGCGCCGCGGCGAGCACGGCCGCGCGCTGGAAATCCTCGCCGAAGCTTCGCAGGCCGCGCCGCAGGCGGCCCGCGTGCTGCGCGCCCGCGTACTGCGCCGCGACGGCAAGGCCACCGAGGCGCTGGCCCTGCTGGTGCCCGATGCCGACAAGGCCGCGCTGCCGCCCGGCGGCTGGCGCGAACTGGCGCTCTCCGCGCTGGCCGCGGGCGACACCCGCCGCGCGCTCGCCGCGCTGGAACCGCTGCAGAAAAGTGGCGCGCTGGGCACGCGCGGCTATACCGCACTGGAAGCGAAGGTGCTGATCGCCGCGATCGACGCCGCGCCCGACGGCGCCGCGCTCAACACGCTGTGGTCGCAACTGCCCAAGACCCAGCGCCGCGCTCCCGCCGCGATCGACGCCTACGCCCGCCGCGCCGCCGGCTTCGGCCTGGTGCTGCCGGCGATGGACGAACTCGAATCCGCGCTGCGCCGCGAATGGTCGCAGGAACTGGTGGAAGCCTACGGCGTGCTCGCCGGCGGCGACCTCGACGCGCGCCTGCGCCGCGCCGAAGGCTGGTTGGCCGACCATCCCAACGACGCCGCCCTGCTGCTCGCCACCGGCCGCATCTGCGTGCGCGCCAAGCTGTGGGGCAAGGCCCGCCAGTACCTCGAACGCTCGCTGGCGCTCGAACCAGGCGTGGGTGCGTGGGAAGCGCTGGGCGATGCCTGGCAAGGCCAGGGCGACGCCACGCAAGCGCAACGCTGCTACCGCAACGCGCTGGCCATGACCCGCGGCGAAACCGTGCGCCAGTCCGCCAGCCAGACCAGCGGCGTGATCGACACCAGCGCCATCGCGGTCGAGGAGCGCGACGAGCACGGGGTGCCGCGGTTGCGCGGGTAGGTTGCCCGGCGAGGAGCGCGTGCCCGGCAAGCGCTGATCGCAACGATGGGTGCAGGGTCGGACCCGCAGCTCCCCGTCGATCCGCAGCATGCAACTCCCGGAGCCGGGTGTTTCCTTGCACTCCCGGGCGTTTGGGTGCATAGAGGCCTTCGGGCCTCCCTTGACGTACCTTCCGTGTCCCGCCGGCCACGGCCCGGGCTGGCATCACCCGTCTGGAGCGACCATGGCTACCGCGATCCTGGAGAAGCTTGCTGCTGCCCCCCGTTACCCCACCCTGCGCGTCACCGAGAGTGCCGATGCCGCCGTGCACTGGTGTCACATGCACGCCGATCTGGCCAGCTCGCCCGGCCGCGCCTGCTTCAAGCCGGCACTGGTTGCCGACATCCTGCAGTACCAGAACGTCCTGGGCGACCGCCTGCGCCGGGAGCGCATGTTCGGCGAAGCCGGGCTGCGGCACGTGGTGCTCGCCTCCGACTGCGATGCGTTCAACCTCGGTGGCGACCTGGAATACTTCTGCGACGCGATCCGCCACCAGAACCGTCCTGCCCTGCTGACCTACGCCCGACAGTGCGTGCGCGGCGTGCATGCGTTCCATGCCGGGCTCGATGCCGACGTGCACAGCATCGCGCTGGTGCAGGGCGATGCGCTGGGCGGCGGCTTCGAGGTCGCGCTGAGCTGCCACACCATCGTGGCGGAGGAAGGCGTCGGCATGGGGCTGCCGGAGGTGCTGTTCGACCTGTTCCCAGGGATGGGCGCCTATTCCTTCCTGTGCAAGCGCATCCCGCCGCACCGGGCCGAGCAGCTGATGCTGAGCGGCGATATCCTGTCCAGCGAAGAGCTCTACAAGATGGGCCTGGTGGATGTCCTGGCCCCGCGCGGGCAGGGCGTGCAGGCGGTCGAGGAAGTCATCCGCGGCAATCGCCGCATCCCGCACGCGCGCATGGCCATGCATCGGGTCCGGACGCTGGCGCAACCGGTGACCCTGGAAGAAATGATGGCGATCACCGAGGTCTGGGTGGATACCGCATTGCAGCTCGGCGAGAAGTCGCTGCGGACCATGGAGCGGCTGGTGCGCGCGCAGTACCGCCGGCACGGCGAACCAACCGCCGCGCAGGCCTGATCATGACGGCTTCGGGTTGTCCTCGCGCGCGGGTAGCCAGCTCCCGCGCGCTTGCAGCGCCTGTTCGCCGTCGTGCAGGCGCTGGGTCAGGCTTTCGCAATGGCGCCGCCAGTCGCGGTCCAGTTCGAAGGTGGTCATCCGCATCAGGGCGCCGCTCAAGCCGGCGCACTGCACCAGGCCGAGATTGCCGGCGATCCCCTTCATGGCATGGGCATGGTCGCGGAACTGTTCCCAGTCGCCCGCCGCTCCGGTCTGGCGCATCTTGGCCAGCGCCACCCGCGCGTCGGCGACGCACTGGCCGATGAAGTCGGCTTCGAAGACCTTGCCCATGCCTAGCGATGCGAGTTCGTCCAGCACCGAGGGGTCCAGCACTTCCGCGGAGGAGGTATGCGCGACCGGTTGCGGGTTGTCCTGCTCCTCGCCGTCGCAGCCGCTCAGGATCGCCGCAATGGCGTCGAGCAGTCTGCCGGCGGCAAAGGGTTTGGTGATGAACGCGCGCGCGCCGGCGTTGCGGCAGGCCTGGGCCGATTCAGGAGTGGCATCGGCGCTGATGATCACCACCGGGGTACGGGCACGCGAGCCCGCTTCCATCACGCGCAGCTGACGCAGCAGGTCGATGCCGCTCAGCGACGGCATGTGCAGGTCCAGCAGCGCCAGCTCGAAGCCGCCACCCACCAGCGCATCGAGCGCGACTTCGCCGTCCTCCACCGTCATCACCCGGTGCCCGGCCTTCTGCAGCACGCCCTGCAGGAGCAGGCGGTTGGCGGCATGGTCGTCGGCGACCAGCACGCGCGCCGACTTGACCCGCGCGCGATGGCGCGAGAACGGATCGGCGAATGCGATGACGTTGTGCGCGGCCGACGGCGCGGGCGACAGGCGCGCGTCCACGGCCGGCGCTGTGCCGCTGCCGGTTGTGTGCGCGGACTCGTCGGCGAGATCGAACGGCAGCTCGACCCAGAAGCTGCTGCCGACGTTCTCGTGGCTTTCGAACCCGATCGATCCGCCCATGGCCTCGGTCAGGCCCTTGGCGATCGTGGTGCCCAGACCGCTGCCCTGGTGCTTGCGGACCAGGCTGTTGTCGACCTGCTCGAAGGCCTCGAACAGCCGCGCGCGCGCCGATACGGGAATGCCGATGCCGGTATCCGACACCGTGAAGCGCAGGCGCACCTGTCCCGCGCCGGCCACGGCCGATTTCGCCACCGTCATGTGGACCTCGCCCGACGCGGTGAACTTGATCGCGTTGCTGAGCAGGTTCACCAGCACCTGCTGCAGGTGGTGAGCGTCGCCGCGGAGTTGCGTGGGGACTTCCCGCATCACCGTCACCGCGTAGTCCAGCCGCTTCGAGCGTGCCTCGGGGCGCAGCATCAGGTTGATCTGCTCCAGCAGGGCGTGCAGGTTGAAGCTTTCCTGCTTCAGCCGCAGCTTGCCGGCCTCGATCGCCGAGATGTCCAGCACATCCTCCACCAGCGCCAGCAGCGAGCGGCTGGCGGCCTGGATGGTTTCCAGGTAGCCGCGCTGCTCCGCGTCCAGCCGGGTGCTCGCCAGCAGCTCCGACATGCCCGACAGCCCGTTCAGCGGCGTGCGGAACTCGTGGCTCATGTTGGCGAGGAAGCGGCTCTTGGCCAGGTTGGCGCGCCGGGCTTCCTCGATCGCGGCGGTCAGCGCCTTGAGCAGGGCGGCGAAGTACAGCGGCACCGCGACCAGGCCCAGCAGCAGTCCCCAGGACAGGTAGCGGTTCTGCAGCCAATAGGGGGTGAACGTCATCATCTCCCCGAACGACAGCGTGGCCAGCGTCGTGGATGCGTACAGGTAGCGCGGCCCGTAGCGCATGCCGTTGCCGATCGTGACCCACAGGTATGCCGCGTACAGCGGGGAGGCCGATTCGCCCTGCAGGTACATGACGCCGCCGATCGCCGCGTAATCGGCCAGCATCCCCAGCCAGCGCCGCAACTCCGACGGCTGCGGCGCCACGAGGATCGCGACCAGCAGGCCGATCGACAGACCCAGTTCGCCGAGCAGGATCAGCCAGGTCGAGAACAGCGCCGGGGTGTCGTTGCCCCAGCCGACCTTCCAGCCGAGATAGATGGAGAACAGCAAGGTGATCGCGATGCGCACGAATACCTGCGCATGCTCGCTGTCCGCGCGCCCGCGCAACCGCTGGCGCACCCAGGCCAGGGCCGGGCGCAGGCCGTCAACGCCAGTCACGATGGAGCGGAACATGGGAGTAGCGTTCGCAGATGCCGTGCAGGCGCGGCAGGTTGTCCATCAGGGCGCGCACGCAGGCCGGATCCAGCAGCACACCGCTTTGCGTGCCGATGTACTCGAGCGCGCGCTCGATGCTCCAGGCCTCCTTGTACGGGCGCGGCGACAGCAACGCATCCAGCACGTCGGCCACGGTGGTCACCCGCGCCTCGATCGGGATCGCCTCGCCGGCCAGCCCGTCCGGGTAGCCTTTGCCGTCCCAGTGCTCGTGGTGGCGCAGCGCGATCTGCGCGCCCGCCTGGATGAAGCGGCTCTGGCTATCCTGCAGCAGCTGGTAGCCGATGCGCGGGTGCTGTTGCATGCGTGCACGCTCCTCCGCGTCCAGCGGGCCGGGTTTCAGCAGGATCGCGTCGGGGATGGCGATCTTGCCGATGTCGTGCAGCGGCGCAGCCAGTTCGATCATGCGGACCTGATCTTCCGGCAGCCCCAGCCCCTCCGCGATCAGTCCGGCGATGCGCGCCATGCGCTCGAGGAAGGCGCTGGTGCCGGCGTCGCGGAGTTCGATGGCCCGCGCGAGCCGCGACAGCGTTTCGCGCTCGCGTTCCTCGACTTCGTGCATGCTGGCGAGCAGCCGCTGCTCCAGCGACAGCGAGCGTTGCTTGATCGACTCCGACTGCTGGCGCAACTGCAGCAGGTTGCGGCAACGCGCGCGCAGCTCGCGCGGATGGATCGGCTTGACCAGGAAATCGATCACCCCGGCATCCAGCGCCGCCTGCCGCACCGGCTCGTCGCCCACCACCGTGACCAGCACGATGGGCACGTCCCGGTTCCGCAGCGGCTTGCGGAAGGCCTTGGCCATCTCCAGCCCGTCCATGCCCGGCATGCGGTAGTCCAGCAGCAGCAGGTCGGGCCGGTTGTCCTCGCACCAGTCCAGCGCCGCCTGTGGCTCGCCGAAATCGTGCACGACGAGCTGCGGCCCGATGTCCTGCACGATGTGTCGCAGCATCGTGCGGGCCGAAGCCTGGTCGTCGACGATCACGACATCCATGCAATCCTCCTTTCAGCCAGAACGCAGGAAGGCGCGACTGTCGGCATCCTCCCCGCAATCCGGCGCCTTGGCAAGGGCCGGCCGGCGGGTTTGGCCACCCAAACAAGCGCGGTCGGAAACAGCGGGAGCGGGGTTTGCTTTCCGATATCGGCAGCCTCGTTGCCGGCTGGAATCGACATGATCTACAAGGGCGTGAGATTGGCGTACGCCGCCACCAGCCACTTGCTGCCCGCGCCCGCGAAATTCACCTGCAGCCGGGTGTGCGTGCCGCTGCCTTCGGCGCTGACCACCACGCCTTCGCCGAAATTGGGGTGGCTGACGCGCTGGCCCAGCTTGACCGGCAGGTCTTCCTGCAGCGAACTGGTGTCAGTGTAGCGGCCGGCGCCGGCGTACAGCGGGCGGCTCACCTGCACGCGCGGGCGCACCTCGTCGATCAGTTCGGCAGGCATCTCGGCGAGGAAGCGCGAGGGCCGCGCCAGCATCTCGGTGCCGTGCATCCGGCGCGATTCGGCGTAGCTGATGACCAGGCGATCGCGGGCGCGGGTGATGCCCACGTAGGCGAGCCGGCGCTCCTCTTCCAGCCGGCCTTCGTCCTCGGTGGAGCGCTGGCTGGGGAACAGGCCTTCCTCCAGCCCCACCAGGAACACCAGCGGAAACTCCAGGCCCTTGGCGGAGTGAAGGGTCATCAGCTGCACGCAGTCGTCCCAGGCCTCGCCCTGGCCTTCGCCGGCTTCCAGCGCGGCGTGCGAGAGGAAGGCGGACAGCTCGTCGAGGCCGGCGTCGATGTCTTCCTGGGTGCGCTCGAAGCGGCTGGCCACGTTGACCAGTTCGTCGAGGTTCTCGATGCGCGCCTCGCCGTTGCCGCGCGAATCCTTCTCGTAGTGGTCGCGCAAGCCGGTGTGGGTGAGCACGTGGTCGATCTGTTCGGCCAGAGGCAGCGCGTTGCTCCCCTCTCCCTCCGGGAGAGGGGCTGGGGGTGAGGGTTCGGGCGAAGGGGGGGTGTTCGGCGACTCCGGACCCTCTCCCCGACCCCTCTCCCGGGTGGAGAGGGGCTTGAAGGTGCGGGCCATCCCGTCGATCAGGGCGAGGAAACCCTTCACCGCATTCTTCGCGCGGCCCGCCAGCTCGCTGCCGGCGAGTTCGGCCAGCGCGGCTTCCCACATCGACGTGCGCTCGCTGCGGGCGCGGCGGCGCAGCACGTCCAGCGTGCGGTCGCCGATGCCGCGCGGCGGGGTGTTCACCGCACGCTCGAACGAGGCGTCGTCGTGGCGGTTGGCGGTGAGCCGCAGGTAGGCCAGCGCGTCCTTGATCTCGGCGCGCTCGAAGAAGCGCTGGCCACCGTAGACGCGGTAGGGGATGTTGCGCTGGGTGAGCTGTTCCTCGAAGTTGCGCGACTGCGCGTTGGAGCGGTAGAGGATCGCGCAGTCCTTCGCGCTGCCGTGTTCGGCGATGTATTCGCGGATGCGCTCGACCACGAAGCGCGCCTCGTCCTGCTCGTTGTAGGCGGCGTACAGCGCGATGCGCTCGCCCTCGTCGCCGGCGGTCCACAATTCCTTGCCGAGGCGGCCGCCGTTGCGCGCGATCACGTGGTTGGCGGCTTTCAGGATGGTGGCGGTGGAGCGGTAGTTCTGTTCCAGCTTGATCGTGCGCGCGCCGGGGAAATCCTTGAGGAACTGCTGCATGTTCTCCACCCGCGCGCCGCGCCAGCCGTAGATCGACTGGTCGTCGTCGCCCACCGCGAAGACCTTGCTAGTGCTGCCGGCGAGCACGCGGATCCACGCGTACTGCAGCGTATTGGTGTCCTGGAACTCGTCGATCAGCAGGTGCCGCCAGCGGTTCTGGTAGTGCTCCAGCACGGCCGGATTCTTCAGCCACAGCTCGTGCGCGCGCAGCAGCAGCTCGGCGAAGTCGACCAGGCCGGCGCGGCGGCAGGCGTCTTCGTAGGCCTGGTAGATGCGCACCAGGGTGTGCGTGACGGGATGGTCGCGGTGCTCGATCGCGTCGGGGCGCTTGCCCTCGTCCTTCCAGCCATTGATCGTCCAGGTGGCCTGGCGCGGCGGGAAACGGGCTTCGTCCAGCCCCAGTCCCGCGACCACGCGCTTCACCAGCCGCTGCTGGTCGTCGGCATCGAGAATCTGGAAGCCTTCCGGCAGGCCGGCCTCGCGCCAGTGCCGGCGCAGCAGGCGGTGGGCGATGCCGTGGAAGGTACCCACGGTGAGCCCCTGCGTGCCGCCGGGAATCAGCGACTCCAGCCGCGCGCGCATCTCGCCCGCGGCCTTGTTGGTGAAGGTGACGGCGAGGATCGCCCACGGCGGTACGCGCTCCACCTGGGTGAGCCAGCCGATGCGGCGCGTGAGCACGCTGGTCTTGCCGGAGCCGGCGCCGGCGAGGACGAGGTAGTGGCCGGGCGGGGCGCAGACGGCTTCGCGTTGCGCGTCGTTGAGCGAGTCGATCAGGTGCGAGACATCCATCGCACCCATTGTAGCGGCTGCGGCGCTCAGCCCTTCTTGAAGAAGCCGCCGATGGCCAGCAGTGCGCCCACCACGATGCCAGCGATACCCAGCCACTGCGGGAAGGCCTTGTCGTGGGTGGCGGTGAGCTTGGCCGAACCGAATTGCACCAGGGTGTCGGTGGTCTGGTAGCTGCCGTGGCCGAACACCACCCACAGGCCGGCGACGAGCAGGACCAGGCCGACAAGGATCAGGACGATGCGCATGGGTTCTTCCGTTGCGGAGGCCGGCCCGGAGTATACCGATGATGGCCGGTGGCGCCCTTGAAGAGTGCAGCCATGGATGGCTGCCCGTCTGACTTTCGCGATCACGGATGAGCGCACAAGTCGAGCAGTGCAGCCATGGATGGCCGCCCGTTTGATCTTCGCGTTCATGGACGAGCGCACAAGACAATCAGTGCGGCCATGGAATGGCCGCTTTTTGATCTTGTTCTGCGCTCACGGACGAGCGCACAAGTCCAGCAGTGCAGCCATGGATGGCTGCCCGATTGATCTCCGCATTCAAGGACGAATGCACAGGCAAACCCAAAAAAATGGCCCCGAAGGCCAGGGGGTGCCTTCGGGGCCGGGGAGGCGGAAACCCAGGGGAGAGGTTCCGCGTCCGGGTGGCTGTCCAGGGAGGTGTCCAGCCATGGATGCCGTTGCGTGCATCCGATGATTGAGAACGCGCGAATCCGGAAAAGTTCTACAGCCGGTGCAAAAAAGTCAGGTTCGATTCATTTCACGGAAACCCAACAACTGGGGCGAACCTAATGCGCCTCGTCCCAGTTCGCGCCCACGCCCACGTCGACGATCAGCGGCACCGCCAGTGCGGCGGCGCCCTGCATGCGCTCGCGTACGCCTTCGCGCACCGCGTCCACGGCGTCGGCACGCACCTCGAACACCAGTTCGTCGTGCACCTGCATCAGCATGTGGGCGTCGTCGTCGCGCTCCTTCAGCCACGCGGCCACGGCGATCATCGCGCGCTTGATGATGTCGGCGGCGCTGCCCTGCATCGGGGCGTTCACCGCGGCGCGCTCGGCGCCGGCGCGATGAGCCTGGTTGCGGGACTGCAGGTTCTCCAGGTACAGGCGGCGGCCGAAGATCGTCTCCACGTAGCCGTCGCGATGTGCCTGTTCGCGGGTGGCTTCCATGAAGGCGTGCACGCCGGGGTAGCGGGCGAAGTAGCGGGCCATGTAATCGCCGGCCTCGCCGCGGTCGATGCCGAGCTGGCGGGCCAGGCCGAACGCGCTCATGCCGTACATCAGGCCGAAGTTGATCGCCTTGGCGGCGCGACGCTGGTTGCTGGTGACTTCCTCGGGCTTGAGGCCGAACACCTCGGCGGCGGTGGCGCGGTGCACGTCGCCGCCTTCGTGGAAGGCCTTCAGCAGGCCTTCGTCGCCGGACAGGTGGGCCATGATGCGCAACTCGATCTGCGAGTAGTCCGCCGCCAGCACCTTCCAGCCCGGCGGTGCGATGAAGGCCTGGCGGATGCGGCGGCCTTCCTCGGTGCGCACCGGGATGTTCTGCAGGTTCGGGTCGGTGGAGGAGATGCGCCCGGTGGCCACCGCGCCCTGGTGGTAGCTGGTGTGCACGCGGCCGGTGCGCGGGTTCACCGTGCCGGCCAGCTTGTCGGTATACGTGGAGCGCAGCTTGGCGAGGCCGCGGTAGTCGAGGATCAGCCGCGGCAGCGCGTGATCGTCGGCGATCGCCTCCAGCGCTTCCTCGTTGGTGGAGGGCTGGCCGGTCGGCGTCTTCAGCTTGGCCCGCAGGCCAAGCTCGTCGAACAGTATCGCCTGCAATTGTTTCGGCGAGTCGAGGTTGAACTCGCGCCCGGCCTCCTTGTACGCCTGCTGCTGCAGTTCCAGCATGCGTTTGCCGAGCTGCTGGCTCTGCTTGCGCAGCTCGTCGACGTCGATCAGCACGCCGCGCTGCTCCATGCTGGCCAGCACGGGAATCAGCGGGATCTCGATCTCCTCGTATACCTTGCGCAAGGACGGCACGCTTTCGAGCATCGGCCACAGCGCGTGGTGCAGGCGCAGGGTGATGTCGGCGTCCTCGGCGGCGTAGCGGCAGGCGGTGTCCAGATCCACCTGCGAGAACGAAATCTGCTTCGCGCCCTTGCCGGCCACCTCCTCGTACTTCACGGTGTCGTAGCCGAGATAGCGCTTCGCCAGCGAATCCATGTCATGGCGCGTGGCGGTGGCGTTCCACACGTAGGATTCCAGCATGCTGTCGTGGCGCACGCCTGCCACCGCGATGCCGTAGTGCGACAGGATGTTGATGTCGTACTTCGCGTGCTGGCCCAGCTTGGGGCGGTTCGCGTCCTCGAACACGGGCTTCAGCGCGGCGAGCACTGCGTCGCGCGGCAGTTGCGCCGGTGCGCCGGGATAGTCGTGCGCCAGCGGGATGTAGCAGGCCTTGCCCGGCTCGACGGACAGCGACAGGCCCACGATGTCGGCCAGCATCGGATCGATGCTGGTGGTCTCGGTGTCGAAGGCGATCAGCGGCGCATCGCGCAGCTTGTCCAGCCAGGCGTCGAGTTGCGGCTGCGTGGTGACGAGTTCGTATTCACCGGGTGGGGCGAGCTTCGCAAGCAGGGGAGCGGTGCCGGGAACCGGGCCCCTCTCCCCTCGGGAGAGGGGTTGGGGTGAGGGTTCGGGTGAGCCTTGCGCTTCGACCGAACCCTCTCCCCCGGCCCCTCTCCCGAGGGGAGAGGGGAGTGTGGCGTCGAGATCCTTCAGCGCTGCCTTGAATTCGTAGCGTGTATACAGCTCGCGCAACGTCGCCGCATCGGCCTCGCGCAGCGCGAGATCGGCGGGGCCCTGCTCCAGCGCCACGTCGGTCTTGATCGTCACCAGTGCGCGCGACAGCGGCAGTTGCGGCAGCGCCTCGCGCAGGCTCTCGCCGATCTTGCCGCCGATCTTGTCCGCGTTCGCGATCACGCCGTCCAGCGAGTCGTATTCGGCCAGCCATTTCGCGGCGGTCTTCGGGCCGCACTTGGGCACGCCGGGCACGTTGTCCACGGTGTCGCCCACCAGGGTGAGGTAGTCGACGATGCGCTCGGGCGGCACGCCGAATTTCTCGATCACGCCATTGCGGTCCATCGTGGTGCTGGTCATGGTGTTGACCAGGGTGACGCCGGGGCCGACCAGCTGGGCCATGTCCTTGTCGCCGGTGGAGATCTCCACCTCGATGCCGGCGCGTTGCGCCTGCACGGCGAGCGTGCCGATCACGTCGTCGGCCTCCACGCCGCCCACGCGCAGGATCGGGAAGCCCAGCGCGCCCACGATCGCCAGCATCGGCTCGATCTGCGCGCGCAGATCGTCCGGCATCGGTGGGCGGTTCGCCTTGTAGTGCTCGTACATCGCATCGCGGAAAGTGGGGCCGGAAGCGTCGCTGACGAAGGCCAGGTAGTCGGGCTTCGCCTTCAGCGTGGCGCGCAACATGTTGACCACGCCGAACAGTGCGCCGGTGGGTTCGCCTTGCGCGTTGCTCAGCGGCGGCAGCGCGTGGAAGGCGCGGTACAGGTAGGAGGAACCGTCGATCAGGATGAGCTTGGGCATGGGCCCATTCTGGCACGCGACGCACGATGTCGCGGTTCACGGGGCGGCTGCGGGCGCGCTGCTATGCTTCGGCTCCCCATCGAGGTCGCCGCCATGAAATACGTCGCCAGCCTGCTCGCCCTCACCGCGTTCGTCGCGCTGCCGGTCTGTGCGCAGTCCACCGGCCAGCAGGCGCCGAAGTTCGCGCCGGCGCCGCCGCCGCCGGGCATGAACGATCCGGGCGTGCAGGCGGTGGCGCCGCCCGCCAAGCCGGCCGCGGCCAGCAGCAGTGGCAGCACGCCGGCCACGGTCACCGCGACACCCCTGCCGGGCAAGCCGATCCCGCTGCCGGCGACGCCGGGCGACAAGGGCGCGCCGCAGACGGCCAGGGGCGATTCGCCGGCGGATGATGTCACCGTGCACACCGAGGGCGATGCGGTCTACCAGGAGTACCGCCGCAACGGTCGCGTCTACATGGTGGTGGTCACGCAGAAGAACGGGCTGTCCTACACCTACATGGTGGACAGCAATGGCGTGATGCGCGCCACCGAGGGCGCGCCGCCGGTGCGTCCGGTGATGTACAAGGTCCTGGAGTGGGGCGGCAGCAAGCCGGCCACATCCGACAACGGCAACGACAACGGCCGCTGAGCTTCGGTTGTTGCGGCGGCGAGTGGCGATGACGGCGCAGGCGCGCAGCTCGCGGGATTGATTTGCCACGACTGCACCGTTGCAATACGCGTTCCCCGCTGCCGGCGCCACGCATGCTCCGCCGTTTCCTGCCCGATCGCTTCACCTGCGCGCTGCTGCTGACCGTGCTGCTGTCCAGCGTGCTGCCCTGCCGCGGCGCGTGGGCCACGGCGTTCGGCTGGCTCACCGACGGCGCGATCATGCTGCTGTTCCTCCTGCACGGCGCCAAGCTGTCGCGGCAGGCGGTGCTGGCGGGCGTCACGCACTGGCGGCTGCATCTCGTCGTGCTGGCCAGCACCTTCGTGCTGTTCCCGCTGATGGGCTGGGTGTTGCGGCCGTTGCTGGCGCCGCTGGTGACGCCGGACTTGTACCTCGGCGTGCTGTTCCTGTGCACGCTGCCTTCCACCGTGCAGTCGTCGATCGCGTTCACCTCGATCGCGCGCGGCAATGTCTCCGCCGCGGTGTGCGCGGCCTCGGCGTCCAGCCTGCTCGGCATCTTCATCACGCCGCTGTGGGTGGGCGCGATGCTGGAGTCGCGCGGGGGCGGCGGCATGTCCTGGCATGCGCTGGGCGAGATCGTCACCTTGCTGCTGCTGCCGTTCGTGGCGGGGCAGGTGGCGCAGCGCTGGATCGGCGGCTGGGTGCAGCGCCATCGCCCGCTGGTCGGCGTGGTCGACCAGGGTTCGATCCTGCTGGTGGTCTACACCGCGTTCAGCGCCTCGGTGCTGGAAGGCCTGTGGAAGCAGGTGCCGCTGCCGGTGCTGGGCGGCCTGGTGCTGATCTGCGTGGTGTTGCTGGCGCTGGCCCTGCTGGCCACCTGCCATGGCGCGCGTGCGCTGGGCTTCGGCAAGGAGGGCGAGATCACCATCGTGTTCTGCGGCTCCAAGAAGAGCCTCGCCAGCGGCGTGCCGATGGCGAAGGTGCTGTTCGCCGGCCACCCGCTGGGCATGATCGTGCTGCCGCTGATGCTGTTCCACCAGATCCAGCTGATGGTGTGCGCGGTGCTGGCGCGGCGGTATGCGCGGCGGGGTGCGGCTACGGTGGCGGACGAAGGGGATGTTGCGCCGGCGGATTGAATGGCGAAGCGGGATCTTGGCCTGGGTGGTTCCTTTGCAACGTCATTCCAACGAAAGCTGGAATCCAGCGCCTTGATGCGTCGGAGATATTGGGTCACTGGATCCCGGTCTTCGCCGGGATGACAAGCATGGGGTGGCGGAGTGCCAGATCTATTTCAGGCACTGCCAGTGCCTGAGTATTTGATTTACTTCCGCCACTTTTAGTGGCGGAAGTGCCGCATCCCCGTGAACACCATCGCCATGCCGTGCTCGTCGGCGGCGGCGATCACCTCGGCGTCGCGCATCGAGCCACCGGGCTGGATCACCGCGCTGATGCCGGCCGCGGCGGCCGCGTCGATGCCGTCGCGGAACGGGAAGAACGCATCGCTGGCCATCACCGAGCCGCGCACTTCCAGCTTCTCGTCGGCAGCCTTGATGCCGGCGATCTTCGCGCTGTACACGCGGCTCATCTGGCCGGCGCCGATGCCGATGGTCTGGCGATCCTTGGCGTAGACGATGGCGTTGGACTTCACGAACTTCGCCACCTTCCACGCGAAGATCAGGTCGTCGATCTGCGCCGGCGTGGGCGCCAGCCTGGTCACCACCTTCAGGTCCGCGGCCTTGACCATGCCGGTGTCGGCGGTCTGGATCAGCAGGCCCGAGCCGACGCGCTTGGACTGGTTGCCCGGATGCGCGGCGACCAGATCCGCACCAGGCGGCACCGGGATCACCAGCACGCGCACGTTGCCCTTCTTCACGAACGCCTTCAGCGCCTCGGCGGCATAGCCCGGCGCCAGCACCACCTCGACGAACTGGCGCGCCACGATCGCCTGTGCAGTGGCGCCGTCCACCTCGCGGTTGAACGCGATGATGCCGCCGAAGGCCGAGGTGGGATCGGTCTGGTAGGCAAGATCGTAAGCCTTGGCTATGCCGTCCAGGCTCACCGCCACACCGCAGGGGTTGGCGTGCTTGACGATCACGCAGGCCGGCTTGACGAAGCTGCGCACGCATTCCCATGCGGCATCGGCGTCGGCGATGTTGTTGAACGAGAGTTCCTTGCCCTGCAGCTGGCGGAACGTGGCCAGCGTGCCCGGCGCGGGATACAGGTCGCGGTAGAACGCGGCGCTCTGGTGCGGGTTCTCGCCGTAGCGCAGGTCCATCAGCTTCACGAAGCGGCCGTTGGCCTGCGCGGGAAAGGCTTCGTGTCCGGCGATGGCTTCGTGCGCCTCGTCGAGCTTGAGGCCGGAGAGGTAGTCGCTGATCGCGCCGTCGTAGTTGGCCACGTTGTTGAACGCGGCGACCGCCAGCTTGAAGCGGGTCGCGCGTGACAAACCGCCGTGTTGCTCGATCTCGGCCAGCGCCTCGTCGTACTGCGCCGGATCGGTGAGCACGCCCACGTCGTTCCAGTTCTTCGCCGCCGAGCGCAGCATCGCCGGGCCGCCGATGTCGATGTTCTCGATCGCCTGTTCCAGCGTGCAGTCGGGCTTGGCGACGGTGGCCTCGAACGGGTAGAGGTTCAGCACCAGCAGGTCGATCGGCTGGATGCCGAGTTCGGCCATCACCGCGTCGTCGGTGCCGCGCCGGCCGAGCAGGCCGCCGTGCACCTTGGGGTGCAAGGTCTTGACGCGACCGTCCATGATCTCGGGGAAACCGGTGAGCTCGCTGACATCCTGCACCGCGATGCCGGCCTCGCGCAGCGCCTTCGCGCTGCCGCCGGTGGAGAGCAGCTCCACGCCCCTGGCGGCGAGGCGGCGGCCCAGCTCGATCAGTCCGCTCTTGTCGGAAACGCTGAGCAGGGCGCGGCGGACGGGGACGGCGGCAGGGGCGGACATGGCGGCTTCCAGGCGGGAAAGCTGCCGATTATAGCCGAGTCCGGGGTGTGGCCGTCGTTTGGACGGCCAAATGGGACAGGTGGGAAATTACAGCAGGCCGTGCGCGGCCAGCTTCTTGCGCAGCGTGGCGCGGTTGATGCCCAGCGCCACGGCGGCGCGGCTCTGGTTGCCATCGTGGAACGCCAGCACTTCGCGCAGCAGGGGGCCTTCCACTTCGCGGATCACCAGCGCGTGCAGGCCTTCGCCGCAATCCGCGTCGCCGAGGTCGGCGAGATAACGGCGCACGGTGCGGCTGACGCATTCGCCCAGCGCACTCTGCGAGGCGACCGGACGGGTGGCCTCGGCGGCTGGCAATCTCACGGCATTCACTGACATTTCCCTCTGTGTGTCTTGCGCGGCTGCTTGGGCCGCTGCTTCTGATTGTCTTCCGCGACCGCGGCGGCGGTCTTTCCGCGCATGCCGGTGACGATGCGCGGAAGCACGGAGTCTACCCGCGAGTGCCGCGAATTTTAAGTGCTGTGTGCGTTCAAAAAGCGCGATTGGGCACTTGCATTTCCCGGCGCCTGCGGTGTCGGCCGTATCGCGGAGCCTGCGATGCGCTATTCGAAGCCGAACTCGTAGGCGACCGCCTGGTCGCCGGGATCCTGGACTTCCAGCAACAGGGCCGTGGTCGCGCCAGGAGCAAGGCCGCGATCCAGCACGGCGGGGTCGTCGAGGTAGTCGGTGGGCAGCAGGCGGCGCATCGTCAGCCGGTGGCCTTGCGCGTCCTCCAGCGTGACCACGACCACCGGCCAGGGCTGCGCGAACGCGGCCTCGTTGCGCAGGCTGAGGCTGATCATCAGCGCCTGCGCGGCATTGGGGTGGCTCTCGACGTTGCTGGCGAGCAGGCGCAACTGCTGTGGCGCGGCGACCAGCGGCAGGCGGCAGTCGAACGCGTTGCAGGCACCGCGCAACCAGCCGCCGACCAGCGGGTCGCGGATCAGGCCATCGCGGCCGATCCACGCCAGTTGCAGCCCGAGCGCCAGCGCGAGCGTGCCGCAGACCAGCGTCCAGGGCCAGCGTCGCGGTGTCGTGGTGTCGTGGCGCGGACGGCGCTTGCGTTCCGCTCGCGCCGGCTTGCGCTGGCGCGCGTTTTTCGCGAAACGCGGCGTGAACACCAGTTGCGAGAAATCTTCCGCGGCCGGCGTCGCCGGCTCCGCCACGACCACCGCCGGTTCAGGCGCCGGCGGTTGCGGCCGGTACACCACCAGCTCGATGCGCGGCGGTACCAGCGCCTGGTCGTTCACCGGCAGTTCCTGGAACGGTTCCGGCGGCAACTGTTCGCTGAGCGTGGCGAGGCTGTCGAAGCCGGCGCCGCAATGTCCGCACATCACGTAGCCATGCGCTTGCACCAGCGCTTGGGCGCCGAGCGAGAACACGGACAGGCATTCGGGGCATTGCGTATACATGCGGGCCGTGGCTGCAGACGAGCCGCAAGCTTAGCAGGGCGATACCGCTCAGCCGCGCCGCCGGCCGCTGATGCGCACCCAGCCGTCGCGCGTGTCCACGCGCAGCGCGTCGAACCATTCGGCGTAGCGCGCCAGCAGTTCGTCCTGCTGGCCGTCGAGGATGCCGGAGATCGCGAACGGCGCGCCGGGTTTCGCAGCGGCGGCGAAGGTGGGCGCGAGCTCGCCGAGCGGGCCGGCGAGGATGTTGGCGACGAACACGTCGGCCGGTTCGCTCGCGTGGTCTTCGGGCAGGAACAGCGCGAGGCGCTCGGCCACGCCGTTGCGCTCGGCGTTGTCCTGCGAGGCGGTCAGCGCCTGCGGATCGTTGTCCACGCCGATGGCGCTGGTGGCGCCGAGCTTGAGCGCGGCGATCGCGAGGATGCCCGAGCCGCAGCCGTAGTCGATGACGGATTGGCCGGCGAGATCGAGTCCGTCCAGCCATTCCAGGCACAACGCCGTGGTGGGGTGCGTGCCGCTGCCGAAGGCGAGGCCGGGATCGAGGCGCACCACGACGCGTTCGTCGTCCGCGGGCGGCTCGATGTTCCACGGATAGATCCACAGCCGCCGGCCGAATGCCATCGGCTGGTACTGGTCCATCCACACGCGCTCCCAGTCCTGGTCCTCGATCGCGTGGAAGTCCAGCTGGTCGGGTTCCAGCCACGGCAGCAGTTCGCCCAGCGCTTCGGCAAGGCCGCGGCGGTCGGTGTGCTCGTCGAACAGCGCGTTCAGTGTGATGGTGGGCCACAGCGGCAGTTCGCCCACGCCCGGTTCGAAGATCGCTTGCTCGTCCGGCGTCTCCGCATCGGCGTCGCGCAGCGTGATCGACAGCGCACCGAGATCCTCCAGCGCCTCCTCCACACGAGGCTGCTGTTCGAGGCGGGCGGTGAGGGAGAGTTCGAGGAAGGGCATCGTGTCGGCTTCACTCCCTCTCCCCGCGGGGAGAGGGTGGGGTGAGGGGTCACTCTTGCGGCGATCTTCGTAGGTCGGGATTCATCCCGACATCCCATGTGTGTCGGGCTGAAGCCCGACCTACCTCGGGCAGTCGCGTGCAAGAGCTCTTGCGGTGAAGTGCATGCGCGGGTTTCGATCGAGCCGGTCGCAAGTCCTCTCACCTCAATGCTCTCCCCCGTAAACAAATTCTGTAAACGGGGGAGAGGAGGCAAACGCCAAGGAGCGCGTTGCTTTATTGAAGCGGGTTGGCCTTTTCCTTCTGCTCCGCCATCCGCTTCTCGAGGTAGTGGATGTTCTGGCCGCCGTGCTGGAAACCCACGTCGGCCATGATCCGCTGCTGCAGCGGAATGTTGCACTTCACGCCTTCGATCACCGTCTCGGCGAGCGCGAGGCGCATGCGCGCGATGGCGGTGGCGCGATCGGGGCCGTAGACGATCAGCTTGCCGATCATCGAATCGTAGTTCGGTGGGATGCGGTAGCCGTCGTAGAGGTGCGTGTCCACGCGCACGCCGGGGCCGCCCGGCGCCTCGAAGCGCTTCACCGTGCCGGGGCAGGGCAGGAACGTGTCCGGGTCCTCGGCGTTGATGCGGCATTCGATCGCGTGGCCGTGGATCTGGATGTCTTCCTGCCTGATCGACAGCTTTTCGCCGCCGGCGATCAGCAACTGCTCGCGCACCAGGTCCACGCCGGTGATGAACTCGGTCACCGGGTGCTCGACCTGGATGCGCGTGTTCATCTCGATGAAGTAGAAGCGGCCGTTCTCGAACAGGAACTCGAAGGTGCCGGCGCCGCGGTAGCCGATGCGGATGCAGGCATCCACGCAGACCTTGCCGATCTCGGCGCGCAGCTCGGGCGTGATGCCGGGCGCGGGCGCTTCCTCCACCACCTTCTGGTGGCGGCGCTGCATCGAGCAGTCGCGTTCGCCGAGGTGGATCGCGTTGCCCTGGCCGTCAGCCAGCACCTGGATCTCCACATGGCGCGGGTTCTCCAGGAATTTCTCCATGTAGACCATGTCGTTGCCGAAGGCCGACTTGGCCTCCTGCTTGGTCATCACGATGGAGTTGCCGAGATGCGCCTCGGTGCGCACCACGCGCATGCCGCGGCCGCCACCGCCGCCGGCCGCCTTGATGATGACGGGGTAGCCGATCTCGCGCGCGATGCGCAGGTTTGTCTCGATGTCGTCGCCCAGCGGGCCGCCGGAGCCGGGCACGCAAGGCACGCCCGCGGACTTCATCGCCTTGATCGCCTCCACCTTGTCGCCCATCAGGCGGATCACGTCCGCCGTCGGGCCGATGAAGACGAAGCCCGACTGCTCCACCTGCTCGGCGAAGTCGGCGCGCTCGGACAGGAAGCCATAGCCCGGGTGGATCGCCTGGGCGTCGGAGATCTCCGCCGCCGCGATGATGCGCGGGATGTTGAGGTAGCTGTCGGCGGACGGCGCCGGACCGATGCAGATCGCCTCGTCGGCGAGGCCGACGTGCTTGAGGTTGCGGTCGGCGGTGGAGTGCACCGCCACCGTCTTGATGCCGAGGCTGTGGCACGCGCGCAGCACGCGCAGCGCGATCTCGCCGCGGTTGGCTATGAGGACCTTCTCGAGCATCCGGGCGGCCTCAGGCAATCACGAACATCGGCTGGTCGAATTCGACCGGCTGGCTGTTCTCGACCAGGATCGCCTGGATGGTGCCGGCCACGTCGGCCTCGATCTGGTTGAACATCTTCATCGCCTCGATGACGCCCAGCGTCTCGCCGGCCTTCACCTGCTGGCCGACCTTGACGAACGGCGCCGCGCCCGGCGAGGACGAGGCGTAGAACGTGCCGACCATCGGCGCCTTCACCACGTGGCCGGCGGGCAGGGCGTTCGCGGCGGGCACTTCGGCGACCGCGGCAGGAGCCGGTGCGGCGGCCACCGGGGCCGGGGCCATCATCACCGGCGCGGGCGCGGCGACGGCCACGCCGCCCTTGGGCACGCGCGACAGACGCACCACTTCCTCGCCCTCCTTGATTTCCAGTTCAGCGAGGTTGGACTCCTCAAGCAGGTCGATCAGCTTCTTGATCTTGCGCAGATCCATGGGATGGCCTTCATGTCATAGGCCGCCCGTGGGCGGCCGGGAAAGGAAAAGAGGCGGCTCAGCGCGGAGCCAGCCGCGCGATGGCGGCGTCCAATGCCAGGCGGTAGCTGTCGGCGCCGAAGCCGCAGATCACGCCCACCGCGATGTCCGACAGGTAGGAGTGGTGGCGGAACGGCTCGCGGGCGTGCACGTTGGACAGGTGCAGCTCGATCATCGGGATCGCCACCGCCGCGAACGCGTCGCGCAGCGCGATGCTGGTATGGGTGAACGCGCCGGCATTGCACAGGATCATCGCCACCTGCTCGTCGCGCGCCTGGTGCACGCGGCCGATCAGCTCGTGCTCGGCGTTGGACTGGAACCAGCTCAGTTCATGCCCGGCGGCCTGCGCCTGTGCGGCCAGCCGCCCGTTGATGTCGGCCAGCGTGTCGCGGCCGTAGATCGCCGGCTCGCGTGCGCCCAGCAGGTTGAGGTTGGGTCCGTGCAGGACCAGGATCTTCGCCACACCATACCTTCGACGACGTCCGGAGGACCCGGAACGGGCGAAGTGTGCGCGCTGTTCCGGATGTTGTCCAGTTCGACGCAGATCGGCGATGTTTGAAGGAGAAGTGCGTCACTCTCCGTGCGCTGACGTATGCGCTGGGACTCATTGCGATCATCCCTGATCGCGAAGATCAAACGGGCGGCCCTCCTTGGCCGCACTCCTCATAAACCACTGGTCGAGCATGGCGGTGTCCAGTGGACCGCGATGAGTGGCGATCACGCGCCCATCGGCGCCGATCAGCACGCTATACGGAAGGATCTCGCCGCTATCGCCCCAGAGCAGCGAGGTGCTCGGCGACTCCATCCGACCCAGCAAGATCGGGAAACGCACGGGATGATGGTCAAGAAAGGCACGAATGCGCGTAGGCTCGTCCATCGCGATTCCCAGCACGATAGGTCCATTTTCGCCGAACTTGGCTTGTGCCTCATCCAGCGCCGGCAGCTCGTCCAGGCACGGCCCGCACCAACTGGCCCAGAAATTCAAAAGCACACGGCGGCCGCGATAATCGGCCAGCCGGTGCGGATGCCCCTGCAGATCCGGCAGCTCCAGTGCGGGCGCGGGCTCGCCCATCTGCGCCACCTCCGCGCCCGCCGGCACCCGTGCCAACCGGCTCTCGTGCTGCAGCCAGCCGCCCAGCGCCGCCGCCAGCACCGCCACCGCGAGAATCACCAGGTTGTCGCGGCTCAGCATGGGGTACCGCCTCGTCTCCTCCCCTGCAGGCAGGGAAGGGGGCAGATGCGGCACAGGAAGCGGCTCACCGCGCCGCCTCGTCCAGCGCCCGCTCCACCATCGCCGTGGTGAGCACGGTCGGCAGTTGCCGCCCCGCGCCGCCGCCCTTCGGAAACACCACGTACAAGGGCACGCCCGGCGAGTGGTATTGCTGCAGGAAGGCCGTGATCGCCGGATCCTCGTTGGTCCAGTCGCCCTTCATGTACACGGCGCCATTGCGCGCCAATGCGGCGCGGAACGCCGCGCCGTCCAGCACCGCGTGTTCGTTGGCCTTGCAGGTGATGCACCAGTCGGCGGTCATGTCCACGAACACCGGGGTGTTGGCGGCGCGCAGTTCGGCGAGCTTCTGCGGGCTGTAGGCCAGCACGCCTTCCTGCACCGCGGCGGCACTCGTCGCGGCCGGCACCTGCGCCAGCAGGTACAGCGGCGCCAGCACGGCCAGCGCCAGCAGCGCGGTCAGCGCGTGGCGCCGCGGGCCGCGCCCGCGGCTGCGCTCGAACCACCACAGCGCCAGTGACAGCAGCACCATCGCCACCAGCAGCAGGCCCACGGCGTCGGCACCGCGCTGGTTGGCGAGCACCCAGGCCAGCCATGCCGCGGTCAGGTACATCGGGAAGGCCAGCACCTGCTTCAGCGTCTCCATCCAGCGGCCGGGTTTCGGCAGCCAGCGCGCCAGTGCGGGGATGTAGGCGATGGCGAGGAAAGGCAGGGCCAGGCCCACGCCCAGCACGAGGAACACCAGCAGCGCGCTCGCCGCCGGCGCGGCGAAGGCGTAAGCCAGCGCGCCGCCCATGAACGGCGCCGTGCAGGGGCTGGCCACCACCACGGCAAGCACGCCGGTGAAGAAGTCGCCGGCCGCGCCGCCGCGATTCGCCAGTGTGCCGCCGAGATTGCCCAGCGAGGCGCCGAACTGCACCACGCCCGACATCGACAAGCCCAGTGCGAAGATCACGCAGGCCAGCACCGCCACCAGCAGCGGCTGCTGCAACTGAGTGCCCCAGCCCAGCGCGTGGCCGGCCGAGCGCAGCGCGAGGATGCCCAGCCCCAGCGCGAGAAAGCTCGCCAGCACGCCGGCGGTGTAGGCCAGTGCGTGGCGGCGCCGGCGCGCTGGGTTCTCGCCGCTTTCCAGCAGGCTCACCGCCTTGAGCGACAGCACCGGCAGCACGCAAGGCATCAGGTTGAGGATCAGGCCACCGCCCAGCGCCAGCAGCAACGCGACGAACAGACTGGTTTGAATCGGGCTGGTCTGCAGCGGGCCGGCAGGTGCGATCGCGGCGTCGGTCGGTGCTGCGCCGGCGGAGGGTGTCGTCGGCGCGCCGGGCACGGTCACGCCATTCGCCACGGCGCCGCTTTGCAGGTCCACCGTCGCGTCGCGCGTGATCAGCGGATAGCACACGCCACCGTCCTGGCAGCCGAGGAAGCTCGTTTCCAGCGTCACCTGCCGGCGGCCCGCGGTATCGCCCTCGATCGCCACCGGCAATTCGAGATCGCCGAAATACACGGTTACTGAACCGAGCTGCGCGTCCTGATGCACCACGCCGCCGGCCGGCCACGCGGGCGTGCCGAGCGTGAGGCCGTCGGCATCCTTGAGTTTCAGCGCGATGTGGTCGCGGTAGACGTAGTAGTCCTTCGGCATCGTCCAGCGCAGCAGCAGGTGCTGCGGGTCCTGCGCCAGCGCGGTGAAGCGGAAGGCCTGCTCCGGCGGCAGCGGCGTGGACGAGGTGCCGGTCAGCGCGCCGCCGCTGTCGTTGCCGCCCAGCTGCTGCAGCGCGGCGCCCAGCGCCTTGCCGCCGGCGGGCGTGGCGGCGGCCGTGGCCGCAGCCGGCAGCGGCAGGTCGAGATGCTCGGTATGCGGCGGGTAGCAGATCTTCGGCTCCACCTCGTGGCAGCCCTGGTATTGCACGCTCAGCTGCAGGCGCGTGGTGCCCGCCGCCACGGTGTAGGGGAGGCTGGCGTCGACGCCGTGGTGGTAGGTCTCCACCGGGCCGAGGTAGGGATCGTCGTGCTTCTCGCCGGGCGGCAACTGCGCCGCGCCCAGCGTCACGCTGGAGCCGCCGGTGAACTTCATGCGGCCGCGGTAGAGGTAGTAGTCCGGCGCGATCGTCCAGTGCAGCTTGAGCACGCCGGGCGTACCGGCGTCGGCGCTGAGCTGGTACGCCTCGGTCACCGGCAGGATGTTGTCGTCCTGCGTCTGCGCGAACGCCACGGGGGCGGCGAGCAGCAGGACGAGCAGGGTCAGCAGGCAGGGACCGAGGCGGTCGTGCAGAGGGAAACGCATCGATGCTCCAGCGTGTGCTTGATGGGCGCGCAGGATCGCGCCCAGAGGATTATGGCCCAGCTTCCGGTTGCGAGCCCGGGGTGCGGCGTCGCGCCCGGCTCACCCGGCAGGGCCGGCCCATCAGTCGGTCGAATGGGTGCGCACCCAGTCCAGATAAGTTGCGTGGCCGCGCTCCACCGGCAGCGCGATCAGCTCGGGCAATTCGTGGGGATGCAGCGCCAGCAGGCGCGCCTTGAGCGCCTCGAAGCGCTCGGCGGTGGTCTTGATCAGCAGCAGCTCCTCGCCATCCGTCTGCACCTTGTCCTGCCAGCGATAAGTGGACAACACCCCCGGCAGGCGGTTGACGCAGGCGGCCAGCCGCTCGCCGACCAGCGTCTCGGCCAGCCGCTGCGCGCTGGCGGCGTCGGGGCAGGTGCACAGGCAGAGCAGGATGGTGGTTTCGGGCACGGCATGCTCGGTGCGATTGAGGATTCGTCACTCCAGCGCAGGCTGGAGTCCAGTGGCGTTGCGCTTCCCGGCGCGGCCTCATGGCGCTGGACCCCGGCCTGCGCCGGGGCGACGGTCACGGGCGGGTATCGCCACGGTAGCAGAGCGCACACCGGCCTCTTGAAACCCGCCCGCGCCCGCCCCATTCGCTGTCTCAAGGGTCGAACCGGGTGATCTCGCGTTCGCCGCCACTTGCGGCGGGGGCTTGCATCGCTAGAATTGGCACTCATCTATGTCGAGTGCTAACAGCGGTTCCCGGACCGGCCTGTCAGTTCTCCAGCCACATCCACCACTTAGCCTGGGAGCCACCCATGAGCAAACTGCGTCCGCTGCACGACCGCGTCATCGTCAAGCGCCTGGAAGAGGAGCGTGTCTCCGCCGGCGGCATCGTCATCCCCGACAGCGCCACCGAGAAGCCCACCCGCGGCAAGGTCATCGCCGCCGGCACCGGCCTGATCCAGAGCGACGGCAAGATCCGTCCGATGTCGCTGAAGGCCGGCGACGTGGTGCTGTTCGGCAAGTACGCCGGCCAGGAAATCAAGATCGACGGCGAAGACCTCGTGTTCCTGAAGGAAGACGACATCGTGGCGGTGATCGAGGGCTGATCGGCTGAGCGCGTAAATCGCGCTCGCCGGCCGTCGGGGGCTTCCTCCGGCGACGCTTTCGAAACGACAAACCCCTTTACTTATTTCAAAATTTTTCAAGGAAAAATTTTATGGCCGCTAAAGAAGTCCGCTTCGGCGAAGACGCTCGCTCACGCATCCTCAAGGGCGTGAACACGCTCGCCAACGCCGTCAAGGTCACCCTGGGTCCGAAGGGCCGCAACGTGGTGCTGCAGAAGAGCTTCGGCGCTCCCACCGTCACCAAGGACGGCGTGTCCGTGGCGAAGGAGATCGAGCTGGCCGACGCCTACGAGAACATGGGCGCGCAGATCGTCAAGGAAGCCGCCTCCAAGACTTCCGACAACGCCGGTGACGGCACCACCACCGCCACCGTGCTGGCGCAGGCGTTCATCCGTGAAGGCATGAAGGCCGTCGCCGCCGGCATCAACCCGATGGACCTGAAGCGCGGCATCGACAAGGCCGTGATCGCCGCCGTCGGCGAGCTGAAGAACCTCAGCAAGCCCACCGTCGACGACAAGGCGATCGCCCAGGTCGGCACCATCTCCGCCAACTCCGACGTCGCCATCGGCGACATCATCGCCACCGCGATGAAGAAGGTCGGCAAGGAAGGCGTGATCACCGTCGAGGAAGGTTCGGGTCTGGACAACGAGCTGGACGTGGTCGAGGGCATGCAGTTCGACCGCGGCTACCTGTCGCCGTACTTCATCAACAACCAGCAGAGCCAGCAGGTCGAGCTGGAAGATCCGTTCATCCTGCTGTACGACAAGAAGATCTCCAACGTGCGCGAGCTGCTGCCCGTGCTCGAAGGCGTGGCCAAGGCCGGCAAGCCGCTGCTGATCGTCGCCGAGGAAGTGGAAGGCGAGGCGCTGGCCACCCTGGTGGTCAACACCATCCGCGGCATCGTCAAGGTCGCCGCCGTCAAGGCGCCGGGCTTCGGTGATCGTCGCAAGGCGATGCTGGAAGACATGGCCATCCTCACCAACGGTCAGGTGATCTCCGAGGAAGTGGGCCTGCAGCTCGAGAAGGCCACGGTGCAGGATCTGGGCCGCGCGAAGAAGATCGTGGTCACCAAGGAAAACACCACCCTCATCGACGGCGCCGGCGAAGCCGAGAAGATCCAGGCCCGCATCAAGCAGATCAAGGCGCAGATCGAGGAGACCTCCTCCGACTACGACCGCGAGAAGCTGCAGGAGCGCGTGGCCAAGCTGGCCGGCGGCGTGGCCGTCATCAAGGTCGGTGCCGCGACGGAAGTCGAGATGAAGGAAAAGAAGGCTCGCGTCGAAGACGCCCTGCACGCCACCCGTGCGGCCGTCGAGGAAGGCGTGGTGCCGGGCGGCGGCGTCGCCCTGATCCGCGCGCTGAAGGCCGTGGAAAACCTCAAGGGCGACAACGAGGACCAGAACCTCGGCATCGCCATCACCCGCCGCGCGCTCGAAGCGCCGCTGCGCGAGATCGTGTTCAACGCCGGCGCCGAGCCGTCCGTCATCGTCAACCAGGTGAAGGAAGGCAAGGGCAACTTCGGCTACAACGCCGCCACCGGCGAGTTCGGCGACATGGTCGCGATGGGCATCCTCGACCCGACCAAGGTCACCCGTTCGGCCCTGCAGTACGCCGCGTCGGTTGCGGGTCTGGCGATCACCACCGAAGCCATGGTGGCCGAGCTGCCGAAGAAGGAAGAGCACAACCACGGCGGCGCCCCCGGTGGTATGGGCGGCATGGGCGGCATGGATTTCTGATCCGGCCCAAGTCGTTCGCCCTGAGCGTAGCCGCGCAGCGGCAAAGTCGAAGGGCAAGCAACACGAAGAACCCCGCTACGGCGGGGTTTTTCTTTGATCGCGTTGTCGTGACCTCGCGCGAGGTCTGTTTGAGGCAAAAAGCGAACGATCTTGGCAAGTGCGATCGCGCTGTGCGTGTCATCACCAGCAGTGCGGTGACAGGGTGCAGTCCCAAATGCGCACTGCGCGGAAGCGAGCTATCAGATCGTCCAATGTGCCCCACGACGGAGATGAAGCAAGATCGTCTTGCGTGGCCGGTCGCAGATGCTGGAACTCGTGGAAAGCAATGTCGTCGATGGTTGGGCCATTGCTGAATTGATAAAGCTCGGCGTAGAGCGTTGGTACGCCGACTTGCTCGGCCACGAAGTGATTCCAACTGTCGCAACATTCGCGGATAGTCGCTTCCGCCGCCTCGCTATGCGTGCCATCAAGCAGCAGTTGGCCGCCGGCTTTGTAGTTGGCTGCGTCGCGATACATGTAGACGAAAACGCTGCGATTGTTCGCGGAAATCATTTCCGGTTCTCCATGTTTGCGAGCGTAATCATTCGGTGCTGGGCGATGAAGGCCGGTTCAGGTGCAAAACGTTCGGGCAATTCGATCGACTTGTCTTCTACTGCCCAGAACACTTCGCGCAAGAAGGTGTCGGTGGTCTGTTTCAGGCTGTGCGACAAGACGACACGATGGTCGTCGCTGAGCGTGAATAGGTATTGATCGAAGGCTTTGTCGTGGATTGCCGAGAGGCATAGCCCGTTGCTGGGATTCAAGCGATTCGCCTTGTCCTCGCGCCACGGCACGATGTGGCTGGCGACGAGCAGGCGCGTGTCGCTGACACCCGAGATGCAGCAGCGCCCGCCGTAGCTGGCAAGCACCGCGCGACGGAAGAAGTTCTGCTTGATGCGCTGTTCCACGAGGACTTGGCGCGTTGCGCCCGTATAGTCGTCGAGCGCGAAGGCGTCGTCGGTTACGCGCGGAGTTTTGCCCCGCAAGCCGTGTTCGCGCAGCAGGTGCTGGCGGAGTTGTTCGCACTCGACGGCGAGGCGTTCCCAATCGGCGTGGAACTCGTCCCATATCTCGCGATCAAGCGCAGATGCCCCGCTCAGTCCCTTGGCCCCGTGTCGATGATCGATGGATCGAGGCTGGCGAAGTTGACTAGCTTCATCGCCAGCGCACTCGGTGTGCGACCGATCAGTTTGGCCAGTTCGATGATCTGCGGGTTCTTGCTGTGCAGCTTGCCGAACGATGTCTGGCAGTAGAAGGCGAAGGCGAGCTTGAGTTGCTCGGGCGTCCAATGCCCCTTGTTGGAAAACGCGCCGGGCGAAAGCTTGATCGTGTCGGGCATGGCGACTTCCTTGGCGGCAAGCCTGCATCCTGGCGCTTCACAACGACGGCGGCCACTACGGCCGTCGTCGCTGGAATAAGCGAAAGTCAGTGCGCGAGTTGCGTGCCGCCACTTGCCACGCTCGGCACCGGCGCCACATGCGCCACATGCTCAGGCGCGCTCCCGCCGACGAACTTCGCCAGCACCCCGTCCAGCTTGCGGCTCATGCGCAGCTGCTCGACGCTGGCCATGGACTGGTCGAGCTGGCGGGTGGCGGCGTCTTCTTCCGGCTGCGGGGCGCCGGGGGCGCGGGTGAGCGCGGCGAGTTGCGGGCCGAACAGTTCGGTGAGCGCGAAGTAGGGATCGTCGTGGATGCCGGCGGCGGCGAGCAGCTTGCCGGGCAGCAGCCACGAGGCGGTGCTTTCGTGCACGGGCTGGCCACTGCTGCGCGGATCGACCAGCAGCCAGGTGCCGGCCTGCGCGAGCATGTCGCCGCCGTCGACGAAGCCGTCGATGTGGTAGCTGTCGGCGAGCCCGGGCAGGTGGTCGCCGTAGAACAGCAGCAGGGTGGGGCGCTGGCGCTTGGCGAGCAGGTCGGCGAGGCGGCCGAGTTCCTGGTCGGCGTGCTGCATGTGATAGAGGTAGGTCTGCAGCTCGCGCTTGTCCTTGCCCTCGATGCCGGCGGGCACGGCGATCGCGTCGCGTGCGGCGGTGTCCTTCGGCTCCACGTCGTAGGGGCCGTGCGCCTCGATGCTGATCGCGAAGATGAACTGCGGCGGGCCGCTGTCCTTGAGCTGGCGCAGGATCTCGTCGGTCATCGCGCTGTCGGCCATGTACTTGCCGTCGTTCGGCGCTTCGGGCGGGAACGCGGACTGCGACACGAAGCGCTGGAAGCCCAGCGTCTTGAACGCGGTGCTGCGGTTCCAGAATGTGGGGTCGTTGCCGTGCACCGCCACCGTGGCGTAGCCGTGGTCGTCCAGCACGTGGACGAGGCTGGGCAGCGGCTTGCGGCCGATCTGCAGGTAAGGGAACTGCAGGTTGTCGAAGTAGCGCAGCGAGAGCCCGGTGAGCACCTCGAACTCGGTGCGGATGGTGCCGCCGCCGAACGTGGGCACGTGCAGCGGGCCGCTGGCGCCGTGCTGCGCGAGCCGGCGCAGGTTCGGCGTGAGCTCGCTGTGCGCGTAGCCCTGCATGATGGCGGGGTCGAAGAACGACTCGCTCTGCACCACCACGATATCGGGCAGCACGGCGGCGTTCGGCAGCGCAAGATGCTGGCGCAGCGCGTCGGCGGACTGGCCGATCAGCTGCTCGGCGACGGCACGGTCGGGTTTCGGTTTCTGCTGGGCGTATTGCAGGTGGAACATCACCAGCTCGCTGACGAGCCCGGAATGGATGCGGGTGGAGGCGGCCGACCACGGCTCCAGCCACAACACGCGGGCATTGTAGATCTTCGCCCAGCCGCCCCAGCCGCCGAGCAAGCTGCCCAGCAGCAGCGCCAGCACGCCGCCGGCGACGAGGCGCTTGCCGCCGGTGCGGCGCGCGAACAGCGGCGGCTCCAGCCGCCACATCGCGATCAGGATCAGCACGCCCGCGAGCAGCGCCAGATACGGCCACGGGCTGTGCGGCAGGTAGCCGGCCAGCAGGTGGAATCCGCCCTTGCGCAGCTGGCCCACCATGCGGAAATCCGCCGGCAGCAGCGGCGTGCCGAGGTTCGCCACCTTCAGCGTGTTGACGCCGTAGATCAGCCCCTGCAACAGGTAGGCCAGTCCGAACGACAGCAGCACGCGGCGCGTCATCGCCAGCAGCAGGCCGGCGCACAGCAGGCCGGGCCAGGCGTTGGCGAGCGGGAAGCGCGGCTGGTCCAGCAGGCGCAGTGGCAGCACGCCCTTGCCGCCGTCGAGCAGGCCGGTGAGCAGCACGAAGGCCAGCGCCATCGCGAGAATGAGGACGATGCGCGGCGCCGTGCGGCGCAGGACGGGGACGGCGGGTGGAGTCATGGCGGAAGCGGGGGCTCGCTTGTCATGGGGAGTTGAAGAGTGCGGCCATGGATGGCCGCCCGTTTGATTCTCGCAATCACGGATGATTGCAAAGGAATTGAGCAGTGCGACCATGGATGGCCGCCCGTTTGATTCTCGCGATCACGGACGATCGCAAAGGTTGAGGCGTGCGGCCATGGCTGGCCGTCCGTTGGATCTTCGCGATCACGGATGATCGCAAAGGCAAAGAAACAGTAATCAGGATGACATGAACCGGGTGTTCATCGTGGCCGGGGACGAACGGCTCGACCTGCAACGCGCCGGCGGGGCAACGGTGTACCGGCCACGTGCATGGCTCGGCTGCGGCACAATGGCCTGATGTCCCACGAATCCCCCGCGCTGCGCGCCCTGATCGACGACCGCTACGCCGAGCTGGCCGCCGCCTGCCGCGCGGCCGGCGTGCCGCTGCACGACGACGCCGGCGTGGCCGAGCGCATCCGTCGCACGCTGGCCGCCAGCGATTTCGCGTTCGAGGCCTGGCGCGCCCAGCCGACGCTGCTGTCGCCTGCGGGGCTGGAGCGCTTGCGCTCGAACGCCGACGCTTCCGCGCGCATCGACGCGCTGAAGCTGCCGGAGGACGAGACCCTTGCGCTGGCTGCGCTGCGCCGCTTTCGCCACGCCGAGGCGTTGCGGCTGGTGTTCCGCGACGTCAACAGGCTGGACGATTTACCGGAGACGTTGTCCGCCACCAGCGTGCTGTACGAGGTGCTGCTGGAGGTGGCGCTGGGCTGGTCCGAGCGCGCGCTGGCCGCGCGCTACGGCCAGCCGCGCAGCCGCGAGGGCGAGCGCCAGCGGCTGGTGGTGGTGGGCTTCGGCAAGCTGGGCGGGGCGGAGCTGAACTTCTCCTCCGACATCGACCTGGTGCTGGCTTATCCGCACGGCGGCGAGAGCGACGGCGCGCGCTCTCTCGACAACGGCGAGTATTTCGTGCGGCTGGGGCGGCAGCTGGTGCGCCTGCTGGGCGAACCCACGGTGGACGGCATCTGTGCGCGCGTCGACCTGCGCCTGCGGCCGTTCGGCAACGCCGGGCGGCTCGCGCTGTCGTTCAGCGCGATGGAGCAGTACTACCAGCGCGAGGGCCGCGACTGGGAGCGCTATGCGTGGATCAAGGCGCGCCCGGTGGCCGGCGACCGCAGCGCCGGCAAGCAGTTGCAGGAACTGCTGCGGCCTTTCATTTACCGCAAGTACCTCGACTACACCGCGTTCGCCGGCCTGCGCGAGATGAAGGCGCTGATCGATGCCGAGGTGGCGCGCAAGGACCTGTCCGACAACCTCAAGCTCGGCTCCGGCGGCATCCGCGAGATCGAGTTCATCGTGCAGCTCACCCAGCTGATCCGCGGCGGCCGCGAACCGTCCTTGCGCGTGCGCGGCCTGCTGCCCGCGCTGGCCGCCTGCGAGGCGCGCGGCCACATTCCCGCCGCGCGCGCAAAGGCGCTGCGCGAGGCCTACGTGTTCCTGCGCCGGCTGGAAAACCGCGTGCAGATGCTGCGCGATGCGCAGACCCACGACATCCCCGATGACGCGCTGAGCCGCGAGCGCATCGCGTTCGGGCTGGATTGGCCGGCGTGGGAACCGCTGGCCGCGGAACTGGCGCAGCACCGCGAGATCGTCGCCACCGAGTTTGCGGCCGTGCTGATGCCGCAGGGTGGGCGCGGCGCCAGCGTGCCGGCAGCGGACGCGGCACTGTGGCAGGCCGCCTGCGCCGAGACGCTGGACGCCGGCACGCTGGAGGCCAGCGGCTTCGTGCCGGGCGCGGAGGTGGCCGATGCGCTGGCCAAACTGCCGCAGGGTGGCGCGGTGCGCGCGATGTCGGCGCGCTCGCGCGAGCGGCTGGACCACCTGATGCCGCAATTGATCGCCGCCGCGCGCACCAGCGCGGCGCCGGTGCCCTGCCTGCTGCGGCTGTGTCGGCTGACCCAGGCGGTGGCGCGGCGCTCGTCCTACTTGGCCCTGCTGGAGGAACAGCCCGCCGCGCGCAAGCGGCTGGTCACGCTGTTCGCCGACAGCGCCCTGCTCGCCGAGCAGGTGATCGCGCAGCCACTGCTGCTGGACGACGTGCTCGATCCGCGCATCGACCAATTGCCGCTGAAACGTGCCGACATCGCCGCCGAGATCGCCCGCGTGCTGGCCACGCTGGAGGAGCGCGAGGCCGAGGCCGAGCTGGAGCGCATCAACGAATTCCAGTCCTCCACCGCGTTCCGCCTCGGCCTCGCCTTCAACGACGGTCGCGCCGATGCGGCGGCCACCGCGCGCCGGCTCGCCGCGCTGGCCGAGTCGGTGGTGGGTGCGGTCACTGCGTTGGCCGAGCGCGAGCTGATCGCCCAGCACGGCCGCCTTCCGGGTGAAGGCTCCGGCTTCGCGGTGCTGGGCTACGGCAGTCTCGGCGGCGAGGAACTGGGCTTCGCCTCCGACCTCGATCTGGTGTTCGTCTACGACGGCAAGCGCGCGCAGGCGATGAGCGACGGCGCGCGGCCGATCGAGGGCGCGCGCTGGTACCAGCGCCTCGCCCAGCGCGTGATGAACTGGCTCACCGTGCCTACCCGCGCCGGCCGCCTGTACGAGGTGGACACGCGGCTGCGCCCCGACGGTTCCAAGGGCTTGCTGGTGGGCAGCCTCGACGCCTTCGTGGCCTACCAGCAAAGCCGCGCGTGGACCTGGGAACACCAGGCCTTGCTGCGCGCCCGCCCGGTGGCCGGCGATGCCGCGCTGGGTGCGGCGCTGGCCGCGGTGCGCCGCGACATCCTCGGCGTGCCGCGCGAGCCGTCGCAGGTGCTGGACGAGGTGAGCCAGATGCGTCGCCGCTGGCGCGCCGAGCGCGACCGCTCCGACGAGCGGCACCTCGACCTCAAGCAGGGCCGCGGCGCCCTGCTCGACATCGAGTTCGCGCTGCAGGGACTGGTGCTGGCGCACGCGGTGCGGCATCCCGCGCTGCTTGGCGTCACTTCGAATGCGGCCTTGCTCGCCGCCTGCCGGGACGCGGGCCTGCTGGCCGCTGTGCAGGCCGCCACGCTGGCAAGTGCGCATGCCACGCTGCTGCAGCGCTCGCTTGCCTGCACGCTGGATGCGCGCTCGCGCGTCGCACCGCGCGACGCGGCGCTGGAGACGCTGTGCAACGAGGTGGTTGCGCTCACACAGGCGCTGGGATTCGCGTTCGACTGATGCGTGGCGGCAAGGGAGTGTCGCCCATGCAGCAGTCGCCGCATGCATCCCGCTCACTTCGGGAGCGGTTTTTTCCGCAGTCCGCAGGCCGGGACCGCACGGAACCGCAGCGGCCGGCCGCACGCCGGCCGCCGCGCGTCACCAAACGATGCCGCGTTCAATGCACCAGTGCCGGTGCGGCGAACGGCCTGCGCACGACGTAGTCGATCGATTCGCGGCTGTCCTTGCTGGACTCGTGGTAGCCGCCGCCGTAGAACTTGCGCGCCCAGTCGGCGTAGCGCTCGAGCTTGCTGGGCATGTGGTCGCTGCGCGTGATGATCTCGCAGGCATAGGGAGAGCTGGCAAACGCGTCGAACAAGTTCATGACGACACCTCCTCTCTGGATACGCGCCATGCAGTGATGGTGCGATGCTGGCCGCCAGCTTCCCCGCGGGGGTATGCGTCGATGGCCACGCTGGCGTCCGGAACCTTGTGCGTGCCTGACATGCGCCACTATTGGACGCCGGAGCACGGTGCAGCCGTCGTGAAGCTTGCGCGATACGAAAGTGAAGAACTTGTTTTGCGACGGGATCAGCGAATGGCCATGCGCCGTTGCAGTTCGGCCGCGATCGCGGCGGTTTCGCGCAGCGGCGGCTGGCGTGCGGGCGCCTCGTCGTCCAGCCCGTGCAGCAGGCTGCGTTCGCGCAAGGCGGCGTGGAAGCGCGCGAGCTTGTCCGGCAGCGGCGCGGCGACATGGGTGTGCACGGCGCAGCCCACCGCGCAGGCCTCGCTGAGCATGTTCACCGAGTCCGGCGTGACCACCAGCCGGTCGGCCCAGCCCAGCACGCCGGGATAGGGGTTGCGGCCGTCGTCGGGGCCGGACCAGACCAATCCCGGCACGCCGGCCAGCGCGTCGCGGAAGATCGCCAGCATCGCCGGCGGTGTGCGTCGCGAGGCCAGCACCAGCAGGCTGCCGCCTTCGCGCGCGTGCCGGGCGAGCAGTTGCGTGGCCAGCGCGTGCGCGTAGTCCGCATCCAGCGCCAGCTGCTTGCGCGGTCCGCCCAGCAGCACGCCCACGCGCGGTTGCGGCAGTTCCTCGAAGGCGGGACACGCATCGCGGCCATCGGCCAGCCAGTCGCCGTCCACCGGGTTCAGCGAGCCCAGCGGGACGAGCACGTTGGATCCGGCGAGCTGGTCGTGGCGCGGCGCGATCACCGTGTCCCAGTGCGCCGGATCGATGCGCGGATCGAGGATCTGCACGCTGTGGCATTGCCCGCGCGACAGCCGGCGCAGCATGCGGGTGAACAGCGCGGCGGCGCGGCCGCAGCCGATCGCCAGTTGCGGCCACGGTGGCGCGAACTGGCCGCGCTGATCCGCGGGCAGCGCCAGGCGGCCACCCAGCGCGAAGCGCGGCGCCAGCCACGACCACGGTACGCGCGGTTCCAACAGCAGGTGGCGTACCGGCAATCCCATCCGTTCGGCCAGCGCCAGCGCCTGTCGCTGGTTGCCCGCGGAGGCGTCGGTGATGGCCCAGCATTCCGCCCTCATGCCGGGCATGGCGGAAGACCTCGGCGGATTGTTTCCCGTGCGTACACGCTGTGTTGCTCCCGGTCGCGTTTATGGTGTGGCAGCGTGTAGATACACTGACGGCTGGCACTGTTCCGGTCCAGCCGGCGGCTCGGAGAATACCCGTGATCGACCGTTCTTCCGAGGCGTCGCCGCGGACCGTCGGTAGCTTTTTCCTTGTCGCAGCGGCCGTCGCACGGCCGATCACCCACCCATTGCGGAGAACTTCCATGCGCGTGTTTCGTTATCTCCTGATCGCGGGCCTGCTCGGCGCCGCGGCCACCGTCCAGGCCAGCCCGGTCACCTACAAGCTGGATCCGAACCACACCATGGTGCTGTTCACCTGGAACCACTTCGGCTACTCCAACCCCACCGCCGACCTGGGCCTGGGCGATGGCACGCTGGTGTTCGACCAGCAGGATCCGGCGAAGTCCTCGGTGGACGTGACGCTGCCGCTCAGCAAGCTGGACACCCACGTGCCGGCGTTGGACAAGCACCTCAAGGAAGCCGATTTCTTCGACGCCGCCAAGTACCCGGTGGTGACGTTCAAGAGCACCAGCGTCGAGGCGCTCGGCGACAACCACTACAAGGTGGTCGGCAACCTCACCGTGCACGGCGTGACCAAGCCGGTGACGCTGGACGCCACGCTGAACAAGGTCGGCCCGCACCCGATGACGAAGGCGCAGGCGATCGGCTTCGACGCCACCGCCACGCTGAAGCGCTCGGATTTCGGCGTCAGCACCTACGTGCCGATGGTGAGCGACGAGATCAAGATCCACATCACCACCGAAGGCGCGGTGCCGAAGGCGAAGTAAGCCGCCTCGCGCACAAACACAAAGCCCGCACCGTGCTGGTGCGGGCTTTTTTCGTCGGAAAACGCGGCTCAGTTTGCCTTCACGCCGGCGTCCTTCAGCGCGGCCAGCTTGTCGAGGTCGACGCTGGCCACCGCCTGCTTCAGCTGGTCGATGCTGTCGACGTTGCCGCTCGCCTTCACCGAGAAGCGCTGGCCCACCAGCACGCCGTATTCGCCGTACTTCGACTGGGTGTCCCACTGTTCGTGGATCAGGTTGCCGTTGGCGTTGTAGGTCTTCTCGTAGCCGTGCTCGGTCTGCTTCTCCTCTTCCGGCGCCATCGCGGTGGCGAGCGACACCAGGCCCTTGGCGCCGCCGGTGTCGGAGACTTCGAGCCGGATATGCCGGCCGTTGTCGGCCGCGTACTCGGCGTCGGCCTCGGAAACCTGCATGCCCATCGCCGCATTGCGCTGGGCCGACAGGCTGGTGCGCTTGAGGTCGCCCAGGCTGTCGGGCAGGAAGGCCTTGATCTGCTCGGGCGGCAGCGCCTCGACGTTGCCGCCGCCGGCCATCGCGCCCATCATCTTGCCCATCGCGGCCGACTGCGCCGCGCTGTCGCCGGACTTCTGCGCCGCGTCCATGTCCTTGCTGGCCTGCTCGGCGCGCTGGCCCATCGCGGCGAGCTTGCCCAGGGCGCTGTTGCTGTCGAGGCTGACGTTGCCGCTGTCGCTGCTGCCCAGATGCATGCCGCCCATCGCGGCGCTGCCCAGCATGGCGGTGCCGACCATGCCGGCGACGATCAGGCCGATGATCCAGCTCAGCACGATCGCGATGACCACGCTGACCGCGGTGTAGCCGCCGGCCTTTTCCGGCGTGCACTTCATGGTCGACGGCAGGCCGAGGTACAGCAGGTAGATCGCGTAGATCGCGCCGGCCAGCGCGATCAGCCAGCCGATCCACGGCAGGATCACCGCGATGCCGGCGATCCAGCTGGCGGTCCAGGAGTAGGCCACCGCCTTCAGCGCCTGGGTCATGTCCTTCTGTCCGCCGAAACTCGGCGCCAGCGCGTTGACGATCAGCGCCATCACGTAGACCAGCACCAGCGACAGCACGTAGCCCAGCACCAGGCTCGCGATGCCGCCGCCGAACGAGCTGCGCACGGTCATGCCGAACGCGCTGTAGCCGATCAGGCTGCTCTTGATGAAGTGGGCGATCGCCGGCAACGCGGCGACGACGACGATGTAGCCGGTGTACAGGCCGCTGACCGAGGCCGGTTCGGTGGCGACGACGGGCCACTCGGTCTTCGGTGTGGTGAGGATGGCCTTGATCCGCGCGATGATCTTTGCGAAGTCCATGATCGTTCCCCCGCGTGCGTGTGGTCGGCCGTTGCCGGACACGGGCCGGCTGGCCGTGAGTCCCGCGGCGCCGGATGCTGCGCCGCTCCGTTTGCTCCCCTGGCTCCCCTGCGTACCGCGCCGGCAGAATAGCGCAGCCTGCTACCATTGGCGGCCTCGCATCCCGTCCGGAGCCCTTCCCATGTCTGCCTCTGCCGCAGCCGTCGCGCCGATCTTGGCGAATGCCGAAAATCGTTACGAAGTGACGCGCGCCGACCTGCCGCTGTCCTGCCCGATGCCCGGAATGGCATTGTGGAACTCGCACCCGAAGGTGTATCTGCCGATCGTCGACGACGGCGGCGAGTCGGTTTGTCCTTATTGCGGAGCACGTTACGTCTTGCGCGACTGATTCGACCCGTCGTTCAGGATGACCACGGCATTGTTCTTGCTTGGATTTCAGGATGAAACTCGTGCACCAGGATGCAGGCCCGCAGGCGGGAACCATGTCCGGCAGTGTCGACACCGCACCGCGACTGACCGTCGTCCAGCTGATCCCCGCGCTGCAATCCGGCGGCGCGGAGCGGTCCGCGCTGGAGATCGCCCGTGCGCTGGTGCAGGCCGGCCACCGCTCGGTGGTGATCTCGGCCGGCGGCCGGCTGGTGGAACAGCTGGTGGCCGAGGGCAGCGAGCACGTCACCCTGGACATCGGCCGCAAGTCGCCGGGCACCCTGTTGAAGGTCGGCGCGCTGCGCCGGCAGTTGCGTGAGCTGAATCCCGACATCGTGCATGCGCGCTCGCGCCTGCCGGCGTGGCTGGGCTGGTGGGCGCTGAAGGGGCTCAAGACGCGCCCGCATTTCGTCACCACGGTGCACGGGCTCAACACGCCCGGCCGCTACAGCGCGATCCTGTTGCGCGGCGAGCGGGTGGTCGTGGTTTCGCAGACCCTGCGCGACTTCGTGCTCGGCCATTACCGCTGGCTGGAGCCGGGGCGGGTGCGGGTGATCCCCCGCGGCATCGACCCCGAGGCCTTCCCCTACGGCCATCGCCCGGACGAGGCGTGGAAGCGGGCGTTCTTCGCCGAATATCCGGCACTGGCCGGCGCGCCGCTGCTGACCCTGCCGGGCCGTGGCACCCGGCTGAAGGGACACCACGACGCGATCGAGCTGCTCGCCGACCTGAAGCGCCGCGGCATCGACGCGCGGCTGCTGCTGCTGGGTGTGATCGAGCCCGGCCGCGAGGCCTACGTGGAGGAGCTGCGCAAGCTCATCCGCGAGCGTGGCGTGGAAGCGCAGGTGGCGCTGACGCCGCCGCGCCACGACGTGCGCGACGTCTACGCGGTCTCCAGCCTGATCCTGCAGCTGTCGAACAAGCCCGAATCCTTCGGTCGCACCGTGATCGAGGCGTTGTCGCTGTGCCGGCCGGTGCTGGGCTACGCGCATGGCGGCGTGGGCGAGCTGCTGGCCGAGCTGTATCCCGCCGGCCGCGTGCCGCCGGGCGATCGCGAGCGGCTGGTGGAGCGCGCCGCCGAGCTGCTGCGCGTGGCGCCGCCGATCCCGATGCTGCAGTCCTACCGGCTGGCCGACATGCAGCAGGCCACGCTGGCGCTGTACGGGGAAGTGGTCGCGGGCTGAGCGCCGGCTTTCCGCCCTCTACAATGCGGGATCGTCGTCGCCACGGCTTCCGCATGACTTCCGCGATCGATTCACTCAAGACCGCCCTGCGTTCGCCGCTGCTGCCGTTCTGGCTGGTGATCCTGCTGCTGCCGTTCGGGCGCAGCAGCGAGTTCGGCACCTTCCTCTGCCTGGTCGGAACGATCCTGCTCGTCGTGCGCGGGCCGCGGGACTGGCGCGAGCAGCCCGGCGTGCGATTGCTGCTGTGGCTGCTGGCGGCCTACATCGGCGCGGCGCTGATCTCGGCCTTCGACTCGGTGGCGCCGGGCAAGAGCTGGGGCACGGTGGTCGCGCTGCTGCGCTACCTGCCGCTGGGCCTGTACGCCTGCCTCGCGATCCGCGGCGAGCGCCGCCTGCAGGCACTGTACGTGGCGGTGGCCTGCGTGCTGGCGTGGTGGGTGCTGGATGCGTGGACGCAGGCGTTCACCGGCTGGAGCCTGGGCGGACATGCCGAGGCCCAGCGCCTCTCCGGCATCTTCGGCGCGAAGAACCTCAAGCTCGGCCCCACGCTGGCGGTGCTGTCGCCGTTCGCGCTGTGGACGGCGCGGCGGCGCTGGGGCCTGGCCGGGCTGGTCGTCGCCTTCCTGCTGCTGCTGGGGCCGGTGCTGCTTGCGGGCTCGCGCGCGGCATGGTTGTGCTACGGGTTGGTGGCATTGGCCTTCGCCTGGCGCCAGGCGCGCTCGTGGCGCCATTTCGCGTTGTACTGCGGGCTGGGCGTGGTGGTGCTGGCGCTGGCCGGCGGCATCGCGTGGCGCACCTCCAGCCGCTTCGAGGCGCGCATGCAGCGCACGCTGGACGTGCTGCACGGCACCGACAGCGGCCTCAACGCCGCGCTGACCGGGCGGCTGGACATCTGGAACGACAGCTTGAAGATGATCGCTGCGCATCCGTGGAACGGCGTGGGCGTGCGCGCGTTCCGCTACGCCTACCCGCAGTTCGCGCCGGCGAACGACCACTTCGTGGTGGCCGAGTCCTGCGGCGAGGGCGAGGGCGCCTGCCATGCCCACCAGATCGTGCTGGAGATCCTCACCGAGACCGGCGGCATTGGCCTCGCGCTGTGGCTGGCCGGCGTGGCGCTGGCGTGGCGTGCGTGGCGGCGGGTGGGTGCGGCGGCGCGCGAACGCGCGTTTCCGGTCACGCTGGCGCTGGGCGTGATGTTGTTTCCGCTCAATACCCATCTGGCCTTCTATTCGGCGTGGTGGGGCCTGCTGTTCGCCTGGCTGCTGGGCTTGTGGTGTGCGGGGCTGTACGTGCGGGTGGAGGAGGTCGGCGATGCAGCGTGAACCGCTGTCGGTGGTGGTAATCACCTTGAACAACGCGGCCACGCTGGACGCTTGCCTGTCCGGCGTGGACTGGGCCGACGAGATCGTGGTGCTGGACTCGGGTTCGACCGACGACACGCTGGCGATCGCGCGGCGTCACGGCGCGCGCGTGGCCATGCATCCGTTCGACGAGTTCGGCTCGCAGAAGCAGCGCGCCATCGACATGGCCAGCCACGACTGGATCCTCAACCTCGATGCCGACGAGGTGCTGTCGCCGGCCAGCCGCGCAGTGATCGAGCGCGCGCTGGTCAACCCGCGCTGCGCGGGTTTCCGCCTGCCGCGCCGCGAGCGCATGTTCTGGACCGTGCAGCACCCGTGGAGCTGGCGCAACGCCCACCTGCGCCTGTACGACCGCCGCCGCGGCCGCATGAACGACGTGGAAGTGCACTCGGCGATGGAGGTGGACGGTCCGGTGAAGACGTTGTGGCGCGCCGACTTCATCAACGACAGCGACCCCGACATCGCCAGCCGCATCGAGCGCATCAACCGCTACTCAAGCGCGCTGGTGGCGCACAAGCTGCGCCGCCGCCAGCGTTTCACCGGGCTGCGCATGGTGCTCTACCCGCCGGTGTTCTTCCTGCGCCAGTACCTGTTCAAGCGCTATTTCCTCAACGGCTGGGCGGGTTTCATTACCAGCGTGGTGGGTGCGAACTACGTGTTCCTGAAGTACGCCAAGCTGCACGAGGCAAGACGACGCCATTGAAGAGTGTGGCCATGGATGGCCGCCCGTTTGATTTCCGCGATCAGGATGATCGCAAGGAATATTGAAGAGTGCGGTCACGGATGGCCGCCCGTTTGAATTTCGCGATCAGGGATGGTCGCAAAGTAATGATGGACGGGTCAGCGCTTCGCGTCACCGAGCTGGCGCACGAACTCGGCGGCGATCACCGATGAGCTGAAGCGCCGCTCGACGAAGTCGCGCGCGGCGGCGGCCATCGGCCGGCGGGTGGCGTCATCGCACAGTGCAAGGATGCCGTCGCGCCAGGCGTCGATGTCGCCTGGAGGCAGCAGCAGGCCGGTGGCGCCAGGCTGCAGGGTTTCGGGAACGCCGCCGGCGCCGCTGACCAGCACCGGCACGTTGCAGGCCTGCGCCTCGACCGAGACGCGGCCGAACGTCTCCGGCTCCAGCGATGGGAGCGCCAGCATCGACAGCACGTTGTAGTACGCCTGCGCATTGTCGACCCAGCCGAGTACCTGGTGGCGATGTGCCAGCGGGAGCGCGGCAATCCGTTCCTGCAGTCTTTGCATATCGGTGCCGTCGCCCAGCCATATGCACTGCAGGCGCGGTTCGCGCGCCATGGCCATGTTGACGGCTTCGAGCAGGGGGAAGATGCCCTTCCATGCGAGCATGCGCCCGGTGTAGCCGAGCACGATCGCGTCCTCGTCCAGCCCGAGTACATGCAGCAGCGCCGAGCGCTGCGTTGCGTCCGGGCGGCACGAGTCGGTATCCACCGGGTTGTACAGCACCTGCACGCGAGGCGCGGGCATGCCGCGTTCGATGTAGTCGCGGCGGGCATATTCGGAGACTGCGAAGAAGCGCTGCGCGAGACGCGGCACCAGTCGCGCGGAATACCCCTTCATGGGCTTGATGCGGTGGCGGAACAACGCGACCGGCATGCGCAGCAGTCGGCCGAGCAGGATCAGCGGCCAGTACTCCTTGCCGAAATCGCCTACCAGCCAGTCCGGCTTGAGTCGCCGTGCCGCCGCGGTCACCACGCGATAGCCGCGCAGGTCGAACACGTTGCGGAAGCGCCCCGGGTGCAGGCGCACCGCGGAGCCCGCCAGCGCAAGCGCCACCGGAGCGCCCGGATACACCACGGCCTCGACCTCGTGTCCGGCGGCGGCCAGCGCTTTGGCCAGCGTGACGAAGTGGACCTCGGCGCCGCCGCGCTCGCGGGTCGTGCCGACAAGCAGGAATTTCATCCGCGCCTATCCTCGTAGCCGGTGAGCGCGCGCCAGGCGAACTGCGGCAGGACGTGGCTGCGCGCCACCGCCACGCGCGGCAGGCGCCACGGATCCATGCCCGGCTGCGCGCGGCCGCGGCGGATCGTGGTCGCGGCCGCGTAGCCGGCATCCCGCGTGGCCGCGACCACGCGCTCGTCGTGGTCGCCGTAGGGGTAGCAGAACTGGGTCACCGGCGCGCCGAGCAGGTCTTCCAGCTCGGCCTTGTTGCCGGCGATCTCGTCGTGCAGCTGCGCGTCACTGCACTGGCTGAGGCGCGGATGCGTGCGGGTGTGCGCGCCCACCTCCATGCCGGCCTGGTGCCAGGCGCGCAACTGCGCGGCATCCATCATCGGCTTGCGCACGCCGAGCTTGGCGTCGTCCCAGTCGTTGTAGCGGCCCAATGCGCCGCTGACCGCGTAGCAGGTGGCGCTGAAGCCGTGGCGCTGCAGCACCGGCAGCGCGTTGTCGAGGTTGTCGGCGTAGCCGTCGTCCAGCGTGATCGCCACGACGCGGCCTTGCCGTTCGCCGCGCAGGTAGGGCATCGCGGCGTCCATCGACAGGCCGGCGTAACCGAGCCGCCGCAGCAGCGCCATCTGTCGCGCGAACGAGCGCGGATGCACGTACAGGCTGCGCCAGCGCTGCAGCTCGCGCGGCGCCGGTGCGATGTTGTGGTACATCAGGATGGGGATGGGCATGACGGCGATGCTCAATAGATGGGCGGCGCACCGGACGGACGGGTCTTGAAGCGCTTGTGCACCCACAGGTACTGTTCGGGCGCCTCGCGCACCATCTGCTCGATGCAGGCATTGATGCGCGCGGTGTCGTCGTGTGCGCTGGCTCCGGGAAAGTCGCCCAGCGGTGCGCCCAGGCGCAGAACGTAACCCTGGCCGTCGGGCAGGCGGCGATGGAAGAACGGGATCACCGCGGCACCGGACAGCCGCGCCAGATGATGCGTGGCGGTGATCGTGGCGGCGGGTACGCCGAAGAACGGCACGAACACGTTGTCCTTGCTGCGCATGTCCTGGTCGGGCGCGTACCACAGCGTGCCGCCGGCTTTGAGGTATTTCACCGTGCCGCGGATGTCGTCCTTGTCGAACATCGCATCGGCATAGCCGAGGCGCGCACGCAGCACCACCCACTCGAACACCGCGGAATCCATCTTGCGGTACATGCCGGCGATGCGGATGCGCCGCGAGACCAGCCGCGCGCACAGTTCCAGGTGCGAGAAGTGCCCGCCCACCAGCAGCGCGCCGCGGCCCTGCGCGCGGACGGCTTCGAGATGTTCGAGGCCTTCGATGCGTACCGGCACGCGCGTGATCGCACGCTCCGGGCCCAGCCAGCCCAGCGCGAACTCCATCAGCATCAGGCCGAGGTCGCGCAGGTGGGCGTCGACCAGCGCGGCCTGCGCCTTCGCATCGAGCTCGGGGAAGCACAGCGCGATGTTGGTTTCCGCCACCGTCCGCCGCGCGGACGGCACGCGCTGGATCAACCGGCCCAGCGCACCGCCCAGCGCCATCAGCGCACGATACGGCAGCCGCGCCACCGCCCGGATCACGCCCACGCCCAGCCAGGCCGGCCAGTGGCGCGGCGCGAGCAGGGCGCGCTGGAAATCGGGGCGAGGGGTGCCGGGCATCCGCGGCATTGTAATGGACGTCCCTGCTTGCCCCGTATACTCGTGCGCTGTTTCCGGAGCCTGCCGTTGCGTTATCTCTACACCCTCGCGATGTATCTGGTGACGCCGCTGATCGTGCTGCGGCTGGCGCTGCGCGGTTTCCGCTCGCGGCCTTACTACTGGCGCTGGGCCGAGCGCTTCGGCTTCTTCAAGGCGCCGCCGGAGCTGCGTGGCAGCCTGTGGGTGCATGCGGTGTCGGTGGGCGAGGTGAACGCGGCCGAGCCGCTGATCAAGGCGCTCCGGCGCGACTACCCCGATGCGCCGCTGGTGGTGACCACGGTGACGCCCACCGGCACCGCGCGCGTGCAGCAGCTGTTCGGCGACGGCGTGTTCCACGTCTACCTGCCCTACGACCTGCCGTATGCGGTGAACCGTTTCCTCCGCGGCGTGCGCCCACGGCTGGCGCTGATCGTGGAAACCGAGATCTGGCCGAACCTGTACTTCGCCTGCCGGCGCCGCGGCGTCCCGCTGATGATCGTCAACGCGCGCTTGTCCGAGCGCTCGCTGCGCGGTTACCGGCCGCGGCCCTTGCGCGGCATGGTGCGCGCGGCGCTGGGCTGCGTGGATCTGGTGGTCGCGCAATCCCGCGCGGACGCCGCGCGCTACCGCCTGATCGGTGCGGCGGCCGAGCGCGTCATGGTCGGGGGCAACCTGAAGTACGACATGCCGGTGCCGCAGGAGGCGCTGGCGGACGGCGCGCGCCTGCGCGAGCACTGGGGCGCGCGGCGACCGGTGTGGATCGCCGCCAGCACCCACGAGGGCGAGGAGCAGTCCGTGCTGGAGGCGCACCTCGCGGTGCTGAAGCGCCTGCCTGACGCGCTGCTGCTGATCGCGCCGCGCCACCCCGAGCGCTTCCGTCCGGTGGAACATGCCGTGCGCAGCCTGGGATTCGCCGCCGGCAGCTATGGCGCCGACGGCATGCCGGCGCCGTCGAACCAGGTGTTCGTGATCGATGCGATGGGCCAGCTGATGCCGTTCTATGCGGCCGCGGGGCTGGCCTTCGTGGGCGGCAGCCTGGTGCCGATCGGCGGCCACAACGTGCTGGAGCCGGCCGCGCTGGGCACGCCGGTGCTGGTGGGGCCGCACACCTTCAACTTCGAGGAGATCACCACCAGCCTGATCGAGGATGGCGGCGCGCTGCGCGTGCCGGACAGCAGCGCGCTGGGCGAGGCGGTGCTGCGCCTGCTGCGCGACGACGCGCAACGGCGCGCGATGGGCCAGGCCGCACAGCAGGTGTTCGAGCGCGAGCGCGGCGCGGTGGGGCGGTTGATGCGGCTGATAGCCGCGCAACTGCGGGAATGACGGCGCCGAAACGACGATGGCCGGGCATTCGCCCGGCCATCGATCCAGCGTGCGCTGGACGGCTTACTGCAGCAGGGCGTTGATGGTCTGCATGTCGCCGAGGCTGGCGGTGCCGGCGCTCTGCTTGAGCAGCAGGCGGTTCAGCACCAGCTGGTGGCGCGACTGCGAGTAGGTGCTCTCCGCCTGGGTCAGGGTCTGGATGGCCAGCAGCACGTTGACCATGGTCTGCGTGCCGACCTCGAAGCCCGCGCGAGTGGCGTCCAGCGCCTTCTGCGCCGACTCCACCGCGGCCTTGCCCGACTGCACCTGGCTGACGCCGGCCAGCACCGAGCGGTAGTAGTTGAGCGTGCTTGCCTTCACCTGGCGGCGCTCGATCTCCTCCGAGTCCTGCGCGGCGTCGCGGTTGTAGATGGACTGGCGCACGCGCGACTGGGTGAGGCCACCGGAGAAGATCGGCACGTTGAGGGTGAGCCCGATCGTGGTCTGCGACGGCGTGTTGGAATGGATCGCCGCGTTCTCGTACCAGCTCGCGCTCTTGCCGTAGCTGACGTTCGCGGTGATCGTGGGCAGGTGGCCGGCACGCGCCGCGGTGATGTTGTGCTCGGCGGCCGCAACGTTCTGCTTCTGCGCGAGCAGGTTCGGGTTGTTGATCAGTGCCTGCTTGACCCAGGCATCCGGATCGGCCGGGTCGGGCGAGTTCATCGGCAGCTCGTCGCGCAGCTTCTTCAAGTTGCCGGTGGGCTTGCCGGTGATCTGGCTCAGCGCCTCGCGGTCGTTGTCCAGCGTGTTCTGCGCGGCGATCGTCGTCGCCTTGGCCGCTTCGTAGAAGCTCTTGGCCTGGTACACGTCGGTGATCGCCGACAGGCCGACCTTGAAGCGCTGGTCCGCCTGCTCGAACTGCTGCTTGAAGGCATCTTCGTTGGCTTTGGCGTTGGCCAGCAGGTCCTCGTCGGTGAGCACCGTGAAGTAGGCGCCGGTGACGCGCACGAACAGGTTCTGCAACGCGGCCTGGTAGAGCTCGTCCTGCGCGTTCGCGGAGGAGTGTGCCGCCTTGAGGTTGGCGTACTTGCTGAAGTCGAACACGGTCTGGCTGAGATCGACGCTGAGGTTGCGCGTGCGGCTGTGGCCGACCTGGCTGCTGGTGAGGAACTGGTTGGGATTGTTCGGATCCTGGAAGCGGCCGCCGGTGCCGCCGTTGGTCTGGCTCAGCGAGAGGCTGCCGTTGATCTGCGGCAGCAGCAGCGCACGCGCTTGGGGCACACCCTCGCCGACAGAGAGGCGGTTGGCGTCGGCCTGGGCCAGCACCGGATCGTTGGCGCGCGCCTCGCGGTAGGCGTCGAGCAGGTCTTCGCCGTGGCTGGGCAGCGAGACGGCGGCCAGGGCCAGTGCCAGGGTGAGCAGCTTCAAACGCATGGGTTGCCTCGTGGGGAAGTCGATGTCGGTCGGTGGGGCGTTCAGAACACGAAACGCGACGACGGCGCGGCGTGGGCGAGATAGGGCAGGTCGGTCTCGAACAGGCTTTGCTCGCGCTGGCGGCCTTCGCCCTCGTGGACGATCAGCATGGCCTGCTGCGCGGGCGACTCGCCGCGGATCACCAGCAGGCGACCGCCCGGCTTGAGCCAGCCGAACCAGCGCGCAGGCGTCTCGGCCACGGCGCCCGTGGCGACCACGACGTCGAACTGGCCGTCCGGCTGCCAGTCGCGCACGGCTTCGCCGGTGTGCAACCGCGCGTTCGTCACGCCGGCGGCCTGCAGGCGCTGGCTGGCGGCCGCGATGAAGTCAGCATGGATGTCGACGCTGACGACCTCGGCCGCGAGCCCGGCGAGGCAGGCGGTGAGGAAGCCCGAGCCCGTGCCGATCTCCAGCACGCGCTCGTCGGGCTGGAGATCCAGCGCCTGCAGCACGCGGCCTTCCAGCACCGGCTTCATCATCACCTCGTCGTGGCCCAGCGGCAGGCACAGGTCGGCGAAGGCGAGCTGGCGGTGTTCGGGGGCCACGAAATCCTCGCGTCGCACGCGGCCGAGCATGTCCAGCACACGGCCGTCCAGGACCTCCCAGGGACGCACCTGGTTCTCCACCATGTTCGTCCGCGCCTGCTCGAAGTTCATCGCCATGTCTGCCGGGTTCCGTGAGTGTCGAAAAAGACCTGAAAGGATAAGGGCTTGGCCTTGCCTCGACAATGACTAGACTGCGGCCCGCGCCCTGTGTCACGAAGTGCCGGAAGTCACCGCGATGCGCTGACTTAAGTCATGCCCCGGAGCGTGTCCGCGGACACTCTGCCGCCTGTCGACTGGAAATAATTGAACCAATGCGTATAATAAAGTCCATGTATCGTTTTGGGAAGGCTTGGACATGAGCAGCATCTCGCCGGTCAGGTCGCAGGGACCGGGGCGACCGAAAGACCTTGAGAAACGCGCGGCGATCCTCGCCGCGGCCAAGGCGCTGTTCATCCGCAACGCCTTCGCCGGCACCAGCATGGACGCGATCGCCGCCGAGGCCGGGGTCTCCAAGCTCACCGTCTACAGCCACTTCGGCGACAAGGACAACCTGTTCCGCGAGGTGATCCGCGCGCGCATCGAGGATTTGCTGCCGGAAAACACCTACGACTACGACCCGCAGGCCACGATCGAGCAGACCCTGCTGCGTGTGGCGCTGATCCACGCCCGGCTCGACTGCGACGCCGAAACCGTGGGCACCTTCCGCGCCATCCTCGGCGACTGCCGCCAGGGCAACCCGCGCTTCGGCCGGCTGCTGTGGGAAGAGGGCACCCTGCGCACGCATGGCCTGATGGAACGCCTGCTGCAGCAGGCGGTTGACGCCGGCCAGCTCGCGATCGACGACGTGCCGCGCGCCTGCGTGCAGTTCTTCGCGCTGATCAAGGGCGACCTGTTCATGCGCCGGATGTTCGGCTGCGTGGACTGCGGCGAGAGCTACGCCGCTGAAATCGAGGCCACCGCCCGCGCCGGCGTGGCCAGCTTCCTGCGTGCCTGGGCGCCACGCTGAACTGCGCCGCACTCGCGGCCGATCCCCGCTTCGTGCTTGAATAGCCGTTCCAGAAGCGGGGGTGCCGGCGCAACGGTCGGCTGAGAGAGTCCCTTCGAACCTGATCCGGTTAGCACCGGTGTAGGGAGCTTCGCCGCACGACGTTCCACCTGTCGTGCGTCCGGCGCCAACGCTTCGCGCGCGAACTCCATCGCGCAGAGACCGCACCCATGTGCGGATTTCCCATGCAAGCCGCCGGAACCCCAGCCGATGAATGCCCAGCTCTCCGATCTCGCGCGCGCCGCGCAGGAACTCTCCGAAGCCGTCACCCGGCCGATTCCCGGCTCGGGCAAGATCCACGTGGCGGGCAGCCGCCCCGACCTGCGCGTGCCGCTGCGCGAGATCGCCCAGGCCGACACGCCGGCGATGTTCGGCGTGGAGCGGAACCCCGCGATCACCGTCTACGACACCTCCGGCCCGTACACCGATCCGGATTACTCCGTGGACCTGGCCGCCGGCCTGCCCGCGCTGCGTGCGGCGTGGATCGCCGAGCGCGGCGACACCGAAGTGCTGGATGGCCGCAGCTCCGAGTTCGGCCGCCGCCACGCGAGTGCACCGGAACTGGCGGCGATCCGCTTTCCGCAGCTGCCCGTGCCGCGCCGCGCGAAGGCCGGCGCCAACGTCACCCAGATGCACTACGCGCGCCGCGGCATCGTGACGCCGGAGATGGAATACATCGCGATCCGCGAGAACCAGCGCATCGAGGCGCTGGGCGACAGCGCGTTGCGCACGCAGCATCCGGGGCAGTCGTTCGGCGCGGCGATCCCGCGCGTCATCACGCCGGAGTTCGTGCGCGACGAAGTGGCGCGCGGCCGCGCCATCATCCCCGCGAACATCAACCATCCGGAAAGCGAGCCGATGATCATCGGTCGCAACTTCCTCACCAAGATCAACGCGAATATTGGCAATTCCGCGGTCACTTCGTCGATCGCGGAAGAAGTCGAGAAGATGGTGTGGTCGATCCGCTGGGGCGGCGATACGGTGATGGACCTCTCCACCGGCAAGCACATCCACGAGACGCGCGAGTGGATCCTGCGCAACTCGCCGGTGCCGATCGGCACGGTGCCGATCTACCAGGCGCTGGAGAAGGTCGGCGGCGTGGCCGAGGACCTCACCTGGGAACTGTTCCGCGACACGCTGATCGAGCAGGCCGAGCAGGGCGTGGACTACTTCACCATCCACGCCGGCGTGCTGCTGCGCTTCGTGCCGCTCACCGCGAAGCGCGTCACCGGCATCGTGTCGCGCGGCGGCTCGATCCTGGCTAAGTGGTGCCTTGCGCACCACAAGGAGAACTTCCTCTACACGCACTTCGAGGACATCTGCGAGATCATGAAGGCCTACGATGTGTCCTTCAGCCTAGGCGACGGCCTGCGGCCGGGCTGCATCGCCGACGCGAACGACACCGCGCAGTTCGGCGAGCTGGACACGCTGGGCGAGCTGACGCAGATCGCGTGGAAGCACGACGTGCAGACCATGATCGAAGGCCCCGGCCACGTGCCGATGCAGCTCATCAAGGAGAACATGGACCGCCAGCTGGAGAAGTGCGGCGAGGCGCCGTTCTACACGCTGGGGCCGCTCACCACGGACATCGCGCCCGGCTACGACCACATCACCAGCGCGATCGGCGCCGCGATGATCGGCTGGTTCGGTACCGCCATGCTCTGCTACGTCACGCCGAAGGAACACCTGGGCCTGCCGAACAAGCAGGACGTGCGCGACGGCATCATCGCCTACAAGATCGCCGCGCATGCGGCGGATCTCGCGAAAGGCCATCCCGGCGCGCAGGTGCGCGACAACGCGCTCAGCAAGGCGCGCTTCGAGTTCCGCTGGGACGACCAGTTCAACCTCGGTCTCGATCCGGAGAAGGCCAAGGAGTTCCACGACGAGACGCTGCCGAAGGATGCGCACAAGAGCGCGCATTTCTGCTCGATGTGCGGGCCGAAGTTCTGCTCGATGAAGATCACCCAGGACGTGCGCGACTACGCCGCCGAGCATGGCACCGGCGAGGCCGAGGCGTTGGCCGAAGGCATGGCCGAGAAGGCCGCCGAATTCCGCGCGCAGGGCGCGGAGGTGTACCACAAGGCCTGACGCGGGCGGATGGAGCGTGCCGACACCTGTCCCGGCACGCTCAATGGAATGGCGCCGCTCCCGCTCCGGGAGTGGCGGTCGCCATGAAGTACTCGTGCAGGTACTTCTCCCCCTCGTCGCAGAACACCGTGACCACGGTGGCCAGCTCGGGGTAATGCGCGCGTACGCGTTTGGCGGCGAGCAGGTGGGCGCCCGAACTGGGCCCGCAGAAGATGCCGTAGCCGCGCGCCAGCCGTTTCATTTCGGCCACCGCATCCGTGCTGGACACGCTGAGCAGGTCGTTCACCAGATCCTTGTGGCGCTGGAAGATGCCCGGCACGAAGCCGTCGGAAATGCCCTCGATGGCGTGCGTGGCCACTTCGCCGCACAGGATGGTGCAGGACTCGGAGGGCTCCATCGCGAACAGCCGCACCTTCGGGTTCACCGCGCGGAACGCCTGGCCCACGCCGATCAGGGTGCCGCCGGTGCCCACGCCCAGCACCAGTGCATCGGGCACGCGGCCGGCGGGCAGTTGCGAGAGGATTTCCGGGCCGAGAATCTCGCGGTTCTCCTCCACGTTCCATTCCGACTCGAACTGGCCGGGGCAGAAATGCCCCGGCTGCCGATCCAGTTCGCGCGCCCGTGCCAGCGCGGCATCCACGTGGAAGCTGCCGCAGAACAGCACCTCGGCGCCGAACGCACGCGAGATCGCCACGCGCTCGCCCGACAGTCCCTCGGGCATCACCACCAGCATGCGGTAGCCCTTGGCCGCGGCCACCATCGACAAGGCGTTGCCGGTGTTGCCGCTGGTGGCCTCCACGATGGTGTCGCCGGGCTTCAGCCGGCCCTCCTGCTCGGCGCGCTCGATCATGTACTTGGCGATGCGCGCCTTGATCGAGCCGGAGGGATTGAGGAATTCCAGCTTGGCGAACACGCCCTCGATCTCCACCAGCGGGGTGTCGCCCACCGCGTCGAGGATGCTGGCGGAAACGCCGGTGTAGCGCGCGCCCATGTCAGCCCTCCTTGTGCGCGTGCGCCATGGTGTCCAGCGCCAGGTTGGCGTGGGCGTAGGCGCCGCCCGCCCGCATCTCGGCGGCCACCCAGATCGCCTCCATGATCTGCGCCTCGCTGGCGCCCTGCTTCAGCGCCCCGGCGGTGTGGCCCTTGATGCAGTAAGGGCACTGCGTGACGTGCGCCACCGCCACCGCGATCAGCTGCTTGGTGACGGCGGGCAGTGCGCCGTCGGCGAACACCGCGGCGCTGAACGCCTTGAATGCGTCGAGCTGCTTCGGCGCCAGCTCGCGGCGCTTGCGGGCCAGCTCCGCGCTGGCCTGCGGATACATCGCGTGTTCCATGCTTGTCTCCTCGAATGCGGACTTCAATGCGGTCTCGGCGCCGTGCCTTGCACCCAGCTCGGCGGATCGCTGGCCGGGAAACTGTCGTCCAGTTCGTCGTCGACGAGGCGTTCGCGCGCCTGGCGCAGGCCTTCGTCCTGCCATGGGATGGTGGCCGGGTCGCGGCGCGGTGCGGGTTGCAGCGTGGGTGTGGACATGACGAGCCTCCTGATGCCGTCGGGCATCGCAATACGGGCCGCGCCGTCGCGCCTCGGCTACAGCCCCAGGTTGTTGTGTTCCAGCACGCGTTCGGCGCGATAACTCGAACGCACCAGCGGCCCGGCGACCGCTTCCACGAAGCCCTTGCCCAGCGCCCGTTCACGCAAGGCGCGGAACTCGTCCGGGGTGACGAAGCGCTGCACCGGCAGGTGGTGCGGGCTGGGCCGCATGTATTGGCCCAAGGTGACCACGTCGACGCCGGCGGCGCGCATGTCGTCCAGCGCCTCGTCGATCTCCGCATCGGTCTCGCCCAAGCCGAGCATCAGGCTGGTCTTGGTGAGTGTTCCGGGGGCGTGACGCTTGGCGAAGGCCAGCACGTCCAGGGTCTGCCGGTAGCCCGCGCGCGGATCGCGCACCGGATGGGTGAGCCGGCGCACCGTCTCCAGGTTCTGCGCATAGGTGGCCAGGCCCGCATCCAGCACGGCGGCCACCGCGGCGTGGTCGCCGGCGAAGTCGGGAGTCAGCGCCTCCACCGCGGTGGCCGACGAGCGCCGGTGGATGGCGCGCACGCAGGCGGCGTAGTGCGCGGCGCCGCCGTCGGCGAGGTCGTCGCGATCCACCGAGGTGAGCACCACGTACTGCAGCCCCATCAGCGCCACCGCATCGGCCACCTTCGCCGGTTCCAGCGGGTCGAGCCAGCCCTGCGGGTTGCCGGTGGACACCGAGCAGAACTTGCAGGCCCGCGTGCACACCGAGCCCATCAGCATCAGCGTGGCGGTGCCGCGGCCCCAGCACTCGGCGATGTTCGGGCACTTCGACTCGGCGCACACCGTGTTGAGCTGGTGCGTGCGCACGATGTCCGCCACGGCTTCGTATCTGGCGCCGCCGGGCAGCTTCACCCGCAGCCACGGTGGCTTGCGGCCCACGTCGGGCACGCCGCTGCCGGCATTGGGCTTCTGGCCGCCCTTGACCGCACGGGTGCCCTGCGGGCTGGTGAACTTGCGGCCGTCGGGAATGAGGGTGCTGCCGGACATGGAGGTGCGCCAGTGGGAACTGCGCCCAGTCTCCCGCCGCGCGCCGTGCATCACCCTGATCCAGGTCAGGGCCGCTCGTGCGTGCGGGAGCGGTTCACGTTGCCCGACGCGCGGCGTGCCTTCACCTGCCTTTCCCGCGCGGGTTCCTAGTCTGTCGGGACTTTTCCTTCACGATGGACGCGCCTTCGTCGACGCCAGCCCACCGGAGCCAGCCATGTCCAAAGCCAAGCCCTTCGTCAGCGACATCGAAGCCATCCGCAAGCGTGCGCGCCAGGACATCGACAAGGGTGCGATGACCGCCGGCTACAAGGCCGATCGCGCCACCGTGGTGAAGCTGCTCAACCACGCGCTGGCCACCGAGATCGTCTGCGTGCTGCGCTACAAGTACCACTACTACATGGCTTCGGGCATCCACTCGCAGGCGATCAAGGCGGAGTTCCTGCAGCACGCGAACGAGGAGCAGGGCCACGCCGACCTGATCGCCGAGCGCATCACCCAGCTCGACGGCAAGCCCAATCTCTCGCCCGACGGCCTGGCCACGCGCAGCCATGCCGATTACGTGGAAGGCGAGGACATCGTGGACATGATCAAGGAGGACCTGGTCGCCGAGCGCATCGCGATCGACAGCTACCGCGAGATGATCGACTACGTGGGCACGGCCGACCCCACCACGCGCCGCATGCTGGAAGGCATCCTGGCGATGGAGGAGGAGCACGCCGAGGACATGAACACCTTGCTGGAGCAACTGGGCAAGAAGGGCGAGCCGGCCCGGCCGGCGCCCGCGCACGGCAAGAAGAAATGAGAAGTGAGAAGGGGCGGGCAAGGTGCATGCCTTCTCTCGCTTCTCGCTCCTCTCGACTCGCTTCGCTTCCATCATTTCGCGGCCGCCCATGGAGGCTGCAAAGGTCGCAGTGAATCGAGCGACCCTGCCGTCTCACCAGCCGGCCAGCACCAGCTTGCCGATGCTGGCGCCCGATTCCAGCCGGCGATGCGCCTCGCGCAGGTTCGCCGCATTGATCGGACTCAGCGCCTCGCGCTGGATGCTCTTCAGCTCGCCCGCATCAATCAGTTGCGCCACGCGCGCGAGGATGCGGCCCTGCTCGGCCATGTCCGGTGTTTTCCAGCGCGCCCGCGCGAACATGAATTCCCAGTGGATGCCGATGCACTTGGCCTTGTACGGATCGCCGATCTTCAGCGCGCCGCTCGGCTCCACGATCAGGCCCACGTGGCCTTGCGGCGCCAGCAGCTCGCCCAGCGTGTCCCAGTAGCGGTCGGTATCGGCGAGGTTGAGCGCGGCGTCGATCTGGGGAAAGCCGAGTACGGCGAGCTGTGGCGCCAGCGGTTCGCGATGGTTCACCACGTGCTGCGCGCCCATCGCGCGGCACCAGTCCACGGTCTCGGGGCGCGAGGCGGTGGCGATCACCGTGAAGCCCGCGCGCCGCGCCAGCTGGATCGCGATCGAGCCCACGCCGCCCGCGCCGGCGATCACCAGCAGCGACTTGCCCTTGCCGCCGTGCTCGCTGTCGAACGGCATGCGCTGGAACAACAGCTCCCATGCGGTGACCGCCACCAGCGGCAACGCGGCGGCGTCGGCGAAATCCATCGAGCGCGGCATCGCCGCCGCCAGCCGTGCATCCACCAGCTGGAATTCGGCATTGCTGCCCGGGCGGGTGACGTCGCCGGCGTAGTACACGCGATCGCCGGGGCGGAAGCCCTGCGCCTCGGCGCCCACGGCCTCGACCGTGCCGGCGGCGTCGTAGCCCAGCACCTTCGGCTGCGCTTCCACCTGCGGCTTCGGCGCGCGCAGCTTGGTGTCGACCGGGTTCACCGAGACGGCTTCCACACGCACCAGCAGGTCGTGCGCGCCGGGTATCGGCTGCGGCAATTCCACGTCGACCAGCGAGTCGGGATCGTCGATAGGCAAGTAGCGGGTGAGGGCGACGGCTTTCATGGCGGCGAATCCGGGCAGGCTTGTCGGGCCATTATCGGTCGTGCCGGAGCCATCGCCTGCCCGACCTTTGTCGATGGTCGGCGCTGCACGCATGAAAAACGGTGCGTCACCTCGCGGCGACGCACCGTCGTTTCGACGATTTCAGGCCTTGGAAGCCTTGTAGCGCGCGACGCCGGCGATGATCTCGGCCTTGGCCTCCTCGGCGCCGACCCAGCCATCCACCTTCACCCACTTGCCCTTCTCCAGGTCCTTGTAGTGCTCGAAGAAGTGGCCGATGCGCTCCAGCCAGTGCGGCGAGACGCCCTTCATGTCGTTGATGTGGGCGTAGCCGGGGAACACCTTGGGCGAGGGGATCACCACCAGCTTCTCGTCGCTGCCGGCCTCGTCGGTCATCTTCAGCATGCCGACCGGGTGGCAGCGGATCACCGAGCCGACGGCCAGCGGCAGCGGCAGGATCACCACCACGTCCAGCGGGTCGCCATCGCCGCCCAGCGTGCCGGGCACGTAGCCGTAGTTGCAGGGGTAGCGCATTGGCGTGGACAGGATGCGGTCGACGAAGATCGCGCCCGAGTCCTTGTCCACCTCGTACTTGACCGGCTCGGCATCCTTGGGGATTTCGATGATGACGTTGATTTCGTCCGGCACGTTGCGGCCGGCGGGAACCAGGTGCAGACCCATGGGGATGTCCTTGCGCGATTTCGGAGGAAGAAAGCCCGCAAGGATACGCCACTGGCTGCTGCGATGCAGCAGCGGAGGCTGAACGCTGGGGCGGAATGACTGGCTGCCTTATATCGTCCGGTAGGAGCGCACCCTGTGCGCGATGGCTCTTTAGCCTTGGTTGTAGCGACAAAACCATCGCGCACAGGGTGCGCTCCTACTACGGAAGGAACCGCCGCATGGCTGGATCAATACGGCCGCTCGCGCAGCCACTTGGTGGCGATCCACTTCTCGCCGCGCTGCACCGGCAGGCCGGCGTGCAGCGAGCTGGCGTCACCGCCCTCGTAGGCGAAATAGACGGCCGAACCGCGCAGCGCGCTGACGGTGAGGCCGACCTCGGGGAAGGCGGTGCCGCCGCCGGCCTCGGGCGTGTTGAGGTACATCACCACGCTGGCGATGCGCTGGCCGCCGCGCGCGGTGATCGTGGCGTAGCCGGGCTGGTCGGGATCGAACCAGTCGTAATGCGGCTGGTATTCCTGGCCGGGCAGGTAGTGCAGGATCTGCAGGCCCTCGCCGTGGCTCACCGGGATGTCGAGCAGCTCGGCGATGCGCTGTTCCAGCCGCGCCACCAGCGGCAGCTCGCCCAGCTTGAAGAACATGCCCACGCTGGTGCGCCGATGGTCGACCTGCTGCTTGCCGGCCGCGTCCACGGTGAGCGCGCGCGCCATGCGCGGCTGGGCCAGCGCGATCAGCTCGTCGCATTCCTCGCCCGAGAGCAATCCGTCGAGCACGCGCAGCGCCGGCCGGTTCATGCTCAGCGCGACTCGTATCTCGCGATCGCCCACCGTGGCCAGCGGCCCCTCGGGGTGCTTCGTTCGGCGTCCCGCCGGCACGGCGGCATCCGCGTCCAGGGCAGCGAGCGGCAGTTGCAGCACTTCCGCCACGATGGCGCGGCTCTGCCGCGGCTCGTAACCATGCACCCGCATCAGTTCGAGCACGTCCTGCGGGCCGTGGCCGGCACGGCTGGTGGCGAGGATCCATTCGCGCAGTTCGGGGCTGATCGCGGTGCGGTTGTTCATGGTGCGAGACGGGTCGTGGGTTCGCCCAAGCTTACTTCACGAGGCCGGCGCAACCGAATCGGCGCGGCGTCGACTTTGCGCCGTTTGATGGCCATGACTGTAACCAGCAGAAGCTTGAAAGCTCAGGGCAAAAGCATCATGCGCCTGGGCTTGACCGGAAGTCTCTTACGGGGGAATTGTAGGCCTCAGGGACTAGCACCGGAATCCTGGCCGGACGCTCTGTGGTGCTTGACCAGCGCCTTGGTGACGAATATGCCAGTTGCATAAAAGGCGCCGAGGATAGCAAGTGCAACAGTGACGTAGAGGCCGCTACCCAACTGGACGCGGAAGAGTTGCAAAGGCCAAGCAACGATAACAACCGAGATGCACCAAAGGACGCCTCAGACTCCTGCGGCTTTGCGCTCGACAGATGAGCCTCCGCGGGAAAAGAGGCCGCCATGCCACAGATAAAAAATGGCAAAAACCAGAGCCGCCAACAGCCAGTGCGCGTTCATGTGAGGCCCAACGCTGGAGTTAAGCGGCGGCGAAGCCGTCCGCCTTGAATTGTTAGGCAGCTCAGCCCCAAACGGCCACGTTGCCGCCACCTTGACCGACTGCAACTATGCCCGTTGGACCCTCCACCTGCCAGGCTTCGTAGCCACTTGAATCCGAGACGGCTTGAAGGGTTTGCCCACGGAAGTGGAGAGTGAGATCGGCCGTGCCGTGCGCGATCTGGACAGCAGTGAGAGTGTGGCCGAGCAACTTGTTGGAAAGCTCCGATACGGAGTGCACCGGCTCTTTGCGATCGAAGAGTTGGCCTTCGTCTCGGCTGGTGAGCGCCAGTGTGCCGGAAGAGAGCAGGCGCCACAGCGACTCAATTTGCACGCGGTAGCCACCACTCAACTTTATGACGCACGGGCAGCCTTCCCATTGTTCGACAGCGTCGACGGTGCGGCCGATGAGTTGCGAAGTCCACGAACCTTCCATGAGCTGTCCAACGCCAAGTAGACCCCGAAACGAGGCATATGCAGCGATGCTCTGCCATCGCCCTCTTGCGGTCAAGCGTGCAAACCTCGTGCTGCAACAAGCGCTTGCCGCAGTATTCCGGGCATCGATTCGCGAACATGCCGGTTTGCATATCGCGCGAAACGGGATGTCGTGTCTTGTCGGCCCGGAGGTTCGGAATTGCACGCTGACACCGCAGTTGCCGGAGGAGGCGCCGTGGTGGAATGGCGCGGCGCCCGCGACACGGCAGGGGCAAGATCCGAGGCATGCCGCCGCCAATGGAATGGGTCGGCCAGGCTGCTTGAATGGCTCAGCCTGCCGTGGCCGGGACTGCGGCCAGACACTCGCCGAACAGCTGCATCGCCTCGCGCAATTCGGTGGTCGACAGGTTGCAGTAGCCGAGCAGCAGGCCGGGTCGGGCCGGTGGCGCGAGGTAATGCGGCGCGATCGGGTGCAGGCCGAGCCCGCGGTCGTGTGCGTATGCAATCAGCGCCTCGGCGCGCGCGTGGCCGTAACCGTTCAGCCACGCCACCACGTGCATGCCGGCCGGCGAGTGCACGATCTGCACGCGTTCGCCGGCGTGGCGGCGCAGGCCTTCGATCAGCGCTTCGCGGCGGGTCTTCAGTTCCTTGCGCGCATGGCGCAGGTGCCGCTCGAAACCGCCGCTTTCCATGAAGTGCGCCAGCGCCGCCTGCTCGATGCCGGGGGACGACATGTCGATGAGGTATTTGGCGGTGTTGAAGTCGTTGCACAGCGCCGTCGGCAGCACCATGTAGCCGAGGCGCAACGCGCCGAACAAGGTCTTGGAGAAGGTGCCCACGTAGATCACGCGGTCGCTCTCGTCGAGCGAGCGCAGCGCGGCCAGCGGGTGGCCGTCGTAGCGCAGTTCGCCGTCGTAGTCGTCCTCGACGATCCAGCAGCGCTTGCTGGCGGCGTAGCGCAACAGTTCGAGCCGGCGCGGCAGCGACATCACCGCGCCGGTGGGGAACTGGTGCGAGGGCGTCACGCTGATCAGTTTCGGCGGCATGTCCGGCAAGTCGCTGCAGACCAGGCCGTCGTCGTCGGTGCGCACCGGGAGAAAGTTCGCGCCGTGCGCATCGAGGACGTGATGGGCACCGAAGTAGTGCGGCTCCTCCAGTACCACGGTGTCGCCTTCGTCGAGCAGTGCGCGCGCGCACAACGCATAGGCTTGCTGGGTGCCGGTGACGATCAGCAGGTTCTCCGGGCGCGCCTGCACGCCGCGTCGGCGCGCCAGGTAGTCGCAGATCTGCTGGCGCAGGGCCGGCAAGCCCCACGAGCTGGTCACCTTGAGCGACGAGTAGGCGGCCGCGCGCGCCAGTTCGCGTCCCCACGCGGCGTTCAGCGCGGGATTGGTCACCGGATCGCCGTACAGCAGGTCGTAGCGCAGGCCGTGATGCATCCCCGCGATGCCGCGGTTCCGCAGCCGCCGGGCACGTTCCGCGTAGCGCGAAGCGGGAGGAAGCGTCTCGCCGTCGGCGGGTTGCAAGGCCGGCGCGATCTGCAGGCGGGTCACGTAGCTGCCCGAACCGACGCGGCCGTTGATGAAGCCTTCCGCGCGCAGCTGCTCGTAGGCGGCCAGCACGGTGGTGCGCGACACCGCGAGCTCCTGCGCCAGTTCACGCGTGGGCGGCAGGCGCGCGCCGGCGGCCATGCGACCGTCGAGGATGGCGCCCTTCAGCGCGCGGGTCAGTTGTGCGTACTGCGGCCCGTCGCCGTCCAGGTCGAGGAACATGCAAGCGCACTCTCGGATGGGGAGTCGGAGGGTGGAGGTTCGACTGCGGCAAGAGTTTGCGCACAACGGCCGAAGTACGGCAACACTTGCGTAACCGATGGCTTCGCACGTTCCTGCGATCGCGGCCTGCGCGTCGGCCAGGTCGTGCTCGAAGTCGACTTCCGTCGAATGCACGCCCACCGCCAAGCATCCGTCCTTGCAGTTCTCGTGCAGCCGTTCGACACGCGGCAACGTGCGCATGCAGTCGATGCGGGAACACGCCTGGAAATCGACCGCACCCGCTTGCCGCGCAGGCTGATGGCAGCGAGTCGAACCCGTGGTCGATGCCGGTAACCCGAACGCCTGCGCAAGCACAGGCGCCGGCGCCGCGAGGACTCCGCTGGACGCGACGCCCGGCAGCCATCCCGCGAACAGCGGTGGGCTTTTCACGGCATCGGTCCCGCATCGAAAGCGACGCCGGCGTCCGTGGCGGACGCCGACGTCTGGTCAGCATCGCGCCCGGCCGATCACCGGCCGGGCTGGTGCCGCGACGGCTCAGTAATCGTAGGTCACCGAAAGCCGCACGGTGCGCGGCGGGTTCCAGAAGATGCCCTGGCCGTAGCTGTTGTTGATCGAGATGATGTTGGTGGCGCTGTTGTAGGCGGCTTCACCGACGGGCTGGGTCTGGATGGCCCGCTGCTGGTTCAGAGCATTGAAGATATCCAGGTTGATGCCCAACTTGTGGTCGGCGAACGCCGGCATGTAGTGCACGCCGAGGTTCAGCAGCTCCGTCCACGGCGTATGGCCGACGGAGCCCGGCGGGATGCGCACCCCGTGGCACCAGTGGTAGTTGCCGGCGCCGCCAAGGTTGTAATTGGTGGGGTCGCCGGTGCCCGAAGGTCCGTAGTAGCCCAGGCATTCCTTCGGGAAGCCGGACTGCACCAGCAGGACGGCGGAGACCAGCCATTCCGGCGTGATCTGGTAGGCGCCGCGGAAGCGGAACTGGTGCTTGCGGATGTTGCTCAGTTCGCCGTTCTGGCCGTCCATCAGCTGCCAGGAATCCCAGTCCTCGGTCTTGGAGACGTCGGCCTGGCCGAAGTCGCTGCGTACCTGGCCTTCGGTGTTGCCGAAGCCGCGGCTGAAGGTGTAGTCGGCGCGCCCGTACCACTTGCCGTCGAACGGATGCTCGAGGTACAGGTCCAGCGAACCGATCTTGCGGATCACGCCTTGCTGGTAACCCCAGTCCTTCATGGTCATCGGCACGATGAGCTTGCTGCTGCCGTCGTTGGAAACGACCAGCATGTTGTTGGTCAGGCCCGGGTTGATCAGGCGGCAGTACGAGGCGCCGTAGAGCGAGTCGGAGTACTTGCTCGGGTCCAGCCCCATGCTCGTCATCTTGGCGCCGATCTGCCCCGGCGAGCACTCGTCGTCGATCGCGGTCTTCAGGTCGCGCCACATCGCCTTGGCGCCATAGACCCAGTGTTCGCCCAGCTTCTTGTCGAAGCCGACGATGAACTCGTCCACGTACTCCGGCTTCAGGTTGCGCGCGGTGACCTGCTGCGGATCCTTGGGCAGGCCAAGCTCGCCGTCGGGCGAAGTCGGTTTGCCGATCTGGGTCAGGCCGGTCGGTATGCCGGTGGCCGGATCGATGCCGGTGTAGTTGTAGGTGGTGACGAGATAGGTCGAGCGGTTTGCCGCACGTTCGGCCGCGTTGTCCGGCAGCGCGAGGTAGTAGCGGCCCGCGTTGCCGTAGAGCTTGAACGAGGAGTCGCCGAACACGTCCCAGCTCACGCCGAGGCGCGGTTCCCACTGGTTCTTCTCGTCGACGAAGGCCTTGCCGAGGTCGTTGTAGTTGGTGAAGTGGTCGTTGCGCACGCCCACGTTCAGCAGCACGTTCGGCGTGACCTGCCAGGCGTCCTGCAGGTAGTACGCCTTCTGCGTCATCGTCATGCTGGTGGCCCAGCCGAGCTCGCGCTTCTTCACGATATCGCCCGGGTAGTAGCGCCAGAAGTAGTTCAGCGACGGGTTGAACGGATTCTGCTGTTCCGGGCCCTGGTTGCGGGCCTTGTAGCTCATGTTGTCGATGCCGACGGACAGGTCGTGGTCGCCCAGCTTGTAGTCGAAGTCGACGCGCAGGCCATGGGTGCCGTTGGCGGCCTGGGCCGAGGTCCAGCTGGTGTTGGTCTGGCTGTTGACGATGCCGTTCGAGCCGGTGCCCGGCGGCAGCAGGGCCGGGTCCTGGCGGTCCGCGCGGGAAATGAACGGCAGCGGGCTGTGGTTGCCGTAGATCGTGGGATCCTGGAAGCGCGCCTTGCCGTACAGGATGCTCAGCGTGGCGTTGTCGGTGATGTAGCTGGTGAAGTGGCCGAGGTAGAACTGGGCGTTGTCCTTGGTGACGTCGTTGTTCGTGACGAAGGGCCCCGACTTCAGCGTGTCGGTGTCGAACGCGTAGGACGTGCCGGCGCCGATGCTGGAATTGTTCTTGAGCGCCGTCAGCTCGAGGACGTTGTTGTCGGTGATGTTCCAGTCCAGCTTGCCGTAGAACTTGTTGTCCTTGTCCCGGTTGTACTGCACGAGCTGGTTGGCGGCGAACTCCACGTTGGTGGAATGCGTTCTGGTGGTTTCGGCCGCCAGGAACAGGAACAGCTTGTCCTTGATCAGCGGGCCGCCCACATAGGCCGAGTAGATCGTCTGCCATTGCTTGTTGTCGGCGCGGTACTGGTTCAGCGTGCCCGGCTGTTTCGGGTTTTCCAGCTGGTAGGTGACCGGACCGATCGGCGCGGGAATCACCGGGTGGCTGTTGTAGTAGTTGTTTACCGGGTTGCTCTCAAGAAAGCGCGGCTGCCAGGCCACCTGGCCACCGAAGTGCCACTCGTTGGTGCCACGCTTGCCGAGCTGGTTGATCACACCGCCGTCGGAACGGCCGTACTTGGCGCTGTAACCGCCGGTGAGCGTCTCCTGCTGGTCGATCGCGCCGTAAGGCAACTGGAAACCGCCTAGGTTCTTGTAGGGCTCGCCGGTGTTGTAGCCGTTGACGTAGTAGGCGTTCTCGGTGACCGACGAACCGCCGAACGCGACCAGCGTCTTGTTGCCAGGGCCCATGAAGAAGCTGCTGCCCGCGACCGTGCCCGGCGCCAGCAGGGCGATCGATTCGGCGCTGCGCGCCACCGGCAGCTTGCGCAGGTCGGCGGCGGTGATGATGGTGCTGGAGTTGACGCTGGACACGTCGATCGACGGCAACGCGTTGGCGACCACGCGCACGGCGCTCAGGTTCTTGGCGTTGGCCGCGTTGGCGGCTGCGGCGAACGGGATCTCGATGCCGGTGGCGACGCTGACCGCCACGTTGTCGTGCGTGGCGATCGTCTGGCCGCCGTTGCGCAGGGTCACGGTGTACGTGCCCACCGGCAAGGACTTGATGGCGTAGCGGCCGTCCGCACCGACTGCCACCTCGCGCGTGACGCCCGAGGCGCTCTTCGCCATCACGGTCTCGCCGGCCGCCGCGGGCGCGCTCCCGAAGATGCTGCCGGTCGTGGCCTGGGCGTGAAGCGGGTTGGTCGCGCCGAGGCCATACAAGGTGGCGGCCATGGCCAGGCTCAAGGTCGTCAAGGTCGGAATTCGGCTGTGGCGACGATCTGCAACGTGCGTGCTGCTGTTCATGCAACTCCCCTCTCAGTGAGATGTGAAACCGGATTCGCCCGGCGAACCCCGGCCGCATGGAATGCGGATGCTTGTGGCGCTCTACTTCGTTTTCTGGATGGCCATACCGATGTTTTCCGGAATCGGTCGGTGCCGGCGTCGCGGAATCGGTCGCGCCCCTGCGCCACGCTCGATCACGCGATGAGGGTGCGGCGACTGCCGCGCAGCAGGTTGCCGAGCGTGGCGTGGAAAGCGATCAGGCGTTCGGCATGCCCTGGCTCGCCGGCGCGTCCCAGCAGTTCGTAGAGTTCGACCAGCACGTCGGCACGCTGCGACGGATCCAGCGAACCGCCGGCCAGGCCGATGTACGACTGCAGCAACCGCAATGCGGAAGCGAGCAGGCGTGCATCGACCGCTGGCGTGCGAGCTCGCGGTGTGCCCTCGATGGCGCCGGTTGGCGTCGGCGAGTCGGCAAATGTCGTCGTGGCGGCGGCAGCGCGGGGCTCCACGCGCATGGTCCCTTCGCCGGAAACCAGCCAGAGCAGCGAGATGCCGAGTGCCTGCGCGAGAATCACGCAACGCTCGCGCGACATGTCGCTGTGGCCATCGCGCCAGTTGCGTACCGTGCCTTCGGAAACGCCACAGCTCCGCGCGATGGCGCTGGCGCTGCCCGCGGTCCGGATCAGCCACTGGATGCGCGCGGACAAGCCGAGCGCGGTGTCCGCAGGCGCTTGCGACGAAGCCATGCGCACGTCATCCGTGACCCCGTCGCGCACGGTTCCAGATCTGCGCGGCGGGCGTTCGAGAAACGCAATGCGCGTGTGGGGCGGGTCACTCTGGAAGTCCGCTGGGTTGCCGTTTCCTGCAATGCAGCGAGACGGATCCGCATGGGGCATGGCGGCGAGCGTTGACATGGGTCTTTGCTCTGCGAGTGGGGAAAAGGTGGAGAAGGGATTCGCCTGGGGCTGGGGAGGCTCCCAGGCGAACCAGACGTCTGCGCAGACGAATCGCTGATGTCGCCGTCAACTATTCGTTACGAAAGCGTCCGGCGAGCAGCGTAGGTATGCGAGGCGACGCGATACACAACCAATTCGCGCGAAATCGCTAAAGCCATTCGGAGAATGCTGCGAGCCACGGGCGAATATCGCGGTGGGAACAAGCAACACGTTGGCGGTGACATGGAGAAGCCTTCTCTCGGGCCAGCCTGGCGCGTGAGGCGGGACCGATGCGGGACGCGGCCACATGGCGGTGGGGGTGTCATGCGCGTGGTTCGGCCATCGCGGTCGTGCTTGACGACGACACGCGACGGCCATGCGACGACCAAGCCCATGCCTGGCATGGATGCGCTCCATTCCGGCGATGTATTTGTTCGCCCGCTTTCCCTCCGCGGCTTTTTTTCCGATCAGGCGGCGACTGGCTCGTGCCGTGCGTAGCCGGATGACTGGTTTTGCAAGGCAGCCTTGAATGCCGGCCGCGATTCGCAGCGTTTGACGTAAGCGTCGACCACCGGATATCCGGCGACCAGATCGGTGTGCCGGATGAACCGCAGCACCGTTGTCATCAAGATGTCGGCGGCCGTGAACGAGCCGAGCAGGTACATGCGGCCGTCGAGCCAGCCGGAAAGCGCGGCCAGTCGCGCCTTGACCTCCTCGACCGCCCCCGCGCGCCGCAGCTTCGTCCACTCCTCGTCGCCGTGCAGCTTGTCCAGCACGAAAAGATTCCACAGCGGCGGTTCGACCGAATTGAGTGCGGCGAATATCCAGGTGAGCGTTTCGAAGCGCAGATCGGCGGGCATGAGCGCTTCGCATTGCTCGGCGAGCATGTAGATGATGGCGCCTGTCTCGAATTGGGTCTGGCCGCCCGATTCGAGGACAGGCACCATCCCGAATGGATGCCGGCTGCGGTGTGCCGCGGCGTTGCGTTCGTCGATGCCGACCCAGCGGCTTTCGTAGGCGAGCCCGGCCTCCTCCAGTGCCCAGCGTACCCGCAGGTCCCGCACCAGTCCCTGGGCGAAAGGCGGCACCCAGCTGAAACCCCATACGGCAATCTTTTTCATCTCGTTCCTCCTCGTTCGAACGGCCATTGACGCCGGTCGTAATCGGCGTGTATTCCGCCGTGCATTCGGCGGGTCTCACCGAGAGAACGAACCGGCCAGGCGAAAGGAATCGGTGCGGGGGGTGATTTGCCGGCCTCACGCCAGGCGGAACTCATGGGCGGCCGAAATTCGCCGCCGGGTCCGATTCTTTTGCGCTGCCCAAAACGTCTTGATGAAAGGGAGCGCGTCGACGATGGGGATGACGCCGTCCGGCGCATAATCGCGACCGCCCCGAAACCACTGCGACCCACTGTCGAGGATCAACCGTTTCCATGAGCGACGCCCCTGCTTCCATCCACGCACGACGCCAGTTGCTCGACCGGATGCTGGCCGAAATACGGCCACGGCTGCATCGCTACGCGGCGCGCATGACCGGTTCGGCGGTGGATGGCGACGACGTGGTGCAGGAGACGGTGGTGAAGGTGCTCGATTCGCCGCCGGACATCGACAACTTCTCGGTGCTGGAGCGCTGGCTGATCCGGGTGACCCACAACACCGCCATCGACTTCTTGCGACGGCGCACGCGCGAGGACGCGCGTCACGTGGATGAGGAGCTGGACATGATCGTCGACCATGCCGCCCGCATCGACGCTTTCGACGCCGCGCTCGTGGGTTTCCGGATCTTCGCGCGGCTGCCGCCACTGCAGCGCAGCACCGTGATCTTCAAGGACGTGCTGGGCTACTCCCTGGACGAAGTCTCGAACTTCACCGACAGCACCGTACCGGCGGTCAAGTCGGCATTGCAGCGGGGTCGTGCCCGCCTGAAGGAGCTTGCCAACGCGCCGGACGACGCGCCGGCGCCCATGCTCGATGCACGCGAACGTCGCCTGCTGGCCACTTACGCTTCCCACTTCAACGCGCGGAATTTCGACGCGGTGCGGGACATGCTGGCGGACGAGGTCAAGCTCAACCTGGTGAACCGCATCCAGGCGGACGGCAAGGCGCGGGTCTCCAACTACTTCGAGAACTACAACCGCTTGAACGGCTGGCAACTCGGGTTGGGTTTCGTGGACCGCAACCCTGTGCTGCTCGTGTTCGATCCCGACGACCCGGACGGCGCACCCCTGTATTTCGTGGTGCTCGAGTGGAGCGGCAACGAGGTCGCTGCGATTCGCGACTTCCATTACGCACGCTACGCGCTGGAGGGCGCGCAGGTCGTCGTCGTGGAGCGGCTGCAGGCGGCGGTCTAGTTCTGCCGTGTGAATGGGCGCGCGGAGCTCGCTGATGCGCGCTCTCGTCGCGAGGACGCTTCAAATCGGCGGGTTTGGAAATTCGCGGGCACCGGGCCGGCACGAGGCCGGCCCGCGTGCACGGCGAAGCTCAGCGTCTTACTGCAGCTTGCTCCACAGGAAGTCGTACACCATCGCGTGCATGTGCGCGGACTGCTTGTTGTCCGCGCCGGCGCCGTGGCCGCCTTCCAGGTTCTCGTAGAACCACACGTTCGGGATGTCCATGCCCTCCATCCTCGCGGCCATCTTGCGCGCCTGCGCCGGGCCCACGCGGTCGTCGCTGGTGGTGGTGTAGAACAGCACCGGTGGATAGTGCGAGCCCTTGTGCAGGTTCTGGTAGGGCGAGAAGGTCTTGATGAAGGCCCACTGCTTCGGGTCGTCGGGGTTGCCGTATTCGGCGATCCACGAGGCGCCGGCGTCGAGGTGGATGTAGCGCTTCATGTCGAGCAGCGGCACCTCGCAGGCGATCGCGCCGAACAGTTGCGGGTACTGGGTGAGCATGTTGCCCATCAGCAGGCCGCCGTTGCTGCCGCCCTCGGCCCCGAGGTGCTGCGCGGAGGTGACGCCGCGCTTCACCAGGTCCTCGGCCACCGCGGCGAAGTCCTGGTAGGCCTTGGGCCGGTTCGCCTGCAGCGCGGCCTGGTGCCAGGCGGGGCCGTATTCGCCGCCGCCGCGGATGTTCGCGATCACGTAGACGCCGCCGCGATCCAGCCAGGCACGACCGATCGAGCCGGAGTAGTGCGGCTGCAGCGAAACCTCGAAGCCGCCGTAGCCGTACAGCAGGGTGCGGTTCTTGCCGTCGAGCTTGAGGTTCTTCGGCGCGATCTCGAAGTAGGGCACGCGGGTGCCGTCCTTCGAGGTGACGAAGTGCTGGCTCACGACGAACTTCGCGGCGTCGAAGAAGGTCGGCTCGTGCTTGATCGTCCGGGCCGCGCCTTCGCCCAGCACGCCGCGTTCCAGCGAGGACGGGGTGAGGAAGCCGGTGACGCTGAGCCAGTATTCGTCGCTGTGGTCGGGGTCGGTGTCGACCACGCTGACCGTGCTCATCGCCGGCGCACCGGGCATCGCGGCGCGCTGCCAGTCACCGGCGGTTGCGGAATTTCCGGGGGGCGTCAGCACTTCCAGCTTGCTCTTGACGTCGTCCAGCACGTCGAGGATCAGGTGGTGCTGCGTCCATGTGTACGTGGAGAGTGCGGTGTGCGCGTCGGGCTTGAACAGCACGGTGAACGCACGCTTGCCGGCCATGAAGTCGTCGAATTTCGTCGCGATCAGCGCACCGTTGGGGTAGGTGGTGCCGTCCACCGTCCACGGCGAGCGCAGCGTCACCAGCAACCATTCGCGGTGCGCGTCGGCGTTGGCGTCGTCGGGGATGTCGAGCTTCACCAGCTTGCCGTCCTTGCGCAGGAAGGTCTCGCTGTGGAAGAAGTCGGTGGCGACCTGCACGAAGTCGCGCTCGTAGCCCGGCGTGCGGTCGTGGAAGGCGCTCACCGCGAGGTCGCTGGGCTTACCCTCGTAGATGGTCGTCGCGTTGGCCAACGGCGTACCGCGCGTCCATTCCTTGGCGATGCGCGGATAGCTGGACGCCGTCATCGAGCCGGGGCCGAAGTCGGTGCCCACGTAGATGTGGTCCTGGTCGATCCAGCCGACCTGGGTCTTGGCGATCGGCAGCTCGAAGCCGCCTTGCACGAAGGACTTCGTGGGAATCTCGAACTCGCGTACCGCCACCGCGTCGCCGCCGTCGGGCGACAGCGAGAGCAGGCAGCGCGTGTAGGCCGGCTTCAGGCATTGCGCGCCCTTCCACACCCAGCGCTTGCCCTCGGCCTTGTTCAGCGCGTCCACGTCCAGCACGGTCTCCCACTTCGGGTCGGCCTTGCGATATTCGGCCAGCGTGGTGCGGCGCCAGAGGCCGCGCGGGTGCGCCTGGTCCTGCCAGAAGTTGTAGAGCCAGTCGCCCATGCGGCGCACGTAGGGGATGCGTGCATCGGAGTCGAGCACTTCGAGGATCTGCGTGCGGGTGTGCTCGAACGCGGGCGTGCTGGCGAAGTCCTTCTCGGTGATCGCGTTCTGCTGCTTCACCCAGTCCATCGCGCGCACACCGTGGGTGGCTTCCAGCCACAGGTAGGGATCGTCGCTGGCGGTGGCTTGGTCGGTGGCGGCATGGGCGATGTTCATGCCGCCCAGTGTGATGCCCAGCGCAAGCGCCAGCCAGAGGGAAGTCTTGGAAGTCATGGGGGCTCCTGGGTGGACGGCGAAGGCACGAGTGTGACCGCGCGGTGGGGTGCGTGCCTGTGAGCAAAGTCAGGGGTGGAGCCGTTGACTCCGTTCGCCCTGAGCGTAGGCGCGTAGCGCCGGAGTCGAAGGGCAGTGTGGCAGGTGCGTCGACTTCCTCGCTCCCCAAAGCGGGCGCCATCCATGGCGCCTCCCCGCGTGCACTTGCTGGCGCAAGCGACGCTCATCACGAACGGGGCGAAAAAGGAAAGCCCCGCATGCGCGGGGCTTTCCTGGTGGCAGTCATGCCTCAGTGCAGCAGCGGAATGATCAGCAGCGCCACGATGTTGATGATCTTGATCAGCGGGTTCACCGCGGGGCCGGCGGTGTCCTTGTACGGGTCGCCCACGGTGTCGCCGGTAACGGCGGCCTTGTGCGCCTCCGAACCCTTGCCGCCGTGGTGGCCGTCCTCGATGTACTTCTTCGCGTTGTCCCAGGCGCCGCCGCCGGTGGTCATCGAGATCGCCACGAACAGGCCGGTGACGATGGTGCCGATCAGCACGCCGCCCAGCGCCTTCGGCCCCAGCAGCAGGCCGACCACGATCGGCACGATCACCGGCAGCAGCGAGGGCACGATCATCTCGCGGATCGCGGACTTGGTGAGCATGTCCACCGCCTTGTCGTACTGCGGCTTGCCGGTGCCCTGCATGATGCCGGCGATGTCGCGGAACTGGCGGCGCACTTCCTCCACCACCGCGCCCGCGGCGCGGCCCACCGCCTCCATCGCCATCGCGCCGAACAGATACGGGATCAGGCCGCCGATCAGCAGGCCGATGATCACCATGTGGTCGGACAGGTCGAAGGTGAGCACTTGCGCCACGGTGCCGCTGTTGGCGGCCTTCTGTTGGGCGGCCACGTCGAGGTTGTGCGTGTAGTCGGCGAACAGCACCAGCGCGGCCAACGCGGCCGAACCGATCGCGTAGCCCTTGGTCACCGCCTTGGTGGTGTTGCCCACCGCGTCCAGCGGGTCGGTGACGCCGCGCACTTCCGGCGGCAGATCGGCCATCTCGGCGATGCCGCCCGCGTTGTCGGTGATCGGACCGTAGGCGTCCAGCGCCACGATCATGCCGGCCATCGACAGCATCGCGGTCGCCGCGATCGCGATGCCGTACAGGCCGCCCAGTGCGAACGCACCCCAGATCGCCACGCAGATCGCCACCACCGGCCACGCGGTGGCCTTCATCGAAATGCCCAGGCCCGCGATGATGTTGGTGCCATGGCCGGTGGTCGAGGCCTGCGCGATGTGTTGCACCGGCTTGTAGTCGGTACCGGTGTAGTACTCGGTGATCCACACGATCGCGCCGGTCAGCGCCAGGCCGATCAGCGAACAGAACCACAGGTTCAGTGCGCCGCCGTCGAAGCTCGCCATCAGCTGCATGGTGATCGGATAGAACGCGGCCGCGGCCAGCACCGCCGAGACGATCACGCCCTTGTACAGCGCGCCCATGATCGAGCCGCCCGCGCCCACCCGCACGAACAGCGTGCCGATGATCGAGGCGATGATCGACACCGCGCCCAGCAGCAGCGGGTACAGCACCGCGTCGGCGCCGGCGTTGCTCAGGGTGAGGCCGCCCAGCAGCATGGTGGCGATCACGGTCACCGCGTAGGTCTCGAACAAGTCGGCCGCCATGCCGGCGCAATCGCCCACGTTGTCGCCCACGTTGTCGGCGATCACCGCGGGGTTGCGCGGGTCGTCCTCGGGGATGCCGGCCTCGACCTTGCCCACCAGGTCGGCGCCCACGTCCGCGCCCTTGGTGAAGATGCCACCGCCCAGGCGCGCGAAGATCGAGATCAGCGAGCTGCCGAAGGCCAGCCCCACCAGCGCGTGCAACGCGTGCTCGCTGGTGATGCCGCTGCGGTTGAGGATCAGCCAGTAGCCGGCCACGCCCAGCAGCGCCAGGCCCACCACCAGCATGCCGGTGATCGCGCCGCCGCGGAACGCCACGTTCATCGCGGCGGAGAGGCCTTGCCGTGCCGCCTCGGCGGTGCGCACGTTCGCGCGCACCGACACGTTCATGCCGATGTAGCCGGCCGCGCCGGACAGCACCGCGCCGATCAAAAAGCCCACCGCGGTGGGCCAGGAAAGGAAGAAACCGATCAGCAGGAACAGCACCACGCCGACCAGGGCGATCGTGCCGTACTGGCGGTTGAGATAGGCGCGGGCACCCTCCTGGATCGCCGCGGCGATCTCCTGCATGCGTGCATTGCCCGGCGACTGCGCCAGCACCCAACGCGCGGAGATCGCGCCATACAACACTGCCACCACTGCACACGCGAGCACGATCCACCAGCCATACTGCTGCAGCATCGGAGCCTCCCCATGAGATGTAATGGCCGTCCGGAGCGGGCGGTCACGGGGAGTATAGGCAGAGCCCGGCGCGTATCCTGTTGTGCGGCGCAACGTCCTGCGGAAACACGAAGGCCGCGCAGTGCTGCGCGGCCTTCGTCGTCACGGCGCGGGTTCAGCGCATGGCGATGTCGAGGATGATGCCGGTGGCGAGCGCGACCAGCAGGTAGTCGTTGTTGCTGCCGCGCACCCAGCCGTAGCCGCGCGGCGGCGGACGCAGGCGGTAGTGGCCGTAGTCGTGCACCACGTAGATCGGGCCGCCGTAGCGATGGCCGCGCTCCCAATGGCGGTAGTGGTCGCGGTGATGGACGACCACGTAGCGGCGATCGTCGCGGTGTCCATGGCCGCGCCGCTCCTGCCAGCCGTGGCGGTCGTGACGGCCGTGACCGCGATCATGGCCGCGGCCGTGGTCGCGATCGGCCAGCGCCAGGCCGCTGACGGCGAGCAGGGGCAGGGCGAGCATCAGGCTGTACAAGGTCTTCATCGCGGTTCCTCCGGTCGCGCCGACTGACGGCGTGAATGGATCGTATGAAATTGCGTCTGAACGAAAGATATGTCGACGACATGCCACTTCAGGTGCCAGTCAGCGGTCGCCCCGGCGCGGGCCGCGTGTCAGCAGTGATGATCGGGTCGGCATGGCGGCCGCGCATGGCGTAGTAGGCTGCGCGGATGCATCCCACCGACTTCGCGCCGCGTCGCGCCGCCTTTCGCCAGCTGCATGCCCGCGGCTGCTTCATGCTTCCCAACCCCTGGGATCCCGGTTCTGCCCGGGCCTTGCAGGGGCTCGGCTTCAAGGCGTTGGCGACCACCAGCTCGGGCTTCGCGTGGTCGCAGGCGCGGGCCGACAACGCGATGGGCGTGGATGCGGTGCTCGCGCACTGCCGCGCGATCGTGGCGGCCACCGAACTGCCGGTGAACGCCGATTTCGAGGACGGCCACGCCCGCGACCTCAAGGAGCTGGCGGACAACGTGCGCCGCTGCGTCGACACCGGCGTGGCGGGCCTGTCGATCGAGGATTCCACCGGCGATGCCGCGCGGCCGCTGTACGAACTCGACGAGGCCGTGGCGCGCATGCGCGCTGCACGGGCGGCGATCGACGCTTCGGGCCAGGACGTGATGCTGATCGGCCGCGCCGAGTGTTTCCTGGTCGGCCATCCCGATCCGCTGGATGAATCACTGCATCGTCTGCAGGCCTACACCGAAGCGGGCGCGGATTGCCTGTACGCGCCGGGACTGCGCAGCGCCGAGCAGATCGAGGCGGTGGTGCGCGCCGTGGCGCCGAAGCCGGTCAACGTGCTGGTGGGCTACGCCGCGCCGTTCACGCTGGCCGAGCTCGCGAAGCTCGGCGTGCGCCGGATCAGCGTGGGCGGTGCGCTGGCGGGCGCGGCCTGGGGTGGCTTCCTGCGCGCGGCACGTGGTCTGGCCGAAGGGCGCTTCGACGGTTTTGCCGACAACGCCACGCACGCGCAGGTCGACGGCTTGTTCTGAGCGCGGCGTCCGGCGTCTGCCGTGCCGGCATCGCCGCGCGACGTCAGGGTTTGCCCGGTGACCACGCCGCCAGCTTCTTCGCCACCGGCAGATTCTTCAGTTGCACGTAGGCCGGCAGGCCGTCCTTGCCGTTGGGCGGCGGCGCTTCGCCGGCGATCAGCGGCGCGAGGTAGCGGCGCGCGGCGGCGGTGATGCCGAAGCCGTCCTTGCGGATGAAACCCTTCGGCAGCTTCTTCTCGCGGTTTGCGATCTTCGTCAGCGCCGCCGGCTCGATCTTCCAGCGGTAGGGCGCGTCGGACGTGCGCACGATCACCGGCATCACCGCGTTCATGCCGGCCAGCGCGCAATCCACCGCAGCCTTGCCCACGGCGTAGGCCTGCTCGGCGTCCACCTTCGAGGCGAGGTGACGAGCCGAGCGCTGCAGGTAGTCGGGCAGCGCCCAATGCACCTTGTAACCGAGCTGGCCCTTCACCAGCGTGGCCAGCGTGGGCGCCACGCCGCCGAGCTGCACGTGGCCGAAGGCGTCCCGCGTGCCGGCGTCGGCGAGGAATTGCCCGGCGGCATTGCGGAGGCCCTCGGAAGCGACCACGGTGCACCAACCCACGCGCTCCACCGTGGCCTTCACCTTGGCGAGGAACGCCGCCTCGTCGAACACGTTTTCGGGGAACAGGATCAGGTGCGGCGGCGCGTCCGCGCCTTCGCCGGCGAGGCCTGCGGCGGCGGCGATCCAGCCGGCGTGGCGACCCATCACTTCCAGGATGAACACCTTGGTCGAGGTGGAGGCCATCGAGGCCACGTCGAGGCTGGCTTCCAGCGTGGAGACCGCGGTGTATTTCGCCACCGAGCCGAAGCCGGGGCAGCAGTCGGTGACGGCGAGGTCGTTGTCCACCGTCTTCGGCACGCCGATGCAGCGGATGTCGTAGCCCAGCGCCTTGCCGATCTGCGAGAGCTTGAGCGCGGTGTCGGCCGAATCGTTGCCGCCGTTGTAGAGGAACCAGCGGATGTCGTGGGCGCGGAACACCTCGATCAACCGCTCGTATTCCGCGCGATTCGCCTCCAGCGACTTCAGCTTGTAGCGGCAGCTGCCGAACGCGCCGCCGGGGGTATGGTGCAAGGCCGCGATCGCGGCCTTCGATTCCTTGCCGGTATCGATCAGCTCCTCGCGCAGCGCACCGAGGATGCCGTTGCGGGCGGCGTACGCCTGGACGCCGCGGGCGCGGGCGGCCTCGATCACGCCGGCGGCGGTGGCGTTGATCACGGCAGTGACACCGCCGGACTGGGCGTAGAGCAGGCGGCCGGGCGGGACGTGGCGGGTCGGCATGGGCATCTCCCTGGACGAGGGCCCAGTATCGCGCCGATGCGACGAATGTCGGTACTGCCGCGGCGGTTTTCGTTTGACGCCAATGGCCTCCAAACGCTACCGTGAAACCCATTTCCCAGGGAATCGGCGGCCGTCCGCCGCCATTGTGGAGCGATATGCGACTCGTGCTACTCGGTGCGCCCGGTTCGGGCAAGGGCACCCAGGCCACCCGGCTGAAGAACGACCTGGGCGTGCCGCACATCTCCACCGGCGACATGCTGCGCGCGGCCGTGGCCGCGGGTACGCCCACCGGCCTCAAGGCCAAGGCGGTGATGGACGCCGGCAAGCTGGTCTCCGACGACATCCTGCTCGCGATGCTGGAAGAGCGCCTGGCCCAGGCCGACGCAAAAGCCGGCTTCATCCTCGACGGCTACCCGCGCAACCTCGCCCAGGCCGACGCGCTCGACCACCTGCTGGCCCGCATCGGCCAGCCGCTGGACGCGGTGGTGAAGCTGGACGTGCCGAACGAGGTGATCATCGGCCGCTGCGAGATCCGCTACGCCGCCGAGCACCGCAAGGACGACGACCCGGCCGTGGTGCGCGACCGCCTCAAGGTCTATGCCGAGCAGACCGCGCCGGTGGCCGATTTCTACGCCAAGCGCGGCAAGTTGCAGGTGGTCGACGGCGTGGGCGAGCTGGACGAGGTCACCGCTCGCGTGAAGCGCGCGCTCAAGGCCGAATCGGCGGCCGCGAACGGCTGATCGCTTTCCCTCTCCCGCTTGCGGGAGAGGGTTGGGGTGAGGGCGCTCTTGATTCGATTCGCCTTGCGTGAGTTTTCCCGCAAGTCCCGTACCCTCTCCCCCAACCCCTCTCCCGGTGGGAGAGGGGAGTTGGCTCGAAGGAACCCCGGCACCATGCGTCTGCACATCCTCGGCATCTGCGGCACCTTCATGGGCGGCGTGGCCGCGCTGGCGCGCGAGCTGGGGCATGAGGTCGAAGGATCCGACGCCAACGTCTACCCGCCGATGAGCACCCAGCTCGAAGCACTGGGCATCCGCCTGATGGACGGCTATGCGGCCGAACACCTGCAGCCCGCACCGGATCTTGTGGTGGTGGGCAACGCGATGACGCGTGGCAACCCCGCGGTGGAATACATGCTCGACGCGCAGCTGCGCTACGTCTCCGGCCCGCAGTGGCTGGGCGAGACGGTGCTGGCCGGGCGCGAGGTGCTGGCGGTGGCCGGCACCCACGGCAAGACCACCACGACCAGCCTGCTGGCGCACCTGCTCGACAGCGCGGGTATGGCGCCGGGTTTTCTGATCGGCGGCGTGCCGGACAATTTCGGCGTGTCGGCCCGGCTGGGAGGAAAAAACCGGGGTCAGAGTGGCCTTTTGCAAGCGAAAGGCCACTCTGACCCCGGTTTTTCCCCATTTGTGATTGAAGCGGACGAATACGACACCGCGTTCTTCGACAAGCGCTCGAAGTTCGTGCATTACCGCCCGCGCATCGCGATCCTCAACAACCTCGAATATGACCACGCGGACATCTTTCCCGACGTGGCGGCGATCCAGCGCCAGTTCCACCACCTGGTGCGCACCGTGCCGGGCAACGGCCGGCTGATCGTCAACGCGCACGACGAACGCCTTGCCGAGGTGCTGGCGATGGGCTGCTGGACACCGGTGGAGAGCTTCGGCATCGGCCGCGGCGACTGGCAGGCCGAGCTGATCGAAGCCGACGGCAGCGCATTCCGCGTGCTGCGCAAGGGCGAACTTCTGGGCGAAGTGCATTGGTCGTTGCTCGGCAACCACAGCGTGATGAATGCGCTGGCCGCGCTCGCTGCGGCGACAGCGGCCGGTGCCGATCCGCATGCCTTGCTGCCGGCCTTCGCCAGCTTCGAGAGCGTGAAGCGGCGCATGGAGCTGGTGGGCGAGGTAGGTGGCGTGCGCGTCTACGACGACTTCGCCCATCACCCCACCGCGATCGCCACCACGCTGGCCGGGCTGCGCGCGAAGGTGGGCAAGGCGCGCATCCTGGTGGCGCTGGAGCCGCGCTCGAACTCGATGCGCCTCGGCGCGCATGCCGAAGCGCTGGCGCCCTCGCTGGCCGATGCCGACGCGGTGGTGTTCCTGCATCGGCCCGAGTTGCCGTGGGATGCGCACCGCGTCACCGATGCCCTGCAGGGGCGCGGCAGCACGGCGCCCGGCGTCGATGCGTTGCTCGCGGCATTGCGCTCGCAGGCGCGACCGGGCGACCACGTGGTGTTCATGTCCAACGGCGGCTTCGAGGGCGCGCCGCGACGCTTCGTCGAGTTGCTTGCCTGACGCCACCCTCCCCGAACGGGGAGGGCCACACTATCAGGCGGCAGCCGTGGCGCGGCGAGGCTGTTCGGCCGCCATGCGCGTCAGCACCCGTTCCATGCGCACGAACACCTCGCGCAGTTGCACCGGCTGCGGCAGCAAGGTGAGGCGCAGGTGGCGGCTGGACGGCACGTTGAAGCTGGTGCCGGGCACCACCAGCACCTGTTCCTCTTCGAGCAGGCGCAGCGCGAAGGCCTCGTCGTCGAATACGGGCATGCGGTCGGCGCGCACTTGGGGGAAGGCGTACAGCGCGCCGGCGGGCGCCACCACGTCGAGGAAGGCGCTGGCGGCCACGCCGTCGAGCACGGCTTGGCGCGCCTCGTGCAGCCGTCCGCCCGGTGCGGTGAGCGCGGTGATGGTGGGGGCGTCCGCGAGCGCCGGGATCACCGCCCATTGCGCGGTGACGTTCGCGCACAGGCGCAATGCGGCGAGCAACTGCAGCGCGTCGCGGTAATCGGCGCTGCGCGCGGGGTCGCCGGACAGCGAGAGCCAGCCCACCCGGTAGCCGCAGGCGCGGTGCACCTTGCTGAGGCCGCCGAGGCTCACGCAGGGCAGCTGGCCGGCGACTTCCGCCAGTGGCTGGAACGGCGCGTCGTCGTAGAGGATCTCGTCGTAGATCTCGTCGGCCAGCAGCAGCAGGCCGTGGCGCGCGGCCACCGCCACGATGCGCTCCAGCAGCGCGCGCGGGTAGACCGCGCCGGTGGGGTTGTTCGGGTTGATCAGCACCAGCGCGCGGGTGCGCGGCGTCACCAGCGCCTCGATCTCGTCGGGATCGGGCAGGTGGCCGTGCTCGGCGAGGCAGCGATAGTAGCGCGGCTTGCCACCGTTCAAGATGGTGGCGGCGCTCCACAGCGGGTAGTCGGGGCTGGGCAGCAGCACCTCGTCGCCCGGCTGCAGCAGGGCGCGCAGCGACAGGTCGATCAGTTCGCTGACGCCGTTGCCGATGAAGATGCGCTCCACCTCCACGCCGCGCGCGCCGCGGGCGCGCTGCTGCGCGGCGATCGCCTCGCGGGCTGCTTCCAGGCCCTGTTCGTGGCCGTAGGCCTCGCTTTCGGGCAGGTGGGCGGCGATCGCCTCGCGCAGGTGCGCCGGCGTCTGGAAGCCGTAGCGGCCGGGGTTGCCGATGTTGAGCTTGATGATGTCGCGGCCGGCCGCTTCCAGCTCGCGGGCGCGCCGGGTGAGTGCGCCGCGGATCTCGTAACGCACGTCCGCCAGATGCGTGCTGGGTCTGATCGAAGCCAACGCCGGAATCCTCGGGTTCTGGGCCGGCACGTGGCCGGATTGCCGCCGATGCTAGCAGCATGTTGCGCTGCAGCGCGAGTCGCCGGAAAGGCAGTAGGCGGGCATTTCCGGGGCAGGGCATAATCGCCCGATCAGCGGAAGTCCACCACACATGAGCGATGCCGAAACGAC